>Ga0116229_10003936_pt1 | contig 24419 bp, 16 predicted proteins | sample S1TSphgellanicum_3_FD_87313 | JGI IMG/M metagenome (GOLD analysis project Ga0116229, IMG submission 87313) | Host-associated microbial communities from peat moss isolated from Minnesota, USA - S1T2_Fc - Sphagnum magellanicum MG | ecosystem: Host-associated > Plants > Peat moss > Unclassified...
GTTGCTCGGACTGCGCCCAAAATGCGTCGCGGATCGCTTGAGCCGTGGCGGAACGCCGGCCCGGTATGGGGGGAATCTTGATGCCCCGATAGACAATCGGCCGATCGAACATCGCCAAAGATCTTTTCCGCGCAGATTTCTTCATTACCTTCGCCATGACGCCCAATATGCGACCTTGCAGCCGCTCGCGCAATCCCCAATTGTTCGTCAAATCCCCTCGCAATTTCGAGAGTTGTTTGCATGGCGTCCCTGTAGGTCGGCCGATCGCCATAGACCATATCGCGCTGAAACTCGGTGTAGCGCTGCTCGTAGCGCGGGTCACTGGCGAGGGCGTCGATCGCGCGCCGGGTTTCGGCGACCGGATCCTCGCGATAGGCGGGAAACTGATTGCCAAACACCTCGGCGTCCTGCCGGACAACCTCGCGCGCGAGCGACGCGACCTCGGCTACAACAAAGTGATCACGGATGATGTGCAGGTCATAGATATGACGCGCCAACGTGGAATCACGGGGTCCGCCAGCTTCGGCGAGCTCGGCCGCCGTCCTGCGTGTCAGAGCCACGAATTTTTCCGCCGCGGTTTGTGTGATCGAAGCGCATCCGATGTTTGCTACTTCCGCCGGTAGACGAAGAGCTTCCGAGATAAACGATGCGACAGGCAACTGAACCGCGGGCCGCCACAGCGGCCAAACGGCGATTTCTATTTTGATTTCGGGGCGCAGCACACCCTCGCCGCGAGCGAGCGGCTCGTAGGGCAACTGGTAAATCGTATAGCGGCTTTGGTTGCCCATCCTGCGGTGTTCAGGATTGTCCGGATCGAATTGGAAGCCGGCACCAAGGAGGGCGGCCGTCATCAATTCCCGTAGCCGGCGCAGCTCGTCGCGCGACGGTTCCTTCTCCGCGGTGACCTTGAGGTCGATGTCCTCGGACATTCTGCGTATCAGCCGGTGCGCGCGGGCGAGCGCCGTGCCGCCCCCGAATACGAGCCCAAGCGGCGCCGTATTGATAGCGGCGATCGCGGCAAGCGCTTTGACGACATGGAAATCCTTCTCGACCAGCGCAGGGCTTGGGAGCCCGAAATATGCCTGCACTTCGAGTAAGTCTCGGAGGGTAATTTCAGCGCTCAAGAACCAGCTCCGTGTTTCCATACCGGAGTTGGCGCGAAAATCGTCCCTTCACGCGCACGACGGGATTGAACGGCACCTGTGTCGAGCGGCCTTCGTTGTAAGCTTGCTCGGCCGCTGTCGGTTCCCATTCGACGCCAAGCTTCGTGAGAGCCTGGCGGGCGGCGCCGGCAAAGCCATTCGGACTGTCGAGAACGGGTGCTCCCGACAGCCTGGAAACAAAGGCCCGGCCATAAACGCCATAGCCGAGCCGCAGCAGCCGCTTCTCGCGCACAAGCTCGCGCAGGGCGCGCAGCACCTGATCCTCGCCGCCCAGATCGCGGAACTCGCGTGTCAGGAACACAGCGTCCCGCCGGCGCGCTATCCGCGCCGCAACCTTATCGCGCAATGTCGCTCGATCTCGCATGTGTGGCCTATGCAAAAACCCGACACTTATGATATGCAAAAACCCGACATTAATCAATGCTAAAATCTATGTAGATCAATATCTTGTGATTTCAGAAACTTGGCCTACCGTGGGCCTTAGCCTTGCTCACCAGGTTGAGATTGATGCCCATGCAGGAGCAACGGAGCGCATCCGCAGGTCCGCGCGAGGGCGCCATGTAGAGAAAACCGCCTCGGGCAGTAACCGAAGAGGTTTACGCGGCGATTTCGGATTTGGCGAGGTCGGCTTCGATGCGGCGCACGGCGGCGGCGGCGTCGGTTTGTCCGGCGGCGAGTGCGCGACGGTAGAGGGTGAGCGCGGCTTTGTGGTCGGCGGCGACGCCGCGGCCGGCTTCGTAGAGCTGCGCCAGCGAGAGCATGGCGGCGGGGTGGCCGGCGTCGCTCGCGAGGCGGTACCAGTGCGCGACGTCGAGCCAGTCGGTGGCGGTGTTGGCGCGTTGGGCTTTGAGTGAGCCCAAGGCGAGTTGCGCCGAGGCGTGGCCGCGTTCGGCGGCCGTTGCGTAGTAGCGTTCGGCTTCGGCGTCGTCTTGGGCGACTCCGAGTCCGCGGCGTAGGCAGACGCCGAAATTGTATTGCGCCTCGAGATCGCCTTGCGCGGCGGCGCGGCGCAGGAGCTCGGCGGCGTGGGTGTAGTCGGCGGCTTCGGTGGAGTGCTGCAAGAGCACGCCGCCGAGCAGTACCATCGCCGGGACATCTCCTTGCAGCACGGCGGCATTGAGCCAGCGGCGTGCCTCGACGACCGAAGGAGCGGTGCCGACTCCGCGCAGGTACAGGTCGCCCACCATCCGCTGGGCGGCGGGGTTGCCTTGTTCGGCGGCTTTGAACCAGAGAGCGAACAACTGCGTCATTTCGTCTTGGTGCGTATCGCCGGCGGGGCTTGTGCCGCGCGCGGGATTGGGGCTGCCGGGGGGACGGCGCGAGATGAGCGCGGCGATGGCGCCGGCGTGGCCTTGTAGCGCGGCGCGTTCGTACCAGCGCATGGCGGCGTCGGGGTCTTTGGGGACGCCGCGGCCTTGAATCAAAATGTCGCCGCTCCAGGCTTGTGCGAAGGCGTTGCCGCCTTGCGCCGCGCGGTTGAGCCAGCGGATGGCGCGGGCTTGGTCGTGCGGCACGTGCTTGCCTTCGAAGTACATCAGGCCGAGCGCGGCTTGCGCGTCGGCGTGTCCTTGTTCGGCGCAGCCCTCGAGCAGCTGCACGACGCGCATCGGCGGGAGTATGGCGGGGTCGGCGGTGTCGAGGCGCTGCGCGAGGAGGCAGGCGGCGGCCGCGCTGCCCAACTCCGCTGCGCGCACGAGGGCGTGCGTGGCGAGGGCGAGATCGGCGGGCACGTACTCGCCCTCGGAGTAGAGTCGGTACAGTGCCCACGCGGCGGGTATGTGCCCGGCGTCGGCGGCTTGTTCCAATAGCTTCACGCCGCGCGCGGTGTCTTGGCTCACGCCGAGGCCGCGGAAGTGCAGGAATGCAAGATTGTAGGTGCCTGCGGGATCGTCGTGGACGGCGGCGTGGGCATACCAGCGCGCGGCCATGCGGTAGTCCTGGTCCACCTGCTCGCCGGTGGCGTAGAGAATGCCGAGCTTCAGGCACGCGGCGGCGTTACCGTGCTGCGCGGCTTGGGTGTACCAGGCGAGTGCGGCGCCGACATCGCGCGGCATGCCGAGCCCGCCGAGCTGTAAGGTGCCCAAGTGGTACAGGGCGTTGGCGTCGCCCTGCGCGGCGGCGCGATGAAACCAGTCGGCCGCGGCCTGGAAATCCTGCGGCAGTCCGAGGCCTTCGGCATACAGTGCGCCGAGCGGATCATAGGCGGCGGTGACGTTCTGATCGGCGGCTTTCGCGAGCCAGCGCGCGGCCTCGACCGGGTCGCGCTGCACGCCTTCGCCGGCGAGATAGAATTGGCCGAGGAGATATTGCGCTTCGCCGTCGCCGAGTTCCGCGGCATGCCTGCACAGCACCGCGGCGGTGTTGAGATCGGCGTCGGGGCCGGCGCGAAACAGGCGTACCAGCAAGACCCAGGCTTTGACGTAGCCGCGCGAGGCGGCGCGGCGTAGCCAGCTCTCCGCTTCGGTGGCGCTCTGGGCGACGCCGCGCCCGCGGCGATAGAGCTCCCCCAGATGGAACATCGCAGCCGGCTGGCCGGCCTTGGCGGCCTGGGTGAGCAGCGCGGCCGCGCGCTCGGCGTCGCAGGGCACGCCCTCGCCGAACAGCAGCAGCAACCCTAAACAGAGCTGGGCGGTGGAGTTGCCGCGCGCGGCACAGCGCTCGAGCCACTCCTGGGCGCGTGGGTGGTCGCGGCGTGCGCCGCCGTAGCCGCCGGCATACAGCATGCCTAAGCCGAGCTGGCCGGCGACGTGATCTTGCGCGGCGGCGGCGGCGAACCAGCGCTCCGCCACGTCGAGATCGCGCGTGACGCCGAGGCCGCAGGCGTATTGATGGCCTAGGCGCGCTTGGGCGGCGGCGATGCCGGCTTCGGCGGCGCGGGTGTTCCAATGGGCCGCCTGCTCAGGATTCTGGGCGACCGCGAGGCCCTGCGGGTAGAGGCGCTTGAGCAGCGAGCGTTCGGCGCCGCGGTCGCTGTTGGCGCCGGTACCGGTGGCGGTGCCGGTGCCGGTGCCGGTGCCGGCGAGATCGCTGCGTGGCCGCTCCTCGATGCGCAGCAGCGCGGCGGGCGTCGCGGTGTCGGGGGCCGAGAGGCCGGTCAGGTAGATCTCGCCGAGGCGGTTCATGGCGGTGAGCGAGGGGTGCTCGGGCGGAGCTGGGGCGGCGGACGGAGTTGCGACGGGCAGCGCTGGGGCGGACAGAGTGGCGGCGGCGGGCGGCGGGGCGGGCGGGGCTTGCTCGGCCGCGGCGCGCAGCCAACGGACGGCCTCGACGAAGTTCTGCAGCACTCCTTCGCCGCGCTCGTAGAGTTGTCCCAAGCGCAGTTGGGCGGGGGCGAGGCCCCCTTCGGCGAGCAGGCGCAGCATCGCGGCGCCCTCGGCTTGGCGGCCTTCGGCAATCGCCTGCTCCGCGCGCTCGAGGGTGGGCGCGCGGGTGGGCTTGGTCAGCTTCGATAGGAGGGTGCGGATGCTCAAGATGCATGATCTTAACGCGCCCCTGACGAATCGGCAGTGAATGGGCTTCGAGGCATGCACCACGTCACATAATGGCCTCGCGAGCGATCTCGACCGATCTTTAGGTATCTTGAGTTATCTTTGCTTAGGAACAGGCTCTTCGGGTCAAGGTGAGCGCACTGCTCCGCTCGGGCGCTGTGACGCTTCGTGTATAGCGATTTAGGCGTATTTGCCTATTTTTAAACGAGTTTTTTTATAAAAGCGTGCGCGGATTCTCGTTGTGATCCGCAAGAAACCCGGCTAGTATTTGTCCCCTATGAAGTACAACACGACTGACGAATTGGGAGAGATCCGCAAGCGCCGCGGGGTAGCCTACTACCATCAGCTGTACACGCTGTTGTCGGCGGCCTTGAACGACGGCCTGATCGCCGCCGGGAGCGCGCTGCCGAGCGAATCGGAGCTCATGGAACGGTTCCAGGTGTCGCGCAATACCGTGCGCCGCGCCCTCGGACAATTGGAACAGGAAAAGCGCATCGTGCGCCGCCGCGGGAGCGGCAGCTACGCGCGCCGCGTCCCGCAACGGGAAGTGTCCGCCGACTCGATCGCGGAGGTGCTGCACGATTTCACGGCCGCGACCGCGCATTCCGCCAGCAAGCTGGTGCGGGTACAGGCGAGCAAGACCCCGGACTTCGTCCGGCGCCGGGACCCGGAGTTCGGCGACACGAGTCTGCTCGTGCAGCGCTGCCGAACCTTCAAGAATGAGCCCATCATGTTCAGTACCAGTTACGTGCCGGAAGTGCTGGGCGCGCGTTTGACCCGTCGCCAGCTTTCCCGCCAAGTGGTGTTGACCGCATTGGAAGGCATCGGCGTCAAGCCGAGCACGGCCGAACAGTCCACCACCGCGGTGCTCGCCGATGCGTTCACGGCGCGGCACTTGGGGGTCGACCCCGCCTCTCCTCTACTGTGCATCCACCGCTTGGTGCGCGACGATGCGGGACGGGCGATCGAGCACCAAAGCCATGTGTATCGCCCGGATCGGGCGCCGCTGCGCGCGCGGGTGGCTATCGACCGGACACCCGGTGGACTGCGCTGGACCGACGTCGAGGCGGCGCGGATTCCGGCGGAGCTTTGAGCGGAGTCCTCGCTGAAGACGCTCGAAGAGATTCTGGCCCAGGCTCGCCGTTTACCTGAAGAGCAACGGCGGCGATTGCTCGAGGATCTGCAAGCGGAGAAGAACTCCTCACCTGGCGAGAGTCGCCGCCCGCAGGTCATGAAGCGCTGGTTGGCGCGTGCGAGTGGCGGCCATATAGACGTAACCAACGTCTCTAGCAGAACGATTACCTGGCGGAGATCTACGCCACGAAGCCGTGCGACCAGTATGGCCTGACTCAAGAGGATAGGAAGGTTTGCGCGAACGCCGCGGCGGGCAGCGGCTTGCTCACCAGGAACCCTTGAATTTCGTCGCAGTTGAGCAGCCGCAACAGGCGGGCTTGTTCCGCGGTTTCGACGCCCTCGGCCACCACCTTGAGCTTCAGCGAGTGCGCGAGATTGATGATGATGGAGATCAGCGTCAAGCCTTGAGGTCCCTTCACCATGTCGACCACGAAGGAGCGGTCGATTTTCAAGGTGTCGACCGGCAGCTTCGAGAGGTAGCTCAACGAGGAGAAGCCGGTGCCGAAGTCATCGATGGCGACGCTCACGCCCATGGCCCTGATCGCGGTAAGCGTCGCGATGCTGAGATTGACGTCTTCCATGATCAGGCTTTCGGTGAGTTCGAGTTCGAGTCCCGCGGCGGCATCCGCGGTGACGCCGATGATGCTCTCAATGTCGGCGATGAAGTCACGATGCCGCAGTTGCAGCGGCGATAGGTTCACCGCCACGCGGACCGCGGGCAGCCCGGCGCGCCGCCAATCGAGGTAGTCTTGCATGGCCTTCTTGAGCGCCCAGCGGCCGACGTCATGGATCAGTCCGGTCTCTTCGAGGATGGGAATGAACTGGCCGGGCGGCACCAAACCGGTGAGCGGATCGTTCCAGCGAATCAACGCCTCGGCGCCCGCGAGTTTGCCCGTGGAAACGACCACCTTGGGCTGGTAATGCAGCACGAATTCGTCGAGTTCGAGAGCGCGCCGCAGTTGGTTTTCGAGATTGAGCCGGCCATTCACCGTGGCGGTCATCTGCGGCGCGTAGAACAGGTACCGATCACCGCCCGCCTTGGCCTTCTTCAATGCGGCCTCGGCATGCTTGAACAGGGTGTCGGCATCGCTGCCGTCGTGCGGAAACACCGAAACGCCGATCTTGGCGGCCACGCGATAATCGGTGTCGTTGAGGTGAAACGAGTGATTGAGGAATGCGGCATTGGTTTTCTCGATCAGCCGCGCGATCTCCGCCTCGTCGGTCATGTCGGGTAACACCAGGGCGAAGCGATCCGCATCGATTCGCGCCACGATGTTGGCATCGCCCGAATGGCTGGTCAGCCACTCCGCCACCTGGCGCAACAGCGAATCGCCGGCTGGACGGCCCAAGCTGTCGTTGACGTTCTTGAAGCGCTCCAAATCCACCAGGCACAAGGCCAACTTGTCGCCGGCATGCGAGGCCGCCCTTAGTTGCTGCTCCACCCGTTCCAGGAACAGATTGCGGTTCGCGAGCCCGGTGAGCACGTCGTAGTAGGCGAGGTAATCCAGGCGTTCCTGTTTTTCGATTTGTTCGACGGCGAAAGCCACGTCGCCGGCCAGTTCCTCGAGCAGGCGCAGTTCCTCGTCATGAAAGAAGCCACGCTCTCGGGCGGACAGAACCATTGCACCCACCGCCTCGCCCGCGACTATCAACGGGAAAATGGCCAAGGACTGGTTGCCTTTCTTGGCGTGAAGCTTGGCCACCGCCGGTGGACAATCCTTGCTCGAATCGTTCGAGACGACGATCTTCTTGTCGCGGATGGCGCGCGCCACGAACGAATCACTCGCGGACTCGATCGTGATAGATTCATGCCGGCTGGTGAGGAAGTTGCGGAATTCTTCGTCCATTCCGGCGGTCGCGACGGTGATCAATTTACGAGTGGTGGGATCGACCATACCGATCCATGCCATGGACAGGGCGCCCTGCTCCACCGCGATCCGGCACGCACCGGCAAAGAGCGCGTCGCGGTCGCGCACACGCACGATGAGCGAATTGATGCCGCTCAGCACGGCATGCACCCGATTCAAGTAGGCGACGCGCTTCTCGGCTTCCTTGCGTGCGGTGATGTCACGGACCAGGACCACGATGATCCAGCGGCCGCCGATGCGTTGGGCATGGCGGCGAATTTCCCGCCACATCGCCGGAGCGCCCGGCGGGACCCAGAGGGATTCGACCGGATCCCCGTACCCGCCGCTGATGATCAGATCGTCGTAAAGTTTTTCCAGCGCCTCCTGGGTCGTGTCGAGGACTTCCCAGAGCGTATGGGCGTTCATTTCCTCGCGGCTCCTGCCGTGCATGCGGCAGCCGGCCTCATTGACGTGCACCAGTTTCATGCGGGCGCGATCGATCAGAAAGATGGCATCCGGCGTCGAATCCATCGCGGCGGCGAATTGGCGCAACTCCTCTTCACCGCGCTTGCGCGCCGTGATGTCCAAATGCATGACCACGGCACCCGAAGGCACCTCGCCATCCACCGGGGTCACGGTCAACATGAACCACATCGTTCCGGACGGCGATTCACAGGAGTACTCGGAGGAGTAGCTTCGCTGCGCGCCGCACAGCACCCCGCGGATGCCGGCGGCCACGCGCGCCGCCTCGGGCGCGCCTTCGCCCACGGCGGCGTCGCAGATCGATAGGTAGTTGCGGCCGATGGCGTAGTTCGGATCGCAAAACGCATTACGGTCGCCGAACTGTCGCCACGACTGATTCGCGGCGACGATGACGCCGTTGGCATCGAGCAAGACGATGTTGGCGGGCAGCGCATCGAGGATGGCGGTCTGGCGCTCGATCTCGGTTTGGCGCAGCTGCTCCTGGGCCCGGTGCAAGAGATAGGAGCGGCCCTCGCGGTCCATCACCGCGTCCACCTGGCCGTCCGTCAATTCCTCGATCAGCCGATCGGTTTCGCTGAGCGCCCGGACCAGCGCGGAGACTTCCGACTCGTCGGTGGGAGCGGACTCGGCCGGCTCCTGCCGCGTCTCACGTTGCGCGTTCGGCATCGCAGGCATGAGCGTGCGGCCGTGCAACCGGGAGCGCGTGACAGGTGAAGAATTGGAGCAGATCCCAGCGCGCCGGAGCGCTGCGGCACCAGATGCCGGCGGCCATGGGACGCGCGTCGTGATCGCGAAATATCAAATAGACCGTCGGCCGATCCGGTTGATCTTGCGAGGACTCGGACAGCTTGCCTTGGACGAACCAACCCCGATCCTCGTCGATCCAGGCGCGCCAGGCCGCCGTCGCCGGCATCTTGCGCACGAAGCGCCCCAATGTCGGCGAGAGTTGCCCGGCGTCACGCACCGAGCGCGCGGCCGGCGGGATGTAGCCCGTCTCCTGAACGAAAGCGTCGATACAGAATTCGATCTGCATTCGATCCATGAGTCCTCCGCCGACGGGCCGTATGAGCGTCCTTGAGCACCCGTTCATTCAATAGCTATTCTCGCTATTTCGCCGAGATACAATTCACACATATTCTTCTAATAGAATAAGTTCAAAACGCGGGCACGTCGGCTGCGCTGACAGCGCGGCTGCCCGTAACGCAGCACAGCTCTGACCGCAGTACTGCCCGCGTTGGGTCCCTTCCTCCCTTACTCCCTTACCCTGTTTGCGACATTACCTCCGGTACCGGCTGTTGCTTGCGTTGCTGGAGCCGCGGCGCCAATAGCACCAAATTGCTGATCGACAAGAGATGCGCGGTGATGAGGGACAAGTATCCGGGGCGCACGAGCTTCAAGAGGTCCGCATCGCCGAGCGCATCGAGCTTGGCCTCGTCCACGACCGAGAACCCGTTCAGCTCGAATTGCGAGTTGCCTTCGATGCGCAGTCTCGCGCTGCGCTCGGTGAGCAGTCCCAGGCGGGCCAGTTCGGCACCGAAGCGGCGGGTCTGTTGGATCTCGCGTTGATGCGCCTGGAGAAAGTTCAGCCGTTGCTGCAGTTCCGGGCCGGGCTCGCCGGCATCGCCGAACAGTGCGGCGCCCGCGGTGTCGCCGAAACCCGGGTAGGATTCGTCGATCAATACTTGAAGATTGCCGTTCGCCGCGGTCTCGACGGCCGCGAACGGGTAGGCACGCACGGCCAGCGGCAGGTAACGCGCGTTCCATTTCCCGTCCGCGGAGACGAAGCAGTTTTCGTCCTTATTGAGCCCCAGGACGATGACGGGAAAAGGCTGATCCTTGGTGCCGACGAAGACGATGGCGTATTCCTTGGCGGCCGGAAAGAACTCCGTCGCGCAGAGCGGCGCGACATGCAATCCGGCGGCAAATTCGAAGCCGCCCATCGGTTGGAACAGCAGCTCACGATGTGTTTGGCGGTCGAGGGCAACGGGTTTGGCAAACATCATTCAGATCTCCTAGGTTCAAGGCTTCTGGCCGGCGTTGCGGGTTTTGGTCCCGCGGTTTGACGTATTACGGCCGTTCTCGCGCGCACGAGCCTTGTCGCGTTTCACATATTCATCAAGTTATTCCTATTGGAATACCTTTTCGGTCGGCGACCCTGGCGCGCAACGGGAGCAATCCGGACTACAGATCGACGATCTCGACCGAGGCGGCGGGGAGCGGCTCGCCCAAGAAGGCGCTGCCGACGCGCGCGAAGCGCTGTGCGCCGTCGGTGGCGAGCAAGGTGATGCCGCCGCGTGCGGGCTGGTGCTGGGGGGCCTGGTGCAGAGGGACCCGGTGCATAGGCGTCCCGCGGAGCCGCCGCACGACCTCGGCGGCCGTGGCCGCCGCCGAGTCGACGATGCGCACTTGTGCGGGCAAGACGCTGCGGATGGCGCGCTCGAGCGCGGGGAAATGCGTGCACGCCAACACCAGGGTGTCGGGGGACTTGGACACGTCGGCGGGTGAGAAAATCGGCTCGAGATAGCGGCGCGCGACGGCTTGCGCGATCGGACCGTCGATCCAGCCCTCCTCGGCCAGCGCGACGAATAGGGAGCAGGCTCGCGCGGTGACGCGTGCGGCGGGGTTCAAGCGGTGGATCGCTGACTCGTAGGCGCCGCCGGCAATGGTGCCTTCGGTGCCGATGACGGCAATGTGTTGCGAGAGCGAAGCGGCCACGGCCGCCTGCGCCCCGGGCTCAACCACGCCGACGATGGGTAAATCGGGATGGCGCTGACGCAAGGCGCCGAGCGCGGAGGCGGACGCGGTGTTACACGCGACCACGAGACAGCGAATCTCCCGCTCGAGCAACACGGCCGCGCATTGCAGGGAATAGCGTACGACGGTTTCGGCGCTCTTGGTGCCGTACGGCAACCGCGCGGTATCGCCGAGATAAATGAAATGCTCGTCGGGCAGCGCCGCTCGCAGTGCGCGCAGGACTGTCAACCCACCGACCCCTGAATCGAAGACGCCGATCGGCCCCTGGCTCGCGTCGCCCTGGCTCGCTCGGTCCTCGCCTCCGTGGTCTTGGCCGGCCGTGGTCACGACTCCGGCCGCAGATGCGGAAACAACAGCACGTCGCGAATCGACGGCGAATTGGTATACAGCATGATCAGCCGGTCGACGCCTAACCCCAGGCCCGCGGTGGGCGGCATGCCGTATTCGAGCGCGCGCACGTAGTCGGCATCGTAGTACATGGCCTCCTCATCGCCGGCGTCCTTGCGCTCGACCTGTTCCTTGAAGCGCTGCGCCTGGTCCTCGGCGTCGTTGAGTTCCGAGAAACCATTGGCGAGTTCGCGGCCGCCGACGAAGAATTCCCAGCGATCGGTCAAGAAAGGATCGCGATCGTTGCGCCGCGACAGCGGCGAGACTTCGGCGGGATAGGCATACGCGAAAGTGGGCTGGACCAGGGTGTGCTCGCCGGTTTTCTCGAAGATCTCGATCTGTAGCTTCCCCGCGCCGTCCGAGTCTTTGAAGGGAATCTTCAGCTCCCCGCAGACACGCCGCAAGTAGTGCGCATCGCGCAGCGACATGGGATCGATCTGCGGATTGTTCTCGAGAATGATGCTCTCGATGCTCTTGCGCGCGAAGCGCGTCGACAGATCGATCTGCGTCCCCTGATAGTCGAGCAGCCGCGTCCCGAGCACGGTGTCGGCGAGTCCCTGCAACAGGGTTTCGATGAGCTCCATGAGATCCTCGTAATCCGCGTACGCCTGGTACAGCTCGAGCATGGTGAATTCTGGGTTATGCCGGGTCGACACGCCTTCGTTGCGAAAATTGCGGTTGATCTCGTACACGCGCTCGAAACCGCCGACGGTGAGGCGCTTCAAGTACAGCTCGGGCGCGATGCGCAGGTACATATCCACATCGAGCGCGTTGTGGTGCGTCTTGAACGGACGCGCCGCGGCGCCGCCCGGGATGGGATGCAACATCGGCGTTTCCACTTCGAGAAAACCGCGGGCATCGAGAAACGCGCGCAGGTAGCGCACGATCCGCGAGCGCGCTTCGAACACGCGCCGGCTGTCCTCGTTCATGATCAAATCGACATAGCGGCGCCGATAGCGAAGTTCGGTATCCGCGATGCCGCTCCACTTGTCGGGCAGCGGTCGCAACGACTTGGTGAGCAGCACGAGGCGCTCGACCCGCACCGATAATTCATTGGTCTTGGTGCGGAACAACGTTCCCTCGGCACCGATCACATCGCCCACGTCCCAGGTCTTGAAGTCGTCGTACACCGGCCCGAGCGCCGCTTGCTGCAGGAATATCTGAATCGCGCCGCTCGAATCCTCGAGATTGGCGAAGCTCGCCTTGCCCATGACGCGCTTGGCGCGCATCCGCCCCGCCACGCTCACGCGGACCGCCGCCGCCTCGAGCACATCGGGGCTCTTGTCGCCATACGCGGTGGCGAGGTCGGCGGCCAGCGCATTGCGGCGAAAGTCGTTCGGAAAAGGATTGCCGCGCTCGCGCAAGCGCGCGAGCTTGGCGCGCCGCTCCGCAATCAAATGATTTTCATCGTTCTCGCTCATAATCCCCGACTCATAAGCCTTGTTTCAAACTCGCCTGCATGAACTCATCGAGCCCGCCATCGAGCACGGCGGTGGTATTGCCGATCTCCACCCCGGTGCGCAGATCCTTGATGCGCGACTGATCGAGCACGTAGCTTCTAATCTGGTTGCCCCAGCTCACGTCGGATTTCGAATCCTCGAGCACCTTCGCCGCCGCATTGCGCTTGTTGAACTCGAGTTCGTAGAGCTTGGCCTTCAACATCTTCATCGCGGTGGAGCGGTTCTTGTGCTGGCTGCGCTCGCCCTGGCACGCCACCACGATGCCGCTCGGCACATGGGTGATGCGCACCGCCGACTCGGTCTTGTTGACGTGCTGGCCGCCCGCGCCGCTCGAGCGGTACACGTCGGTGCGCAGATCCGCGGGATTGATCTCGATGTCGATGTCATCATCGACCTCCGGCGAGACGAACACCGAGGCGAAGGAGGTATGGCGCCGGTTGCCGGAGTCGAACGGCGATTTGCGCACCAGGCGGTGCACGCCGGTCTCGGTGCGCAGCCAGCCGTAGGCATAGTCGCCGATCATATTGACGGTCGCACCCTTGATCCCGGCCACCTCGCCCGGGCTTTGGTCGATGATCTCGGTCTTGATGCCGTGGGCATCGGCCCATTTGAGATACATGCGCAGCAGCATGGCGGCCCAGTCCTGGGCCTCGGTACCGCCGGCTCCGGCCTGAATGTCGAGAAAGGCGTTGTGCGAATCCATCTTGCCGGGAAACATGCGCTGGAATTCGAGCGTTTCGATTTCGTGCGACAGACGGGTGACATCGGCCTCGATTTCCGCGGCGGCGCGCAGGTCGGCCTCTTCGGCCACCATCTCGAGGAGTTCGCCATTGTCGCTCAAGGAGCGGGTGAGCCGGTCCAGGCCGCCGACCACTTGGTCGAGCTTGGCGCGCTCCTTGCCGAGTTCTTGCGCGCGTTCCGGGTTGTCCCAGATGCCGGGCTGTTCGAGTTCGCGCTCTACTTCCTGCAGGCGTTCGTGTTTATTGTCGTAATCAAAGATACCTCCTCAAAGAGCCGGTACGCTCCTCGAGATCTTTGATGAATCGCTTGATCTGATTGGGTTCCATGCGCGTGCATGCTAGCACATCGCCGGTTCACATCGATTTTCGGCCGTCATCCTTGAAGGCATGCATCGGCCGTACCGCGGTGGAGGTGCGATCGAAGTCGGAGGGTTTGAGCGCTTGCCAGCTCCCGGTGGCCGCCGGCCCGGAGCTCGGCCAGGCCTGCACGATCCGCTCGATCTCCGCGCCGTTCGCGGGTTCGGCGAAGAAGCGGCCCTGGGCGGTGTCGAATCCAATGAAGCGGATGAATTCCAAGGTCTGGCGAGTCTCGACCCCTTCGGCGCAGACACTCAGCTGCAGCGTGTGGGCGAGATTGGCGATTGCCTGGACGATGAGCTGTGCCTCGCGCTCACGCACCACATCGGCGATGAGGGTGTGGTCCACCTTGATCTCGGAAAACGGCAGACGGTACAGCTCCGTGAGCGAGGACAAGCCGGTACCGAAATTATCGAGAGACAAGCCGACGCCGAGCACCCGCAGGCGCGTGAAGACGTCGAGCATCAGGCCACGATCCTGAGTGCTCGTCGATTCGGTCACATCGAGGGTCAACTGGTCAGGGGGGAACTCGCTTTCGCGCAACAGCATCGACAGGCGCTCGGGGAAGTCGCGATCGCGCACCAGCCGCGGACTCAAGTTCACCACCATCTCGAGCGGCACACCGTTGGTCTGCCACACGCCGGCCTGGCGCACGGCTTCCGTCATGACGAAATCCGTGAGGCGCGACATCAAGTTGTACTCTTCGACCGCCCCCAGGAAATGCCGCGGTTGCAGCAGGCCGCGCCGCGGATGCTGCCAGCGCACGAGGGCTTCGACCCCGTGGATTTTCGGCACCGCGCCCGCGATGATCAATTTGGGCTGATACTGTAGAAATAGTTCGTGTTCGAGGAGCGCTTGCTCGAGTTCCTCGCGCGGAATCGGCGGCGCCGCCGTCAGAAACGGCGTGAGCAGTTGCTCGATCAAAACACCATCCAAGGGGCGAGGCGCGGCGCCGATGACACGCAAACCGCGCGACTCGGCCAAGCGCTTGGCGCCAGCGAGCACGCGGGCGCTCACATCGCCGACGAGCAGGGTCGCGGGGCGCGCGCCGTGCTGCGCGAGGGTTTGAAAATGCGCCAGGAAATCGCCGTCGACCCCGTCGACCGCCATCGCCACGATGGACGGACTGCGCGTCGTCAGCAACTCATTCAACGCCTTGAGTGAATCGGTCGTGACCTTTTCACAGCCCAGGCGGTCCGCGACGGCATACAGCACACTCTGCGCGGCGGGGTCCGGCTCGAGTATCAACATCAAGTCGTTCGCTACCTGCACGCGTGTCCTCGCAGTCATCGTCTGACGTATATCGATAAAATCGCTATTCTGAATATAGCGATATGAGCGATTCACTGCAATACCTGGGCGGTAATCGTCCGCCATGTATCCAATAAGCGACAGGGTCGAGGCGCGGGTACGAAGCGTGTCGGTGCCGAGACTAGCCGCGTGAGGCCTCGGCGAAGACGACGCTGAGCGAGCCGGCAGTCTCATCGACCAGGATATGGCCGCCGGCACAGTGGGCCGAGTGCACGAGGGCCGAGAGGGTCAGGCGCCTGACCATGCGACCGGCCTGCGCGGAACCGAAGGGATCACGCAGTGCTTCGCGATTGACGATGCGGGAGTGGTTGCGTACCCGAACTTCGACCCACTCGGCATTACCGGCATCGATGCGCGCGGCGCAGTTGGCACACTGCGCGGCGGCCGGCAGGTCCTCGGTGACGCAGAACTCAGCCGCCAAGCGCGGGCGCTCGCCGCGGCCGATTTGCCCCAGGGCTTCCAAAGCGCGCCGTGCATGCAGTGGGTCGATGTCGACCAGGGTGGCGGCGCTGCATTGCCACTCGATGGTCCATGCGGGCAGCAAACAATCGCGTATCGGCACGGTCTCGCGGACGGAGTCGAATTCGCCCAGGCTCTCCAGGTCGTGGGCGAGCGCGTGGATCCGGCCGATCGCGATGCGCATTTCGCCGAGATATTCTCTCACCGGTTCGTTGGCTTTCGCGCTGCGCAGGGCGATCTCGGTGAATCCCTGTAGCGCCCCGGCGATGTTATTCAGCTCGTGGCCAATGATTCCGGACAGCACGCCGGTCTGGCGGTCCTCGCGCTTCGGTACCGTCGCCATTCAGACCTCTCGTACGAGACCCACTCCCAACTCCTTGAGCAGGTCTTCCGCGGACGTCGACTTCTCGAGGCAACAATCCGCGCCCGCATCGAGGATGCGCTTGACGTTGTCGCGAGAGGCAAAAGCGGTGAGAGCGACGATCCGCGGCTTGTTCTTGCCGAACATGCTGCGCAATAGCGTGCATACCTCGAATCCGTCCATGTCGGGCATCATGAGGTCGAGCGTCACCACATCGGGACGCATCGATTCGCACATGATTCCGGCGGAGAAACCATTGTCGGCGACGTCGACGAACACGCCGGGCGCGTTGGTGGTGACGATGCCCTTCAAATAGCGTGCAAATTGCTCATCGTCGTCGATGATCAGTACCCGGGAGGGCGGCGAACCGTTGCGCTTTTGCGTCCCTTGGTGCTGTGCGACGAACGCCTCCACGTCCTCGGTGCGAAAGCGGCGATGGCCGCCGAGGGTCGTTACCGACGGCAGCAAACCCTTACTTGCCCATAGGCGCACCGTAACGGGCGCAACCAATAGGCGATCGGCGACTTCGATGGGGGTTAGGAAATCATCCCGGCGGTATGAGGGGCCGGACGACGATTCAGGCGACTCCGAGCCCTCAGGGAGCCGGCGCCGACGCCCTAAAGGCGGTTTGCCTAGGGCCCTGGTGCGCTTGGGCGGCATAGTGGACATGCGAATAGCGTTCCTAGCCTGATCAGCGAATCCTAACTCAAGCACGAGTCTAGCGCCAATTCGGGCGCTAATCCGGGCGCCAGTTCACGTGGCGGGCCGCCGGCTTGCGACAAAACCTTGCGCAGGGCTGCTACGGAAAAGGGCTTGGCCAGCACGCCGATGATGTGCAGACCGGACTGAGAAGCATCGGCGCCCGCGGCATCCAACACCCGGTCGCTCGATCCGCTGGTGATGATGATCTTGGCGCCGCTCTCGCGCCGCGCGAGTTCGGCGAGGATTTGCCCACCGTCGGAGCCGGGCAGTACCAAGTCGAGGGAAATATGAGTGGGCTTCCAGTGGTCGACCGCCGCGAAGAAGCGGCGATGATCCCGGATGATTCGCGCCTCGAGCCCGCAGGATTCAGCGATGATCCCAATTACATTGGCAACGTGCGCGTCGTCTTCCATTACCAAAAGTCGTCTCTTAAACACTGTGCACCTCTCCATCCATGCGGGTGTGACCAGCAAGACTCAAGCGCGGAGGATGCGCCCGGTTCGCTCAAACCGCAAGCGAAACCACGCTCTGGCCGATCGCGAGGATCACTTTAAGGATTTTCCTTAACGATTTTCCGTTTAGGATTTTCCCGCGCCGAGCTGTGAGGGTTTTCCTACCGTACGCCGTTGTTTCATGGGTGAATGGGTTGCTTTCGCTGATTCCGCACCCATTTTTCATCAAACAAGGCGCCGGCTGTAGAGCTGGGCCAATCCCGGGCCAACTTTTCCAGGGACGACTTTGGATGAGCAAAAGCGAAAAGGCCCTGCTCCATGATAAGGTCGTGCCCGTGAGCTACGTACTGCTGGTCGACGACGCGGAAGAAAATCTCGAGTACGTACACGCCCTATTCACCGGCAAGGGCTTCGAAGTCGATTCCGCGCACAATGGCGTCGAAGCCTTGGACAAAGCGCGACGCAATCCGCCGCTCGTCATCGTGGCGGACCTGCTGATGCCCGTCATGGATGGCTACACTTTGTTGCGGCATTGGAAGACCGATTCGACGCTGAAGAGAATTCCCTTCGTGGTGCATACGGGGACCCACACGGACCCGGACGACGAGCGGCTGGCCATGGATCTGGGCGCCGATGCCTTCGTGCAGAACTTCATTGAACCGGGCAAGCTGGTGGAACGGCTCGAGGGCGTGATCCGCGCGGCCAAGACCACGCCTCCCGCACAGCCGAAGCCAGGGTATGCGCACGAAGAATCGTTGTATTTCAAGTACAGCGAGACGCTGGTGCGAAAGCTCGAAGCGAAGACGCTGGAACTGCGCGCCGTCAACCAGTCGTTGCAGGCCGAGATCGCCCGGCGACGCGAAATTGCCGAAACTCAAACGGGAATCCTCGATGCGCTGACCGGTAACGTGGCGCTGATCGACTCGACCGGCGTCATCCTGGCGGTGAACGAAGCGTGGCGGCGCCACGCGGATGTCAACGGCCTCGGCAGCACTGATTTCTCGGTCGGGCAGAACTATCTCAAGATCTGCGAAAGCGCCTCGGCCACCCATTCCGGCGAGGCCGACCGGGCGGCGGCGGGGATTCGCGCCGTGCTCGCCGGTGAGGCGCCGCATTTCGAACTAGAATATTCGTGCAGCAGCCCGGCGCAGTTGCGCTGGTTCCGGATGACCGTGAAGCCGCTCAAGATCTCGGGCGCCGTCGGTGCCGTGATCATGCACACCGAGATCACCGACATCCGCGGGGCCGAGCAGCAACTGGTCGATAGCGAGGCGCAATATCTGCTGCTGCTCAATTCGACCGCGGAGGGAATCCTCCGCTTGGACGTCGACGGAGTGTGTACTTTCTGCAACCCCACCGCGGCACGCTTGCTCGGCTACGAGCACGCGCGGGAATTGATCGGCAAGAAGGTACACGAACGCCATCATCACACCCAAGCGGACGGCACGCCCTTCGCCGCCGCAAAGTGCAAGATCCATCAAGCCTTCAGCACCGGCGAGGGCACGCACGCGGACGATGAGGTGTTCTTTCGCGCCGACGGCACGCAGTTTCCGGTGGAATATTGGTCCCATCCCATCATCAAAGGCCGGAACATCCAGGGCGCGGTGGTGACGTTTCTCGACATCAGCGAACGGCGCAATCTCGAGGGGCAGTTCCTGCAGGCGCAAAAAATGGAAGCCGTCGGGCGCTTGGCGGGCGGCGTGGCGCACGATTTCAACAATGCGCTGCAAGTGATTCTCACGTACGGCGAACTGCTCGACGAACACTTGACGAACGACGAAGTCGGAGCGAAGCACAACCAGCAGATCGTCGCGGCGGGTCAACGCGCGGCGTCGCTCACCCGTCAATTGCTCGCGTTCAGCCGCAAGCAGATGCTGCGCCCGGTCTTGCTCGACCTCTCCGCGGTGATCCACGACCTGGAAGAATTGCTGCGCCGGATGATCGGCGAGCACATCAAGCTGCACATGGTGTGCGTCGCGACCGGCGCGGCCATCCTCGCGGACCGCAGCCAGCTGGAGCAAGTGCTGCTGAACCTCGTCATCAACGCCTCGGACGCCATGCCGCAGGGCGGGGAATTGTTCATCAAGACCTCGAATGTGAAAATCGGACCGACCAAGCAGCCTCCGATTGTGCCGATCACATTCGGAAAATACGTGATGCTGACCGTGCGCGACACGGGGACCGGCATGACGCCGGCCGTCATGGAGCGCATTTTCGAACCGTTTTTCACCACCAAGGAGTCGGGCAAGGGCACGGGCTTGGGGTTATCCACGGTGTACGGCATCGTGAAGCAGAGCAAGGGCTACATCACGGTCAACAGCAAGGTCGGCAAGGGCACGCGCTTCAACGTCTACTTTCCGATCGTGGAAGGCGCGGTGGGCGCCGAGATTCCGCGTAAACAACTGAATCGGCCGGTCGGCGGCACCGAGACCATATTGGTCGTGGAGGACGAGGATTCGCTGCGTGCGGTGGTCGCGGACACGCTGCGCGCCAACGGCTATGTGGTGCTCGAGGCGCATGACGGCAAGGCCGGCATCGAATTCGCCGCTCGCTTCGATGCGCCCATCGATTTGCTCGTGACCGACGTGATATTACCCGGAGCCACGGGGCGCGAGGTGGCAAGCCGCCTGTCGGCCGACCGTCCGAAGATGAAGGTGATTTTCATGTCAGGCTACACCGATGATTTCATCGCCGATCACGGCATCATCGGGCCGGAAACGGTGTTGCTCGAGAAGCCGTTTGCGATCGGCCAATTGCTGCTGAGAGTTCGCGAGACGCTCGATCGTTAGGAGCGACCGGCGCCTCGCGCGCCGGCGCGTCGCACCCTGGTTCGCCGGCGAGTCACCGCCCACCGCGCCGGCGAAGACTAATGCGCCAGCGAACGCGCGCGGTTGCCGCCGGTTCGCGGGGCTGCCGGAGTGGCCGCCGGAGCGGCCGCCGGAGTGGGCAAATCCGCTGTGTGGGATCGGCTCCGCCGCTCGATCAGACTGCATGCTTCGGTGAACCGTAAATTGTCGATGTATTCGCTCACCTGAGCATAAGTGTCCTTGCCCAGATAACGGCGCATCTGCGGCGCCATGATATTGAAGCAATCGAGCGCGGAGAGACTCTGTCGGCGCAATAGATCGATGAGATCCCCGATATCGCGGGGCTCGAGCGGGGGGCCGCCGGGCTCGACCGCCTCGGCGTCGGCGCGCGCCGCCTCGAGAATGGGTGCGGCACTCGCGTTCAGGGTATGTAGTTCCGCCGCGAGTTGCGCCGTCAGATCCGCGGCCCGCTCGCGCGAGCCCGCCTTGCAGGCGTCATTGGCTTCGATCGCGAGTTGCCTGATTCGTGCGGCGCCCAGCATGCCGGCGATGCCGGTGAGCTTGTGCATGCGTTGGGCGTGGACGGCGAGCGCATCGGGGCCATCGGCACTCGCCGGCAGCGAGATCCCGGCGAACTCATCGAGCAGCCGCTTCAGGCTCGAGCGAAATAGCCCGAGGTCATTGCTCATCCGCGCGCGCGCCTCCTTGCTGTCGATGCCGGCGACCTGCGGCCACGTCACGGAAGAAGCCACCCGCAGCGGAGTTGCCGGGGCGGGCGGCGGCGCGGGTGCCGCTTGTTCGACCTTCACGTAGCGCAGGATGCTGCTGATCAGCGCCTGGGCGTCGAACGGCTTGATGATGAAATCATCCATACCCGCCGCGACCGCGCGCAGGCGTTCGCTGCTCAAGGCGCCCGCCGTGAGCGCAATGATCGGCAGCGTGAGGAGCCCGAGGTCGTCGCGGATGAGTCGCGTCGCCGAGTGCCCGTCGAGCACCGGCATTTGCACATCCATCAGCACCACATCGAAATTGTTCGGTTGCGTGCGCAACAAATCCAACGCATCGCGGCCGTTGCTCGCGAGCCAGACGACGGCGCCTTCGAGTTCGAGAATGCGTTTGGTGACGTCGAGGTTGATGTCGCTGTCATCGACCACCAGCACGCGCACGCCGGCGAGCGCATGCTGGCCGGGCGCGGCGGGGTCGGTGCGCTGTTGCGCCAGGTCGTCTTGGTGGGCGAGAGCGAATTCCAGCACCACTCGAAATTCGCTGCCCACTCCCGGCGTGCTCTCCATGAACACATCGCCGCCCAGCAAGTGCGCCAGGCTCTTGACGATCGACAAACCGAGCCCGGTGCCGCCGTAACGCCGGGTGATCGAGGCATCGGCCTGTGCGAACGGTGCGAACAGCCGCTGCTGCGCCTCCGGCGAGATGCCGATGCCGGTGTCGCGAACCACGAAGCACAGCGTTACGCCGGTCGCCGCGGCGGCGATGCGGCGCACGCCGAGTTCCACGCCGCCGCGTTCCGTGAAGCGGATCGCGTTCGACAAGAGATTGGTCAGGATCTGGCTCAGCCGGTTGGCATCGCCTTCGAGCGTCGCGGGCAAGTCATCCGGCACGTCGAATTTGAAGGAGATGCCTTTGGCGCTCGCCTGCGGGGCCATGATGTCGGCGAGGCCGCGCAGCAGTGCACGCGGACTGAAGGGGGCCTGCTCCACCAAGAGCTCGCCCGCCTCGATCTTCGACAGGTCGAGCACATCGCTGATGACCGCGAGCAGCGATTTGCTGGCGAGATTGATGTTGCCGAGGAATGCCGACTGTTGTTCGTTCAACGGGGTTCGCCCGAGCAGGTAGGACAGGCCGATCACCGCGTTCATGGGCGTGCGAATCTCGTGGCTCATGTTGGCGAGGAATTCGCTCTTGGCGCGGCTCGCGTGTTCGGCCCTGGCGGTTGCTTCGCGCAGCGATTCTTCGTACGCCAATTGGTGAGTCACATCGTGGGCGACGCTCACGTAGCCGAGCAGTTCGCCGTCCACGGTATGCATGGGGGCGACGATTTGCGAGACCGTGAGGCGCCGGCCATCCTTGCCGACGTAGGTCCAGCGATGCGGTTTGTTCAACATCGAGGGCTCGACGCACACCCCCCAACCGATGATGGGCCGGCCGAGCTGCGTCGCGAGCACATCGCCGCGCGCCGACACCTCGTCGGCATCATGGATGAGCAGCGGCGTGCCGCGGCCCACCATCTCGCCGCTCGAATAGCCGAGCATCCGCTCGGCGCCGGCGTTGAACATCTTGATGACCAAGTCGGGGTCGGTCGCGATGATCGAGACTTGCGAGGCGGAGTCGAGCACCGTGCGCAGCAGGGAACTGGTTTCGAGCAGTTCCAGTTCGGCGCGCTTGCGCTCGGTGATGTCGAAGCTGGCCCCGGTCATGCGCAGCGCCGTGCCGTCGGCGGCACGCTGCGTGCGGGCGGTGGCCTTGAGATAACGGACCTCGCCATCCGGGCGCACGATGCAAAATTCACTGTCGAACTCGCGCTCGCCGCGCAGCGCCGCCGCGAGCTCCGCTTCGCAGCGGGCGCGATCTCCGATATCGATGCTTTCGATCCACTTGGCAAAGGGCAGCGTGCCGGAAATGCCCTGAAATCCGTAGATGCGGTGCATCCATTCGTCCCAGAACAGGGTGTCGGCGGCGACGTGGAACTCCCAGATGCCGATGCCGGCGGATTCGGAGGCGATCGAAAAGCGCTCGTTGATTTCCTGTAATTGGGCCTTGACCTGCTCGATGTGGCGTTCGTGAGCCGCGGCGGCCTCGGCTTGCTGGCGGGCGCAGTCCAGATCGAATGCCCAGCAGCCGGCACCGGGCGTCGGCGGGCCCTCATCCAAGGACAATTCGCGGTTGCGATGCAATTGCTCGTTGAGCGTCGCCACCATGATGTCGGTACGGATGGACACGTACTTTTGAATGGCGCCGTCGTCGCCGAGAATCGGCGCAATGACGCAAGTCACCCAATGCAGCGAGCCGTCCTTGGATCGATTGCACACCTCGCCGTGCCAGGGTTGGCCGGCTTGGATGGTGGTCCACATGTCGGTCCAGAAGGCCGGTTCCTGTACTCCGGAATTGACGATGCTGTGCGGTTGACCGAGCAACTCCTCACGCTCATAGCCGGATTTGCGGCAGAAATTGTCATTCACGCCGATGATGCGGCCGTCGCGGTCGGTGACCGAAATCATGGTGCACAAATTGAGCGTTTGCATGATTGCGTCGACTTCGTTGTCGATGCCGTCGCCGCGCGCGATATTCGCATGCGCCGCGGGATGGCGGCGCCGCGTGAGATTCACGAGGGCGGACGACAAGACCGCGAGCGGTGCCCCTTTCAGGCCCATACACCCTCGCTGAATTCGTACGACGAGGGTTCGATTTCCCTGACCCGGTGCGGGGCGCCCACGTCGGCGACATCGAGCAACATGGCGCGCGCTCGGCCGGCGTTCTTTGCGCAATACAGGGCCTTGTCCGCCGCCAGGAGCAGGTCTGCCTCGGTGCTCCGCATACCCTCCGAATCGCGAAACTTCGCGTCCGTCGCGGCCTTGGACGATTCGGCATTCGAATCATCGAAACACGCGACCCCGATGCTCACGGAGACGATGGGTGCCGTATCGGAGGCGGCGTGGGGAATGCCGAGTGACGCGACCGCATCGAGCATGCGTTGTGCCATGTGCTCGGCGCCGCCACGCATGGTCTGCGGCAGGATCACGCCAAATTCCTCGCCGCCATAGCGGGCCACGAGATCCGCGGTCCGCCGCAAGGTCCTGGTCAGGGCTCTCGCCACATTCTGTAGACAGATATCGCCCTTCGGGTGTCCATAGCGGTCGTTGTAGAGCTTGAAGTGATCGACGTCGACCAAGAGCAGCGCCAAGGGATCGCGCGACCGGCATGACCGCCACCACTCGCGCTCGAGCATGTCGTCGAAATGGCGCCGGTTCGCAACTCCGGTCAGGCCGTCGGTCGTGGCCGTGCGGCGCAGTTCGTCGGCCATCCGTTTCATCCGCAAATGGGTTTTCACGCGCGCCAGCAGCAGCGCCGCGCGCACGGGTTTGGCGATGAAGTCGGCGGCGCCCATTTCCAGGGCGGATACCTCGAACGGGGTTTCGGTGTGCCCCGTGACGAAGATCACCGGTACATCGGACAAATTCACGTCGGCTTTCAGGGCATCGAGCACTTTGAAGCCGCTCATGCCGGGAAGCTCAGCGTCGAGCAGGATCAGATCGGGCGGGGATTCGTGCACCAAGCGCACCGCGTCCGCTCCGTTGGTGGCGAAGCGCAAGGTGGCCAAGCCCGAAAGTATGCGGCCCATCAGCTGGATCGAAGTCGGATCGTCATCGACGATCAAAATATTGTCATTGATGGCGCTTACTCCTCATAGGGCGACCATGTAGTCAGCCTGTCCGAATCAGTCCTGACAAAACATGGCGGCCATCACACATTTTGACAATATATATTCCATAATAAGAATA
>Ga0116229_10003939_pt1 | contig 24417 bp, 19 predicted proteins | sample S1TSphgellanicum_3_FD_87313 | JGI IMG/M metagenome (GOLD analysis project Ga0116229, IMG submission 87313) | Host-associated microbial communities from peat moss isolated from Minnesota, USA - S1T2_Fc - Sphagnum magellanicum MG | ecosystem: Host-associated > Plants > Peat moss > Unclassified...
CCCCAACACTTTCTCTAATCCTCCTTAAAAAACCACTCAAAAGTCCCCCAACACTTTCTCTAATCCTCCTTAAAAAACCACTCAAAAGTCCCTCAACACTTTCTCTAATCCTCCTTAAAAAACCACTCAAAAGTCCCCCAACACTTTCTCTAATCCTCCTTAAAAAACCACTCAAAAGTCCCTCAACACTTTCTCTAATCCTCCTTCACAAACCACACAAGGTGCACATTGAACCCTAAAAATAAGGCCCTAATCCTTTCTTAAAAATCTCCTAAATGATTGGATGGATTACTCCAACCACTCACTAACCCGAACAATTTGATTCCACTACTTTCACTCCTTAAATAAAGGACGGTAAGTCTACCACTAATAACTATTAATTACTAGGAAGCCTATGGAACTAACTAGTCCAAAAATTTCTACCCGTTACCAAGCAACCACATTGAACAGGAAAGACAACAATTTCTTGAAAAATGAAATCAAAGACAAACCCATAAACATCCCAACACTCAAATTAAATAGCAATGTGGAAGATCTTGATCCAAACGACAGTGCAATGTTGTTGTAGAGCTATAGTTGCTTGAAAGACTCCTCTAATTTCAAACACTACTCTACTAGTTTCAAATTTCCTTGTGCAGAATCAAGTATGGCCATGTAATAAAGCTTGTATTAAATCATATGAAGCCACTACCTGAGTACACTCCAACCTTGCACTGAAATATTCGAAGGGCATTCCCAAGATTGACTTCGGTGCAATTTGTAAGCATGCCTAGTCTATAAGCTATACTTTAGGGAAATATGGTATAGGAAGGACACAAAGATATAATTCTTAAACTGAAATCTGCAGCAAATGTTCCTGGCAGTCTCAAATGTTGCTGGATGCAGGTGCCCACTTGATGCCGCATCCAATACTGCAGACAGAACACCACAAAAGTAATAGTCCTTCAAAAACAGTTTCAACAATTTACATTTTGAGGGGTTTAGGGTTTAGGGTGCTAGGAATAGAATAGGTTGCCTTTCAGTTTGTGTTGAACATGAAATTTAGTGTGGGAATCGTGGTTGGAAACTGGTGGAGAACCAATGTAAGATCTTCCTCTGGTTATGAATGTGGCAAGGCTATGAGCAAGAGATGCATTAGCAATACTCCATTACAATTGTTGCACAGAAGTGCAGTTACAAGGAGCTAACCTGGGCTTTTGTGAGCCACTCACTGGCTGGCCTGAAAGAGTAGCATCCAATGCTTCTCGAATATCCCTGTCAAAATACACACAATCTTCCCTCGAAAATTGTCTACAAAACTACAAGGTCTCCACAATGCTTAAATGAAACTATAACCTCCCAAAAGGAGACTCAAGAAATGAAGAGATCTTGAAGATTTGACCACCTCATCCAATTGACCAACCCACCAATAGTAGGGTAAACACTCCAAGTTGGGCCAAGGACATCACTATTTGTTCTTGAGTTGGAGTTCAAGCCATTGGGACTCCAAGAAAAAGTCATTTCAAAGGTCTTCTTCTTTTCTCTCAAATCCAAAAAGTTTCAGTCATCCAATGGTTTTACTTATGTATAGCTTGCACAATGTTGTCAGCCCTCCTGCCCCAAGTGCTTAACCAGTGTGTGACTTGTAATAACTGGAACTTCACTAGGTCAGCAGATATAGTCAACCTCAACCCAAAGAAGTGTAGAAGGACATACCTCCCTGTAATAGGAGTGTTACTTCTTGGTCGAGAATCATCAAACCGACCATGATATACTAGCTCAAAGGGCCCCTTCCCAACCTGTTGAGAGAGTCACAAGAAGACACCAAATATATATATTTCCTGAAATGGTAAATTTGGTGTTAAAGAACAAAGGAATCCTGATGATTTTTCACATCTTTGCTTCAATCTTCAGAAAATTTCTTCTGTAGGATAATATGATGTTCTATCAAGAAGACTCCAGCCAGTTCACAGAAGGAGAGAGATTTTTATATGGCAAATCACAAAATCTACCCATTTTTATATGTGAAATGTCATTCAGAAACAGCCTGTCATGCTCATATATTTCATGCACAAGAGTGCACCTTCTTGAATAAGTAAAAGTCAGGTGTGCAGAGAGCCCCATATGCTTTTGCAACTTGCTGAGTCTGCACATTAAACCCATAACACAGGTCAGACCAGGAGTCTGGGTCTGGACAGAATGAAAACACCCATTTTTTTACTGAAAGAAAGTACATCTTTGAGTGGCTTTAACGTGCTTGGAGTGCTAATGTTCATGACAAGACATTTCTAGGGACACTTAAGATTCAGTGTCATCAATAACTCAACTACAAATGTTACCAGTCTGGACCTACTTGATCAAACTAACAAGAGCAATTCACAATTACAAGAAGAAGACCTAACAAGTGAATACAAGGACTAATATATAGAACTTCTACATATCTTTCAAGTCTGCAAAATTTAACCAGCTTTCTATAAATGATCTGTTTCTATTTGAGGCTCTGTGGCACAGGAGAGAACTCCAGAAACTGACCTCATCATACAAGTATGGGAAAGGATACTTATATGCCTTCGCATCTTCAGCCATGAATGTTGGCCCATCCTGCACTCCATGATCATCATCCAAGCACAAAGTTCTTTTATTTTTGTTGGGATCACGTGAAAGCCTATGCTGCACAAATTCTTCAAGGTCACACTCAATTGTATAAAATGATTTGGGTCTGGAAGTTATTATGAAACTGATCTTCGAGAATTGAAAGGAGGGCGTAAAATGAAGGGTGACAATCCATTGACCTGTGGATGAGTCTCTGTGGAATTTGATGAGATAGCAACCACAGCCAATCCTTTCTGAACAATTCACCAATGACATCAGCTCATCAGCCACTATCTTACTGCCTGTCAGAAGCTATTACAACAGCCTTGAAAAGTTTCTTAGACATAACAACACCAAAAAATCTCTGATTCCAGGTGCAAAACTCATCTGTTCTACAGCTAACATGTATGCATTGAATTCACCCATTGCAGACAGTCCACATATACACAAACATGATCAGTTCAGCATGCAGTTTGCAGATTGTTGAAAATTGAAACTGAAGATAATCTTTAGAAAGAATGGGCGACAAATTTCTTTGCAAATTTCATCAGAGTTGAAGTTTCCTGCATGTTCATATAACAACACACAAAATTTGATCACCGCATAGAAAAAGGAAAAAAATTGTACTGTACAGGAATGTAGTTGTTGGCAAGCTTCACAATATCCTCCTTCAAATGTACCACATAGGGACAGTGGTTGCAGATGAACATGACCTTCAAATCCAGAAAGGACAAGCAAGAATGATAAGTCTAGGGAAAAACCACTAGAGGGCTAAAAATGTTAGCAGAAGAGCATTACATGATCTCCATTGCTGCATCTTATATCAGCAGATGCACATTTCAGACTTTGCTATATTCAGCTTTGTGAACAAAAAGAAATTGAGGTCAAATTGTAGCGTTGAAGCAAACCACATGAAGTGCAATACACTACTACAAGGGTGAAAGTCTGAGTGTTATCTTTTAAGTACCAGCAAAGCTGGAAACTCTTCAAAGTCGTCCAATTTCCATATCTTTCCTGTCAATGGCTCTGGCAACTGCAATGAGGGGAAAAAAAAAAAAGTTATGACATAAGGCATAATGGTTTTATATCTCTTGCAGATGAAAGTGACAAGACAAGGGACACAACACTTGAGAGAATTGCATCATCTTCTCTCTGTCGAGAGCACATTACTCCAGAGCAACTGCCTTAGACCGTCGGATGTTGCAATCAAGCTGATGATTGATGCTGATCTGACAATGAAGATCACAATATCGAAAGTATTTCGTTCACACATGCAGGAGCCAGGTTGCAAAATTGCCATTTCGTTGCCATTTTCCAAGAGATGTCCAGCATCTGACATGAAGAAGCGTCGCTGAAAAGACGAAGAAGGCTATTGATCGCATTCGATGTGAAATGATAAGAAGAAATCTACTGATCGCAATCAATATGAAATGATTCTTAAGAAAACCTTTGCGCTAGAGCTTTGCACGACAAAACTCTATAACACTGTAGACACATGTATCAAGGTTCAGTAATAAGAGAGAAGGCGCAGCGCCGCCGAAGACAAAGACAAGAAGTCACAGAAGAGAAAATCATGCGATGGATGCGCCGTAACTTAGTTAGTACCATCGGAGAAGGAAACCTTCGCTTGTTCTCCACTGCGACTAATAAGCAATAGGTTTGTATAACGTAAACAAAACAATGAAAACAATGTCAAGCCTTCAGGAAATTCTTTTAGCAAGCGAGGGGAAAAACCACAGAAAAATGTAAAGGAAAATAAAAACCTCGAAATAGGGAGCACTTGTCACCGATGCAGACTGCAATGAGGCCATGAGCTTCGCGTGCGTGCACTGTGGCGAGCCGATTCTTGAGCAATCGCAGCCCCGGGGGAAGCAAGTTTTTTTTCTCTCTTGTTGCTTCCAAGAAACGAACAAATTGTTTTGGTTTTTTTGCAGATGAATTGCGGATTTTTTCCAATGGCGAGAGGCGGAGTGCGAGAAACAGAAGGAGATGGCGAGACAGAAGAGAAGAAGAAGGAGGAGGAGAAGAAGAAGACGAAGAAGAAGACGAAGAAGAGGACGAAGCTTCGAGGCTTCTTTGTTCTATTTCCTCTGCCCAAAATATCTTGCTTGGATTCCTAGATCCTCAAATCTAATTTTTCCACAAGATTTTTTCACATCCACTCAAAAAAAACACCATAAATTAAATTCCATGCAAAATTAATGAGTTCCCAAAATGCAATTTAATAATTTAGTTCCCAAATTATCCACAATTTATTTAGTTCCCTGATTGCAATTTAATTACTTTCCTAAATTTAATTATACTCAGTATTCAAAAGGCAATTTGTTTCGTTGCCAAACTGTTTGCAATTTATTTTAGTTCCCAAAAATTGAAATTTAATTATTTTCCTAAATTTAATCTTAATTATTTTTCAAAATGAAAATTTTCTATTTAGTTCCCAAAATGAAACTTAATTATTTCCCTAATTTGTAGTTTATTTAGTTCCCAAAATGCAATTTATTTTGTTCCCAGACTGTTTGCAATTTAACTATTTTCCTAAATTTCATTTTAATTATTTTTTCAAAATGAAAATTTGTATTTATTTCCCAAAATAAAATTCAATTATTTCCCTAATTGTTTACTTTAGTTGCTTCCCAAAAAACAATTTAATATTTCGTTTCCAAATTGTTTGCAATTCAATTTAGTTCCCTGATTGCAATTTTGATTATTTTCCTTACATTTTATTCTAATTATTCTTCAAAATGGAATCTATTATTTAGTTCCCAAATTGGTGCAATTTATTTAGTTTTCTGGTTTTGCAATTTTCAATTACTTCCCCTAAATTCAATTTAATTAGTTCCCACAATGAAATTTAATTATTTTCCTAAATTTAATTTTTTAATTAATTGAACCCTAAATTTAAGAGTTCATGTAGTATGTTTTTCCACTTAGACCTTAGAAATAGATTTCTTGCCCTTTCTTTTTTTTCTTTTTTTTTTTCCCAATTGAAATAAAAATGAATAAATTGAAAAAATATAGATTATAAATTGATAATAGATGATCTTCATAAATAAACCAGCTTATATTATTAAGAAAATTATTTTCAAAGAATATTAGTTTTAGAATTTTTTTTTAATTTTTATGATCAACTGGAAATAATTATAGCTCCATAAATCTGTGCATCATTGTGCAAATCTTATTATTGAGATTATTATTGTACTTGAAGAAATCTCCATCTGATCACATTTTTCTCAAGGATCAACATTTTTAATAATAATAATAATAATAATAATAAGAAGAAGAAGAAGAAGAATATATGAAGTGTTTATATATAACTCTAATAATTTTAAAGAAACTTTGCATTTCTCAATCTCCAATTTTGAGCTATTGATTGCATGTTTCTAGTATATATTTACCAAAAGATTTCAGCGGTTTCAGAGTTTGAAAAGAGTATGAATTGCTTTGTTTGATTCATTGGTCAAGTAGGCAACCATCTTAATTCTGTGATGATGTTTCAGTCCTTCGACCACATTGTCTTGTAGCAAAATATGAGACCCATCATTGATGATCATAGACACATCAAGATTGTCAGAAGGTATCCCAAATTCACCAAATCGCTGATGGAGTTTGGGTCATGTTTCACATAAATCTGTTCTCCAAAAGATGGCCTTCCTTCAAAGAGAGTTGTCATATGTTGCTGGGTCAAAAAAGTTCACAGTTATGTTGGGTATGAGAGCATCGTTGAAGATCGTTATCATGGCGCTCGCCTGTTGACATATTAAGCTGGTGAACAGCATGAACATGACTCCATATAGCACCATGACGTCAACAATCTCCCGTTTCATAGCTACCCAATACAAGATGGAAATGCCAAGAGTGCAAAAGAAGATACCAGTGTAAAATAACTGAATCCGCTATCAAGATCAGTATGCAAAGGAATTACTGATCAGATCATAGTTTGCAGATCTCAAGACTCTCTGCTGGAAATCAAAAGTTGTGGAGAGTGCTACCTGCTCTATCACTGTAGAGAATGTGTAGATCTGCATCACAGTGGTACTGGTGTTTTGAAAACTTAAAGGGCTTCAGGCAGTGTTGGGTAGCAAAAGTCGGGACTGAAAATGGTTCGTGGACTGGCTTACCAACTTGCTGCCATTCTCTCCTAACAGGTGAGCTGTGTGCAAGGAGTGTTTTCAGTCAACAACCTCCTGAAAGGTACAGTGCCCTGCAACAAAAAGTACAGAAGAACATTTTCGATAGGTGAAGCAAATTCAGGAACATCTTAGTCACCCAATTTTCAAATCTGCTGTGCTCTTATGACAGCTGAACAACCCTGCCCTCTTCTTCACTGTATAAACAGAGATCAAGAAGTTCTATAGTTGAAGAAGAGACCAGATAAGTCAGGAAATCGGTGCATTTACACATGGGGTTAGCCTCTAAATGTTGATTATTGACCAGGTTTCCTCATGCAACCAATCTCTGAGGAGTACATTATTATGACTGAAAAACATCCCTGTTGAGCTTCCATTCAGTTGCAATGACATTAGGGTTTAGGGTTTACAGAAATTCATTGCAACTGATTAGTGTTGGGTTGTACTGAAATTTGAAGTTTCCATGGAACCAGAACAATGAGCCAGTGATCTGAGATTCCACTAACTCCGAGAAATGTTTCCAACAGAATACCTCAAATTCAAACAAAATTCTCATAAGAAGACGCATACTGAACCCAGGGGATCAAACGCTTTTGTACATAGTGAATGCACCAGCATTATCATCAGCTGCAAACATCTGCAATAGTCAATGCAAGAATTAACATTCTACAGTTACTTTTGCAGCCCATTGAGTTAACTTAATATCTCAATTGAGCACTGCAAAATGAAAGATCACAAAATAAGAATTTAACATATCTCTGAGATTGCAGAGACATAAGCAGCACCAAAAAGCGTATGTTAACACACATGCTGCTGCACTTGCACCATGCATGTTAGTTGACAACTGCTGATGCTCTTCCACTCCCAATCCAGTTTTATAAGTGTACCTTCTACACTAGAGCTCCTGATGCCTGATGATCTTAGTACTTTTGAGTTGGGTGCAAAGCTGACAAAGATGACTGCTAACTAGTCATGGGAAGCAAAGGCCATTCTTGAAAGCTTGACAACATTTTGCAATTCTCTTGCAGGTATTGCCAAACACAACATCAACCAATCCCATTTGGGTGTCGAGAAACCAAATCCAGTTTCCATTCCACATCATCTACTCTCTTCCATTCTGGCAGCAAAATCTGTTCCAAAAAGCTGCTGAGCAAGCAGTGCATAGGTGAAACAGCAAAGATCCTATCACCAACACAGGCAATGTTAGTAAGCCTCTCAAACAACTCTTTGGGTAAATACCCATGTCAACAATCATTCCTGGAAGACTGCATACTGGCTGGAATTCAAGTTCATTGCAGATTACCAACAAACCTTTTCTGTTGCATTTTTTTGGCCAAACATACCCCAGGCATGATTTGGCAGAGGAATAAGAGGCAAACCCAACAGTACCTCCCCAGTTTCATCAATGGTTCCAATCAGAGCAAAATTTCCCTCCTCTATCCATATCAGCACCATACCATATGTCACAATTCCAGTGTGCAACATTCGGGCTTTGCCAGAATAAACCTAATTTGCCAACATATCCTTGTACTGAGAGTGTTGTCTATTCTGCTTCTCATTTTCAGGGACCATTGCCTCTTGTGGGCTATCAATAGGATATGACACATTCTCTTTCTGCTTCTGTTTCCTCACAACTGCAGGTGTGCAGCTACAGGTAACTAACTCATTGTAGGTACATCCAGTGAGACAGTGAAAATAAGATCCGATCCATGTCACAATTCAATGCAGAATGTCTCAGACTTAACATTGCTACTCCTGGCTGCAGTTCTGAAAACATAATATCATGAGCATAAACATGAGTGCCCATCACAGCAAAAAGGTTGTGTGCACTACTAAAAAAACCAGCACATTGCCATTCCCAACTTGCTTGCAGCTTCTATTCAACAAAATGCCATCATAATACAAAAGCCAACAACCCTCCCAAAACTAAACCTAATTTCCATGTCCTTCCTCTTCTTCTACATAGTCTTACATCCGTTGCACACATTGCCATTTGCCTTCTCAAAAGAAGAATGTGTGTATGTACTACTGGCAAACAAAAGGAAGTGTACCACCCAATACTCCCCGTGTCACACTTGCAAACTCGTACACCAATACTACTGCCATTTCACAAACTTTGCAAACTAACTCCCATTTTTGACAAAGAGATGGGTCCTGAAGAACTCTTTGTCTTGTCTTGGTGTCTGAAATGGGTCTCAAGATAAATTCCTACAAAAACCAGTGCTGGTCTGGTCTGGTCTTTCCTGCAAAAGTAGAGACATTTTTTTGCTAATCTTGTGTGAGAAATTGGAGAATGGGTTTTAGGGACTTCTTGGCTCAGGAAAAATGATAAATTGGAGAATGGGTTTTGGCATTTCTTGCCACAGGAAAAATTCGAAATTGGAGAATGGGTTTTGGCCTTTCTTGCCTCAGGAAAAATTCGAAATTGGAGAATGTGTTTTGGCCTTTCTTGCCTCAGGAAAAATTAGAAATTGCAGAATGGGTTTTGGGATTTCTTGCCTCAGGAAAAATGCTTGCAAATTGTTGTTGTTGTTGTGTGTTTTGCGCGCCCTTCTCTTTTCCAGATTCCCGGGAATCCCTTATCCGGGTCTCACAGTTGCTGCGTGTCCCTCTCTGCAATCACTTGGTTCCATGCACGCCTTTTATCGTCAGAATAATGGAGGCATGCATGGGCATGACGTTTGCGGAGGAATTTCTCGATTTCGGCACCACAACTCTCTCTTTCTCCCTCTCGGAAAGATCGCGAGAAATTTCTGTTTTCTTCCTTGAGAGAAGAACAACATCATCTGCTGCAACAAGAAGCTGTGTGGGAGAGAAGATTGGCTTGTTTGTCCCAATTAGGGTTTCCTTCATCAAGGAGCAACTCGTGGAATCGGAGCTTCTCAGGAGCCTCTCAGGAGCTTCTCTTCTGGTTCTACATATCGTGATTGAGAGCAAATGACTGTCTTTTAGAAGGTAGCGGAATTGTGCGACGCGGAGGAAGAGAGATTCAGAGACAGAGAGAAGAAGGGGACGATGGGGACGAGGAGAGGTGATATGGGGACGTACTTCAGAAGGAGTCAGTTCGAGCCACTGGTGTCCACACTGATGGAAGATCCAGTGTTGTCTGATGTGCCCAAAAACGCAACGCTCAAAGACATCGACACTCTCATTGCAGTGGAGCTCGGCAGTGCGATGAAACTCTCCATCCTCAAGCTTGATGGCACTTCCTTTGGTAAGTAGTTACCCACCCAAACCCCCACACACAAAAGAAAGAAAACACATACACACACACACACACACATTCTCTTTTCGTCACCATTATCGATCATCCATCACCATTCTTCTTTGATGAAGATGTCCAGCATCAGATTCTCCTTTTTCTGTTTGCTTGCTTGCAGATGTTGCAGTTTTGAACACAGCCAAAGTTCGAGATTTGAAAGCAGCAGTGATGAAATACATTGACTCCATGGAGCAAATCCAAATGGGTCATCGCCATATTTCTTGGTATTTCTTTTTGCTGATCCCCTTTTGCCTTGGATGCTTCCCTTGCATGCTTGCTTGCTTGTACAGGGACACGGCACAAAGCTGAACTGAAATAAGAAGCTTACTGATTTTTGCAAGCTTGCTTTGTTGCAGCTTGAATTGAGTATACTCTTGATCTCTTTTGGTTAGCTATACCTCTTTCATGAAGTGCTAGGCAACATCATGGCCTGATTCTCTTCCCTGCATATCTCTCACATGTATCTCCAGAAGCACATATTCTTGGGTCTCTCTGCAATCAATCACCTTGATATTCTTGCCACACTATGCATGTCTTTCTTGTTTGATCTGCTATCAGTGATGCATCAATCAAAAAGGATTATATAGCACACAGTCAGACATTAGGACTAGCAAGTGCAAGGCACATAAGCCAAAGAAGAGATAACTCTCCAATCTTCTTGCCACTAACTGGAAAAATGCAACATTGGCATTCCCTCATAGAACTACTCTAGAAAATTTGAAAACTCTTAGTTTGTGTTGACACTGCAGTGCTCTTCATAGAACATTTTATGAGCTGCTTGTTTTTGCAGTGAACTGATGATCCTCAAATATTTGTAATTCATGAACTGATGTGGTGTATGTAACAGGAAACATGTGTGGGGTAATTTTTGTCTGTGCTATGGAAGCACAAAGCTGATTGATGATGATACTCCTTTGCAAAACTTTGGCATCAAATCGAATGAGGAGGTACACCCCACTTACTTGAAGCACCACGAACCGTAGCTTGACATGTTTCTACACCACTCTCCAGAAGCAATCTCATCAATAACCACATTAATGTTTCATCACAATCTGCAAAAGCACGCAATGCAATTAGGGCTTTGGAGGGTTTATACACACAATTTGGGTTTGAGTCAAAGAGCCAGCTTGGTGTTTTGTGGCAGCTGCGATTTGAACACTATGTAGCATCAAGAGAAATGGGGAGGCATTCGCATGCAAAGAAAAGACGCTTCTTCCATGGCCTTCGCAATACCTGAAATGCCACGGTACACCTACTTTGTTATATGTGCTGTCATCACAAGTCGAAACACTTCATCATTTGTAGTGATATATATCCTGTTTGCCTAAAATGAAGAATTCCTGCAGTTTTGTACAGTTATGAGACTAAAGCTTTGTGTCAAGTAGCAAGAATCGAATTACCACTCTTTCTCTTGAAACACAATGAGATGATTCTTGCTTGATGCACAAAAGCCAAAACAAAAGCCATGTTGCAAATGACATATTTTGACTACAGTTTTGCTGGGTATAAGTTCCCAAAGACATACCTGAAACTCCTCATAAGGGAGGTGTTGAAATGAAATGTTTGGGTTGGAGCTTCAAGCTTTGAGTTTGGGCATCAAGAGTAAACACAAGAAGGGCAATGATCTCTCAGCAGCACCGGGAAGCAATGTACACAGAAGAAAACGTAAGACTTAACAAATGGTTCAATATCATGTAACATATGATAAAGTGGTTCTAGTACCTAAATGCCACATATTTTCCGTCCCATTCTCTACTATCATGATAACTACATATAATTTGTTATTTTTAATAGTTATTTTGAATTGCATTGCTTTTGTGTTGAGTTTTGTAACTTTGATTTTGCAATGATTTATCCCATGACCAAGTTTCTTGTATCAAAAATATTGTGTTTGTTTCTTAATGTCTAAATTATAATTGTTGAAACTTGAAATCATAAAGAATTTGGTTTGTCTTTTCCATTAAGGGATTGAGAGTAAGGTTGGTTAATTTTTCGATATTTCCCTTTTGAATAAGTTATTTTACTAGCATATAGCTTGCTAATAGACTATATGGTGTAGTTGTATAATTATGAACCTTGCAATCCCAAGTTAAAACCAAGTGAGTTACCTAGTAAGAAAACGCACAAAATGTAAAGAAAGATGTTTATTGTGGTTTGCTTACTTGTAGGCAAAATTATTGTTGAAAGAACAAAGTGAAAATCATGAGCACAAAGGAAAACAACCAAGAAATTAGTCGTTTTGTTGTAGGAAGGTAATTCCAATCTTGGTCCAACTATACTAACATTGTTGGAGATCATGTGAGAAGGGACATAATTCCTTCACCTTCTTAGATTGCCTTCCATTGATGTAACCTTCAATAGCTAAAACTATTGTCCAACTTCAATAAATGCAATACCAAAATCCAACAAGATATAATCTTCTATATTAAAAAAAACTTACAAACACAAATAGAGTCTACCTTAGTCTAAACACGTCTCTTTATATTTTAAACTTATTTTAAAACGATGGAGATAGTCAACAAGAATGTGTTTTTTTACTATCCTTTTATAACAATGAAGGTAATTTTCAAACCTTCCTACCTATTATTGATAAATTGGATAGATTGGATTATCAACACGATAATTTCCATTGTAATATCACTCCAAAATTGAAATATAATATTATTCTACTTCAAAGGTAATTCAAAAAGGGTAATTACCATCTTAATAGTAGCATTTAAGCAAAATTTCATTTAAATATATTCTTGCAACAAATTTGTAATTATATATTATAATGTTATGTTGGGTTGTTTCCTCATGGAATTAATATAGGTTTAGTAATGAAAAGGCATACTTCTCATTAAAAAAAATACTACATCTTCTTCATATACTAGTGTTCCTATGGTTGAAATTGTTTCAACATTGATCAAAGTGTTTGAATGCATCTTGCAACATTTTCACCTTCTATCATTTTCAAAGTTTGCAAGATTATTTTTTTTATAATCATTTTTATTATTGCATCTTGAGATTCAAATAATCTTTTTAACCCTTGCCAAGCTTCTTGTAATGTATTTTTTGATCGGACATGAGAAACCACACTATTATTTAAACAATTATTAACAATCATGAGTGCAATTACATCTCATTCATCCCAATTAGTAATGTTACCCACTCTTGCATTAGGTAGTGTTGTAGCCCTTCTTATGGGTGCTAGTTGTTTGACAATAGACCATAACTTTTTCTATTTAATCTGTCCTTTTCCCAATATTTTTAATTGGGAGCAATTGCTTCAAAAATCTAACACACATGTGTGTAGTAGATTTTTGGCTAAATAACATGGGTGGTAGTTGCCATGCCATTTAGTAGGGCTCACCTTTTTTATGAAAGTTTCTTGGCTAAATAATTGCTTGTTGTAAGAAATTTTTGCAAGTTGCCCAACATGATAAGAAATTCTAATTAGCTTTGAGCAACAAAGACATGAAAGCTAGTGTAAAGTTTTGTCACTTAATGTTTTTAGCATTTTGAAAATAGGAGTTGAATTAAATGATGGTGTGCCAATCCTTCTCATGGTTCCAAATTATCCCAAGATTTTTGTTTGCCCCAAAAATGGATAAAGATCAATGTTTTTTTTCTAAAATTATCTTGGATGGTCAACTTTGGCCATTCATTACTCATTCATTTCAACTTTTTTTGGACAATATTTTTTCATGATTCATATTTACCACCAATGTTTTACAATAAATGAAGAAAGACATTTTGGTCCAAGTTTCTAAAAGCTTGCAATTTTGAAAGGTGCCCAAATTTAAAATTCTATACTTTCAATGGTAAGTCTAAATTCTTTAAAGTGTACCCAAAATCTTCCCATACCATCATCTTTTTGAACTTTTAAAAAAAATTCTTTTAGTCTTTAGAATAAGTCTTGATATCATTTTCCCTTCTTTTCGAACCCCAACCATGAATGAGCTTTTACATGATATGAAGTATGTCTTTAAATGCAAAAAAAAGATTTCAAATATATTTGCATTTCAAAAAAGTAGACAAAAAACTTAATTCAAATCATTTGGAAGTTGAAAAATTAATGCACAATAATGAATAAAACACATGTTATGTTTCATCATTCAATTAAAAGCATTCAATGTTAAAGAAAATTTTGATAGATTTTATTGTTATTTTACATTTATTTTCATATAGCTTTGACAAGGTAATTTTTGTGTATCATTGTGCTTACTCTCAACTCAATGTTGTAAAAAACTTCAAGTTGAATTTTTAATAATACAAAAATGAAATCTGGATGACAAATGGAAAATTGGCCATTGAAGTCCAATTTATTTTAAAGTGTAGCACCTGGGACAAAATAGAGGTGGTCCTACACATAGTCCTTAATTATACCCTATATTTTGATTCCCTTACACATTAATGAATAAAAAATTGTCATATTTAGTTTCTACAACTAACATCTACATGAAACTAATATAAGTGAAAGAATTTGAATAGTCCAAACTAAGATAATTCATGTGGTGCTAATGATTTTTCACATGTGTGCATTGGTGTGCATATAAACTTTTGGTTCAAACCTAAAAACATAGATAATGTTTGAATAAGTTTGTATGGACAAAGTTTTTTGGTTAATTATGAATATTTCCTACACATTTGAACTCCACTTTAAGTTACTAATTTAAGCCTAGTGAATATTAAAAAATCAACCAAATGGTCCCAAGAAAAATAAAATTCCTTGGAGCCCCAACAATTGAAATTTTTTACCTTCAAAAATTTCATATGGTTTATTACATAATAAAATTCATCCAATGAACATGGCCATATATAAATGTAAGGACTATTTATCCATTAAAATTTTGACTTTTTAATTGTATTACTTAATGCATTCACTTTGATTCCTTTTATAAAGAGTGCAATTTAAACACTTGATATAATTAGTTTAAAGGACTCAAAAGGACATTTATATAGTGTCCAAACTATTTTAAAATATTTTTACAAGTTTAATATAACACCATTTTATCTATTCGCATTAAAAAATTCATTACAATTATAACGATGCAAATATAATAAAAATCCAAAGTTGTCCTTTGGAATTTTGTAAAAATTAAACACTCCTTTTTGGTACCCCAGTTGTGAATGGACTCATAAAATATATAATAAGTACATATTTTAACCCAAAAAGAATAGTTTCTATTAAATTCACACCTCAAGAGTAAAATGATATTTATATCTTTAAAGGAAAAGTATCAAATTTTTTTTAAAAATAGATCAAAAGTATACCCATTTACAATTTTACCAACTAGCAAATGAGGACACTTTTGATTTACTTTAAGAAACATTTACTCCTAACTTTTTGGAAGTAAATTCTTATAGTAGTAATAAAGGTGTGAGAAAAAATTCAATTAGATTTCCACCCATTTTTATGTTCTTTGTTTGAGTTTATATGCATGATATATAATGTGAAGTTACAAATATCCAATTTTTGTTTTTATTTTACTATGTTTCTCCCTAATTGAATTTTCAAAATTCTAACATTTTGCATGACTTTTAGTTGCATTTGTGGGTGCTAATCCTTTTTTGGATGGGGATTTTTTTGTTTAATTTTTTTAAATTCAAATTTAAACATAGTGTGAGTCAATGTATCCATATGTGAAAGTAAATGCCATCAAACTTGGGTATGTGTTTAATATCAATAAATAAGTTGACTTGCCATTTTGGGGAAACCCATCCTTGGGTGGTACCATTAGGAACCACCTCAAGGAATGGTTAAAGAACAAAAAATCATTTTCCTAGGCCCTTTCATTAAATATTTTTAGAACTATATTTTATTTTATTTTTCATGTTTATCCATTGCATGTATGGTTTGAAGTTTATTTTGGAATTTAAAAATGAAAATTTTGCAAATTTTGCAATCCTAATAAATATGGCCTCTTCAAGAATCAATAGTTTTAACTTTGGTAATTCATAACTAAATTATGCTTAGTCAATTAATTGCCAAATATAAACCTAAAAAAAAATGACTTCCAAATTACCTAGCAAAAAATTTCCCAAGATAATTTTCAAATCATGTTTCAAATTTATGTTTCTAACCAAAAATTTCAAGCAAAAGAACTAGTGTCATGTTCTTGAAACTTTTTCTGAATGCAATGATTAGGAACATTGAAATACACAATGTTTTAGATATTATTTAATTTCAAAATTGATGGAACTTAATAAATGTACTCATAAAAAAATTATGAAAATATTTGTTTAAGTGTTTCCTATGATTTTAAAAAGTTGGATGGGTCCAAGAAAATCAAGGTTTGACATTCTTAATGGTACCATCCTAGGATTAGTTTGTTTTTTTATGTTGTATTATTGATTCAAGATTTTATTATTGAATTTTTCTCCATCAAACTATGAAATTCTAGTATTTAATATGTTTTATATCAATTTTAGGTTGATTTCTTACATTCAAAATTTGATTATTAAAATGGCATCATATTTGCATTTCATTTATTATGTCCAAGTTCTAGTGATTTTTTTGTGGTGAATTTTTGTCATTTTGTGAAAAATATTCTGAATTTTTTTTTTAATGGATTCTTTTTTTATTGAAAAAAATTTGTCTTTTTTTTAATTAAAAAAATTGTTACAACTACCCACAACATGAAATTGTGCTTAAGATTTCTCTATTTTTATACTTTGAATATCGCTAATTTTTGTTAAATATTCTTATGGATGATCATCACATGATCAGTATCACAAAATTGGAAAAGAATTCACATTATGTCCAACCAATCTTGTTTTTATTACAAAATTATTCACATACCCAAAATCTTTGCAAAAAGAATGTTTTTAAAGGAATATTTTACCACATATTCTGTTTATAGAAACAATTCACCAAACTTGGAGGAGAAATTAATTTTTAAAAATTCCATTTTTTGACTTGAATTTTAAAGTTCAACCATTTTTGGAGTTTAAATTTTTTTTGGGCAAGTTGTAGAAACTTTTGACCATTTAATGTTAAATCCCTCATGGATGTTCACATATGTCGCAACATTAGAAATTTGAAAATATATATATTGTGTCCAACTAAACATTACCCAGGTTAAACATCAAATGTTGCACAAGTTTTCAAAATCAAAGCAATTTTGTAACACACCTTTGAATGCAATGTTTTTTGCATTTAAAAATTACTAATCGCACATTTGGTTTCATTATGTTTGTGTTGGGTCCTACTGCCTCCACATTGGACTTTACAAACTGTGCATTAAACTTGATTATTTCAACATTAAACTTTGTTCTGTCTTATGAATCATATTTACCAAATTCACATAACACTACATGTGTTAATGTACAAAGTTGTGACTTAGGAACACACATTTGTTGCCAAGTTCAATTTGCATGTAACAAACGAACTTTGTGGGATGTGTGCACCATACATTTTGGCATTAAAGCATCTCCAATAGCAATAATAAAATGGCTTGTATGCCAAATTTTGGATGAAACATCACAATATGTGAAAATGGGTTTGTTTTAATAAACTTGTGTCATACCAAAGGTTTTTTAAAACCCTAAAAGAAATGAACTTCAGTTAGTTGGGAGGCCATTCATTCAAACAATAAAATTTAGGTGCAAATTGAACAATGATGTATGTCATTCCTTTGTCATTCCTTGGGAAAAAAATGAATAACATATTGTGTAGCTACAACTTGCTCCTCTTATGTGCATCTTGTTTTGGCCGTGAATGGATTACTTTCAATAGTAATGGACACAAGGAATACTGGTCAATCTCATTTGTAGCATTCTAACACAATGTATAAATATAATGTACATGAATTTCAAAGCTTCAATCCCAACATCACATGAAAAACTTGCCTTGAATACCAAATGGTCAATCAACACTATTAATAATACATTGTTGCATTTAGCCTAACAACAAGAAATATCATTAGCTTACAACTTTACACTAAGAGAATTTCCCCAAACATAATAAGATTTCAAACTAGATTGTTGGTTTGGCATAACTTCACACATTAGGTTGGTAATATTTTGGCCTTGAATATATATTGTAGATTAGTTTAAAGTAACTATTTATAGTTTTGGTATTTATGTCAATTGCATCAATTTGCATCTTATTATAATCACTTCACATAAGGTTCAAATATTCCCATAACGAACAATGAAATAATGCCTGATTATATATACAATAATGTTCCCCATAGTAACGAACATTAACATGCTCCTAAGTTCCTAGTTAAACCCAAGAGGGGACTAAGTTACTCAAATAACGGAATTGTGAGGAACTCGGGGCATGCTCCCAACTCTCAGCACTAGAAGGGGTAGAGGGGCGTGCTGAAGCTCCGGGATGGGATTAGGAAAAGTGACAAGCTTTAGTTACTTACTCGAACCAACATCAAACCAACCAACAAGTTAATTAGTTCATTTTTGGAGCACCTTTAGTGCTAGGACAAGCCACGGGCAACTTTGGACTCACAAGACTCACCATGGCTCGGACTTGGGGGAAGCCACCACCTTCCCCCATCTAGTATTATTTGCATCTCATCTGCGGCACCTACATCCGAATGACTTTTTGTCTCAGGACTCCCAAGGAGCAGTCCTGAAACTATCTCGGTTTGGACTCCTAAAACTTTGCGAGGTCATAACTTTTTACTTAAACCTCCGATTGGGATGAGGTCTAAAGCAAACTTGTAGCTTTCCTCGAGAGCTTTTCAATGGTGTATTGAATTCCACCTGCACACACCGAGGTCGGGTCGATTCCCGACTTTTAATGGTCGGGAGTCAAATTGTCAGTTTGACTCCCGACCTTTTTTTTTGCCATAACATGTGTTGTAGATGTCCAAATGGCCCATGCAAGCCCATTTTCAACATCTACACTTTGATAACTTTCCAATGATATAAATAACACCCCAATGCGAGGTGTTTTGACCTTTGCAATTGAACTTTGAAGCTTCGGGAGTCCCAAAGGACTCCCAAGTCCCCATTTCAGGAGTGTGAGTTTCATCTTCACATTCTTTCAAAGTAGGGTTGCGACATACATGATTTTATTAATTTAATGTTACAAAAATGTGTGACCACAAAACTAATCTTTATGTATGATGCATGTAAATAATGTTTAATGGATGAATGTAGAAGAGAATGAGAACATTTAATCTAACACCCCTTTTTGTTGTTAACTTCATTGTAAATCAACATGTCACAAATACATTTTCTTCCAATAGAAATTATTAATAATTTTCATGGATAGATTGAAATAATGACTATAGTATGTATACCTTCCCTTATCTAATGTGTTAAGTAGTTAAAAATCAAGGACTTATTTCTCACCATTTCCAAAACGACTATTAATATTGTATTCATAATTACAAGTAAAAAAAAATGTTTAGTACACATGCACATGCATGTGAATTCATAACTTTAAAAACCTCATGGCACACAAAAAATTATGGCATGTCATCACAAATATTGGTGCCATAAATTCAAGACACACAAAAACTTATGGTGTCACAAAAAATTATGGGTTGCCATGAAAATTTGTGACACCTTGTTGCCAAATGGCATGCCATGTTATCATCACATGGAAAACCGAACCATTATTAATTGCAAAGGACAACAATATTTTCAACTTGTTAATAAATGAGATTAACTCATCAAATCAATGACATGAATCATGATTTGAAGTTAGTGTCACAAGTCATGAAACGTTGTGACTATTAATCAACCTCGTTGCAATGTGGCATGCCACGTCAGTATCACATGACCAGAAGTTGTTATTATTCACCAAAAGTTGTAAGAATGAATGGAATTTTGTTATTACCTAATTTTGGATGATTAAAAATACATTAAAAATAAAATTTTGAAAATTTGATATTGTGTAAAAACCATCAAGTTGTAATATCAACTATAGGCACAAAACCATAATGCCACAATATTTCTGTCAACTACATATTCATTAACATGAACTTGTAGTTACAATTGTAGTGAAAAAAGACAATAGTTGTTTAATTAATTGATTATAAAACACAAGATGTGTTGTTGTGTACATTGACCAAGAAGTCTACATTGAGCACATCATCAAGTTCAATTTTTTAGATCCAAACTCAATGTTAGTACTAGTGGAGCCCAATACTTATAACAATTTAAGGGTTGATACGGATGATGTTGACAAGTTGCATTTCCTTATTAAGAAATGATGGGTAGCTTTGCATTTGCTAGTCTTGGCACACTACCAAACATCGCCTATGTTGTGTCTAAAGTAGATAAGTTTTATGCTTAGCTCACTAAAACTCATTGGTGTTGTTCTCAAATGCATTTTAAAGTACTTGAAGGATGTTTCATGTCTTGTCATATGTTTTGGAGGTTCTAGGATGATTAACTATTTCATTGCCTACTGTGATGTTGATTATGTTGTCCTTGATGATAGGAAGTCAAGGAGTGGTTATCTATTGTTTTTGAATAATGGTTCGATGAACTAAGACGAAGCCACAAGTAAACTTGCACTGCTAGGTCAACCATTGAATCTAAGTACATTGTTAGGTGTAAACAAGATGAAATGAGCCAACAATGTTACTTTAGAAAAGGATTGCATATCTTTTTGCCCAAAATAATGTTTTCATACAAATTTAAACTTTGAATTATTTTTTTTACAAATTGTTATAATAAATGTTTAAAATTGTCCAAGTACATGACAATTTTTGTTTATATATTTTGAATAAATATATGAAAATTTGAAAGTGTGTTGATTCCTTATAAATTTAATGTTTTGTCTTTAAAAATGATAAAAATTTCAAATCATAATCAAAAATTGATTTTTAAAAGTTTTATGTTTTCTTGTATAATATTTTTTTTTAAAAAAAACACATTGTATATGTACATTATACCCCATTTATGTGTGGTAAAGAACTTTTGAAAATTTAAAATTTTAGATCAATTTTGGAAAATTCTTTGAATTTTTAAAGTTTTACAACTCCACATGTTTTAGGGTATGAGTGTTTTTTGAATGTGGCTAAGTTTTCTTTAGAAAATTCCCATCAATTTTGTTTTATTATATGAGTCTTTCTGATAGTTCTTCATAAAATTGATTCCTTTTGACACAATAGGTGTTCACTTTCAAAGGTCTTAAATTGAAACTTAAACTTAAAATTTTATCAAATGGATTTTGGTTTGAATTTTTTAACATTCAAATGAATGAAAAAGGAACAACTTGCCATCATCACCATGGTTTTAAATGGTAAACATAAATATTTTTTCCAATTTTGGTTGTTTTTTTTGTTGTCCAACATCCTTTATAGTTCATTGGTTTGTGATTACACCCTACTAGTTTTGTGGCAACGAAAGAAGTTGTTTGGATGCATCACCTTTTATCTTTCCTTGAGACATCCATAACTAAATCCCACACCTTTGTCATCTAATAATCAAAGTTGCATTTGTTTGGCCTATAACCCTAAGTTTCCTAGATGCACCAAACACATTAACATTCATTTTCACATTGTTTGGGAAAATTGACTTGCAGAAGAAATCAACATGTCTTATGTTTCTTCTAAGCACCAAATTGCATACATCTTCACGAAAGGCTTGCTAGCAATCAAGTTTTAATGATTACATAGTCTTCTTGGATTTACTTTAATTGATTAAGATAAAAGTGAAAGAGTAAAACTTTTATTCACTATTGAATTGAGTGGAAATGTTGAATAACTTTAATTTTAGTTCATCAATAAACATTGAACTCAATGAGTAGCTTCTAGAAACTCTTCAACTATTGCTACATTACTATTTTGCATGGAGAAACTAGCCATCACCCTATGATTGTTTGTTTTTTTTCTACACATAAATAAGGACCAATAATTATATATATATGTAATATTCATATATGAACAACATATCAAAGAGTTTTGGAAGGATGTTTTTGACACACATCATGCAATAGCTATTGAGTTCTTGGTGCATTTTAATTGTATAGATGCATGGCACAAACTTGAATAAACTTGCAAATTTAGTTGTTATGATTCAAACTACCAACATGTAAGAGCATCTACTAATTTTAACATGAGTTCAATAATTACTAATACTTACCAACTTGTTTGCTTCCCCAACTAACATACTACCTTGACTTCATTCTGCCATGTTGATTTTTTTCATTTCATAAAATACCAAATGAGTATACAAGGATATAGACAATCAACAATTGCTTTAGAATGTATTCACCAAAGAGAGGAAAAAAGGAGTGTTCACTTTTGAGACACATTTTTTCTAATCTAGGAACATAATTCAATAGAATGTATCATTCAAATAGATTGGTTGTTTTGATACCATATTATGAGCACCTCACATAAGGTTTAATATTCCCATAATGTACAACAAAACTATGCTTGATTATATATATACACATTAATGTTCCACATAATAATGAATACATTTCTATTGATTTAATCCTACCAAAATGCATAATTGCAAAAATAAGATATATGTATTATGGATGTAAATAATGTCTGATGGATGAATGTAGAAGAGGATGAGAGTATTTAATTTAACACATTTAACATGTTTTTGACATTATTACACTACCCAATATTCTAATTTTTTGAAATGAAATCTTCAAAAAAAATAAAAATTTACAAGGACAAGTATTGAAGTCACCTCTGTACTACATTATGTGAAAGCATACAAATATATGGCCCCCTACTATAATATATAAAACCATACATGTATCTCCATACTTATATATATACAAGAGGAAGATAGATCTTTGTCATCATTGCCACTTTGGTTACATGACAAAATTGACTAAAAAAAACATGATCACCATAATATCATTGGTCAAAATTTTGAAGTGTTTGAGAATAATGATTAAGAGGCCTATCTTGCAATTTAAATCAAAAGTAATCTCAAGATAACTTATATAGGGCAAAATGGGTCATGAGAACTGAAAACATTAAACATTGAACACCCCATAGAACTTTGCAAGGGTGTTCCAAAAAGGTTCACTAAACCTAAGTAATGATAAAACCCTGCCAATCATAAATAAATCAAAGCACCCAAAAAAAGGAGAAAAACAAAGGACAAAATGGAAGGACCCATGTCTAATAAAACAAAAGAACCACCTAAGAAGGTGAACCACAAAGGTAACATCAAGTTCCCAAACCCCCACTTGTTGCGAGAAGCATTTCAAATAAAGAAAGGGGAAGACCTCTTGAAAGGACGCCTAGCCTAGAAGAACCTTCACCTATTACAACAACATGTTCCAAAATAGAGACCGCATGCACACGTTATAGTGCCATTAACACCTTCTGCTTATAAAATGTGTGTAAAATTAAAATAGAAAAGCCTCTAGTGCCCTTCACTCTTCATGCCATATTGGCACTTCAATGAAGAAACTCGTCCGCCTACTAGTGTAGACATATGAAAACCTCCATAACTAGAAGGAGAAACATGCTCGATGGGAACTGATTGTGATAAAAACCATCCTTCGCCTAAGTTGCAATTGTTGCCACAACCTCATGAAAAATAGTAGCTCGTGAAACCAAACCAACACAAGTGGGGTTGTCAATGACGTTTGCCAACATGCGAACCTCATCGACTAATAACACAATGTTGACTCAACAACTCAAAGTTTGCAAGGAAAAAGGCAAAAGGACATGGGTTTGCTTTTGTGAGACATGAAATCTCACATTTCTTGCAATGGCTGAGAAGGCCATTCTCTCCCCACCATGCACGCAACGAAGGAAGTGGATCCCCATAAGGCCCAAAGGCTAGTTACAAATGCAATATGACACCCCAAGGACTAAAGGATGGGAAATGCCCAACCTAGTGCACAATGTAATGAAAAAAATTTAAAGATAGACGAAAGAAAAGAATGACTAGGCAAGTTAACAACCAATCGCTCGAACCCAGCCCACACATGATCTCAAATGTGCCTTATGCAAATCCTGCAATCAGCAATGTTGCAACAAGGCTTGACAAATATGCTGAAATATGAAAAATAAATAAAAAGTTTGATGCAGTTTTTTCAAACAACAAAGCTCTTGAAGGACATATTAAACTTATTTTTTTGTCTAGGCATAATATTAGAACATGAATGGCACAATTTCTTGCAAAAACTATACAACGCACAAAACGTCAAGCCCTGTGAAGTTCGATTGGGTTGGGGTGGGAGCATAATGTCCTACCATGAGAACTAGTGCCAAACTGATGCATCACAATGCAAACTGATGCATCAAGTCTTCTTACTCTTCAAAATCCAAACTTACTGGGAGCACACAGTAGGCTGACCTGATTTTGCCAGGGATTTGCCAAAATCCACAACTTATTGAAAAGGGGCTTTTTAATTCCAAAGCAAACCCCAACAACACAACCCCATTAAAATACAAAACCAATACCAAAAAAAAAAAAAAAAAAAAAAAAAAAAAAAAAAAAAAAAAAAAAAAAAAGAAGGGGCTAGGGTGTTTTAAAAAAAAAAAAAAAAAAAACAAGAAAAAAAAAAAA
>Ga0116229_10003940_pt1 | contig 24414 bp, 13 predicted proteins | sample S1TSphgellanicum_3_FD_87313 | JGI IMG/M metagenome (GOLD analysis project Ga0116229, IMG submission 87313) | Host-associated microbial communities from peat moss isolated from Minnesota, USA - S1T2_Fc - Sphagnum magellanicum MG | ecosystem: Host-associated > Plants > Peat moss > Unclassified...
GGAACCACGCGGGAGAGCAAGAGGAGACGGGGAGGGAGTGGAGAGGAATAGGGGGGGGGGGAGAGGGGGGGGCGGGGGGGGGGGAAGGGCGGGGGGGGGGGGGGAAAGTTTAACGGCAGAACACAAACCTTGTTCACTCATAGTGAGAACCTCACATCACGGCTGCAATTCTTGAGAGGGTGGGGGCGATGATGCTGATGACGCATGCATTCATTTGTGCAGTTCGTCAAGCCGCCATTCCCCTTTTTTCTTCACAATGCTTTTCACTGCTTCTTCTTCTTCTTCTTCTTCTGGTTCTCGCGAGCGTTTGGCGAAAAAACCCTTTCCCGCGATGAGGATGCACAAGAAGCGAAAGGACCTTTACTTTGCTTTCCTTGCGTGTATGATTGGGGCTCTCAAAAGCTGGAACCCCCAAAAAACAAACAAATAGGAGGTGGGCACTGGGAGGGGGAGGCGGAAGGGCGAGGGTGGGCAGGAGGGGGGGGGTGGTGGCCACAAATTGGGGTCTTGGTATCTACCAGTGTTGGGCGGTTCTCGAATCCTGACCCGGTTTTCACAGTGAAAACCGGTTGGCATGGTTGATTGTGAGAACGGGATGGAGAACCGACCTCCGGTTCTCACATGAACGAGAACCATTTGGGAGAACCGGTTCTCTTTATTTTTTATTTTGGAGAACCGGACAAGTTCTCTCAAAGAACTTGCATCCGATTCTTGATAGTTTAAGGTTTAGGGTTCCTAAATAGCCACCACCGCTTAAGGAGGTGGAGGTGTTGTTTAGGGTTAGGGATAAAGAAATTGTATAAAAATGAAGCTCATGCTTCATTTTTTGTCACAAAATCTTTTCTCTGTCTTCTAATGTAGTAGTGATTAGTGATGCTCATTTGTGTTTATTTGTTTGGTTGTTGCTATTGTTTTGTGGTACATTTGTTAGAATCTAGATTTTAGAATTTAGGTTTTTTTTTCTCACACTCTTTTCACATTGTTCCTCACTCCTCACGTTGCCATTCCTTGTGCCGTTCCTCTCGCATTGCTTCTCTCACATTGTTCCTCTAGTGTCGTTCTCACGTTGCTCCTCTCCCACTACTTTTCTCGCTTTGCTTCTTTTTACGCTATTGCTCCTTACAGGTTGTCATTCCTCTCACATTACTACTCTTTGGGTGTTGTCGCTCCTTTCTTGTTGCCGTTCCTTTCACATTGTTATTTTTCATGCTGCTCCTCTCACGTAACTCCTCCTTTCGTGCAACTTTTTTCACGTTATAATTTCATGCCATTCTTCCGCACTGCAATTCTCATATCGCTCCTCTTGCACTATAGCTTCTACGTAGCTCCCACATTGTTCCTCTCACGTTATAACTCCAGCATTGCCCTTCTCAAACTGCAGTGTTATGTGTTTTATTCTTCTCGCACTATAACTCTTCTCCCGCATCCATTCTTCTCATGATGCTTTTCTTAGGTACCTACTAGCCTAATGTCTATTGTTCATCTCGTGTTGTTATTGTTGTTCCTCTTACAATGCTACTCCTTTCACACTGGTGCTTTTGTTTGGTTGGTATGGTACTCCCCCCCTACCCTTGCCATGTGCAGGTCAAAGCTTAGAGCTTTGACACTAACTCAAGCACCAAAGGTTGAAACTTGGAGTTTTGACACTAACTTGAACACCAAAGGTAAATTACATTGCATATTTCCATTTTTTGATTTTTTTTTCTTAATTGCAGCTTTGTTTTATTTTATTTGCTCTGTTATTTTTTTATTGTTTTTTTGTTGTTGTTTTTATTTTAATTTTTTTTAATTTTGTGTTTTTTCTCTTCATTATGTAATTATTTTCTTATTGATGTGCTTTATTTTTTTTGTTGTAGGATTTTTGAAACTTAAACATAAATTATAATTTTTTTTCACCCAAAAAACCCATACATTTTTTAACCTTATAATCCCCAATCCCAAAACTTTTTCTAAGAAATATACATATCTTATTTTTCTAAAATCTTAGAAGATATATTGCATTTTGTAATTGCTTGTAAATGTTTTTTAGTCTTTAATAGATAGCATTTTGTAATTTTTTATAAATGTTAGTTTTTAGTTTTTTGATAAGATCATAGATTTTATTTTATTTTTTGGCTACTCATCAAGGCAATAATTTATAATCACAAAATAAACTAATTATTAATAAAAAATATAAGTAATAATGGAATAATCTTCTGAAAATGAAAATACTTATGAATGAAGTAAAAATAAAATATGAAATGTTGGTAGAACTTGAAGAAATGGTTAGTCTTCAAATAGAAAGAAGTAGGAATTTGGAAATGAATGAAAATAATTTAAAAAAGTTACATGCTCAAGAAACATTTTAGAAAGGAAATAGTATAAACGCATTGTGTTGGGCATTTTATTGTGTTAATAATAACAAAGAAGTTAATGCAATAGATCCTCAAACTATGCGATGTATTCTTTGTCAAAATAATCCAATATTGAATATAAATCCAAAAAACACAAGCTAGGAAAGGATTAATCATATATAATTCATTTAATGGCATAGTTGCATTGAAGAAACATGTCAATTCAGATCATCTTAACATTTTAAAAAAAGTTTGAAGAAGAAATTAATTTTCCTTTGAGGGGAGATGAAAAACAACCTTCCAAAAAGAGACCAAATGTTTCTTCTAATTCCATATTTAGTTTTTTTGTTGCAAAAAAACCTTTTAAAAAAAATGATGTGCAACAAAAAAAAAATTTGGAAGATTTGATTCTTTTAATTGTCAAAAACCATCTTCATTTACAATTTGTAAAAAGCAGTTGGTTAAAAAAATTTAGTATGCATTTATGTCTTAGAATTATTTTTCCTTCCAGAATATCATTTTTTAATGAATTATTATCTGGATTAGTGGAAAAAACTAAACAATTATATGGTTTACTAATTTTAGTAGAATGTCATTTTGCAACTAAAAGCTTTGATTTATGGATGTCAAAAGTCGGCCATGATATTTTTACATTAATGATTACTTTTTTAGGAGATGATTTACAACCAAAGCACATTACCCTTGGTCTTTTTGAGCCAACAGACATTACTAGACAAACTTCGGCTAAAAAGTTGATAAAATTGTTGGACAATTATGCATTGAGGAGGAAAATAATTGTTTATGTCAAGGATGAGGGATCTAATCTAAACAATATGACTATAGCTTTAAAATCAATTGTAAGTTGTGATATGTTGGGTTTGAAGGAAAGTTTTTAGGACATTTGTTTTGGGCATGCATTTTCCAAGGCTTGCCAATATGCTACAACAAAGGAAAAAGTTTGCAAAGACTTATGATGTGTAAATCAAATCTACTCAAAGATATTTGTAGAAATACATAACTTGGCCAAAAAAATCTAAAAAAGGTAGGCAAGAATGGGAAAAGGCATGTGTAAATTCAAGGATTCCCTTTTATAAATTGAATACTCTAATAAATATAAGGTAAATTTTTTAATTTTTAGATTTTTTTATGTGCACATTTTGTCAATTTTTACTTTACATAACATTTTCTTCATTTTTTTCAACTATTATTGTGCATAATCTAACATTTTCTTTTGTTGTTGTAGATTTACCAGCAAAGTTATCTTTTTCCAAGAAACTTTGCACTTCAAAGAAGCAATTATATTATGTTATAGCAAACAAAATTATGTGAGAACGAACGCAAGAGTACCACCTCCTTTGACATGGCACATTTGTCGCATCATTGTTGATTCTCTTGGCCCTATTGTGTCTGCTTGTATTTTAAACCAATCTAAAGGTCATTGGTTGTTAAATGATGCACTAAATTTTGCCATATCCGTGAGTCTAAAATTTAAAAACGAAATTGATTTGGCAACCTTTGACAACTTAATGGAAAAAGATGGAAATGTTGTTTATGAGTTGTCATGTTTAACTTTTAACATAAAGAAGGAAGTTATTCAAGTTTTGGATTTTGGTCGTGAACAAGGTAAGGCAGTTGTTGAAGAATATGACAAAAAATCTTTATTTCTTATGTTTTTGAAATATTTTTATCATTTGCATCCATTGGTTGAATTTGAATGGGGTGTTGTTGATGAAAAGGTTAAAGAGGACAAGAATTTGGATATCTTTGAAATGACAATTAGCACAAATGAACCAACAATGAAATTGGTCAATAGAGAGCTTCTGATTTTTAAGCATTATCAAGTGGATGTTAAAGACATCAAATGTCGATTACAATGGTGGGGAAAACATGAGAACATGTTTCCTACAATTGGTTTTTGTGCTAGACAAATCTTAAGAATAGTTGGATCTCAAATTAAGATAGAAAGAATATTTTCATTAGTTCAAATTCTTATTAATCTTAGGAGATGTTGTTGCAACCAAAAAAATTGGATAAATTGATTTTTGTGAACAAAAATTGGCCCAATGATCCTAGGATAGGCTGTAAATCCCCTTGGCAAATTTTATTGAAAATGATTTTAATTTAAAAGAAGGGTTTGAAGAGTTTGAAGGTACTTTTGAAAGGGACGAAGTGTATTTTGAATAATATTTTTTCTAAATTTCCATGTATATTTAAGTATTTTTAAAGTTAAAAATATTTTAATTAATAAAGGAATAAATAATTATTAAATAAAATATTAATTTCCATAAATAAAGATCATGTTGTGAAAATTGGTCAAAAGAACCAACTATTATCATATTTGCAAAAATCGCCCTATTTGAGAACCGAATGAATTTGGAAAAAATAAAAATCTTGAAAACTTGGTCAATTTTCACCAGCCTATAGATATATATATATATGAGAATCGATCATGTTCTCGTAACATAATGTAAGAACCAAAACCAACCAATTCTCACAAAAAAATGAAAATTGCCCAACATTAGTATCTACTAAGAAAAAATATATAATTAATTTAGTTAAAATTTTAATTTTAAAATTAACAAGGTGGTGTACTTAACAAAGTCCAAATTGAATTATTTGCAAATGTTCAAGTTATTGCTTAAATTGAACATCTTGCCAACTTGTCAAATAATTATGTAAGACAAAGGCTTTTAATTAAGGTTATAGGTACCTTATGTAATCCATAAAGCGAATTATAACTCATTATAGGGACCTTCTTATCCTTGCCATCTTTGTTTAACCCATTATTTCAATACCTATATTCTTCCATTTCATGAAATGTTCATACAGTAGCTCCTAAGAACATATCTTCAGAATTTGAATCCCACAATTAGGGCATTCTCCAAGTAAACATTCCATCTTGTGCCACAAGGAATCTAGGGTTTTTCCACACATAATGGATGTCCACAAATATGTGATCCCACCATATACTTGAAAATGGGCACAACATGCACAATCAAATGTGCTTTTAACATTAACTGCACATACCTCTGGACATTTACATACGCATGTAACATGTATGCCAACCAAATCAATTTGCATGTCATTTAGTCCATTCACCAAAAGCTTGAGCTCCGTGTGATACTAACATGTATTCCATGTTGTGAGTCTATGAACAAATCATTGTTTGAGGGCATGAAACCCAATAAATCCAATTTGTACACTTGGGTGTCAATTATTGAAAGTTGTGAAAAACTCCAATTGCACATCGATTTAATTGCACATGATCAATTTAAACTTTACAATGTACACAAGCATAGACCAAGGTTAGCCTCATGTAAGAAACATAAACAAAAGCCCTTTGCACAACTAGGTGACAGGAGCAACCATATAAAATTTTAAACCAAATGTCACAAATCCATCTAAAATCTATTACATATTTCATGTATGATATATGTCTCAAGGTTCAAGAACCCATAATTCAATAAAATCAAGGTTAACCAAATGGTAGAATACATACTCCACATACCATAATACATGTGTCGTTTCAAGGTAGTTATACACCCCAAGCAAGACTTGATAAAATATTTGAAGTGAGCATATGGCAAGGACAAATGGAAATTGACAATACATTGTTAGAAAACATGCACAAAAGAAAAAAAATTATAAAAAACAAAAGCACAACATTTTTTTTGAAAGTGAATAGGGGATACATTATGAAATCCTATGGAACTTTACACTTGTAGGCATCAAATATGCTATCAACAACATTGATAGTCTATTTTACTAAAACATTCAAATTTTCTGATTTCTTTTATTAAACAATAGCCTTGTACACCATTGTAATTCTTGGAAACAAACTTTTAAATATTCTAATGACGTAATTCAATCAACTTTACTATTTTTATATAAAAAAGTTATGCAAGTTCTAAAAACGTGAGTACCAAATCAATGTTGTGAACTAAAATGGGTATGGGCCACAAGTAAATCTATTGCTTCAAACCATACACATCAAGAAAACTTGGCACAAAAATGCAAGTGAGTATATTGTGGTTCAAGGACAACTATTACAACTATAACCATGCAAGTCTGGATTTAGTCATTGCAATACCAAAATAAATAATCAATTTATGCAATCCTTATGGAAGCAAGTATAAAATAGTTGCAAACTAACTCAAAAATTGGACAAAAACAAAATTAATCACCTAACTAATTCAGTCAATATGGAAACAAATAACTTGGTTTCAATCCTTACAAAATCACTCAACTAGCTAGTTTTAGTCCTTATAAACTCAATAAAACACTCCAAATTGATTCAATTTTTGTGGAAGCAAATATAAACACTCAAACTGGCTACAAACTAACAAGAGTTATAGTTTTACAACAAAAAAAATTAAGCACTTGGTTGATTTAGTCACTATGGAAAGAAATAAATAAGTAGTCATCTAGTTTTAGTCTATACAAAATCACAAATGCACTCAAGACCGATCCAGTATTTGTGGAAACAAATATAAACAATCAAACTGGTTGTAAACTGACTCAAGAATTGACCAAAAACAAAAACTTATGCACTTCACTAATCCAAACATTGTGGAAACAAATAAATATTTACAGTCCAGTGGTTTTAGTTTTTACAAAATCAATAAAACACTCAAGATTGATTAAGTCTTTGTGGAAACAAATAGATAATCACTCAACCAGCTAGTTTCAGTCCTTATAAACTTAATAAAACAGTCAAAATTGATTCAGTCTTTGTGGAAGCAAATATAAACAATCAAACGGGTCGCAAATTGACTCAAGAATTAAACAAAAACAAAAACTTAAGCACTTCATTGACTCAGTTATTATGGAAATAAATAAATATTTACTGTTAACTGGTTTCAAACTTTATAAGATCAAAATAAGCGCTAAAGGCTACTTCAGTCCAAGTACAAAATGAACATAAGTACTAAAAGGCTCCTTTAGTCCTTACAAAATCAACATAAGCATTCAAGACTATTACAATCCTTACAAAATCAATACAAGCTCACAAGATTAGAGTTGTAGTCCTTACAAAATCAATGTAAGCACTCAAGATATTCAAGTTTTTACAAAATCAACATATGCACTCAAGACTACTACTATTCTTACAAAACCAATATAAACATTCAAGACTAAATTTTCAATCCTTGCACAATCAATGTAAGCACTCAAGACTACCTAAGTCCTTACAAAATCAATGTAAGCATTCAAAATTGCTTAAGTCCTTACAAAATCAACATAAGCATTCAAGACTGCTTCAATCCTTACAAAATCATTTAATAATCACTTAAAATTACTTTAGTCATTACATAAACACATCTAAGCAGTCAAATTGGTTTTAATCCTTTGAAAAATCAAAATAATCTCTCAACACTATTTTAGTCCTAACAAAATCAAAATAAGCGATCAAAATTGCTTCCATCCTTGCAGAAACACATCTAAGTAATCAAATTGGTTTCAATCCTTTACAAAATCAAAATAAACACCAAAGATTACTTCAATCCTTGTGAGAAGAAATCAAAGCACTTAAACTAGTTTGACCTCTTGTAAAAAGAAAGGTAAGGATTCAAAACACAATCAATCTTTATGGAAACAAGTTTAAGTACTCAAGTTGATTAAATCCTTGTGGAAAAATAAACACTTAAGACTTGTATTCAATGTTTAAGGAAATAAATTGCACACTCAAATTTCTTCAGTCTTACAGAAAAAACAACAAAACACTCCAAAGACTAATGAAACTTGTCATTGTTGAAACAAAAATTAAAATCAGGTTTTGTGAACATTAGGAGATCATGCTTTTGTGTAAAATGGGTTATAAGAAATTTGCACAAAAGTAGAGCTTCTATATGCAAATTTACATGGAATTGGGTTCTGGCTAATGTAAATTTGCACATATATAATCGATATAGTCCTTATATTGTGTTGATTAAACTTTGTAGGTAGAACTGAAGACTTTATACATATAAGTAAAAGCATTAAAATCAAAAGAAATGCCAAATTATGTCTTGCCTCTTTTGGGTCTTGATCAAACAGTCATAAATTAAGAAAAACCCGAAACAAATCCAATTTTAAACACCATGAATTATAAAAGACCTAAAAGTAAGACATATTAAGTTGAATCATTGAATTATTTATGTTTTAAATCCTATAAATTTGAACAAGTTGATGTACAATCCTAAACTTAGCTTTAGTTATAAAGTAGATCTACATTCCTAAGCCTTGAAATGCATATAGGCAATGAAAACATGTAAGCAAACAAAGATAAAAACATCAAGATTTTAACATGTGATGTTTGAAGGTAATGCGTAACATGGAATACAAACTCCTTGACCCCTATCCTCCTTCACACAACATCTTTTTAGTTGGGTGAAACGGATGTTTCTTGGATGCATTCATTAATCACCGATGTCTTCACCACCTTTGAAATCTTATCAAATCATGGTTTTTATATATAATCCAACTAGAAAACATCTTGCTTAGGCACACCTTAGGTTGGCTTTAAGTATGTTTCGCCTATTGGCTCCAAGCAATTTGGCTAAAGTTATGTTGTTGCCAATGGATTGTGATGATGCCGATGTGCACACAATATCCTTAGCCATCATTAGCTTTGATGCTTTAAGACCTATCAAATGTGTGTTGATGCCCGCTTTCATGTTCTGCAACACATCATCCTTGTGTTTTACAGCCCTTGAATCAACTAGGTAAGGAAGAACCACATCTTTGACAATAAAATGATTTAAAAATTTGTCAAAAACATCATGTTGAACTTCAATAGGAACATCTCTTAATTGATTAACAGTGTACATGGCTAGTTGTCTTACAACATGTGCTAAAAACTTTTGTGCTTCTCTACTATTTAAATCCAAGTTAATATCCAGGATGCATTGAATAGGACCTAACTTAACCATGCGATCCAACTCTCTAGCTTGAAAAGTTGATTCTAATATTTTTATCACCATTTCTTTTGTCGCTTCTACCTGTGTTTTCTGAACCCTACACCTCCTAACTCAATCCTAAATGTTAACCCTCATTTCTAAAAGGTAGATTGATGGAGAATATTGCATGTATCATTTGTATTTGAATCACAATTGTTTCTTCCCTACATTACGTTAATCTCAATCAAAATGTCACCAACTTGAAATAAATAACACCTAAACAACAAAGTTCAAAGCTCAAACAAATAACATCATGCAAAATTTTCAAATTTTAATAACTTAGGTTAGTTTAACTCATTACATGATTTGAAAGGCTTGATGGTGTAGCTCAAATTGTAAATGGTGCCACTATATTCCTTGGCATTTCAAATTGAATAGGTGTTATAGTTTTGCAATCAAGTTTGCATCTTGCACCAAGAGATGACTTTGGATGAAGTTCACACGAAACAAACTTTGGAGGTGGTTCACACCACTTGGGATGCCAAGGAAGTCAAGTATCCAACAATTTTTTGACAATCCTTTCATGCAAGTGTAATAACCTAGTTAATCTAATTGGAATATAAGGATGATGTAATACATTTGGTGTTACATACCTTATAACTCCAACAAGTCAAGTGTTGGACTTTTTGGAGGTGTGAAAAATACATCACAATTAATCATCTACTTCATCTTCTTCTAAAATGAGAGTCTTCTTTAAAGTCTCCCAAACATCATCACTACCTTTCTCTTGGTGAGACTTCCTTTGAGGCATGGTTGTGTTCCAACTTCCTACACTTACAAAATGCACATAATCCCCATGGCAAAGCTCAACGATAGCACAATCACACCAAACTCTATAAAAAATTATGACATTAAACCTAAACCTGTTGTAATCCCACCTCATTCATTTTCCTGCATTTTGAAGTATTGTTGCTCACCTTCCATATTGCAACATCTATTTCAAACCATAATGCAAGATGCTATATCTTGAAGAAGCAAAGCTTCTATGAGATTATTGTGCACAAATTTTAGTGTGGGTGCCAACTTGGCTTTGACCTAATGGTTTAACAAGGAATGTGATCATGAGTAATTTACGATTTGGATGCACATTTCAAATAATTGGAACAGATGGCCTAAATGTAATGTACTACCTTATATGAAATTCATGAATATTATAAACTTTGGTTTCAATTTAAAATTTATATTTTGGATGCTTATAAATTTTATATTTAAAAAATTTATTTACTTGAAGTCCTCATGTATATATATGTGCAATATTCATATTTTTTAATGTACATTTTATTTTAAAATTATGCACATTGTAAGTTTGACATTTCAATATCAATTTTTATTTATTTTTGGGTAAATTTGATAACACAAGTCCACAATAACCTAAATTTCATTAAATATTTTGGATTTTGGTAATTAATTTGAAAATAATGCATGTAAAAAAATGTTCCTAAGATGCAACTTGATAGTTTGATTTAGATATGTTACATTGAACATGTGTTTAATACATTTTAAAATAATTTTAATTTGGTTGATTTTTCCATTATAATGTTCAATCAAGGACTCACTAATGACAAAAAACAGTTGTTACCTGCACTTTTGAGTCCTTTTGCACCCATTATCTTTCCTATTAAATTATCATATTTTGGAATTTAATAATTTATTATGCAACAATCATGTGAATGTAAATTAATTTAAATATTTTTTCACCATGTTAATTTTGAAACATAAATACTCAGACACCTAAGCACTTATTACATTACAATTGGCTCATTTATGCAAAAATGCACCCATACCCATTATGTTTTTGTACCCATGGTAGGTTGGGTCTCAAATCAATTGTCATGGCTACAAAGCAAATTTCGTTGGCAAGTTTTTTTAAACCTATGACCTTTGAGGAAAGAAATGTTCAAATGCACCAACACTTTGAAAGGTTACAATTGGACGCATTAGTTACAACATCCGTTCAACCATCTACTCCTAATTGTAGTAACCTTTGATAACCCATTATAGGGAGGCTTTGGAAGGTAATGCCTCAAGCTACATTCTTGAATGTTCCAATTTTTGTAACATTTGGTGCTTTAAGGTGTTTGTACATTATGGTGACCTTATATGGATGTCATACTGGCAATTTTTCATATATTCTTAGATACAAGAAAATAAATTTAAAAAAATTCATTTAAGTAAAAAAAAATGGACACTACTAAAATTCCCAATTTTTTGACTATAAATTTTGGTAAAAAAAAGACCCATTTTGGATAGGCATCAAAAAAAGCTTTCAGTCATTTTGGACAAGTCAATTTGAACCTATCCATTGTGACTAAGCCATGTATTTTTTTATTAGGCTTAAGTTGGCATTTTTTATTAGTCATTTTGATTAGTACTTTTGATTAATCATTTTGACTTGTCAATATAACAATCAAATGATTTTTTGGTTGGTCAAACACCATTTTGATTAAGCAAATGCCATGTGGCATTTAAACAATGGCCACCCAAGTTAAGCCACATGACATTTAAACATTGGCCACCTAGCCTATGCCACGTGGCATTTAAACATTGGCCACCTAGGTTATGCCATGTGTCATTTAAACATTGGCCACCTAGGTTATGCCACGTGTCATTTAAACATTGGAAACCTAAACTATGCCACGTGGCATTTAAACATTAGCCACCTAGGTTATGCCATGTGGCATTTAGACATCGACCACTAGGTTATGTTAAGTGGATGAAACCTAAACAACCTAGGTTAAGCCAAAAATTTGATACCTACTTTTAAGGTCCTTATGTCTATGAACCTACAACCTACACTCTTAAGCCTAAGTCTAGGAACCTATAACTAGCAACTAGGTATAAAAGCCTAAAGTAGATTAAGGCAACCTAAGCTATGACCTTTATTAGGCTTAAATTTACATCACCTAAATTAAGTTTACACCTAAATGACCTAGGTAGGAAAATCTTATTTCATTTTGAATTTGGCCTTTAAAGTTAAGCCTTTTCAATTGGCTTATCCCAAGTGACCTTCCCTTTTAAATATTTCTTATGTTTTAGATGCTTATGGTGCATCTATTTATATTGTTCATCATTTGGAAAGGATGACAAACAATATGGGACAAAGTTTTGGGAGGGAGAAACATTTTGATGTCCACATAACACTAGAGCCTTTTAATTCACACAACATAATTATTAAATAATTACATAAAATACATAAATTAAGTAAATAAATAAATAAAGAGGTAGGTAAATATGTATGTTAATTAAGTTAAAATGAAAATGAGTAATATTTAATTAATGTTTAGTTATTTAGTTATAATTAATAATTACAACCATATTATAAATCAATGAATTATATATAATATTAAGATAATTATAATGTACTATATTGTTGATTGATAATTACAACCAAATTATAATTAATCCTTACAGATTTGACTTAATTCATTATATATTATCAACAATGTATTTATAATAATTAATAATTGACTATTTAATTACACATTCATGAGTGTATTTTAGGCAAATAACTAGTTAACCAACTAGTAATTTATCATAGGTATATAAATGGTCTACCCTAGCTTATATAACTAGGTTACATATAGACTAAAATATAGGTAAATATGTGGAATATAGGTAGAGTATGTATCAATAAATACATCTACATATAAGCTAATTGTATTTATGCTATTTAGCCACATATTTACATTATATAAATTAAATAGGTGGCTAATTTAATCTAGGAAAAATCATTTGAAAATAATAAATATACATATGCGATTATTCCAAGAAAACTACTTGTTAAAACTATTCCAAATTATTTCATTGAGCTTTTTGGTGCTTTGGGAAGCACTAATGAGTAAACATTTGAGAACTCTGAACAATAATGTTACTTGAACTCTTCCAAAGTTAATGGCTATTGCACGAGCATTCATCCAAGAAGTTTTTTGTTGGCTAGAAAATAGTCTACTCTTTCTAAGGTCAAAACTGAAATTGAAATCAAAATTGAAAATGGGAGACTAACTTGCCTCTTGGGTTGTGTTGGTCTGAGTTGGAGATGGTTTTACTTGAAAAGTTGAAACAAATAAATCTATGCAACCTTGAAAGATTGTCTAGTTAATTTGAAGAACTTTGAAAGCGTTCATTCCTCATGAAAAAATGGTTACAATAAACTTACCTCCTCCTCTATTCACTTCTTGGTGCTAAAGCTAAAGGTTTCTTTCCCTTGATTTTGCCATTTGTGATATCCTTCTCCTTCTCTTAGGTCTTGACCCCGCTACTATATGTTCTTCTTTCAGCATTTGTAGACTATTGAATGAATTATATTTAGTTCTATTACAACAACTTGTACTTATAGAACCACTTGTTTCCACTCTAATTTTACGCCCAACCATTACTATGCAGTGTGAATGGTTAGAGTTTTCCAAGAAACCATGATAGTTTGTTGTTGCGATTCTAATCTTTCTATTCATGCTAACCAATTTGTAACTAATTCTACTTCTTTTTTAAGTTCAACAAAATACAATTAATTATTTTTAATTAAAAATTTCTAAAATGTTGTCGGATTCTAAATTGACGGTAATTGTTGATTTGGTCTTCTGGCATGAAATTAATTATCAACTCCATTGACACTCCTAGAGATATTTTCCTTCATGTGAAGCACTTTGTGGCGTGGCATGTATAAAATAATGGTAATCAAGGCTACCCTAAAAGTGTGGTAATGTTCATAAGATTTGGCAAACATATTCATAACTTTTTAAAAATTAAACTATATAACTCAACCCTTATAATCTATAAGAATTTGTGTTTGGGTGGGTTATGGTTCATGTGGTGATATCATTTCATACTTTTCCTACACACATGTCCATGTAGTTATTACTTTATATGAAATTGGTTTATCAATTCTTTTTGTTCCATTAATGATTTGATCTTGAAAAAAATACCAATCATGTTAACAAGTTTTTATAGAAAATAAATAAATTATGACACGCAACTTTTTTGAGGCTTCTGCCAATATTTTCTTAGGTTCAAATTTACTTACATTAAATTATAAAAAATTGGGACGTCTTAGATGGGATCATTGTTTACAATAGGTGGGAGAATTAAGGATGTCACTGAACATGATTTCATAGGATTTGTCATAAGTTTCATTTCTCTTTTTACATTCTATCATTTTGAGCATATTTATTTAATTCGTGGGAAAGTTGGACATATAAAATTTGGCCACGAACATTCAATTGTTTTTGGCCTAACGGGGTGCTCATGTACACTATGTTCATTAACACAAACCAAATGATGGCCACAGTAGAGCATTCTCCCAGGCACACCATTGATTTCAATCGTGCAATCCCATTGGTGAAAGCATTGAAATGGAACTAAGGGGAAAATGATTCCAAAGGGACTATAAGGAATAGAAAAGAAACACATAGAAGGCAACAATAGAAGGCTTTGAATACAAGATTAGAATACAAATAACATACTTCAACAAGTCGTGTGGCCTAAAAAGCATTAAGAGAATCCTAGTCCAAACAATATGCCCATTGGCATCTTTTTGGCTCTTTATTTGGCTCCACTTTATTAAGCTTTTCCAGGCACTGACATCATAGTTTTCTTTTCTTCAAATTGTTCCTATTATTATTCCAATCATAATTCTCCTCACGTATTTGCATTTGGGAATCAATCATTTGGAGTATCCCAAGACAGATTGAAATGCGTTGATGTAATCCACTGTTAATTTTTGCGGTTTACTATAGCAACACTATGGCATATTCATTGTACCTTCCTTCCTTCAATGAACATCACCCTCCAATACTCTCATTCCATTATTGTCGATAGGTTCATTGTTTCCTTTGAACATGTAGGTGCCTTTTCAATGTCGTATTATGTCCAATGTTGGGATTGTTGTCAATATTTTTTAATGCAATATGTAAGGTAATGTTTAGTTTTTTTATCTACCACCAGTAATATTTTTGTTGTTGCATTGTCAACTATATCGATGAGATTTTATGGGAAAGGAAAATTATATTCATTCTTCAATTTAGTTCTTTGTAATCCATTCTTCCCATAACGTGGGATAACCTTTCTAGCACTATTATTTCTCGTCACTTCATTTTACTAATAGTATGCTTTTGTCCTTCTATGTCTTGTAGTGAATTCTCTAGCTTCAATTCCTCACCTATTTTTCAATTTGAATTCCTAATATAGTGGCATTTTTTGTCTTCTTTCTTTACTATTGTTGTGATATTTATCTTGGTGTTTTCCTTTTCTTTTAATCTCGATGGCTACTTTCCATGTTGTAGGAAAGCTAGATCTTACCATCTTGATATCTGATTTTGGAGTTGTCTAAGTGATCGAGAATATCCTCTATGCAATGTTTGCGTTTCAATGGGAATTTATGCATGTTTCTAAGGATGTTTCTTACATTGAAAACAACATTGTGCTAAGTGCTATTTATCAAATTCCTGATGTCAACTTTGAGGGGATTTTTGGATGGTCACCAATGGCAAGTATCAAATCATTGGCAAGCATACATTCAACAATTCTTAGGATATTGTTCGAACACTGGGCATAGTTGCATTAGTCGCAAACATTGTTGCAAAAGGGGTTGTGATGAAGGAAAAACCCAATCCAGTTTCCCACAACTTGATGTTTTCTATTTCAATGGCGAAGTCTTCGTTTATTGACCTTTGTGATTTTTTTGATGAAGACAACCCATCCCTTCTTGACATGGTTGTCCTTCTCTGGGTGAATTCCCAACCTACTAAAGAGCAAGCTTTGCCCTTCGATTTGCCACAAATGGCTCCTTTCACCATATTGTTAATTCATTGAAAGTAATGTCTTTGACCGCACACACTTTTTATGAATTAAAGTCCTTTGACTAGGTTCCATCATAATTGAGTTTGTGAATTATTTTCCCACAAAACTCAATGGTGATATTTTATTTAAGCTTCCTCCAATGCATCATCCATTGGGACATTCTGGATAATTGCAAGGTATGGACAAAAAGTATGATGGTCATGCTTGGTGCAAGTTGTAGACCAATTACATCAAGAATGTGTTTAAATTGGGCTTTAGAATGACGAAATACCTTGGACATTTGTGTTGTCAAAATGATTCTTGTCCTTTGTTTCAACGTTCTTATGTGTGTAATGAAGTTAGTTGGAGTGGTGATTGTTCCTAGTTACCAATAGTTAGATAATGTCTCATGAAATCCTTAGTTTGTACCATTAGTTGTAAGTTTTACAACTCTTCACCCACTTGTTTACAAACTTGTAGTTGCAAAATGTATTATGTTCACAAATTTCCAAATCTTTCAAGAGCTACGATCCATTTGGGCACCCATTTGCATCTACTTACATAAAGGATGTGTAGAGAATCCTTCTAGGAGATGAAAAACATGGTTGCAAATGAGGTTTGTCACAAGCGAACTGTTACATCTTTCACTATTACTTTTACTATGAGCATGAGTTTTCTTTTTTGTCATTTGTTCAACGAGGATGGAAAAAGTCCTACGGAGCTCCTCAAAGGTGGAAAACTAAATCAAACGTTGTTAAAGTTCGCTCCTTTGTGCTTTCCTAACATACATAATCTAATTGTTTCACTAAAGCATCATCCTAATAACCCAAGCTCCCTTGACTATATCTTCGAATTGAAAGCACTATCCGGTTATGACTATATTCAGGACAATTGTTTTCTTGGTCAACAAGTTGGTTAAAAGGTTTATTTGTTCAAGATGTCCATCGATGGAACTACGTTCGGATTTGATCTTGTCTGGCAAATGCAACTAGGTGACAATCTTCAAAATGCATGGATGATGTTCAATCACATAAAACATGTTCAAGGATGGATGACCATGGCATGTCATGTTTACAACCCAGTCTATTGCAAGGTCATGACGATTGTGGTTTGTGACATGTAATCCGAGGACACAAAAGTTCAATGCATCCTGCGGAGGAAGTTGAATGGAGTTATTAAGAGGAAAGGATTAGGTATGACCACTTTCAAAGGGTTCATGATAGATGGTGCATAAACAAATTAGGATGATGTTCTCATTGTTTATGGGATTAGAGTTCCTGTGGTGAAGATGAAGTGAACCTGCTTTTTCCATTGGACTTAGTCTCTCAATAGACATATCAAGCAACTAATCGCTCCCAAGTTCCATGACCAACACAAAACCCTCTATTATGATTACAATAAAGCCATAGCCTTGGAGGACGTTGACCTTCGATATGCTACCATTCGGTCTTAGTGGTATTTGTTTGGAGTTGTAATCAAGGGCGCCATTCATGAGCTCAATAATTGGTTTGATTTTTGGCACTTTCATGTGCGACAATGGGGAGGCTTCATGTTGGATGTAAAGTCTACCAAACTATTGTGCTCAAATTTTATTTTCCATCTATCCTTCTTGGATTCTAATTTCATTCCTTTTATTTGCTTGTAGAAATTATCTTTGGACGAGGAAGTTGATATGCCAACTTGTAACTTATTTGAAACAATCCATAACATTTGGCTACAACATCTGGTAAAAGGGGTACTTGCCTCTTTGTTGCAACGTCCAATGATTATGTGCGAAAATTTAGGCAATCTTCATTGTATTATGCCTTTTTACAAGTAGGTGCATTAGGTTTGGTTTGGACAAGAATGAATTATGCTTGTGTAAGGCCAATTAGTCTAGGGACCCAGTCGAAATTGTTGCTGCAATTGCCAAGTACACCTCAAGCTCTGATCTTTCTGTTATAATACTGCACTTGGAAGGTGAAGAAGTTTTTGGATCAGCCAAACGCAAAGCAAACCTTTAACCTGGGTCAGAAGCAAATTCACATTAATATGATTGGGTGAACTTCTCTCATCCAAAAATGGCCAATGCAATGGCTCCAAACAACCAATCATTAATTGTTGATGTGGGAGAGGGCATCAGCGTTGATCCTGTTGTCACCTATAATGGTGTGAAGGTCTTTGAATGCCTTTGTGGGGACAACAATTAGTGAATTGAACATTGTCCCCTAAAGTTTTGCTCGATGTTTCAAAAAAACACTAAACATTATTGCAAAGCTATAATCATTTCAAAATAAACAAATCGTGGTATTCCAACTCCTTGTTATGTTGGTTATTAGTCTACAACCAAAGTTGTATCAATTGAGCTACATAAGTTTTGGTTTTGTCATGATGACCTTATGCATTGTGTGGGAAGGACAAGTAGGAAATATGGACTTGATAGGCTAGCCTTGCTTGCTTTATGGCTTGTGCAAGAAGGGATAGATCTCATTCAAATTGAGGTGTTGGCATTGGAAGAGGTTGGTTTCTTGCTTTCGAAGAAGCCAAGACGTCCCTTCGTTAATCCGGTTGGGGATGACATATTTGCATCTATATATGAAACAACCTCCCGAATGTGCCCTTCGGATGGCGATGGTACTTTTGCCCCTATCTATAAGCCATTGGATCGATATGTTTGGCTAAAATCAAGGAATGGGAAGAATATTCGTCATCCCAACATTTTCAAGTTATCCATTCTGGAAGACAATTGGGAGGTGGGATGAACTCTTGAAGCCACATTATTAATTCCCTCAAACATTCTTCCTCTTGGATATGGATGGATTTACCACCTCTTTTCAAGACCGCCAAAAAATCGTAAGCAATATGAGGTAATGATCAATGACTACACAACTTGCAGTTGCATGGATTTTGCTTCCATGATCGCTTCATCTTTAAGCAATTGGGGGCCATGGGTGCCTTGTAAACACTTATATTACATTTTGCAATATGCCATATATTCTAGGATTAGAGAACCATTCATCCACTATCCATCCTGGAGCTGGAATGAGGTTCTAGATTATTATATCATGCCAAAGTCATGGAAGTAAATTAGGTTACAAAGTCATTAGATTGTTGTTGAATAGGATTGCTATGGGTTCTAGTCTTTTGGAATATATTCTATTGTAGAAATGAAAATATTCTTCAACATTATGTGTGTAGATTTGACACCAGGAATGTTTGGGATTTGACACCATTTTTTGTATGGGTGTCAAAAACTTTGACATCATTGTTTTTGTGGAATAGCCAATTTGTGGGGCAAGGTTTAACATTGGTACAACAACATGGAGCCCAATAGGCCTAGTTTGGAACCTAAGCTTGGAAAGAAACATGGGATGAAAGATTGCATAGGATTGAAGAATCCAATGTAGATCAATTGGGATTAACAAAGTATAGATGGCCATGTACATGGTGTTATGGGGTTGGGAGGCTTGTTTTGCGCTCCATAATCAGGGCACATTAGGAGGCATGGCAGTGATCACCTTCTAACCAATCCTATTTTAGTATGTTACATGTTTGTATTACATTACATTACAAACATATTTAATTTTGATTTCAAAACCTAAGGCTTTTAATAGGTGTGCCTAACTAGTTTGAATGATCATGTAGGTAAGGGTACAACTTGGATTTTGATTTTTCTCTTTGGATGAATAGGGATATTCTTCATAATACATGTGTATGAATCACATATGAACATGTTGTAATTGTGATACAAAGGGGCCAATGGAATTAATATTGAACATAACAACAACCAAGATTCGATGATACAATGGTCAAATTTTTGAATCAAACAGAGACTAGGCCTTGGATAGAAACATTGAGATGGCCAAAATGGTCACTAAGGCCTTTAAGAGGGTTGATGAATTAAGAAATACCAGCCAAAGGAGTGAGGCCGAACAATAGTAGGAAACCAATGATTGGCTATACTATGTAGGGGAATCCATTGTAAAGGAAATGAACTTTCCAAACTTGGGGCGAAATGCAAATGGTGACTACGAAAATACCATGACCAATATGTGGAAAGAAGCACAAATTCCACTCTATGAAGGTTGCCCCATTAATTGCCTTGCGACTATCCTATTACTTTTAAATGTGTGCACTACACATGGGGTGAGTAATGCATTTGTTGATGAATTTTTTTCATTATAGAAGCTTGACTTATTCCCAAAAGATAACACTATGCCAAAGTTTTTGTACCAAGCTAAGAGCCTAGTTTAGTGGTTGGGCCTAGGTTATAATTCTATACACACTTGCTATAACAATTGTGTGTTGTTTAAAAGACAACTAAACAATGCTACAACTTGTCCAAAATGCAAATTTCCCCAATTTGTTGAATGGTCCAAAGTACCTTGTAAGGTGCTCCATCAATTTCCATTGATTCCACGGCTAGAACGTATGTTAGATGTTCGTCATTAATCGAATTAATGTCTTGGCACAATGCCAACAAGAGCACTGATGGGTTGGTTCGCTCAGTGTGTGATTCCAAGGCTTGGAAACACATAGATGACTCTTGGCCTAACTTTGTGACAAACCCTCATAACATAAGATTAGGTCTATCCCTTGATGGGGTTAACCCGTATGTAGACCAATCAACAAATCACTATGGTTAGTGTCTTTCCTTAATTACAATTTGCTGCCATGGTTGACAACAAAACAATTTTTCATCATGTTGACATTGCTCATCCCGGGGAAAAAGTTTGTAAAAATTGAAAACATAGATGTCTACATGGAGCTGTTGTTAAAAGAGTTAGAAATGTTATGGAAAGGTGTTATAACAAATGATGTGACACAACCACAGGGGTCACAAGTGTTTTTGCTTTTAGCCATATGCGTGTGGAGCATACATGATTATCCTACATATGGGTTATTTGCAGGGTGTCAAGTGAAGGGCTATATGGCATGCCCTTTATGTGGTCCAAATGTGGATACAAGATGTTCTTCCCATTTGAAGAAGAATGTCTATCAAGGCCATCGATGTTACTTTGGTGCACAACACCCATACCAAAGAAATTGTGTGGCCTTCAATGGACAACCAAAGAATATGTCTACACCAACAAGAGTTTTGCTACAAACTTTCTAACAAGGGTAGAGGAGTGGGAGGAGTGGCTATGTACTAAAATATAGGCAAATCAAGACAAATATGATCCAATCCTCATGGTGTCAAGAGAAAAACATATTTTTCAAGTTGCCATATTAACAAGTACATATTTGATTCCCAACTAGTTGAACTTTATGTCATTTGCAATTTGGGGTTTTTATGATGACAAAGGACTTTCAAACTATGAAAAATCAAAAACCAAAAATCAAACTCAATTTCAATGATAAACATGTTACTGAAATCAAACAAAATAAGCACCAAACATATTATAGAAGTTGTAATTTTAATGTTTGCCACTAAAATGTTATTGTTTATGAGGATTGCCTTAACCTTTATGTTCTTTTATTTGTAGTAGCATGTTTCATTGGGTAAACATGAATATAATCATCAACCATTATGCTCCACAATTGTTGGTGCATTTGTAATTACATGAATTAGGAGTTAATTTGCCCTTTTTGTCCACTTGCACTAGTATAAAAATGGGGTGTAGTTCATTAACCTAAATCACTATGGGACTTTAAAAGTGAAATAAATTCATTGTACTCTAATGATTTCACCTTAGTTAAAGTTATTTCATTATAATATCACTTTGTAAACATCGTGTTTCACTACTAATTGACATAATTCACTATTATAATTTACTATGGTAAATAGGTTTATTTTTATGTTGTTGTTTTAAATACCCTATGTTATTGTATGATATACCATATATTATTTTAAGTTACCTTAATTATTCTAACTTATACCCTAAGTTATTATATGTTATTATAAATTATTATATTTGTTATTCTACCTTAAAGTATCATAACTAGTTTATTATAAATATTTTATTTTAAATTATTTTAATTAAATTATTCAATTAACCTTAAATTATACCTTATGTTATTTTATTTTAAGTTAATATATGTTATTTCAAGTTATACTTTAGGTTATTCAAAGTCATTATACTTTATGTTATTATAAGTTATTTTATCCTAAGTATAACAATTTCAAAAAATCTAAAATAAAATATAATGACCTAAGGTAAAATAATTTAAAATAGCCAATAATAGCCTTTGAAAAAATAATTTAAAATAAACTACAATAAAATAACTACCAATAACTTATGATAATGTAGTTTAGAATATCCAATAGTAATTTATAATAAAATAACCACCAATAACTACCAATATCCATTAATAAAATAACCACTAATAGCCACTAATAGCCACTAATAAAATAGCCATCAATAGCCATTAATAAGATAACCACTAATGGCATACAATAGAATAACTAGTAATAGCCACTAATAGAATACCCACCAATGGAATAGTCATTAATAGCCACCAATAAGATAATCACCAATAGCCACAATATAATAGTCATAAATAGCCTATGGTAATATAGCCTAAAATAACCAATAATAGCATAATGTGAAATAACCTTTAATACCCAAAAATAACCAACACTAGCCTCACATAACTAAAAATAATTTAAGATGAAATAATTTATAATAACAAAAAATAACTTATAATAGCCGCAAATAATAACCTAAAGTGAAATAGCCTACAATAACAAAAAAAACATAGAATAACCAAAAATAACTACAGTAGTCGAAAATAACTTAAGGTGAAATAACCTAAAATAGTCAAAAGTAACTTAAAATAACCAAAAATAATTTAGGGTGAAATAATTAAAAATAGCCAAACATAACTAAAAATAGCCATAAATAGCCGTAAATAATGTAGGGTGAAATAACTTAGAACAATGAAAAGTAACCTTAGAATAACTAAAAGTAGCTTAACATAGGTAGTATTATTATATTAACAAAAATCTTATCCATTTATTAAACATTTTCTTTTTCAAAATAATGGTCATTGAAATGTTATTGAATAGTAATATTCAAAAAATATATATTCAAATGATTTCACACTTTCAGAAATAAATAAATGTAATTATGTACATTATTGAAAAAAATAAAATAAAACTTTAATCATTTCATTTGGACAAAACCTCAATAAAATATGAATTTTCAAAGTTTATGTTTTTGTAATGTTTAAAATGAAATATTTCATAAATAGAATGCAATGTAACACATTATCACAATAAGTGTGGTGGTTTGATGGTAAGGGTGTTTAATTCAATCCTAAAGGTTAAGGGATCAAACTTTACAAATGGTGTGTTTGTGGTCAAGAGTGGTAAATTGACCAAATATTTTTTTATGTAATTCTTTAAAGTAGGTGCCTAATTAGGTTGATTGCATGGACTATGTACCTAGGCTAGGTTTTAACCTAGCATAGGTAATGACACGTGTTAATAATTCATAGGTTGAAAATCATGAAATTATCAATTTAATATTACATGAAATATTAAATAATTTAAATTTAATTGATTTCCATGCTACCTAATTAATTAATGAGCAAGTGAAATGACTTGGTAAATTAATATTTCACTTGAAATAACCTTTTTTCATTATGTACTAGTGGACCAATTCATTGTTCATAACAATTAATCCCCATTCACTAGGGGTTTGATTAGTTTCACCATGGTAAAAATGTCCAAATTCACTCAAAATCTAATGAAATCCAAAGTGAACTAAAACACATTTTGGTGTAGTGTTGGAGTTTTTTTTGAAACCTTATTTGCTATTGTGGGCATTTATGTGAATTGTCATTAAATACCCCTATTTACTATGAAGGGTTGCACATAGTTACAAATGTTTATTAATTTGATAAGCATTGCTTATTATTTTATTTTACCCTACCATTGTGGCCTGCCATTTATTAATGTCAAAATTGGATTAATTTGCCATGTGCCCACCTAGCTAGACTTCGAAAACCCAAGTTCATGTAGTAGCTTATACATGTAAAGATGCATATTGAAGAATGATTCAAAGTTAAAATTCCATGATTCATTGTCTTGTTAATTTTCCAAAAAACTATGAATTGCATGTTTTGCGTTTACACAATTTTATTTTAGTGTATGGCCAACAATTATGTCATGAAATATTAATTTATAAGGTATAATGTTATGAATCTCTATTGCAAAATTGTATCCTTTTTTAAGGAAATGAATTTCTTTGTAATTATATTGTTAAATTGTTTCTAGACATTGTTGAACTAATTTTGAAAATCATAGTTATGACATTCTTGGTGCAAGAATGTTATGGAAGCCCAAAGAAGCAAGAATTTTAAAGAATTTTTAAAAAATTTATAGATCAACCAGTGTAATTTGGTAAACATTCGCGGGTAAAGAATGTTATGACAAGGTGCTAAATGAA
>Ga0116229_10003941_pt1 | contig 24407 bp, 19 predicted proteins | sample S1TSphgellanicum_3_FD_87313 | JGI IMG/M metagenome (GOLD analysis project Ga0116229, IMG submission 87313) | Host-associated microbial communities from peat moss isolated from Minnesota, USA - S1T2_Fc - Sphagnum magellanicum MG | ecosystem: Host-associated > Plants > Peat moss > Unclassified...
CTGGTTGGGAGAGAGGGGGGGTGTTGAGGGGGGTGTTTGGTTTGTTGGGGTGGGGGGTGCGGGGGGGGGGTGGGGGGGGGGGGGGGGGTTGGATTATTTGGACTTTTGTTGTTCTCAATATGTTCCCAAAAAATTCTTAGTGGTTTCTTGAAATGTTCTCCAATTTTCCAATGTGTTCCCCCAACATATTCCTAATAGTTCGGATTATCCTAAAACCTTTGCCCTAAGTTCTATTCTTATTATATTGACCCCAGTCCAGTCCAAAAGGAGGAGACAACAATATATTTATTTTGGGATTGTCTAAAGATTGATTAAATATTTTTGTGATTGACAAATCAAAGATGTCCGGCACAAAAAATAAAAAAAAAAAAAAAACTTTGCGGGTCCTTACCAGTATTGGGCGGTTCTTGAATCCTAACCCGGTTCTCATTGTGAAAACTGGTCGACATGGTTGATTATGAAAACTGGATGGAGAACCAACCTTCAGTTTTCACATGAATGAGAATCGATTCTCTTTATTTTTTATTTTGGAGAATCGGACAGGTTCTCTTCGAGAATTTTTCTATTTGATTTCTTGTAGTTTAAGCTTTAGGGTTCCTAAATAGTTACCGGTGCCTAGGGAGGCAAAGGTGTTATTTAGGGTTAGGGATAAAGAAAGTGTATAAAAATGAAGTCCAAGCTTCATTTTTGGTCACAATGACTTTTTTATTATCTTTTAATGCTCTTGTTATGTTCATTTCGTGCTTGTTGGTTGGTGTTCTTGCTTTGTGTTGCCATTGTTAGATCCTAGTTTTTTAGTTTCTAGTTTTTTTATGCTGCTCCTTTCACATTATTTCTCTTACGCTATTCCTTTTGCACTATTTTTCACATTGCTTTTCTTGTGTTGTTCCTCCGGCTACTCCTTTCACATTGTCACTCCTCTTGTGTTACCACTCCTCATGTGTTGTCATTTTTCACGTGTTGTCGTTCCTCACATTACCTCTTTTCACACTACTTTTCTCGCATTGCTCCTTTCTTGCTACCACTCCTTTCAGGTTGCAATTCTTTTCCCGTTGTCGTTCTTCTTGGGTTGTAGCTCCTTTCCCGTGCCACTCCTCTTGGGCTACAGCTCCTTTTTAGCTACCATTCCTCTTGGGTTATAGCTCCTTTCTCGCTGCCACTTTTTTTGCGTTACTACTACTTTTGCACTGTTCTTTTCACCTTGCCGCTCTTCTCACGTTGTTGCTCCCCTTACGCTACTATTCTCGCACCATCACGCATATCAAGTACATATTAACCCAACTTTTGTTGTTCTTTTCGTGTTGTCGTTGTTGTTTTTCTTGCGTTCATGTTACTCTATTTTGCTTAGTTAATATGGTACTTCCCTTGCCCTTGCCATGTGCAAATTGAAGCTTGGAACTTCAACACCAACTTAAACACCAGAGGTAAATTCTTTAGCATATTTCCAATTGTTTGATTTATTTTTTTTGGGTTGTTGTTTTGTTTTGTTGTTGTTTTTGCTTTTGTTGTTATTACACTCACTTTTTGTTTTTTTGTGTTGTTTCTTTTTATTATGTAACAATTTTTTAATTCATGTTCTTTGTTGTTTTTTATTGTAGGATTTCCTAAACTTAAACATAAACTATAAATGTTTTTCACCCAAAAACCCCATACTTTTTCCACCTTATAATCCTTAAACTTTCTTTGAAACTTTAGAAATATACATATTTTATTTTTGTAAAATCTTAAAAGATAGATTACATTTTGTAAGTACTTGTAAATGTTAGTTTTTAATCTTTGATAAATTTCATTTTGTAATTGTTTGTAAATGTTAAGTTTTAGTTTTTGATGAGAGCATAAAATTGTTCAATTTTTTTCATTACTCATCAGGGTAATAATTCTTAATCACAAATCAAAGTAATAATGGAATATTTTTCTAAAAATGAAAATACATGTGATGTATTTATGAATGAAATAGGAATAGAAGATGAAATTTTTCCAAAACCTAAAGAAATGGGAAGTCTTCGAACAAAAGGAAGTAGGAATCTATAAATGAATGAAAATAATTTAAAGTTACATGCACAAAGAACATTTTGGAGAGGAAATAACATAAATGCATTGTGTTGGGCATTTTATTGTGTTAATGATAACAAAGAAGTTAATGTAACAGCTCTTGAAACTATGCGATACATTCTTTGCCACAATAATCCAATATTGAATGTAGATCCAAAAACGCAAGCTAGGAAATGATTAATCATATATAATATAGCTAATGGCATAGCTACATTAAAGAAACATGTCAATTCAAATCCTTTTAATATTTTAAAAAAATTGAAGAAGAAATCAATTGTCTCTTAAAAAAGATGAAAGACAACCTTCCAAAAAGAGACCAAATGTTTCTTCTAATTCCATATTTAATTTTTTGCTACAAAAGAACCTTTTTAGAAAAATGATGTGTAGTAAAAATTTTTTTTGGAAGATTTGACTCTTTTAATTGTCAAAAACCATCTTCCTTAACAATTTGTAAAAAGTAATTGGTTAAAAAGATTTAATATGCATTTATGTACATAAATAATTTTTCTTTCCAAAAACCAATGAATTATTGCCTAAATTAGTGGAAAAAACTAAACAAGTATATATTTTATCAACTTTAGTATAATGTCATTTTGTAACTATAAGCTTTGATCTGTGGATGTTAAAAGTTAGGTCACATGATATTTTTGCATTGGTGATTAATTTTTAGGAGATGATTGGCAGCCAAAACACATTACCCTTGGTCTTTTTGAGCCAACAGACATTATTAAACAAACTTTGGTTTTAAAATTAACAAAATTGTTAGACAATTATGCATTGAGGAAAAAAATTATTGTTTATGTCAAGGATGAGGGATCTAATTTAAACACAATGACTACAACCTTAAAATCAATTGTGAATTGTGATATGTTGGGTTTGGAGGAAAGTTTTCAAAGCACTTATTTTGGGCATTGCATTTTCCAAAGCTTGCCAATATGCTACAACAAAGGAACAAATTTGCAAAAACTTACGATATGTGTCAATAAAATCTACTTAAGGAGATTTGAAGAAATGCATAACTTGGCCAAAAAAATCTAAAAAGGGTAAGGAATAATGGGAAAAGGCATGTGTAAATTCAAGTATTCCCCCTCAGATATTGATTATTCCAATGAAGATAAGGTAATTTTTTTTGTTTTCTAGACTTTTTTATGTGCACATTTTTTGTCAATGTTTACTTTGCATAACATTTTTTGCATTTTTTTCAACTATTATTACACATAATCTAACATTTCATTTTTCTATTACAAATTTTCTAGCAAAGTTATCCTTTTCCAGGAAGCTTTGCAGTTCAAAAAAATTATTGTATTATGTTAAGTAGGCATAATTCTGTGAAAATGAATGCAAAAATACCACCTCCTTTGACATGGCACATTTGTCACATCATTGTTGATTCTTTTGGCCCTATTGTGTCTATTTGTATTTTGAACTAGTCTAGGGGTCATTGGTTGTTAAGTGATGCACTAAATTTTGCCCAACAATGCTAGCAAATGAGTGTGAACAAGAAGGAAGCTTAAGGAATATTCCATGCCACATCATAGAATATTTTTAGTATATTTTTCTACCACATGGAATTAATATATGACGTGGCAAAATATTCCATGCCTTGTCATGGAATATTTTGCCACATCACATACGTGATTTGTTGGGGAATTAACAATGATATATTGATTCTAAACATATTATCATTCTTGGTGCAACCAATGCTCCAAATATCTAGGGCTTTTATACAATACCTTCAATATTTTCAAAATTGTTGAAATGATGAAAAACTACATGCCTGAAAAATATTTGATGAATTTAAATTAATAAATATATTAGTTCTTTGACAAACATGTGTTGTAATGGTAAGGTATTATAGTACTTTACATAATAAGACACTATACATGAAGGCACGTATGACTGTCAATAAGATTATTGCAAATCAAATGTATGAAGTTTTATCAAGTCACATATTTTGATGCCACACCATTAGTGTATAATCACCAAAACAAAAAAACATATACATTTCATAAGAATGATTGAAATAATGTACATAATGGAGAAAAAAATATTTAGCCATAATTAAAAACAGAACTTCCTACATAATGAAGCAACTATAGGAAGCTCGATAAATGAAAAAACACAATTGATTTGAAATAAATGCAATTATTATGTGCTATCATTAAAGTCCAAACGCTTTAGACATTAAAATAAATCTTGTCCATTCCAACTATAAGGTTATGACTATAGATGCAAATAGTGTCCAAATCAACTACTTTTATAAGTATAGTTAAATTGGTCCTATGTGTCATTTTAGTCATAAATGTGTAGTCATATATGTGACTATTATAATCAGATATGTGACTACAATGTTGATATAACCAAATGAAGTTGCAAATGTGATTATAATTTGTGATTATTACATGTTTAGATGGAAAAATAAAATGAAAATGCACATTTTTCATCCAATATTGAATGGATATTTAAATGAATGAAAACTTAGTTATTTTGCAACTGGTCATAATTGTTTTGACAACTAAGGCCCAATATTTTTTTCCATTTACCATACCTTGATGATTAAAACATGTGTGGCATCTTTGGAATTATAATGTTTACTTGATAATCAACTTGTGTCTAATTATTTATTGTTATTTTTATTGTTTATTGACAATAGTTCAATATAAATTATTATATCTTTATTAAATATATTAAAGTTATGATATATTTATAAATGTTATATATGATGATTATTTAATTATATTTCATACATTAAAAATAAAATTTAATGGTAAAATTACAACATATATAATCAAATTAAGTAAAATGTTCAAGAAATATATCATTTATTTGATCATAAGTTTTTATCATAATTTTGGATAGAATTTATATATTACATTTGGAGAAATATAAAATATGAAATTCCATCAAATTCATATATATATATATATATATATAACTGATGCAAATAATCTTATTATATATTTTTGAAATGTAATTGTTATATTATCCATTTATAAAAATTATATGTAAATTAATTAAAATATGATATTATAATCACATTGTTTTTTTTTATGAAATGAACGATTAAAATGTGGGAGATAAATAAATAAATAATTTATTATTAAAAATTTGCGGTAAAATATTTTCCATTTATAAATCATATGCTTGAACTTGTTTTTCCAACAAAATGTCATCGAAATGTAATTCAATTTAATAAAATTCAAAAAAAAAAATCAAATGAATGTTTTTTTTTTGAGGAAAAATATATTTAATCATGTACATCATTTAAAGTATTTCAAGAATAAACTTTTAAATTTTTCATTTGGACAAATTCAATAAAATATGAAGTATTGAAGTTAATGTGTGTGCAATGTTTAAAACCAAGTATTGGGTAAATAGAATGTGTCTTATTTTGTTTTCACGTCAAGTGGGGTGGTTTGATGGCAAAGGAATTAACATCCATCCTTGGGGTTTAAGTATCAAACCTCACAAATGACATAGTTGTGGTCAACAATGGTATGTTAACCATATATGTCCTATAGAATTAAAATATTTAACCTAGGTGTTTACCTAGACCCGTTTAGGTACCTAGGTTAGGTGGCCTACCTAGTTACTTAGATTATGTTTTTAGCCTAGCTTAAATAGTGACACATGTCAACAATTCATAGGATGTAAATTTATGAAATTAGGAATAATATGAATGAATATATTGCATCATTTCTATAAATACAAATCATTTGTTTAATACATGTGATTTAAAAAATTATATTAAATCATTTTAATTTATTTTTATTTTAATTTTCTTAATAATCATATATGTAGTCTCATAGTCCTACAATTAGTCAATGGATGAAACATCCATGTAATCGCAAGTGATATGCGACTACTAGTGTGACTATACATGCTAGGTGGAGTTGTTTACAACTAGTTGTCTTTTGCCACTTGTCTAAGGCAATTGTAGGGTTCATAGTCACATGTGTTTGTTGTGATTAAAATTTTGTCTTTTGCAATTAAAATTGTAGTTTCATATTTCAAAATTTCTTCCAGTGAGAGCATTTAAACAAAACTAAACTTCATCCTTAATTCCACGTGCAATAATAAATGAATTGTACTATGAACCCACGGAACGTAATCATGTGCAAAATGAGATACACATGTTTACATTACACATATGCCCCACGGCCACCCAAACAACCTACCAACATTTTGACAAAATAAAGACATGAACATCCAAGGAAATTGCCAATAGTGATGTCATATCGGTTATCATTAAAAAGAATATTGTAAATTCATCTTCTTCATTTTTAATTTAAATTTTTTCCAACACACATTACAATAAGCCAAAAGGTAAGTTCCTCTCCCTTCCTATGATTTTATGCTTTGTCTTTTTAATTTGGATGTTGCACGACATTGATTTGAAGAGCTCCAACGACCTCAAGCCAAAGCTCAAAAGAACGATGGCACCCATGAGCTCGAGGGAACTTTTAATCAATCTTTTCTGTTGCTAAAAGAACTTGTGGGGAGGTTTTGGTGATGGCCGAGGTCACTTTCGAGCAAGGCTCATTGGGAGGTCTCGACAATTACGAAGGACATTCCTAGGTAAGAATTCCAGGGAGATTTTGACAATGGTCGAAATCGCTCCCAAGCTGAGCTATAGGAGAGGTCTTGGTGATGGCTAAGGTCACTCCTAGGTGGTGTTCATGAAGCAGTCTTGGCAATTGTTAAGGTCGCTCCTGAGAAAAAATGTCAAACAAGTCTCAGCAATGGTTGAGATCGCTGTCAGGTCGAACTGCAGGGGAGGTTTCAACAATGGCCGAGGTCACTCCCAAGTGAAGCTTGTGGGGAGGTCTTGGCGATTGTTGAGGTTGTTCTTGAATTATAATGTTGAAGAGGTTTCGACAATGGTCAACATCGTTTTCGGGGAGGTCTCGATAATGGTTGAGGTCATTTTCGAGCTACCTTATTAGGGACGTCTTGGTGATGGCCGAGATTTTTCCTAGGCCAAGCTATTGGGGAGGTCTTGGTAATGGCCGAAATCACTTTTGGGCTAGCGTGCTAAATACGTCCTTGCGATGGCCGAGATCACTCCCAAGCCAAGCTATAGGGGATGTCTTGGTGATGGCCGAGGTTGATCCCGAAAGGCATTCCTGAGTTGGGCTTGTGGGGAGGTTTTAGCGATGTTTGAGCTCATTTGTTTGCCGGCTATGGGCTTATGTTGCAAGAAGGTTTCAATGATGGCTAAGTTCCATCTGGAAAAACTTTTTTTCATGAAATTTTTTATATTTCATAGGGTTTTCCATCATCATTCTTCTAAGCAAGATGGTTCCTATTATGCAGGGTGTTGGGACACCTTGGGATTTCATTTTGGATGCCAATGAAAATTTAGAGGCAAAGGTGAAACAAGCAAAATGTTTGAGTTATGAACTTAAGATTTTATGTTCCATGCAAATAATATTTTAACTTGAGCTATGGTTTCCAACTTTTTGCACTCATGACATGATTCCTTATTTTATTAGTAGAGATAAACCAAAATATAGTTAATTGCATTAGAAGGTGAGAACTTAATAGGGAGGAAATGTTCTTGAATAAACAAGAAGCATTCATCATTGAAGAAAGAGTTGTGGAATCAGCCTCCAGGGACGCTCAGGAGGAGGTATATTTGTTGTTCAATTTCAATTATCTTTAACTTATGTAACATATGGATTAGGCTTTAACTTTATATTCTACATTGTGGAGGAAGGATTCCAAGGGTTAAATTTTGATTCAACAACCAAGATTTTGCAATTTAGAAAGGTGAATTTTAGGGCAATCCAATTAGGTTGAAATGAATATATATATGAATAAGAATTCCAGTACCATGATTTAGGTTTCGACCTCCTATGGAATTATATATATTTCCTATTCATTATTAGGCATACATTAGTGAATTGAATTGTGGAGTAGTACATTTACAAGTAGATATGGAGTAGGAGTCGCAAATAGACCAATTTATTATGTTAAGAGACTTAGCTTCAACAAATCAAAAGGAGGTGGGTTTTCAAATTCTACTTCTCAATTGCTGTAAGGAGCCATTGTGCTTTTAGAACATGCTTTTCATTTCTATGGTCAACATTGATCGCAAGGGAAGCTTCATTTTTTTATAGAAAAGTTAGAGTACTTAAACACTATTAGACATTTATAATCAGTATCAACCATAACTAAAGAACCTTTGAAAAATGTATATGAACACAATGAATTGTAATAGATTTAACTTCAAAACTCCACATTTTGTCAATTTTCTATCTTCCATCCTTGTAGTTCGCACTAACTATACGTTTTAAGAAAAATAAAAATCTTCCTTTGAAGTGATTTTTTACATTGTTTTATTTGCAAGTTTTTTTTAAGTTTGATTTCATAGCCCCAACACCCTATAATTAATGCAAATTATAGAGGAAAATCTATTCGAATCCTTAAAAAAAATCATTTTCTTTCCTTAAATGCTCTTATTATCTTTCTATTTCCTTTAATGTTCAAAATCCTTATAATCAGCATTGATTGTAGAAAGTTTTGTTTCTAGTATCAGTATTTTCTTAGAATTGAAAACCGTTTTATTTATGGTCGGCATTGATTGTTAGGCCAGATGCTCAAAAACATTCCCCTTTTCGTATCACTTCTTCAAATAGTATTTCTAATTTTTTCATTTTTTTCCATTGTCATACTCTTTTTCTGTTTATAAAAGATAGATTTATACTCTTGCAACTAGATGACTATCTCCCATTTGTGTAATCATAGGGGGAGTTTAAGCTACCCAAGGACTATAGAGGTAATTCAACATTAGAATAAGTTGAATATTTTTGAGGTTCTAGACAAGTACAAAATCTTCCCAAGTAATAAAACAAGGATGAATATTGTCCCAACCCTACCTTGGGAGAGTGTGAGGATGAAACTCACACTCCCAAAAGTTGGGATTTGGGAGTCCTCCGGGACTCTCGAAACTTTAGAGCTCAATTGCAAGGGTCAAAACATCTCGCATTGGGGTGTTTTTTATATCATTGGAAAACTATTGAAGTTTAGATGTCGAAAATGGGTTCGCATGGGCCATTTAGACATTTGAAACACAAGTTATGGCAAAAAGAAGGGTTGGGAGTCAAATTGGCAATTTGACTGCTGACCACTAAAAGTCGGGAATCGACCTGACCCCAATGCATGCAGGTGAAGTGCGACACACCGTTGAAAAGCTCTCAAGGAGAGCTACAAGTTTGCTTTAGACCTCATCCCAATCAGAGGTCTGAGCAAAGAGTTATGATCGCTCAAAGTCTTGGGAGTCCAAACTAGGATAGTTTCGGGACTCCTCCTTGGGAATCCTAGGACAAAAAGCCATTCCGATGTGGGTGCCGCGGAGAGGCACAAAATATACTATATGGGAGAAGGTGCTGGCTTCCCCCAAGTTCGGGCCATGGTGAGTCAAGTGAATCTAGAGTTGCCCGTGGCTTGTCCTAGCACCAAGGGTGTTCCAGAATGTGAACTAACCAACTTGTTGGTTGGTTTGATGCAGGTTCAAGTAAGTGAATAGCTTGTCACTTTGCCTAGTCCCATCCCGGAGCTTCAACACGCCCCCTCTACCCCTTTTAGTGCTGAGAGCTGGGAGTGTGCCCCGAGTCCCCAAAAATTCCGCAACTTGATTAACTTAAGCCCAACTTGGGGCTAATTAGGGACTTGGGAGCGCATCAAATATCCCTTTGTGTCGGCTTTTGACCATGCCGATTATGAGGCCGGCTTTGAAGATCGATGTGTTCAAGACGGAACAAACATTTTTCACAAGTTATTGCAAAGGTAAAAAGGTGTTTTATGTTTCCTCAACAAATTAACTAAAAAGGTGAAGAAGGAGATGTATGTAATCACGTTGATATTTGGAATTTTCTTTAGAAAGAGAAGAATGCGGAGTTTGAAAAATTCTTGGTTCGAATTTCTGTTGGCTTTCTGGAAAAATGTTTCATGTTTCAGACGATAATCATCGCTTTCAAGCTCGGTGACCATACATTGATGTGAACCATCCCAACAAGCTCGATAACCACATCAAGGTTGATTCATTTGTTTTGGACACAATAAATGGCCTGGTCGAATTGTTTATAGCTATGACTAAGATAAACAAGCAGGTTTCCATTGTCAATGTTCATTCTTTTATCCACAGTTGTGAAACGGTGTCTTGTTAATGTTTAACATTCTTTCTTGGTAGGTCCATTGAGATGGACCATGTGAAGCCATCACTTGTTCATGATTTCTTTTGCATTCAATCCATCGAAATCATTCCACTCCACAAATTCAAGGAGGTCATTCCAAATGCCCAATATAAGAAATGCGAAAATAAAATCTAGAAGATTTGGTATAGCCTCATGCAAGAGGTGTTTTTTGAGTATATGTATAAAATAAACTTTCAAATTTTTTTTCCAATGAGCTCCATTCTCTAGAGTAGTTGCATTTGATTCTGAACTAAATGTTTTCTTGCAGAAAGAACTTGTGGTTATTATCGATGCCACACATTGTTTATAATATGGAATTTTTTTAAATCTTGTTATTTGAAACCCGAAAATGTTGGTTTCACTAAGTAACAAAGCAATGGAGAGTGTTCGAAAGGAACACACGACATCGTTCCATAAAAGATTGCTCGTTTGTGACCTCACACTTGGTTTTGAATTTCTCCAACAAGTACAAGTTCATTACAACATGAATCTTGATCTAGAAATGATGATTGAGAAGTTACAACTACTTGTGTTTTCACAAGTGAGCAACGAACAAAAGGTTTCTTGGCTCAAGTAATGGAACCAATCCCTGGTTTTTAGGGAAGTTCTAAATTTTCCCAAGGTTGGGTTGTTAGATGCCATTTTTGATAAATGACTTCACAAGGCAACATTTTGGTTTTAGGTACCCTCCTAGTTCATCACAATTGTACATTGAAATCCTTTCTACGCCTTTTCATTGGTTGTTCATGCTTATGGCTTTGCATTTGTGTTTTCAATATTGTAGTTGGAAATGGAGGCCAAAAAGCTTTTTAATAACATAGTCATAGACCTTGGTGTATCTATCCTCGAGAGTGTCAAGGTCCAGAATATTAAAGATTTCATAAGTCACTAGAAGCTTGAATTATGAGAGTTTTTGTTTTATCATGGATTCAAGTTAAAAGGTGGAATCTTGAAAAACAAGACTTGGCAATAATAAATTGTTGGCGAGGAAGCTCTCAAACATGTGATTTACAACTAATGGACATATCTTCCTTTCCACGTTTTAGACTAATTTTGTACTTGGTTTTAAGAACAATATTCCACACATTTAACCCCATTTCCTTGCTGTGGGTATTTCTCCCATGTTTTCTTTACAAAATAGGTTATTCGCAGCTTGCCCTCTACTTCTTAAGATCTAGTGTGATCCTAAAGTAGAAAACACCATGTATAAGAAAGACTTATGAAGGAGTGGTCAAGTGGCCACTTGACATCTTGTGGGTGGCACTTAGATTACTTAACCAACAGTACCCTAGAGTCGGAGTGTAGGTTAAAGGAGAAGTTTGAGGACATGCGTCTTGACAAGTCCACTTCAATTGATTTTAGTTTTAAGGGTGGGAAGAAGAGCCACAATGCCAAGAAGTTGAGAAAAACTTAGGACCAATTGGTTGGACCTTCAGATGCTAGTAAGTTCGAGTGGAGATGGGTGAAAAAATGCAATTTTTTGCTTCAAGTGGCAAGAATGATTTTAGACGTAAGAGGTTTGATAGACTAAATTCAAATAAAAAAGTGTGAAATGGTATTGAGAATGTGCGGCCTCATATTGTTTCAATTCTCAACAAACAGAGTGATCAATTACCAATGATTCGAGGAGGAGGAATTGGACGTATTAAAGAGATGCGACAAAGTATTCAAATCGTTATGCAATGTCTCAATCAAATCCCTAATGGCATGATTAAAACTGATCATTGTAAGTTATGTCGTTCATCACGATCCCAAATGAAACAATCCATGGAATTTTTAATTCACCATTTAAAATTTTATATAATCTAATACTATCCAAATATTCATAAATAAATGATGGAGCCACTCCAACCAACCCTAAATCAAATGGGTGTTGTGACAACATCTATGGAATTTTAGGATGGTACAAACAATATTTTTTTCATTTTTTTTCCCGTTTATTCCAATTTCATTGTTAATTCAACTGTTTATTTTTTGGGAAACCACTACCTTTTTTTTCGATTATTGTTGATGGAATCAACCATTGTAATATATCAAAAATAGTCGATTCAATAATTTCGTAAAAAAAAAGTGGGAACATACCTCTTGGAGATGACCAAATAATGTTTATGTTGACACAAACCTCTTGGTTATGAAAAGGTAGAATTTACATTAGCACATAACTCTTGGTTGCAAATAGGTTGTGTTCATTCATTTTAATTTTTCATCCCTTTGATTTTATTCATCCATTTATTTGGTTCATCCATCTTTTTTCATCCATAATTATTGTTCATCCATGTACATGTGGTAAAATATTCCTTCACATCATGACATATTTTATGCCATGTGTTAAGGAATATTCTTCCGATATTCTTTTGATGTCAGCATAATATTCCCAAATTTTTTTTCAATCTTGTTCACTTGTTCATGTTTACCTGTTCATGTTCCCATGCTCACCATATAACATCCTTGAATTTTGCCATATCCATAGTCTAAAATTCAAGGATGAAATTGATTCTGCAACCTTTGATAATTTAATGGAAGAAGATGGAAATGTTGTTTATGAGTTGTCATGTTTGGCCTCCAACATAAAGAAGGAAATTATTCAAGTTTTGGATCATTTTCTTTGAAGAAAGAAAGGCCCATAGTATGCTTTCTTTAATGTTGGACTATAGGTTTAAAACTTTTCATCTTGTGTCCTCACTTATTGGTCGTGAACATGGTAAGGCAATTGTTGAAGAATATGACAAAAATCTTTATTTCCTATGCTTTTCAAATGTTATTATCATTTGCATCCATTGGTTGAATTTGAAAGGGGCGTTGTTGATCAAAGGGTTGAAGAGGACATGAATTTTGATATCTTTGAAATGACAACCACCACAAAGTGATCCAACAATGGAATTGGTCAATAGAGAGCTTTTGATTTTTAGGCATTATTAAGTGGATGTTAAAGATATCAAAATGTCCACTGTAGTGGTGGGAAGAACATGAGAACATGTTTCTTACAATTGGTTTTTGTGCTAAACAAATCTTAGGAATAGTTAGATCTTGAATTGAAGCAGAAAGAATATTTTCATTAGCTTGAATTTTTAATAATCTTCGAAAATGTCATTTACAATAACTTTTTTTGGATAAATTGATTTTTGTGAGCAAAAATTGGCCCAATGATCTGAGGATAGGTTGTAAATCCCCCTTTTAGGTTGGCAAATTTTATTGAAAATGATCTTGATTTAAAAGAAAAGTTAGAGGAATTTGAAGGAACTTTTGAAAGTAATGAAGTTGAGGAATTATAAACTTTGAAGAATTTTTTTTTTCCAATTTCCATGTATTTTAATGTAAATTTTTAAGTTAAAAGATTATTTTAATTAGTAAAGGAATTAAATACTTATTTAATTAAATATTAGTTTCCAAAAAATGAGAACCAGGTTGTGAGAACCGGGAAAGAAAACCGACTGTGATCAGTTGTGCGAGAACCGCCCTATTTGAGAACCGGTTGAAGTTGGAAAAAAATAAAAATGTTGAGAACCTGGTCGGTTCTCACCACCCCAAATAAATAAATAAATAAATATGAGAACCGATCAGGTTCTCATAACATAATGTAAGAACCGGAACGGGCCGGTTCTCACTAAAAGTGAGAACCACCCAACACTGGTCCTTACAACTACCTAATTAGTAAGATGAGTCACACTGTGCGCTCTTAAAGAGGACGCTGCTGAAGTGCTGCTGCACTCTCGTTTCTCAGTTCCTTTGTTGCTGTTGCGCTTGCTCTGTCGTTTTCTTCCTCTTCTTCGTCTTCGCTCATGCATCGCACCACAAAGTCTCAACAATGCACCGCCGAGGCTTCTCGGTTCTGATCATTGCTCGCCTCTGAATAGAACTGACGATGGTGCCGACGGTGGCGGTGGTTTTTTGTCGTTGTTCTGGCTCTTGTTGTTGCTCTTATGACATGAAATTCTGAACCGCCTTGTGAAGAAGACCAAGTCGACAAGCGAGAACCATTTTCTTTTCGCAACCAGACGCCGCGGAGTCGTCGTCGTCGTCGTCGTCAATGATTTCCGATTTCTTTTCAAGGAAGGTATGGGAGGAATGAGAGATGATTGTCTGTGTTATACATTTGTATATATCCATGGCCTTTGATTTTTGTTTTCTGTTTTCCAGCTCCAATTCTGTGTTGCGTGATGTGGTTAGCTCTTGGTTGTCTATCTATCGGCGACACCGAGCAGGCCGAGAGATAAGAAAACCGTAGTTTGCGAAAACAGCAATACCTCTTAAAATTGGTTCAAGGACTTAGATTTCATCTTCGTTTTCTCTTGTGCGATTCGTGCCTTGATTGCTGGAAAGTATGGTAATCAAAGAGTGTTATTGTTGAGAGAGAGAGAGAGAGAGAGAGAGAGAGAGAGAGAGAGGAGTTTTTGGAAGAAAAGAAGGCGATTTCAGAGACTTGCTCTTCGTCTTTCCTATCAGTACTATGCTTTATGTTTGCTAATCTTGTTAGCTGAAGAGCATGGAAACCGTAAAACAGAGTGGATGTTTGTGTGAAGCAAGTTGATTAGGGTTTGAGAGATGTTCAGCGTTTTGAGAATTTGCAGGTTGTCTTTACGTGCACCATTTGGTTGCATAGAAAAAAATTCAATATCTACTTTCCTTTATGAGGTCAGCGTTCTCTGTGTTTCAGCTGCTCCTTTGTCATCAATTCTGTACATAGAAGTTGCAAAATATATTTCTATTTGTGTTAGGAGAATTCTCAAGGGTTTTGAGGGTCCTGTGTCTCATTCTTTTGTAATCCCTGTGCAATGTTTATCGGTTGGCCTGGTTTGAAAGCATGGCAATCTCAATATTTAGCACTTGTTTCCGGATAAGAGTTGTTCAGGGTTTATACTGTCTTGTGATTGAGATACTATTGCTGTGACATGAGATAGCCATCACCTTAGTGAAGCAAGCATGTCAAAAAAGTCATTATATTTGAGGACTTTAGAGCACCACACCAAGCAGCTTCAAAACATCACCTTTTTCAGTATCTGAAACCTTTCTTGTTCGTTTTTTTATGACTGGTGTTTTTCTCTTGCTATCACAGTTACAAGTTTGTCCATGTGCCAAGTGCAATCCTGCAATCTCTATTGTAGCCTTTAACATTCCCCTGCCCCACTCCTCTTTTGTGCCCAGACGTGGTCTCAAGATCTGCATGTCTCAAGGAGAGAGGGCAGGAGTTAAGGCTGTGTAGTGCAACAGACCACAGCTGTCATCCTGCCACCATGAGCTCATCAGGATATGGTCAGAAAGAAAAGGTTGCACATCTATCTCGTTTTCTTCCACATGGAACTTGTGGTCCTGGATGGTGGGATTTGGGTTACAGCTTTTATGATTCTTCTGTTTATGATGTGCTGGGAACACATACTTGCAGTTGTACTTGATAAGGGGATCTACATGTTGATGGCATTCCTTGGAGCCATGGAAATGGAAATGTAAATAATCTGGGATTGTGATGTGCAGACTCTTAGCAGGATTGCTGCAACACGTTTGCAGAAAGAGTTGACTGAGTGGCAAGTAAATCCTCCATATGGATTTGAACACAAAGTAACAGAAAGTTTGCAAAGGTATGCTTTTCTGCAAGCTACTCATTGTTATGTCACACCTGAATGTTTGACGCAGGGAGACTTTCTGCTGGTGAAGGTTGCTTTGTTGCACTCCCTAAGCTAATGGCTGGTGGTTTTAGGTCATGCTCTCTAACTCAGATGATTGGTGCAGATGGATAATTGAGGTGCATGGAGCTCCTGGTACTCTTTATGAAGGCGAGACATTTCATTTACAAGTAGATTTTGCAGAGCACTACCCCATGGAAGCTCCTCTGGTACGAACAAGGAGTTGATGGACTGTGTATTCGCTACTGAGTAATGATTGGCTTGTCATTTTTCTGCTAGACCTATGACAAGCTGGTCCAAGGATCAACTTTTGTTTTTCTTCCAAGTTGTAGTGCAACATGAGTTCTCCGCTGTTGTTGACTGTCTAAGGTATTTGTTGAAGGCAGTAAACTGATGGGAAATGCTCCCTTCACTGTTCTGATGCAGGTCATTTTTATGCAAATACCTCCTTTGCACCCTCACATCTACAGCAATGGGCATATATGTCTGGGTAAATTGATCTGACATCCTGATGGTGTATTTTTCTGTTATCACACTATCTTCCATTGCTCATGTAAACAGAGGTTGTTAATGTATTACATGACAAGAATCAACTATTTCTGGAAGCCAAGAATCTTTCTGTTGGCAAGCCATTTATTCAGTGTAACTTAGCAGTAGCTGTGTGGTGCATAGATTAGGTGCAACTTGGTTGTTGTTAATTTACTTTGGGTGCTCTTCCTCATGGTCAAACAGACATCTTGTATGACTCATGGTCACCAGCAATGACAGTCACTTCCATCTGCATCAGCATTCTCTCAATGTTATCCAGTTCAACAGTAAAGGTATGCCCTCAGTTTTGTTTGGAACTCCTGTACTGCATTTAGACCACATGGTGATTTGCTTTTGCTTGTGAGACCACTGACCCTCGTGAGGATAGCTTTAACACCAGAAGGACTGTTAGACAAGCCAATGCCTTGGGTCTCTGTATGAATCTGGGTGATTGGTTGAGGCATACGGTATCTGTTTGTTTGATGCGTGTCAGTACATGGTTATTTGTAGTGTCTTAGTTCTTGAGATTCCCTCTGTTTGAGGGAAGATTTGGGAGGTTCATGAAGCAGCTTGTTCTGTACCCTGTATTGTTATGGTTGAGGATCCTTATTCTGGTGGCTGTTCAGGCAAGACCACCTGATGATGATCGCTATATTTGGAATTGTCGAAATGGAAGATCACCGAAGGAGACTCAGTGGTGGTTTCATGATGACAAAGTGTGAAGCATTACCTTTGGGGTAGAGACTTCTTTGACTTACAACATTAAGGTTAGCATGGTGTTATATATTGCACCTAGATAAACAAGAAGGCTGGTGGCTACCTGTGTTTTGGTTGGTTGCTAATTGATCTGGGCATGAGGCAAATATGATGTTAGTTATGTGCAATGTAATGATTGTGTGCCTGAGATAGCGAAAGATCTGACTTTTTTCTTTGTGCTTTTCCTTTTGATGGTATAAAAAATTTCTTATTTTATTTGCTCACTAATGATTGCCACCTAGCACCAGTACATGGGCAAGACTTAATTGGCGTGCAACTTATTCCAAGTCTGGGTTATCTATCATACTCCAGAATGACCAAATGTTTCCTGCTGTTTGATCCTTCTCATTGTGTGCAAATTGACTGAGTGTGAAATGTTTCAGTCAGATCCTGTGGTTTCTCTTACAACCACATCAGTTGTCTGTATACATACTGTTTTCCTAGTGATTTGTTTGTAACTATTCTAAGAAATTGGGTTCAGATTTTGCTGATCTCATCCTGCTCTATTTTGTGTCCAGTGGTCACTCATCAATTTTCTGATGGTAGTTAGTTGGGAGCATGTTAGAGGAAAGGAATATCAATCTTATTTTAGCTTGTGCAATCAGCTGTTTAGTTCAAGAGCATGAGGAGATTTCTTGTTATTAGCCAATTGTTTTCATAGGTGTACACTGTAGACTGGATACATGTTTTGGGCACACAAATGATATCTTGTGAGCTGTTTTCTTTTACATTTTGATTTTGTCTTAAATTCTTGTTTTCTTAGGCTCAGAGCATATCCATTGCTTCTTCTGATTGTCTGTGTTTCAGAGTTTTGGATTCTGTCATGTCAGCCAATGAGAAGGTACAGTGTTCATTACACCTTTTTTTGCAACTTATTCATTCTGCATCTTTGAATTGGATCACTCATGCAGCTGCCAATGTTAAAATCAGGAAGTTTTCTGGGCATGTCTGATGTGTGCAAGGGTGTTGGCCGCATCATGCAATGCAGAATCAGGCAAGGATGTTTTAATGCCTGAATGCCTACAAGTATTTGTTGTCCCACTAGGAAAATCTGGGAACAAAGTTACCATCGATTGGGACAGGCATAAAGGTGGGAGAGACTTTTTCCCCTCTTCTTCTGAATATTGTGCACAAACATTCAACAAAGTAATTACAAATCAGGAGTTTGAAATGTAGCCACTTTTTTCATAGTTTTGTCATTGGAAACATATCAAGTTTCAGAGTCAATATTTGGAGAAGTCAAATTTCCAAATCTCATTCTATGTCAAACTTGAACAGTGCACTGACTGAGCAATCGGTAACTATATTATATGCTTCTGTCACCATATCACCATTTTTGAGCATGGACAGATTGTGATGATTCCAAGTTTTGGGTTGAGGGCACATCAAACTCCACTCTCACAACATTTCTGCAATTCACAAGGTACTTATCCTCAAACTGAAACAACGCGTGTTACGGTACTTCTCTCTTGAGTTCTATGAATGCCAAGGGTATGACAAGGTGCACATCATCACCTATCCAAGATTGCCTGTGAATTCTAACTCTAGTATGTAACTCTTGGGCAGGCCAGAGTGAACAAACAGCCAAGCAGCAGACCACGAGGGAGGACAGTGAGTGGACAGGAAACACTTTTCCATTGGGTTCTAGGTCACCAATGTGGTTAGCTCAATTGCCATTTTTACTACCTACCTACTAAGAACCCACTAACCCCTACCTACTCTCTAAACATCTACATACAACTAGGGACCACCTATAATGTTACCTACTTAAGTGATTTTTTTGAAACAGGATAGGTGACCGAGGTGAAACCTAATGAGTTGCACTTACATGCATCTATTAATCATCTATTGTTTTATCTACTTACCTCTAGTTTTTACAAGATGGTTTACAGAGTTGAATCATAATAGGCTTCCAACGGATGGTGAAAGAAGATCATTATCTGTATCATCCATTGGATCAACAAGAGTTGAAGGTATGTGTTGCTTTGCACACAAAGATGGGACACACATATCACCAAATGTATGAACATAATCATGTTTGGCTAAATTGAGTGCAACATGGTGAAGCCATGACCTAAAAAAAAAATCTTCGAATCACAAGATGTTTGATACTATGAATGTAAAGCAAAAATGGGAATTTGGCATCATGCCAAAAATGATGCACATGATGAAAAATGTTGGTGTTTCATAATGAAGATGTTGTCTTTTTATACAAAATAAATATATGAAAGTAAATTTCTTTGGTTTCATGGTAGCACCTTTTACAGGTGCAAGCACAAGCATTTCATGCAATGCTTGAATGAAAATCAAGTTATTTCACTATTAATGATTTTCTCAATACTGACACATCTTCAAATAAGAATGACATGTAATTCATTTCATTTATAAATGTTTTGGATCAACCTCTTCAATAGATCTAATGAATGTTTCGTGTGTAGGTGGGTGTGGGAAGTAAAGGATATTCCAATTTTCTTATGTGTTTCACATGTTTTTAAAAAATTGAAAAAAAATTGGAATTCAAAATTTCATGTTGAGATGCTTTGTACGAAAATGTTCAACTACTTAAGTCTCTTAAGGTTTATTATCATGTGTGCCCAACTTGATCATGGAGAATGTTTAAACATTTTTATTTTTTCATTACAAAACAATCTTTGCTTAATGTTTGAAAGGATGGCTAATGCATTTTTGTAATTTCATCATTTTTTAATTTTATCACAGACTTTTGATTTCATTATGGATATCATACTAGCTACCCCAATTTAACATTAATTAATTTTGAGTAAAAAGATTCAATAGTTTTGATAAATTACTAAAGCCCATTAAAGTGTACTTAACAAGGAAAACATGCTTTCCTTGTTAAATCGTATATTCAATTTAACATTGAGTCTTGTCACAAGGCACTTAAAACATTGGATGAATGTAGATACATGGCAAAAAGTTGATTGGTTAATGTGATTTTTGACCAATCAACCAATTGCAACACATTACATACAGTTTGAAAAATTATAAATTTGCAATCAACAATTATAAATTCAAACAAATTATGAATTTGTAATCAACAAATCCATCAAGACAATTATGGACAAAAACATATGCATGAAAGATTGTGGTAAGTGACACCATGCCAATTTCAAACCTTGGAAGAACTTAATAAGTGACATCACAAGATTCCCATGGTTTGTGATATGTGATGAACCATCCTTACATGAAATATGTGTCTTACACATGTGAAGTGGTGATATGAAATGTCATAATTTAAAAATTAAAAATTATCTCATGCAAGATGTGACTATCCAAAAAAAACTAAAAAACATTTCATTAAAAATGTCACAATCAATTAATCTTTTTTTTTATCAAAACCATACAAGTTGTATATTAGTCAATTTTGTTTTATTTCATTAAAAATTTAATGAATTTGGGTAGGGGAAAAAGACAAGATTTCTTCTTGTGATAACAAGTCAAATTTTAAATCAATGAACTTGGTTAAAAAAAAAGATGACATGAATGGCCATCCAACCACATGCAAATACATGATTGAAGGAATGTTATACATGACAATTATTAACAATTAGCTGCTATTAGAATGTTATCCTCCCATGGAACACAATGAAAGTGACTATCAATGCTCCAAGCACCTTCAAAAAACTTGCAACAAATGGTAACAACAAATATATCAAGCTTCGAGGGATTTGGAGCCAATTGATTATCTTTCACCCTTTGACCTAAACCACATGGTGATGCAAACTTTGGCAATTTTCCATGACAATATATTTTAATTATTTTAAGCTCCCATTTTAAAATCTTGCCATTAAAAATAATTCGCATGACTACTTATTGATTAACTTTGTTGAACCTATATTAAATAACTAATAGTAAAATACTCATTGCATTGCAAATTGGACATGAAAAGATAATTTAAAACCCACATGCATAATTAGGCAAATTTAACCCAACTATTGAAGGCATATATAATTAAAAACATCAAAGGACATGCAAAAATTAAGATGCTTGTGGTCATGGCATACAACTTTATCAACGGCCAACCCAATACAAAAAGGAAATGATTGTCAAGGTCCAACTTAAACTCCTTGACAAGTTACATTAGAATGTGTGCACCATCTATAAGAGAAAATTGTTGAAAGCCAATCTTGGAAATAAACACATTGAAAACTTACTCAACTAAACATCAATGTTTAATAATTTTGCATAATACCAATGTCATAAAATTACATTTGACATATATTGTGTATTTTATTATGGATTTAAGTGTAGTGGTCTTGTAGTAATGGCAAGATTCATTCTAAAATGTCATTATGCCAATGCCTAAAAAATCACGATAACACCTTGCAAAAAGACATGACATTATATTTTTAAATTTCTTCATTTACACATATTATCCTTAAACATGAAATGAAGAACTTTGTTGATAGACATCAAAACCTTCTTCATTAGTTTCATCATTTTCTTCTACATATTCCCTTATTTCATCTCATTCCAATTTCAATTTTTCATCTCGAAAAAACTCAATCTCATAAATTTTATTAAATACATCTTTGTGACCTTGTCAAAAACTCCATATTGCCTCCTACAATTGAACGTCCCTTGTTGTCATCTCTGTTTTGCACTAAGGATAAAAAAAACAACAAAAAAATGGTACTTTATAAGTGTGTGTGTTCGTATTTGATTTATTGAAGGCCTTTAAAAAGGTGAAAATAATCAAACACTTAAAAGAAATATGGGCTCCAACACGAGGGATTTTTGTGAAGATGAATTGAATGCCTCATTGGTCAAGATTCATTAAGGGATTTCCAACAATACCAAAAGCATGCCCATATTCCCCCATGATTCTTAATTTTGGTTTAAATAAAATTGCAATAAAAAAATTGTTCAATATTCAATAAATTCTCCATAATAAATCGAAACATTGTGAAAACCAACTTGGTGCACCCCTCCTCATGGAAGGCTTTCCAATGCTACCAAGAATGTGGCAAAAGGTGCTTTAGTTTGGAAGATTTCAATGTGAGTGACAAACAAAACAAACAACCTTCCTTCATAGATATTTTATTTATGTCAATTTAAAGATTTATTTTATATTATAATACAGACATGAAAAGACACATTAACATGTGCATTTTCATGTTCATGTTACCATTCCTACAATTGATGTTTGACACATTTTTTTTCGATAATTATTTATTAAAAAAATTGAGGTTTGGTAGTTTCAATTTAAATTTCCAAAATTTTGTTGGTTGAGGAATATGTATGCAAAATACATCTTGTGAACTATGCATATGTAATTGTGACCCAATGGTATTCAATTTTGAACAATTTTCACAAATATTACTGGAGCTTTTTCAAATGATTTTGTGCCAAACATTAATTGTAAGCGCAATATTAGGAAAGGAAAATTTTTATTGAAAAGTTGTTATAATAAAAATTATTAAAAATATAAAATAATTGCAACATTACTTAGAAAATGGATAGCTTGAAGCCATCGACTTTGGATAATTCATAAAACATAAAGTTCATCCAAATTTGCACATAAATAATTTGTGAGTAGTTTTTCAATGATCATCCCACATTTAATTGCAAAGTCTTACAACAATTTGCATTCCCCCTTTCATGTAATTTGTATAGAGGGATGTAAATCAATTTTAAACAACATGTCAATCAAATTGCACGACCATTTTTTTTCCAACATCAATCTCTAACATGGTTTTTGATTTACATTATGCATGTTTAAAGTCTTATGTGAGCCTAGGGGCAAGTGCATGGCATTTTGCTTGGGTCATTTCATCTTTTTGTTTGGCTTTAGATGTTTTATTTTTTATGTTGCACATTGGGGTTGATTAATTGTATTCATGGTCAACCTCTAGTTCTAGAGGGGACTCACTTTTTTCATTGTTCTCAATATGAGGAATGGATTGCATCCCCATGATATTATTTAAGATGTCAATCTTAAATTCAATCTGTTTTGTTAAGGGGTTGACATTATGTTATTGGTGAATGGTATTCGCACTTTGGTCGATGTAATCATTGTAGATCTCATTCAAGCATATTATATTCGCTAGTTATTTCATTTTGCAAGATGACCATGATGATTGGAACTTAGACAAAAAAAAAAAGATTTGATCGCGATCAACACTTGACAAATGTGTTTCTTTTCTTTGCCATTGAGGTTTTCAATTGCCTACAAATGTATGATTTTTTCCATTGTTATGTTAACATGACATGGTTAGAAAAGGGCACCAGTGGCCATTTAAAGAAATTAAAATATGCTTCTTGTGATTAGTGAGGGGTTTGGAACATGATTTGTTCCTACAACCCCATTGTGACCCACTTTGGGTTTTGTACTGCTGGGTGGGACTTGGGTCCTCACTCCCTTCCTTCTCATTCTTCTTTCATTTCCCCTCTGTTTGTTGGGTGCTTTCTTTAATAGAGTTTGCAAGGTTTGCGTTTGCACACACCACACCACTTGCTTCACTCTCACATTGGACAATTTCTTACACAAAAAAAATTTGAATTTCATACCCCAAACCACATGCTGGGTATTTAGGGTGTGGGGGAGGGGGGGAAACAAGTTTTAAAAAGGCCATGTGCTTATTGATTTATTGGATTCTTTTATTGTGAAGTAGTAAGAGAAAGTTCGGAAGTGTAAATATTGTAGAAGGGCCTGAGTACAGGCCCTTCCGTGATTTGAGATCTGTGCCCCAGCATATAGGCCGAGAGAACAGGTCAAAATCACGGAAGGGACTGTACTCAGGTCCGTTTCCTACGTAAAGCAGAGCTGGGATTTTTCACTTTTTAGAAATAGTGACAGGCTGGCTGGTACCTTCCGCTCGTCAGAAGATCCCAATACGGCCTGGCTAGTACCTTCCACCACAGAAAGTCTCACTTTCTGAAAACAGGTTTCTTCAGGCATGCAAGGGAGCTGAAAATACAAAGGAAAAATCCAGGCAGTGCTCTACGTATTCAGAAGGAGGTACCTTTGCTCCATATATGAATACCCTTGCTACAAAAGAGGAGGGGAATGCCTTAAACCCTAAACCCTTCACCACTAATGAAGAAGGACCGCTCAATGAAGAAGGGCGGCTTGCTCTTTTTCAGCATCCACAAAATGCAAGAAGCATGCATGGGTGCTTTTCAGTTCAATGTATGAGAATCCAAATTAAAGTGCTACTTAGCCAAATTTCGCAAAATTTTCGATGCCAAAAAAATGAATAAAAAAACACAGTGAAATTTGTCTGTAGCCTGC
>Ga0116229_10003943_pt1 | contig 24402 bp, 27 predicted proteins | sample S1TSphgellanicum_3_FD_87313 | JGI IMG/M metagenome (GOLD analysis project Ga0116229, IMG submission 87313) | Host-associated microbial communities from peat moss isolated from Minnesota, USA - S1T2_Fc - Sphagnum magellanicum MG | ecosystem: Host-associated > Plants > Peat moss > Unclassified...
GAAGAAGCAAAAGAAGAAGAAGAAAGTTTACATTGCTGCTAAACCCTGCATACATTGCTCCAACAACAACAGCAACAAGAAGCTCATAAGAAACAATTGATCAATCTTTGAGAGCTTTCATTTTGCATAAGTATTGTGGCAAAATAGTAGGTACCTGAGATCTCGGATAAGGAGGTAAGTACACTGCACAGCTTTCAATCAATACATGTAGAATGCATGTAGTACTCCAATGCATCACGTTTGTCCTCATAGCACCCACCCACTACAAAAGATACCTAAACCCCCTAAACCCGGAACATCACACAACATATATTATGTATATATGTTGATGTTTCTCTTCTCCCAAGCTATCAATCACAGGGGCAAAATTATTCTACAATAGACATGCACACATGAGTATATACTTGTGATTTTTGTAAGCAAACAGGATTGTGATTTATTTTATTTTTTCTTGCAGCAAGTATGATGATGATGATTAGTGTGGCCACAGTCCAGTCTACAGCTACTGCTGCAGCAGCAGCAGCTGCTCTGACATTGCTGCTGCTCATCCAGGCTGCTTCTGCTGGTGATCCAGATATGTTACAGGACTTTTGTGTGGCAGATACCTCTTCTGGTTTGGCACCTTTGATGAATGGCTTCCCTTGCAAAGCTCGGTCTCTTGTCACTTCTCAAGACTTTGTGTTCACGACATTCCGTGAAGCTGGTTTGACAATCTTCACCCTGGAAGAAATCAATCATTCAGATCCCCCTGTGAAGATCCAGAAGATCCTGATAAGATAGATAGCTAGATCCAGAGAGGTGAAGAAGAAAATTTCAGATCCTGCTCTGAGCAAGAGCTTCGAGATTTTGCTTGAGTTTTCTGATTCTTGATGATTGCAATTTGCAGTGACAACAATCTTTCTTTCACAACCATGATCATCTGTGTTGTTGTTGTTGTTGGTTGTTGTGGCACAAACAGCGAATTACACAGTGACCAACACAGGTGCCATTGCCACCTTTGCGACTGTAGCAGAATACCCAGCCGTCAACACGCAAGGCATCTCACATGTGCGCTTGGACTTTGGTGTTGGTGGGGTTATCCCGTTGCATACGCACCCACTGGCGTCTGAGACCATCTTCGTGGTCAATGGCACCATCTTCACGGGTTTCGTCTCCTTCGACAATGTATTGTACTCTCAGACACTGCAAGTTGGTGATCTTTTCCTATTCCCCAAAGGCTTGTTGCACTTCCAGATCAATGTCGGTGACGGACCCGCTGTCTCCTTCAACACACTCACATCACAGAATCCTGGTATACCCTTCACTGCCAACCAGATGTTCGAGACACAAATCCCCAGTGCCGTGCTGCAGATGTCATTGGGCATTGGCACCCAACAAATCCAGTCGATCCAGGATGCCATCCCACGTTACTATGGCTAAGATTTGACACAACTGCTGCACTACCAGCAAATGCAACAGTACTTCCAGCTGCTGCAGATGCGTGCAGGACATAGAAGAGCACAGAAGATTCAAGTGAAAATCTTGAGCTAGACACTGATCTTTTATCATACCAGAACTGTAGAATACCTTAGCAGATGCTTCCTGGATTTGCAATGTGGTTTGTTGTTCCAGCCAGCTACAAAGCTTGTCTTCTCTGTTTCTGTTGCCTCTAGGGGATCTTTGCAAAACCACGCGGGTGTGTTCACCAAGGGCAGTGAACAGAAGAAGCTTGTAGATGGGATCATGCAAACACCTGAATCAGAAACAGGAGGAGCATCTCATATGCTGCTTGCTGATAGCAAAATTACTACTACATGATCTTTGCTTCTCGGATCTGGGCTTTTCAGTCTCTCTGTATACTCACTTGCTCATCATGTTAAGATGCTTGTTGATCACCCTCACCCTAGTACTCTAAGCACCTTGAATGAACTAGAGATCAAAGTGCAAAAAGCAAAAGTATGAACAGGGATTTGTCGGGCAAGACCAGCCTGATTTGTGTAACTAACTAGCACAAACGAGACATGTGTTTCAACCTATCCCTCAAGAGTAGAAAGAATATACAAGCTCATTCCAAGTGTCGGGAACTCCAGGGAGGCACCAATGGCTGCAACCCATGGCATGGAAAGTGGAATAATTGAAGATGTGTGCATCCTGTTGATAGGCAGGTAGCCTTGTGATGTCAAGGAGTGATGCTTTTATTTGCAACACCCCCCAGAGTTGCTCAAGTTCCCTTTGGCAATGTTAATGTTAGTGTTATTTTGTGTTCAAGTTGTGCAAATTAACAACAATGAATCTAGTTGAAGAGAAAAAAAATATCAATTTTTTAATGCAAACAAGCTTTATATGTGAGCTTGTCAAGAAAGCATAAAATCTTAATTAAAACAATTTAGTTAACAAAATACACAAGCTAATAAGGAGCTCAAACTCAATGTAGATTGTCACAATAAAATAGGTAGCAATCATAATCTTATTCAAGTCTAATAATGCATAGTAGAGTCTAGAATAACTCGCATAGGAAATTTAATCAATTGACACCTTTATTCTAGCATAAAAGGGCTGTTTTATGAGGTGTTTTTGGCCTATAGTCACAATCTTATAATGTTTATATGGAATGTGACTATACACATTTAAATCACAATTTGTTAGTATCACAAAAAAAGTGGTCAGCAAGGGCATGATTATAGAGGGGGTTTACTCTAATAGCAAACTAGCTAGACCAATTATGATTGGCCAATCAAAAACAACAAGCAACAACAAGATCATATTTATTACATTCTTCTCTAGCAGGTGTTAGGTTTAGCCATGTCTATTACCAACCTTCGCAAATTGTGCAAAAATGTTGGTACAAAACCATTGCTAAGCCAAACCGGCATGTTTTGACTTTTCTTCCCACAATTTTAATTTGCATAGTCACAAACTAAGCACAAGTGGAATTGCTTTTAAAAGAATACATGTTAGATATTTTTCACCAATGCATATGGTGGGCCAGCCAGTCTTCATCTAACAAATAGGATGTGAAACCAATAAGAGGGGAAAAATTCTCAAAATGTATTACTTGCAAATTACCAAATTTTAAGACCAAGTTGAAATACACAGGGAAAGAGAGTAGAGAAACACATGATCGATAGGTCTTGGCAAGAGTCTACCAGTGCCCAAAGTTAAAAACTAGGATATTTGTGTAGAATAATTAATTAATTGTAGCACACCTAACCACCAAGCTTTCAAATTAGTAATTGGTTGCATGCAAAACAGTTTCCCATTATGATTATAGTGCTCTTCATAGATAAATTAGCAGGTTACAAAATTAGGAACGCTAGTTGCAGTAAGTAATTGCAATTATCAAGAAAAATCAGCAAAAGAATGACAGTGACTTATATAAATTAAAACAACGGTGGCGAAAGTTAATTATGGTAAATTAGAATGGTGACATGAGTTAGTTGCTGTACAAATTAGATTTCTTTAGTGATGCCATTGTTCTAGCATAGTGTATATAAGTACTTATGATTTATCTTTTTAATCAACTCAAGAAAGTTTATCTCATATTATCTTAATTTCTTTTTTCATGGTATCAAAGCAATCAAAAAAGAAAAAACTTCATTGATGATCAATAGCTTGAGTGATAAAAAAATTTCATTTGTGATAAGTAGTTTGAGTATTAAAGGACACCAGTCATGACATTTTTTTTTCCAATAGTTGAGTTGTTGGTTTAAAAAAAAGAAAAAAAAAATGAAGTCAAGTCCAAGAAAGAACCATGATAGTCGTTGGTGAAGGGAGTGTCAAGTCCAAAAGAGGACCATGATAGAAGAAGAAATTCACAAGAAATTCACAACACGAATGGAGACATCTAATTGAAGGGGAGAAGGTGTAGCATTCAAAAGTGTACATGTGACTTCTACTGAAGTTGTGAAACCGAATAGTGAAATCCGTTGAGATAAGAAGAATAAGGCGTTGATGATCATCATGATGATTATCAAGGATGAAATTGTTCCATTCATAATAGATGTGGAAGAACAGAATGTCCCTTGGAGGACATTTCAAGAGTTATTTGGGAACCAAAATGTTGCTAGGACATTGTACTTGACCAATAAGCTCCACTCCATGAAAATGGAAGAAGGATTTCCAATCACAAACTTCATCAAATCCATCAAGGAATTGACAATTCAATTGATTTCCATAGGGGAGTCTATCTAAGATAATATGATTGTGCACATTGCATCAAGTATTATCGATCTTGATAGCTTGGAGTTAACTAGTTATGCATGGCATTGCAAATTGAAGAAAGAAATTGAGATCATGTGTTATAAACTCTCTTGAGTTAATTAAAAAGATAAATCATAAATATTTATATACACTACGCCAAAACGGTGGCATCACTAAAGAAATCTAATTTGTACATCAACTAACTTGTGTCATTGCTCTAATTTATCGTAACTAACTTCTGTCATCGCTCTTTTAATCTATACAAGTCACCATCATTACTTTTCTAATTTTTCTAGATCACCACAATTACTTACTACAACTAGCGTTCCTAATTTCGTAACTTGTTATTTTATCTATGAAAACCACTATAGTCATAATGGGAAACTATTTTGCATGTAGCCACTTACTAATTTGAAAGCTTAGTGGTTAGGTGTGTTACAATTAACTAATTTTTCTACACCTTCCCTCACACCTTACCACAAAAATAAAATAAAATCTTGGAGTCTACCAATTGAAATACTATTTTAAATTATTCTTGGACACTATGTGTCCAATCTTCTATCTAAAAACTTCAAATTTTGCTTTTCCTAAACGCTTATTCATTATGTTTGCCTCTTGTTCATTGGTTGAATGTACTTCACATCAATTTCTCTTGCTTCTATTCTTTCACAAATGTAGTGATGATGCAATTCTATATGCTTCATTCTTGCATGGAATATAGGATTTTTGACCGACTTGATGCCATTTTGGTTATCACACCAAATTGTGGTTGGAGCAAATTTGTGAAGACCCAATTCTATGGCTATTTTCCTTAGCCAAATAGCTTATCTAGCTCCATCTACCAACACCTTGTATTCCACTTCATAGTGGATAATGCCATATAGTAGGTTGCAACTTGCTACTCCACACGATGGAACTACAACCTAGCTCGAAAAGTAAGTCAGTTGCTGATTTTCCCCTATTTAGATCCCTTGCCCAATTTGCATATTCATACCCCACAATTTGTCTAATGTCCTTTCTTGGGAATAATAATCCTAAATCGATTGTTCTTTTGATGTATGGCAAGATCATTTTTGTTGCATCCATGTGTGTTTGTTGTGGTGATGTCATGTAACGACTTACACAACTTATTGCAAATGCAATGTCAGGTTTAATGTTAGTGTGAAAAATCAAACTTCCCACAAAACTTTAGTACTTAGCCTGATCAGTGCATCGTGAGTTCATGTCATTCCATAGTTGAATTCCTTCCTCATTGGAATTGTTGCTAGTCGACATTCCATCATGTTGAATTGTGCAAGGAACATTGCTACATATCTTTTTTGCACTAGTATGATACCAGTTGGCATATACACAAATTCCAAACTAATGTAGATCATCATCCAGCCTAACTTGGACATTTCGAATTGCTCTTCAAGTTGCAATTTGATCTTTGTTAACATGGCCACATCACTTCCGATCAATAAAAAATCATCAATATAGAGCATGAAGATCACAACTCCAATATTTGAATTTTTGTAGTAGAGATTATGATCTACTTCATTCTTCATTAAACCATATTGATGTAAAAAATGATTTACCTTGGTGTATCAAGCTTGAAATGCATGTTTCAATCTATAGATTGCTTGAAACAATTGACACACTTGATGTTCCCTCCTTAGCACTTCAAAACCTTGAGGTTGTGTCATGTAAACTTCTTCTACAAGGTCATTGTTTAAAAAAGTTGTCTTCACATCAAGGTGTTTGATGTTCCAATTATGTCAAGTAGCCAAAACGACCACCATATGTATGGTCACCCACTTCATAGTAGGCACAAAGGTTTCTTCATAATCGATACCCTTTCGATGTTCAAATCTTCAAGCCATTAAACACATTTTCAATTTTTCCATGTTACCATCTACTATTATTTTTGTCTTGTACACCCATTTCGTGGTTACTAGAACTTTTCTTGACAATAAATTCATGAGAGTCCAAGTTTCATTTTTATGACGGACTCATATTCTTACTTCATCACTTCTTTCCATCTTGGATGTTGTATTACTTCCTCATATGATGTTGGTTTAGGTGTTAATTCAGCTGTAAAGATGTTCCTTAAAGTACATGGGAACATTCCTTAATTGTTGAAACTTTCTAATGGAAGTTGGAACACCACCATCAAGGACTTTTCGTCATTGGTAAACTTTGATTGGTGCTTCAACTTCTTGGTTTGACTCCTTAGTTTCTTGCACCATCCTCATGGAAGTTTAATAATGTTTTATCTTCAGCAACTTGGTTGGACCTTTCATCTTCACTAGTTGTATTATCCTCATTGTTGGGAATTTTCCTTCCATTAATAACCTGACTTGGATGTTGTGCTTCTTTCATGACAAGTTCTCATGTAGGTGATTGTAAAGACAATGGAATTTTTTTCTATGCACATTCTCTCCTTTGTTTTTGTTGTAAAAATTCAATTCTCATGACATCTTTGTTAAAAACAACATCCTTTGAAATAATCATCTTTTGTGTTGCTAGAAACAGTGGTATGCCTTTGAAGCCTTGTTATAACCTGCAAAGATACATCTTATAGATTTTGATCCCATCTTCCCTTCTTGCTTCTTTCCAACATGGACATAAACTAAGTAACCAAATACTTTAAGATGTTTTAGATTTGGTAAAACTCTTGTGTAAACATGTTCTGGAAAAAACCCATTGTTTGACCTACTTGGATTTCTATATGTCAAATATGTTATAGTGTTCACAGTTTTTGTCCATAAGTAGTCTGGCACCCCATTATCAATTGCCATGGTTTGTGCCCTATCCAAGATTGTGTGGTTTTTCCTCTTTGCTACCCCATTTTGATGAAGCATGTGAGTTGTGGTGAGTTGTTTTTTGATTCCATGATTCTCATAGAATGTCTTGAATTTGTTTGACAAAAACTCCCCTTCGTGATCACTCCTAAGCACTTTGATTTTCTTTTCTTTTGCATTTTCCACCATTTGTTTTAAAATCTTGAATTTAGCAAGTGTTCCACTTTTCGCATGTAGAAAAAATATCAAGTCTTTTTTGAAAAATCGTTAGTGAAGGTTACAAAGTATTTGGATCCTTCGAGTGATGTGTGAGTGAATGGACCACACAAATCGGAATGAATCAACTCATTCCTTGTTGTAGCTCTATTGACACTTGCCTTAGGCACATGCTATTTGTGTTGTTTCCCCAATATGCATTCATCACAAAATTGTGAAGTGGTTGGGATGTAAGACATTCCCCCTTGCATGGCTAATTTGTGAGATTGCATGTAGCATTTGGTAATTAATATGTCCAAGACGCTTGTGCTAGAAAGTTGTTTCCATGTTCTCCTCTGTGATGAATAGTTGAAGTATAGTAATCTACTAGTTGCTTGAGGCTAGTTTGTACAACCCATTAGACTTGTCACACTCTCCTTTTGCAATCAATTTAGATGGCAAATTTGTTGTGACTATGCAACACTTCTGTGATCCAAAGATTATTGCATATCCTTTGTTGATGATGGCTCCCACAGATAACAATTTTTTGTTGATGCCTAGTACATAAAATACATCACTCACTTTCTTGGTTTCTCCATTACAAGTCACTAATTTTTTTCCCTTCCCTTGCACAACATGCATGTGACATGTTGCAGATTGGATGTTGGGGATGTCCTTAGTCTCTTTGATGTTGTAGAGCTTGTTGCAGTCTCTAGTCACATGTTTAAATGCACCTGAGTCAAGATACCAAGCAATATTAGACTTGTTGAAGTCCACAGTCATGACTACTACATTAAACATTCATAATTGTTTCCCATCATCAATTCCAACGTATTTCTCCTCTTCTTTATCCTCATGAACAAAATTGGCTTGAAATTGTTGTTTTATAACTTTGGTTTTTTTTGGTTGAAGACATTTTTGCGCCTAACGTCTCCATTCCGTGTAGTCGTTGCATTTCTCATTATGTCTTTGTGGATGTTGTTCATGATCGTGAATTCGTTGTTCTCCATTACTGTTGTCATGTCTTCGCACAGATCAATTGTTCTTGGTCAAATTGTTGTAATGTTTGCTAGTGTGAAGGAGAAGTGCTTCAGTATCCTTCTACTTGCCAAACTTGGCTTCATTTCGTTGCTCTTCCAAAAGTAATTTGTTGAAAAACCTTTCAAATGTGGGCAGCTGGTCTTGACCAATCACTAATTGATCAAAACTCTCATAACTAGCAAGCTTCACCCTCCAGGGTGATTGCTTTGTAGACTGCCCCTCACACACAAGCCATCAAGATCGATAATACTTGATTGTACCATTGAAGCTTGGGAACAAGGCAGCTAAGTATGGTGTTGTCTTTGTAATGTTTTCTTCCATTCATCTCCTTGACTGACAACTTGTTGGGAATGGCATTCATTAAGAGGCAAATGAGTGATTCCCTCTGTGTCCGACCCATGAAGTCTCCTACAAATGCCACTTGCTGGTTCCTTAACCTCATGAACATACTCATTACATCAAACCTGAACAAAGATGCAGAACCTCCAGATATCAAAGAAACTGGATGAAGTGTGTAGTAGTGACTTGTTGATAGACGTTCTTCCAAGATCCTTCCTTCCATACAGAAACATGAGGGAATAGCAAGCAGAGTCCTTATGAGAAAGATCCCCTGGCTGAAGTGTTCTTCAATATTTCCTATTTATTGAACTAGGAGTAAAAACTAAAAACCCTAATTCTTGCAAACATCGGAAGAATCATCTATTGGACTCACCTTATATGAACCGACATTCAGTGCAAGCATATGTAAAGGCAATGGGAGAGGGGGTAAATATTAGTATTTATGCTTCTATGTTGGGGAGTGCCCCATGTTCCAAAAATATTGGATGTATGGCACAAATGGTGCCGTGAATCCATGCCTATTCATGCTTTTCTAGTGGAAGGATGTCCCATCTATTCCTCAATACACACACATAGTCCAAGTTATCCATCCAACAGAAAGAGCAAACATGTGTCAAAGTAATCACCAAGGCAATCAATTTCACTTAAAGTATAAGAAAGACAAAAGGTGTCTAGTGGATTGCTTGCAAAAGGTGATTGCTTATACAAATACCTGTTCACAAATTTCTTGATCAGGGAGGTGAAATATTCAGGATTTTCATCACCTCCACTTCCACATTTAAAAAAAATTCATTTCATAATTTTCTGGATTATTTAATGATGTAACTGACCATAGGCTAGGGTTCATGAAGCATGAATAAGTACTGGCAGAATTGAATCCAACAGTGATTCTTTAGTGGCACTCTGTACAAGAATAGCCTAAGAAATCAGGCATTCATGCAAGGATCTTAACCCTTTAGGAAATGGTCAAAAAGATTGAGAAATTGCTTTGATTCACCTTCTTTATTCAAAGAGTGAGATTAGAAACCTGTCATACAATGATCATCCCAAGAGAGTGCCAGTATTCCTCTGACCACATGGAGATCTTCTGTGCACCATATAGAAGAGTTGTTGTGCGTGCCTCAAAGATACCTGCCAAATTTTGTAAGTAAAAATCCCTTACACCAACAGTTCAAGAAGACATGAAACATCTCAGCTCTGCACTACCGCTTCCCTTGCTCCAAGATTTTGTTCACTCCAACCATAATCTGCATATGCCACAAAATTATGCTTGTTGACATTTAAAAAGGAATGAAAGAAAGACATCAACAGTCTGGATCAAAATATGAATTCAAATTATGGCTTGAAAACTCTTAACAGAATCTGCACTATGAGATGATTTTCCTGCCATAATAAACAAGGATCTATCATTCCATGAACTGAAACAAGAAACAGGAGACTACTTAAAAGCTCCTCAAGCTTACCATGAAAACTGGACATATTTTCCGCACTACTACTCAACACGAACTGTAATTTCACCTGCATCCAATTTTGCATAGAACTCCTCTGTTTTGCGGCGCTCATTCACATGATGCATCTTCCAGAATGATGCACCTGCACATGGTGTCAGTTGGACAAATATATATTAACCTCCAATAATCCATCAGCATTGATTGGAAAACACCTGAGAATCTCCAGAGCAACCATAATTATAAAGATTTTGTCAAACAAACAAGTGCAACAAGAAAAAATGGTTTTGACTCTGCCACATGAATTCTAGCTAGTTTTGAAACACACTTTCACAAAGAATGCACACCTCACACTCCTAAAATCCTTGATACTAGATTTGCTAGTGTAAGAACATCTTGTTCATGGTATGGTTTCCAACATGAAATATAATACTTAGCAATGATATTGTTGTTGGAACTGGCAGTACTGTGAGTGTTGAGGAATTCCTCATCAAAGTCACTACTCTGCACATATATACATTGGGTGGTCACAAACCTTAACTTTTGTTGCAGAACAAACTCTTGGCATTAAACTTATTGGCAAAAGCAAAATAATTCTGAGATCTAGCGTTTTGCAACTTAGTAGCTAATATTCTAGTCTAGCATCATTTTACAAAACCGAGACTTCCAATGGCAGATCACGCAATAATACCTCAATTGACAACCACCAAAACATTTCAAAACAAAATTTGTTAAAAGAAACAAAAGAAAGAGGGAAAAAGAAAATCCTGGCAATCATAATGAGACCACAACTACACCCCATTTTGACCAATCTGCAAACCCTCAATTTCCAAAGTATAAGCTACAAACTTCACATGATGATGCCATTCACTGAATAGAGGGGGAAGAAGAAAGGGGTTGGTGGGGGAAATGGGGTTTGCAGTGTTTCCATTACATCCAAAACTCTACAGATCAACAGCACAGGAAGTCACCCCAAGGAAAGAAAAAAGAAAAAAAGAAAAAACCCTGACTTGAAAACAGAAGAGATTGTATCCTATAAAGCAGCTAGAAGAAGTAGGAGACCGAAAACAAACAACCCCAAAAACACCATAGAAAAGAAAAGAAAAACAAAACAAAACAAAAGAACTAGATCAACACTCACAGAATACACCGAGACTCAGGCCAGTGACAATCTCTCTCAAGAGATTGGGCCTAGATCTGGCAGCTGCCGCAACAGCATCCACAGGCAATCTTGTTGCAGCGTGAGCCATGTGATCCAGTTAGTTCCTTGCAGAGAAGCTGTACAGCGTCCTTCTCCTTCTCCTATGCTTGTTACTCTCTCTCGCTTGTTGGTTGCCCTTGATGTAAATGAATGAAATAGCAAAAGACAAATCTACAACTCACCCTAGGCTAACCCAGTTTCCCCTTCTCTTCTCTGTCTTCTTCTCTCTCACAGATGATCATCGTCTGTTGTCTCTCCCACATCTTCATCATCATCGTCATCACTATCTTTTCCGCGACGGGCGGGTGATACTTAAGAGCAACTCCACTAGTGCTGAGTATGCAACCCCGCAAAGAAAAATTGGATGAAGAAAAGTCAAAACATACTGGTTTGGCTCAGCAAAAGTTTGTTGAGGTTGGTAAAAGGCACAGCAAAGTCTAGCAAAGTCTAGCACCTGCTGGTGATTGGCTAGATAGTTTGATTGCTCCAGGTGGGTTGCCATTAACAGTCTCCCAAGTATTTGCAATCCTAGTTTTTATTTTATGGGTGGGGTTGGAAAAAGATAAATAACAGAACTTGGATGTGAGAAATATTTGTACAGGGTCACAAACAGAGCGTCTCTGGATGATATAAAAATGCTGGGTCAAAACCGTTTTGCTGAGCCACAGGGGCATGTTTTGACTTTTCTTCATCCAATTTTAATTTGCAGGGTTACATAACTGAGCACTAAACCCATGTCAGGAAACCCTCAAGCAAACCAGAAGGAAATCCTCAAAACCGGGAATTTCTTCACGATCGTGTGTGCAAAGGATTGTGATGGAGTATTGTCGCGAGGTGGATGGAGGGCAGAGATGTGGAAAGAGCGGCATCACCCATCTCCACAGGTTTGCTTCTTCTTCTTATTCTTCTTCTTCCACACCTCTGCAAGTGAAGGGCATTCATTTTTCTCCTTGCTTTTTTTTAATGTTGTGGACCAAAATTGTCCCAAATTTTGACAAATTTCTCTCTAAACCTCTTGCTTCTGGTTTGAATTTTTTTCCTCCTACAGAGAAGAAATTTCAAGTACTGACATCGATCCATCAAGACCTGCTGCCTCTCTACAATTGTTTTATAATCTCTCTGGTTTAGGGTTTAGAGTTACAGTGCAGCATTCTGTGTTTTCAGGATGGTTGTTGTGTCGAGGTTTCTAGTTTCTACATACTCTGACAAAACATGTTGTTCAATTGCATTACCGAGCTGTTTAGAAGCTTTCAGGAAGGCAAGGAAATTGGGCTACTTATATATGGCATCTTTAAGAAAGTTAATGGGTGGTTCTTGAACAGAGCTGCAAGGGATGGAAATTTGGACACACTTAAGGCTCTTCTTCAGGTGGGCAATGCCCACCATCTCCCCAATTTATTTTAGTTGTCAATTTTTCTTCAATGTAATTTGGTCATTGATGATTCCTGATATGACCTAAAATTGTTTGTCAGCAACATCCATCTAATGTATTTGCAGTGCATGAATCATAAACAGAATAAACATGAGTGCATGAAGTGATAGTTACCAACCCTAAAAATCAGAGTCTTCTACATATCTAGCTTATGTGTATGTGCTTCAGTGTTGTTTTTTTGGTGAAATTTTGCATTCTGGTGACCCATAAAAAAAGCCAGTGCAACTTATACAAAGGATTTTTTTTGGAAAAAATGGCTCAAACTTGCCAGATTTTGAGGATTTTTTATTTTTGAAATCATTAGTGTTAGACAATAGGTTGGAGCATGTTGCCAAAATATAGCAGTATTCCTAAATTTTTCTACTTTCCTCTCTGACCTGTAGCCAAATTTGGCTAAGTCCTCTTGTGGATGATCACTGGAGCACCTACCTCACAAAATTTGGAAAAAATAACCCTGATGTGCTTACTTGTGCTCACTCTGCCACATTCGTAGCTATGGTAACATTACACACATAAATTTACTTTTTCTGTTTGATCATTGATTGCCAATTTTGTTGTCCTTGGGACGGTTGCAGGGCAGGCTCATGAAGACCCAAATGTTAGGGATAAGAAATCCAAGACTCCACTGCATGAGGTGAGGCCCTGTGATTCTCTGAAAGCAACTCATAATTTTTGTCCTCTTCAATGAGTTCTGGCTTGAAGGAAGAGTTTCACCAAGTGTATCTATGTCTCAAAGAAAGGGACTATAGTTTCAAGGAAGTGATCTCTTTTTCACATTGACACCTATCCATCTTCCTCCAGTTCTGTCAAGGCCAATCGTTTCATTGATACGATCTGTTTCTCAATCTGAGGACGCAAACATGGAGACAAAGCACTGTTGTCATCATGTGAAATTTTGATGGAAAACTGTTTAGGTCTTTGATTTGAGTCCCTGAACTAAGAGCAGGTCCACTGGTGCTCACTATGTGGCCCTACATTGGAATTTTTGGATGAGGTGCAGCAGTCATATTCAGTGGGCCCACTGGAAAACTGCTGTGGCCTTGGAAATGCACATCTTTCAGGGGCCTAGAGGAGCCCTGGAAGAGTCTAATAAATACAGTCAAATCATATTTGTTAACTGCTTCCTGTTCTTGATTGGCTGGATAGTTTGATTGGTCCCGGTGGGTTGCTATCAGTAGTCTCCCACCTGTTTGCAGTTCCAGTTTTAGTTTTATGGGTGGGGTTAGAATAAAGTAAATAACTAAATCTTGGATGTGAGAAAGATTTTGCAGGTTTGCATACTGAGCACTGCTAGAGATGCTCTAAAAGTTTCATATATGGTCCCTTTGCAGGCTTGTGCACATGGACATGTGAAGTGTGCAGAAACTTTGTTGGATTCAGGAGCGCTCATTTCTGCCCATAAGACAAATGGGTTTACACCCCTTCACTATGCAGCAGCAGGACCCCACCTTTCAATTGTCAGACTTCTCATTTCTAGGTTTACTGGACTTTTCTCACTATGGACACTATTACTCCACTTTGAACTTCCAACTTTTGGTAGTGGACAAGTTTGATTTGTTTCTTCCCTGGATTCCACATATTATTTGTTCTTGTTTTTGACCATGCATGGATCAATTATTATTCTTCCAATTTCTTACATCTGTTGTGGATATTTTGTATGGGTTCTATACAGAGGGGTGACTGTGGATGCTCCTGATCACAAGGGTGAGAGAGCAGTCGATGTGGCAGCTCGTGTGGGGTCAAAAGCTGTTGTGCAGGCATTGCTTGATAGTGGGGCAGATGTTAATGCCCGTACAAACAATGGGCGAACTTGGTTTGCCTCTTTCTTTCACTCTGGTTTTTTTGCTCACAATTTGATGATTGCTATAGTAGTCCAACCCACCACCAGGAGATACTCTGGTGTGTGTGTGGCATAATCTCCTGAGCAGGGATTTTGTCCACTTGGGTCACCAATCAGGATCATCAGATAAGAGATTGGCGTGGGCTTGGGGCAGGTCAATTTTCTGTTGGTTTTGTTCTGTCCAGAATGCTGGGAAAGGGTTTAGGGTGTCTGGAGTTCAGCAAAGTGGATAAAACTTGAAAGAGAGCATTGCAGTCGGTAATGACTAACAAAACACCTGAGTATTATCACTCTGTTGTTTAGCCTGTTACACATTATTAAGAGAGCATTCATTTTGTGGCAGTTTGCACACAGCAGCTCTTCATGGTCACAAAGAAGTACTGCAAATTTTGTTGGCAGCAGGGGGAAACCCAACAGCAACTGATAATGGGGGCAATCAACCCATACATGAAGCAGCTGCAGGTGGCAATGTGGCTTGCCTGGATTTGCTTATGGGAGTTGGGGTAGATCTGAGCGTGGTTGATGCTTGTGGGTGTAGCCCTCTCCATCGGGCTGCCTCAGCTGGCCATGTGATGGCAGCTCATTGGCTGATTGAGGTGTGGTATCTTGAATGATCTTTCTTAGTCAATACCCAACTTGTTGAAAAGCCCTCCAAGAATCGATTGATCAAGGATGGCTTCTGTTGATAATTCTTACCTGATAGTGAATGATCAGCTTGAATGGATCAGCAGCTTGGATGAATCACAACATTTGACTTGGCTGATTGTTGATGTGGTGGAGTATAGAAAGGAGTAGATGTGGAGGCTCAAGATGAGAAGCAATCAACCCCTCTCTATTGGGCAGCTTGCCGTGGACATACCGAAATGGTGTCTTTTCTTGTCTTTGATGCAAAAGCCAATCCATCTGCTGCCAATATTTTTCGTTCATGCCTCCATGTTGCTGCAGGTATGTATGTGCAGATGTGGCTATGCATCTTGTCATTACCAATTTCCCTAACTTTTGACCAGATTACTGCATACTAATCTGTACCCATGTTGGGAGCTGACAAAGTTGGCAGACTGGAATAGGAACCTTGTCACTGCCATTTGTGTTCAAGGTGATGATGGTCTGATACTTTGTGAGTGGCACTCTCACAGTTAGGACTGCAATCTCTTTCTCATCATCTTTTGTTTTGGGTTTTCCTGGAAACAGTTTCCTGCAAAGCATTTTTCTGGGAGTGTTTCTCCAAGAAACTTATGATGAATGCACCTGTATTGATATTAATCTTTATCATTTGTGTTAGTGTCCCCTACTAGCTTCTTGGTATTCTACAAAATTCAATTTTGTTCATAGTTCTTTAGGACACAGGAAAACTTGATAAGATATCTAAAGAATTGAACAAAACCAATAAGATCTTGGAAGAGAGTTTCGGTTACTAGACATTATTAACGCAAGTGCGGTGTGATTTTCAAGGATGGGGGCATGTTGGCACCTGTAAAGCACTTCTGAAAGCAGGGGCGAATACCAATGCTCAAGACAATAATGGTCAGACTCCTGGCGATGTTGCTGCCTTGAGTTCTGATCGGTTTCCAGAACTAGCTAGAGTGTTCTGTGCAGACAAGCCAAGCTCAATTATATAACTCTGTAAAATCAGTGAGTATGGACACAAACTTTCTTTGACAAAACTCCCTTTCTCTTGCAATTCCTTCTCAGATGTGTCCTTGACAGATGACAGTTTGTGGTTTAAGTTTGTGCACAACAAACAAATACTCTTTGCAAAATCCTCATCTGCAGATAGTGCAGCAAATGGGTTTCACAAACTACAGCTCTTTTGAAAGCTATTGATCTCAGATCTTTACAGATTTGCATTGGTTAGAGCATCCCCAATGGTGCTCAGCACTGCAAAAATATTTCTCACATCCGAGTTTAGTTATTTACTTTTTTCCTAACCCCACCCATAAAACTAAATCTGGGACTGCAAATAGGTGTGAGACTATTGATAGCAAACCACTTATTGGCCAATGAGAAAAAGGGAGTGGCAATCAAATCATACTTATTACACTCTTCTCTGGCAAGTGTTAAGCTTTGCTGTGCAGTTTACCAGCCTGAGCTAACTGTGCACAAATGTTGAGTCAAACTGGTTCACATAATGAGCATCTATGGGGTTGCTTGTACATATCATACACACACACATACTACACACCAAAATATGCAAAAGGATCCTGGTGATGACAACGACTCAAAATCCCAACAAGGGCATCATTATCAAAATTCATCTATCCTCTTTTTGAGCTGCTCTTTTCTCCATCTCTTGCTCTCCCAACAAAGTTCATCAAGTCACTGAGCCACTTGCAACCCTAAAGTTCCCATATTCTTCTACCCTAAACCCTAAAATTCTTCTAACTGAAAACTCTTCTTCTAAGTACCTACTCTCATAAAAATTTCTTCAACTTTAAAGCTCTTCTTCTTCTACTCTTCCTAATAAGTTTTCTTCACCTTCAAGAGCTCTTCTTTCTACTCCTCTCTCTCTCTCTCTCTCTCCATTGCAAAAGATTTGGTGAGCTTTTCTTCCTAGCTTGTGTGACCCCAGTGTATGCGTGCAATTCCAGGTCCTGAGTTTCCAGGTGACGTTATAGTGGAATCCGCCCATGGGAACGCTGAAAGCATCTCATGGAGCCACGTGGTAGGTAGTTTGAAGATAAGGTTGTGGAATGGTCGATTCTTATTCGTCCACGACAGAGGCTAAGCGGCCTCGCATAGGACCTCAGTTAGGACCTTGTACAGGACGTCGGATAGGACCTCTTACGCGACCTCGGATAGGACCTCAGGAAGGGACCTTCGCCAAGACCTCGGATGGGCACCTCGGATGGGACCTACGATGGGCACCTCGGATGGGACCTCGGATTTGGACCTCGGTAGTTCGAAGATAAGGTTGTGCAGTGGTGGATTCTAATTGGTCGACGTCACAGGAATAGGACCTCACATAGGAACTCGGAATGTGATTTTGGGATCTGGGATTTTGGAATTTCTTGTTAGTTTTTTCGTGGGTTCTCATCTGACCATCCAAATCTCCCCACGTACGACAATAGCTCGTAATCGACGGCTGTCGATCGCCAAGAGCTTTCCCTGGCCACAAATGCTTCTTCTTGGTCGTCCTCGTCGTCGCCTTCCTCTCCCCTCGGGAGTTTGTGGGTGCAGGAATCGCTTCTCTTCTCCTCAGTAGTAAGTGTTTTTTTTTCATCATAATCGTCAGATTATAAGTCAGGAAAGTGGCGTCCTTTAGTGTACTGGACGTTTTGATATTTTTTTTACTTTTTTGTTGTCCAGATTGGTGAGAGAAGCTCGAGAACCTGCTCGACATCGGATCCTTCTCTTCTTCTTCTTCTTCTTCTTCTTCTTCCGCCCTTGGAGCTGTAGCGCAGGAGACAGAAAGAAAGACAGAAAGTAAGAGGGGGAAAAGAAGAAACGGAGGATTGAAGAAACGTGGGATTTTTGAGGTGGAAGAACAGAAATTTTCCTGTGCAGACAGAAGAAGCTCGAGGCGTGGTGGAGAATTTGAAACTCTGAAGGACAAACATGGCGTCTTCTTTAGTGAAAGCATCTGTGAGTAGTTTACACACTACAAGTCCTCAATTCTCTTCAGTTTTCCAAGCCGCCGGAAGCAGCCAAAATAGAGCGGCTTTGGCGCATTCTGGTGGACGAGGAGGAGCGAGGAGGAGAAGAAATGGCCAGCAGCAGCAGCTACAGCAGGTGGTGGTTTCGTCAACATCATTAGGGTTTCAAGCTTTTGCTGGGATGCGGAAGGCGACAACAGCGATTGATGGCTTGACTTGCAAACAAGGGAAGGATTTTCATTCTGTTGTCGCATCCGCCGTGGATATCAAACGTCCATCTTCTTCTTCTTCTGCCTCTGCTGCCTCCAAGGGAATCATCACAGCGATGTTTGAGCGGTTTACGGAAAAGGCCATCAAAGTCATAATGCTGGCGCAAGAGGAGGCACGACGCTTAGGACACAACTTCGTAGGAACCGAGCAGATCTTGTTAGGGCTCATAGGTGAGGGAACCGGAATTGCAGCCAAAGTGTTGAAATCCATGGGCGTGAATCTGAAAGAAGCTCGTGTGGAGGTGGAGAAGATCATCGGGCGAGGGAGTGGGTTTGTGGCTGTTGAAATCCCTTTCACCCCTCGGGCCAAGCGTGTTTTGGAGCTCTCTTTGGAGGAGGCACGGCAGCTTGGTATGGTATCAGGCTCAATTGTTTTGTATTTGTGCATGTTTTCCTGGGGGAAGTTCTGATGGGATGATCATGCTTGGAAACTTGAAGAGATCATCATTCCAAAGTTATATTTTTAGATGGGTGTGTTGAGTATCTCCAGTATTTAGCCCTGCATTGGAAATCTTGGATGTGGTGCAACAGTCAAATGCAGTGAATTCACTGGAAGTTTTCTGTGATCCTGAAAGAGTGCACAGCTTTCACAGCCCTGGAGGAGCCCTGGAACAGTCTAATAAGTACAATCAAATTGCATTTATTGACTGCTCCCTGTTTCTGATTGGCTAGATAGTTTGATTAGTCCAGTTGGGTTTCTATTGGTAGTCTATGACCTATTTGCACTTCCAGTATCAGTTTTATGGGTGGGGTTGGAAAAAGTAACTAAAACTTGGATGTTAGAAATATTTTTGCAGGGTCACATACTGTGCACTGGTGGAGATGCTCTTACCTATTCTGGAAATATCTGTGATGGATGATGAGTGCAGGTCACAATTACATAGGCACAGAGCATTTGCTCTTGGGGTTGTTGCGGGAGGGGGAGGGTGTTGCGGCCCGAGTACTGGAGAATCTTGGTGCTGACCCCAGCAACATCCGCACACAGGTGGGTGTGCCATCTCATCATTCCTGCCTGCCTAGTTGGAAGAGTGATCTGATGCTAAGAAGGGGGAGAATTACTTGGGCAATGTGTGTTTTAAGACAGACTCATTGATGAAATATGCAGGAGTGTAGTAGTGTAGGCAAACTTCCTTCCATGAAGAGGGCCATCGTTGTCATTCCTCAAGTGCAATGTCCTGCTGGATGGGGTTTTCAAAGCTTTGATTTGACCCATTGTTTCTTGCTGGTCAGACAATTGCTGATGGGATTTGCACATTGAGGCTTTGGTGATTTGTGTATACTGATTTTTCTGTGTTTATCCCTTTTCACTATTACAGGTTATACGGATGGTGGGTGAAAGTACAGAGTCTGTAGGGGCAGGAGTAGGGGGTGGAAGCAGTAGTAACAAAATGCCCACTTTGGAGGAATATGGTACCAATTTGACAAAACTTGCTGAAGAGGTAGTAAATGTGTTGAAACTCTACATCCCCCACTTTTGTCATTCCTGTAATTGTTGATGGTGTAAATGTTCCCTTTTCCTGTTGAGCACCCTGATGATGGCTAGCTCCAGAATTATAAGTTGCATTGGTCTTCAGTGTAAGAAACTTATTCATCTGATGATGGTCTTCAGGGCAAACTTGATCCAGTTGTTGGGCGACAAGCTCAAATTGAGAGAGTAACACAAATTCTGGGCCGGCGGACAAAAAATAATCCTTGCCTTATTGGAGAACCAGGTGTTGGAAAAACTGCTATTGCAGAGGGCCTAGCCCAACGCATAGCATCAGGGGACGTCCCTGAAACTATTGAAGGCAAAAAGGTTATAACATTAGACATGGGGTTGTTGGTTGCCGGTACCAAGTACCGAGGTGAGTTTGAGGAGCGGTTGAAGAAATTGATGGAGGAGATCAAACAAGCAGATGATATTATTCTGGTCATTGATGAGGTGCACACCCTTATTGGAGCTGGTGCAGCTGAGGGTGCCATTGATGCTGCCAATATCCTGAAACCTGCACTCTCCCGAGGTGAACTTCAGGTAGGTATTCGACATAGATTTCATTTCCTATTACATTTCTCATAGGACAGAATTTTTCAGTTCATGGCTAATTGAAGTGACAACAATAAATTCTTCCATGGCCACTGAATTGTAGAAGATTCATCCCTGGCAAACAGATTTGAAATGATAATGTGTTGGTATTCCCTTATCCAAAAGGTCAAACTTGAGGAGGGTTTCATCTTTTAGGAGAAGTGACATCAGGTTGCTTAAAAGCTCTGCTTCTTGAAATGTTTGCACCTTTGCAGTGTATTGGAGCCACAACACTTGATGAGTATCGGAAGCATATTGAAAAGGATCCAGCACTGGAGCGACGCTTCCAGCCTGTCCTTGTTCCAGAACCATCGGTTGAAGAAACCATCCAAATCCTCAAGGGATTGAGGGAGCGGTATGAAATCCATCACAAGTTGCGCTACACCGATGAGGCTTTAGTAGCAGCTGCACAGCTCTCCTACCAATACATCAGGTCTGAAAATACTCCACAAATGAAGGAACTCCTTTTCAGTCTTGTGAAGGACCCAACTTGGCTGAACTCGGACAGTCAAACATTGCTTCTCTTGAAGCTGCTGTGGCATATTCCAATATTTAGCTGTGGAAAGCTCACTAATAGGCCCTCTAGTTGTTGGAGAGTCTTTGGACACTCCTGCAAGTTGGAGTTGCACACTCATATGGTTAGGTGATGGCCTAGTTTAGTTGGTTATGATATCTAGCTAGGGTTAGTGATACTGATGTAATGTGAAATTGTGATTGGGTTCAAGACACTGAAGTCAAATGAAAATGTATGCAGTGATCGCTTCTTGCCAGACAAGGCCATTGACCTAATCGATGAGGCTGGATCTCGGGTCCGTTTGCGCCATGCTCAGGTGAGAATTGCAATGGGAAACCATTCTGGATTGACCTGTTCATACAGTCATACTTCAGACTGTATCTTCCTGTAATGATACATATCCGTCTTTGATATTTGTTTTGTTGTTGGGGTGTTCTTATGCAGCTGCCTGAGGAGGCGAGGGATCTTGACAAGGAGCTTCGAGCGATCACCAAGGAGAAGAATGAAGCTGTCCGTGGTCAAGACTTTGAGAAGGCAAGTATCTTCTATTGCCTCAGAAAAGTTCACCTGCTGGACATGCCAGCCAATTTGCACTGTAAATAGAACCATTTGGCCATTTTTCAACAGACTCATTTGTTTTCTTGCTCCAAATTTTAGGCTGGAGAACTGCGGGATCGTGAAATGGAATTGAAGGCACAAATTTCAGCAATCACAGAGAAAGGAAAGGAGAAGTTGAAGGCTGAAACTGAGGCAGGTGATACAGGTCCTGTAGTAGAGGAGTCTGACATTCAGCAGATTGTTTCAGCTTGGACAGGTATTCCAGTTGAGAAAGTGTCAACTGATGAATCAGATCGCCTTCTGAAGATGGAAGAAACACTTCACCAAAGGGTAATTGGTCAAGATGAGGCAGTGAAGGCTATAAGTCGGGCCATTCGAAGGGCCCGAGTGGGTCTCAAGAACCCTAACCGGCCAATCGCTAGCTTCATATTCTCTGGCCCAACAGGTGTTGGAAAGTCAGAGCTTGCAAAGGCACTTGCCTCCTACTATTTTGGATCTGAGGAAGCAATGGTTCGCCTTGATATGAGTGAGTTCATGGAGCGACATACCGTTTCAAAGCTCATTGGGTCCCCTCCTGGATATGTGGGCTACAGTGAGGGTGGTCAGTTGACTGAAGCTGTTCGTCGACGGCCATACACAGTTGTCCTCTTTGATGAGATTGAGAAAGCTCATCCTGATGTTTTTAATATGATGCTTCAGATTCTGGAGGATGGTCGGTTGACTGACAGTAAGGGACGTACAGTGGATTTCAAAAACACACTATTGATTATGACATCCAATGTTGGAAGTAGTGTGATTGAGAAGGGTGGTGGTGGAATTGGGTTTCAATTAGACTATGGTGAAAAAGATTCCAGCTACAACCGCATAAAAAGTCTGGTCAATGAGGAGTTGAAGCAATATTTCAGACCTGAGTTTCTAAATCGGCTAGATGAAATTATTGTCTTCCGGCAGCTGACAAAAGTGGAGGTCAAAGAGATTGCAGACATAATGTTGAAGGAAGTCTTTGAGCGATTGAAGAAGAAGGAGATCAATTTGCAGGTACTGCAGCTTGTATCTTGATTGTGGAATTTTAATGGTTGGCGATATATCTAATTGCTTAGTGTTCTGTCTGTCATTATTTTCCAACAGAGTGTATTTTGGTGTTTCTATAGTGTTTGTTAGGCATTGAATGGTTTGGGACTTTCTAAGCTGTTGGGTGGCCAGCATTTAGTTTGAACAGTGCATTGTGTCTACACTTTCAATTTGCCTCAGCATAATGGCAACGGTCCAAGGTTTTCATGTTTTGCAGTAGTGGAGAGTAGTGACTGTTCTATGCGAGCTTGTGACTTGATCTGAGTGATGTGACCATGAAGAACAACATTAAATTGTAGAACCACACTGTGGCAGGTTACTGAGAGGTTCCGAGATCGTGTGGTGGATGAAGGCTACAGCCCCAGTTATGGTGCCCGACCATTACGGCGGGCCATTATGAGGTTATTGGAGGACAGCATGGCTGAACGCATGCTTGCTGGGGAGATCAAGGAAGGGGATTCTGCAATCATTGACATTGACTCTGAGGGAGGCGTCACAGTTTTGAATGGTGTGACTGGAACTGCTTCAAGTACTGCCATTGAGGCACCAGCTGGCATCTCCTAGGCTTGTAATATAGATTTGGAAAACTTGTCTAACTTGAATTGGTGATGCTTGAAATTGTCAGAGTACCAGTTGTATTTTTAATGGACCGAGCTTCATAGGTTTGCAGAAGTCCCTCCTTGTATAAAGAACCACAGTAGAGTCTTTCTCACCACTCATAAAAAGTATAGAATGTATCTGCTTTGTCCTGGAACTTTGTGGGCAGGTATTTGACCTGGCTAAACTGTATGTCCCATGGATTTGTTACATGCGCTTCTCTCACAAGTTTTCTCTAAAGATCTGGGTGGAGTACATATGAGTCCTTGGCTTTTGTAGATCATTTGAATGGTATATTAAGGGTTGGTGAAGACTGTGACATGTATGAAGTTAATGGTCTTGCAACAGTTGGGGGGGACAGTTGATGACGATCTATCTTTGAAAACAAATTCCTTCGTCATTTTGTAAGTGGTCAGTAGTCAAGAGGATCAAGAAGTCATGTAATGAGGTAAAGTGGCTCTGCTGCATCCACACATGTGGGGAGTGGAAAAAGCTGCTGCAGAGAGTGATGATAGTAACATCCCTGCCGCACTGATGGTGCCATGCTTTTGTGCATTAACACTCAGAAGGAAGAGAGCCACATTTTATCTCTTAGGATTCTTTGTATCTTTCCAATTACTATGGATTACTGTCTGCAAGTTGTATTTGTGTAACATGAGTGGTGCATGACAATATGTATAGGATGAGCTGTTATCAACACCCCCTTGTATGAAATGTACTAAGGCATACTGTGGTTATTGTTTTACACTGACTAGAAACTAAACACACTAGGGCACACTAGGGCAAGCCAGAGATTGTTTTGCACCATCTGGCCTGGCATACTAGGGGTATTGTTTTGCAACCACTGCAAACTAAGCATACTAGGGCATACTAGTGCATGCTAGCCAGACAAGGAGAAGTTCTGGACAATCCTGAAACCAGAAAGTCTTGAAATTTTTCAATCTATTAACAGATAGTGCAATGTGCCATAGTAGCAACTTACTTATCATCAGAAGGAGTTGCGAAAATATAAAGAGAACAAAAAAAGGGGAGAAGGAGGGAGGAATCAGAATAAGATTCCTACCCCTTGCAAGCTCATACGAGAAGGTCCCGGCGAGATTTGAACTCGCGTTACTGGATTCAGAGTCCAATGTCCTGACCACTAGACTACGGGACCAGGCAATGGAAACAGCATGTCGTGACTAAATAATTATAATTATTGTTGTCCAGTGGGCATACATGGCAATAATGAGGACTATCTATAAAATTGGTTAAATTTGGAGAGAGAGAGAGAAAAAAAA
>Ga0116229_10003944_pt1 | contig 24402 bp, 21 predicted proteins | sample S1TSphgellanicum_3_FD_87313 | JGI IMG/M metagenome (GOLD analysis project Ga0116229, IMG submission 87313) | Host-associated microbial communities from peat moss isolated from Minnesota, USA - S1T2_Fc - Sphagnum magellanicum MG | ecosystem: Host-associated > Plants > Peat moss > Unclassified...
GCACGCGGCCGACTTTGAATTGAGTCGCGTATGCCGATTAGTAAAAGTTTTTTGGTTCTTTTTTTCAAAAAAGAACTGCTTCCTTCCCTGAATCTGTATTGATATCCCTTACCAATCCAGCCAAGGACCGCAAGGGTCCTTCTGCAGCGGGACGGCTTTTGCTGCTGATAAATGGCAAAAAAGCACGGAAGCATGAGTTCAAACATATCGAGGTCTGGACATTCAACACGCGTTTGTCTATATTCAGGGCTGAAATCTATACAGCTAAGGCCGCCATGGCACTCAGCCTGAAGGACAAGGAAACCGATCGCCTCGCCCGCGCCGTCGCCGCACTCACCGGCGAGACGTTGACCGACGCGGTGCGTCAGGCGCTCGCCGAGCGTCTCGAGCGGGAACGGCTGCGGCGGGGGCAGCCGGGGGACCTGGCGGCACGGCTCGTCGCGTTGGGCCGGGAATTCGACGCGTTGCCGGATTTCGACAGCCGCACCCCTGATGAGATCGTGGGTTACGATGAAAACGGCATGTGGACCTGATGGTCATCGACAGTTCGGCTGTTATTGCCGTTCTTTTCGATGAGGATGACCGGCTACGCTACAGCATGGCAATCGGCGCCGCGACGGTGCGGCTGCTTTCAGCCGTAACCCGCGTTGAATTGACCTGCGTGGTTGAGGGTCGCGGGCGGGAGGAGGGCAGGCGAAGGCTCGACAGGTTTCTTGCCCTGACAAGCGCCGATATCGTCGGGGTCACACCTGAACATGCGATGATTGCCATCGACGCGTTCAGGCGGTTTGGCAAAGGTCGGCACCGCGCCGCGCTCAATATCGGCGACTGCTTTGCCTACGCGCTCGCCTTTGCCACCGACGAACCGCTGCTCTTCAAGGGCGACGATTTCATCCACACGGATATAAAATCCGCGCTGCCGCGACTGGCCAGCCATTGATGGCCCGCTTCAGTCGGCCGGTTGACTGCGTTTGTTGATCCTCGGCCTCGGTACCGACCTCTGCGACATTCGCCGGGTGGAGAAAGTCCTGGCCCGTCACGGCGATCGTTTCCTGCAACGAGTCTTCACCGAAACCGAGCGCGCCCGCGCCGCTCGGCGCACCGAGTCGCTGCAAGCCGCGACCTTCGCCAAGCGCTTTGCCGCCAAGGAAGCCTGCGCCAAGGCGCTCGGCACCGGCTTCGCGCAAGGCGTGTTCCATTCCGACATGGGCGTCGTCAACCTGCCCTCCGGCCAACCCACCCTGGCCCTGACCAACGGCGCCCTCGCCCGCCTGCACCTCATCACCCCACCCGGCCTGCAAGCCGAAATCGCCCTCTCCCTCACCGACGAACCCCCCTACGCCTTCGCCCAAGTCATCATCTGGGCCCGCCCCGGCGCGTGAGATTGCGGCAATGGCTTTGGTTCGCATCCGAAAAAGGCCTGGGGCTCTGCCCCCTGGACCCCGCGTCACGCGCAGCGTGCATTCACACGTCACGCGCAGCGTGCATTCACACGTCACGCGCAGCGTGCATTCACACGTCACGCGCAGCGTGCATTCACACGACGGACAAGTCCTTAGAACCTGTTACTTGAGAAAAGTCATGGGATAAGGAGGGGGGCATCACGGATGTTGCCGCAGCCGTGTCGCCCCCCTCCTTCCCTTGCGGCCACGATGGGCACAACTTAGAAGCGCAGCACTCAACAACCCGCCCAAGGGGGCTCATGCGCTTTACCGTCGATCGGCTGGACCACCTGGTGCTTACGTGCACCGACGTTGAACTTGCAGCCGCGTGGTATCAGCGCGTGCTTGGCATGGAGCGGGAGGATTTTGGCCCGGAGCGGCGATGCGCGCTGAAGTTCGGCGGCCAGAAGATTAACGTGCGCCCGATCGACGCGGATAACTGGGTGAGTGGCCGCACCGCGAAACCGGGGGCGGCGGATTTGTGCTTCGTCACCGCGGTGGGGCCGGAGGACGTCGTGGGTCATTTACATGGTTGCGGCGTGCAGATCGAGCAGGGGCCGACCAAGAAGATTGGCGCGCTGGGCGAAATGACGTCGGTCTATTGCCGCGACCCGGACGGCAACCTGATTGAGATCTCATCCTATCTGACCTGACGCGCCGCCCGACATGACGGCGAAGACGGGCGATTTCGACTTTTCCCTCCCGCGCGAGCTCATCGCCCAGCATCCGGCCAGCCCACGCGACGCGGCGCGGCTGTTGGTGGTGGGCGATGCGCTGGATGACCGGCATGTGCGCGATCTGCCGGATCTGCTGCGGCCCGGCGACCTGCTGGTGGCCAACGACACGCGCGTCATTCCGGCCCAGTTGCGCGCCATGCGCGGCGCCGCGCGGATCGGCATTACGCTCGACCAGCCGTTGGCGGACGGCACCTGGCGTGTGCTGGCACGCAACGCGCGGCGCCTTCGGGTCGGAGACCGGCTGGACTTCGCGGGCGCCGCGGATTTCTCCGCCCATGTGGATGAGGTGACCGAGGGCGGCAGCGTGGTGCTCCGCTTCAGCCACGTGGGGGCGGCGTTCGGCGCGCGGCTGGCCGCGGCCGGCGCCTTGGCGCTGCCACCATATATAGAGCGCCCGTCCGGGCCCACCGCGCAGGATGCGGCCGACTACCAGACGATCTTTGCCCGCGCGCCGGGCGCCGTGGCCGCCCCCACCGCGGGGCTGCATTTCACACCGGAGCTTCTGGCGGCACTGGCGGCGCGCGGCATTGGCCGCACAAACGTTACATTGCACGTCGGCGCCGGCACATTCCTGCCGCTTCGCGACGACGACGTGGCGACGCATCGCATGCATTCGGAGCGCGGCGAAATCACCGAGGCGGCGGCCGACGCGGTGAACGACACACGCCGGCGCGGCGGCCGCGTCGTGTGCATCGGCACCACGTCGTTGCGGCTGCTCGAAACGTCGCTCGACGCGGCGGGCGATGTGCGTCCGTTCGCTGGCGAGACGGACATATTTCTGCGGCCGGGCGTGACAATCCGCGGCGCCGACCTGCTGCTGACCAATTTCCATTTGCCGCGCTCCACGCTGTTCATGCTGGTCTGCGCCTTCGCCGGTACCGACAGGATGAAGCTGGCGTATGCGCACGCCATTGCGGAAAAATACCGGTTTTACTCCTATGGCGACGCTACGTTGCTGCAACGATGAGCCGTTCTCCTTTGAAAAAAAGAACCAAAAAACTTTTGCTCTTTTCGGTGCGTGGCGTTGTTACAGCCGCGTTAGCCATAAGACAAAAGTTTCCTGTTTCTTTTTTTCAAAAAAGAAATACGTCCTTCCTTGCATGACTTTCTCCTGGCACCCCGTCGCCGCGGACGGCACCGCACGCGCCGGACTGCTGCGCACTGCGCACGGCACCGTGGAAACGCCGGTGTTCATGCCGGTCGGCACCGCCGGCACGGTGAAGGCCATGACGGCCGACGCGGTGCGCGCCACCGGCGCCTCCATCGTATTGGGCAACACCTATCACCTGATGTTGCGTCCCGGTGCGGAACGGGTCGCCGCCCTCGGCGGCCTGCATCATTTCATGGACTGGCCGGGCCCGATCCTGACCGATTCCGGCGGGTTCCAGGTCATGTCGCTGGGAAAACTGCGCACCCTGGATGCCGACGGGGTGACGTTCCGCAGCCATCTCGATGGCTCCCGGCATCGTCTCACCCCCGAAATCGCCATGCACATCCAATACCAGCTCGATTCGACCATCACGATGGTGCTGGACGAATGCACCGCCTACCCGGCCACGCACGAGCAAGCGGCCACGAGCATGGAAATGTCCATGCGCTGGGCCGCCCGCGCCCGCGCCGCCTTCCGCCTGCGTGAAGGCTACGGCCTGTTCGGCATCGTGCAGGGCGGCGTGTATCCCGATCTGCGCGCCCGCTCGGCCGAGGCGCTCATCGTCACCGGGTTCGACGGTTACGCCATCGGCGGCCTTGCGGTCGGCGAAGGCCAGGCGGCGATGTTCGGCATCCTGGACGGAACCGTGCCCCAACTGCCGGCCGATCGTCCCCGCTACCTCATGGGCGTCGGCACACCCGCCGATTTGCTCGGCGCCGTGGCGCGCGGCGTGGACATGTTCGACTGCGTCATGCCCACCCGCGCCGGCCGCACCGCGCGCGCCTACACCAGCCGCGGCGTGCTGAACCTGCGCAACGCCTGCCACGCCGCCGACCCGGCGCCGATCGACCCGGAATGTTCCTGCCCGGCCTGCACCCGGCACAGCCGCGCCTACCTGCACCATCTGTTCCGCGCCTGCGAAATGCTGGGGCCGATGCTGCTGACCTGGCATAACATTGCGTATTACCAGCAACTCATGCGCGGGATGCGTCAGGCGATCCTGGCGGGGCGGTTTGCGGCGCACACCACCGCGCTCATGTCCGCATGGGTGGCCGTTGCGAGAGAGACGTAAGGAAGTCGTTCGTTTTTGAAAGAAAGAACCAAAAAACTTTGGCGAATTGGCTTGACGAAGTAACCTCAAGGTTACATACTGCCGCCGTGAACTTGGGAGTGGCGGATATGGTCTCGCGGTCGATTGGGCGCTTGTGGCTGCTGCGCGCGGTGGCATTGCTGAGTGGCTTGGGCGGCGTCGGGCTGCTTACGTGGTACGCTTCGGTGCACCAATTGCCCATGATGGTGATGCTCGCGCTCGCGATGGTCGTCATTTTACTCGCTGTCGGAATCGCGGTCTTTGCTGAAGTGACGTTTCAGGATGGACCGTTGGACGCGGATGATGCGCTGCTGGTTCACCGGCTGAAAACATCCTCCGCACGGCACATCGGGGTGCTGTTCATCACGCTGCCGCTGATACTCGCAACCTGGTGGCTCGCGCGTCAGTATTGGCATCTTTCGCTCCTCGAGACGTTGCTGTTGGTCAATCTGCCCGGCATCGCCGTGGGCGGCATTGCGCGGAAAATCTGGCCCGTCGCCGCCGGTTCGGACGCCGAAACGGTGCGGGCGAGCCTCCTCCTCGTCGATCGCGCCAGGCGGCAACAGGCGTTCGGCTACGCCACGTTCGCGGCGGTCCTGGCGTTCAATATCCTGATGGTGGCGCCGCAAATAGGACACGCATTGCATGGCCAGCCGATCAGGCTAGGCGACTTCGATGTACTGGGCATCGGCGGTTTGGTGGCGCTGTTCTTCCTGTCGCAGCCTTGGAACTGGTTCGAAACAAGATCGGTGCGCCGTGTGGCGGAGGATGAATCCCTGGCGCGGTTTCGCCTGCTCGCCTATCGCAACGGATTCCTCGTCATGGCGCTCGGACTGGTCCTGGCGTGCGACGCGGTCGGCAACCCGCCACGCCTGGCAGTCGTCCTGATCCCCGTGGTGCTCAATGTCGGGCTGATGGTTTCGCTCCTGACGCTGGTGTGGCTGGAATATCGCGCCGGCACGTTTGTGGCCCCATACCCCGACGCGGAAAGTGAGATCCTGCCAATTCGATGAGCGAAGGCAAATTGGGTAACAATTTGCGCGCGGCCCGCTTCCAGCATGGACTAACCCAGGCCGACCTGGCGCTGCGCGTCGAAGTGTCGCGCAAGACCATCAACACCATCGAAAACGGCGTCTTCGTGCCATCCACCTACCTGGCCCTCAAGCTGGCGGCGGCGCTGAAAATGAGCGTAGAGGCCTTGTTTTACATCCCCGACTAATACCAGCCAAACCGAGCAAAGGTTTTCCGGTGCTTTTTTCAAAAAGGAACCGCTTCCTTTGCCTAAGGTGCCCATTGCGCGCAATGTTGAACCGATCGCCGCCTCGAACGTCCAGTTGTTTGGGACGGACTGATCCCACCCGTGTTGAAAGGTGCCCAGAATGCGATTGATCTCATACCCGAGCGTGGCGCTGCTCGCCGCGTCCATGCTCGTCGGCGGCGGCGCGTCCGCGGTCAACATCTGCCAGGCCGGCAAACTGACCTGCGCCACCACAATGCCTGTCGGCGGCTATTGCGAATGCACGGCGCACGGCGCCACGCAGGACGGCACGGTCATTCCGAAGCCCGCCCCCCATCCGCCGGTGAATTCGACAGCGGCCGGTTGCGGCGCCCATCCCGGATCGCCCGGCTGCCCGTGAAGGCCTGAGGCCCCGTTCGACATTAACTGATATCAGGTTGCAGGGTCGAACGGGCCCTCAGCTTTTGTTTGAAAAGGCATCTTTGTCGGCGTGCTGACGCACTTATTTGCCGACGATGCCGCTTTTGTTTGAAACGGCATCTTTGTCGGCGTGCTGACGCACTTATTTGCCGACGATGCCTGAGCGTGCCGCACGCCGCCGCTTGCGATGGGCGCGGAGGGGCTTGCGTCGTGCCCGCGGCGCTCCATCCCCTCCGGGTGGCGGGCGGTCTGGCGTGACGACCCCCACCCCGTTTTGGAAGCCTGCCGGCGGCTCAGGCGCAAACTGAGCCGCCACTGCCAAATCCGAAACTTGATCGCGATGCCGAAGCGCATCGGTCTCTCCTTTCAGATATCCAGGTTGAAGCGCCACGTACGGGCGTTGCCGTGCCGTGGAGATTACCGCTCAACGGCCTGCATTGACCCTTGCTGGGCCCCTTGCTTGGCAAATCACTTGCCACCATGGCATCGGAAGCTTCAATCTTGCTTGATCCATTTCGGGGCACCGGGACGATTATGTCGGCAAATTCAAACCAACGGCGCGCGCGTGAAATCCCGTGCGTCGTACGGCCGCTCACGCCTGATGAAGTCAATGAGGCGGGCTATTTTGAATTGAACCCCGACGTCAGAAACTCCGGCATGAGCGCAATCGACCACTTCAAATTGGCGGGCAGCAGGGAAGGGCGTGTTCAGAGTGCGAACGTAAGCGAAATTGGCGAAATTCGCGAGGCAAAGCTCGAGCGGGTGCGTTTTCGATATCGCAGCCATGAGCCAAGGGAGTTTGGCGATCCGCTGGACTTTCTGGCCGCGGAACATATCGCCGAATTTGAAATTCCCGACGCGCCACCGGTCTCCGCAAGTGAATATGGCGGCCCATTCATCGACGAAATCCTCGATCACCCGGACCGGATTTGCCTCGATGTGGGAGCCGGGTTGCGCTCTGTATATATCGAGAACATCATCAACACTGAGATATATCGGAACATCAGCACCGATGTAGTCTGCGTCGGCGAGGACCTGCCCTTCGAGGATGAACAGTTCGATTACGTTCTGTGTATGGCTGTTCTGGAACACACCCGCCGTCCCTGGGAAGTGGCGCGCGAAATTTGCCGCGTGCTCAAGCCGGGCGGCAAGATTCTGGTGGATTATCCTTTCCTCCAGGGCGTGCACGGCTACCCTCATCATTATTTCAACGCGACGCCGAAAGGTTCCATCAGTCTGTTCGAAGATCAATGCCGGATCATAAGCTCCGACATCGGACTCAATAATCATCCCATGCAATCGCTCTGGTGGACATTGCTCACCTGGCGCAACGGTCTCGGTGCGGACGAAACGGTGGCGTTCGACGCGCTCAGCGTCGCCGGAATACTTGCAATCCCGCCGGACAAGCATCTCGAGGCAGCGTATTGCAGGAACCTCAATCAGCAAGCCATGCGCACGATCCCGGCGGGTTCCACCCTCATCGCCGAGAAAAAACGATCATCCAAAAACCCGTACCCGACAAACGGGCTCGCGGCCAGCGCGAGCCGGGCCCGTATTGCTGCGTTGGAAATGGAAGTTGCGATCCTGCGAGCCTCCACCTCATGGCGCCTGACCGCACCCTTGCGGGCGATGGTAAGACTGTTCAAGTGAAGCACCGAAAAATAAGCAAAAGTTTTTTGGTTCTTTTTTTCAAAAAAGAACTGCTTTTTTCGTCTCGCTACCGATACAAGCTGCAGACCGATATCCGGCCAGGCCCACAGGCTGCGCTCGCCGGCGCTGGGCAGCGCGAAGACCGCCGCCGGAAGTCCGGGCGCGGCGGCAACGGCGTAGGAAGCGACGCGGGTCATGCCCCCAGACAGGCGCCGCGCGCCGCGGGGCGCCAGGACATCGCGAATATTTTGAAGGCGAGATGACGTGGCTCGGGTGAAACTCCAGGTTCCCGAAGGGATCGTGTGTCATCGCTGTCGAAATGAACTTCCAGCACGCCGCCTTGCCCGCGCTGCGGGCCGGCGCAGAGGTGAACCTCGATCTGCCCCGGCCGATCGAGCGTCCAGACGGACGTGGCACCACCACCGGCCTCGGCCCTGACGGTTTGCGGCGGAGCGCCGGCGACGCCGGCGATCTTGAGGCTGACGACGACCGGCACTGGTTCGCCCCCCGGCGGAGCTTCGCTGGGGTCCGGCACGGGACGGAACGCCAGGCGCGCGGTGGCGGAGTCCGCTCCGGTGCCGTCCGGTTCGGTCACGCCCCAGCCGGCGATTTCGTAAATCAGGCCGATGCCCTGGCTGTCGAAGCGTACCGGCGTGCCGGCGGCCAGGTCCGCGGCCGCATCCTGGCGCGGCCCGACGACCGCACCGCGGCAGAACACTGTCGTCAGCCCGATAGGGCTTTGTGTGCGGGCGCAGGGCGGCGCCTGGACAATGCCGTGGATCGACATCTCTGCCCTGGTCATCGCGTCGGTAACCGTATCGAACGCCACCGTGACCAGCCGATCGGCGGCGCCTTGTATGATACGGTCGAGCCGACGCTGTAACGTTCCGCCGGTGGTCAACAATTCCGGGTTGAGGGTGACGGCATGGGCGGGGCGCGGCGGCACGGCGACCCAGTAGGCGAGCGGTTTGTCAAGCATGGCGTAGGTGGCGCCGGCGGGAACGCCCTCGGGCACCTGTGCCACGAACGCCTGCGACCATGGGCGATGGAAAAAATCTGCTGTGCGGGTGGTGAGCGCGAGCACCGCGGCCACCGCCACCGCGGCCGCCGCACGAAACCGCGCCGGCGCCGCGTCCGCCGCCACCAGAACGATGAACACCGCGGCGAGCATTTCGAGTGACACGGCGTAGCGCTGGATCGGGCACAACAGCATCCAGAACGCCGTGCCGGCCACAAGCCAGGCCGCGAGTATGCGTATGGCGCTCGACGGGCGCCAGAAACCCGGCAACAGCGCCCACGCAGCCAAAGGCAAGGCCACCGCGAAGCGGACGTCGCGAAGCGGAACTTCGCAGGTTGCCGCGGTGCCGCGCGCCAGCGCGAAGGGTAACATCAGGGCGTGCGCGGCGCCGCGCCAGCGGTAGCGCGTGGCCGTGAAATCGACCGCCGCCGCCGACGGCGCGTGGAACACCGTGTTCACGAACGGAAACAGCGGGCTGCCGTAGTCGCGCCAGAGCAGAAACGACCACCAGCCGCCGAATACCAGGATTCCGGCCAGGGCGCCCAGGCCGGCAATGGCCAGGAGCCTGATCCGGCCGGCCAATGACGCCGGTTGCGGCCTGCTCGCCGCCACGCCGGCGGCGAGCGCCGGCAGCAGGAACAGGTTTATCGGCTTCAGCCCCACCGCGGCCCCGGCAGAAGCGCCTGCCAAAGCCAGCCGCCACGCCGGTGGTGCGGCTCCGTGTGGCAGGGGCAGCAACAGCAGCACGGCCAAAAGCGCAGGTGCGGCCAAAACCAGGTCGCAGAAACTGGTGCCGAGTTCGAGCAATACGGCAGCGCCGGTGCCCGCGGCGACCGCGGCGGCGGCGGCGGCCCATCCGCGGCCCGGCCTGTTGCCAAAACAGCCAAAACCGCGCCACGCGATGGTCCAGGCGAGCAACAGCGGCATCAGTTGTGTGGCCGTTATGACCATGCTGCCCGCGCGCGGTGGCAGAAGCCGCCACACGGCGTAGGGCACCAGATAAGGCAACGGATTGAGGAAGGACTGCGGCCCCCCCGGCCCGACATCCGCGTTCCAGCGCCAGTGCAGCAACGCGAAGGCGTCGTAATAATGGTAGTTCTGCAAATCCCAGTTGATGTCCTGCCCACGCCACAGGGTCCACGCGAAGGCCAGCAGGCAAACCAGCGAGGAGCTTCGTTTCCTGAGGAAGAGGGACGACGAACTATTGGTGGTCATCGATCGAACCGCGGTTTGCCCGCGACCGCTACAGCAAGAATTTTTTTTGTCAAACCGGAGGCGCGCGGTTGCGAACGAAATTCTCTGCCGTGTTAACCGTAACGGAAACGCCAAGGTCGTTATCAACACGGCGGCGCCGCTGTCTATTTGCGGATCGGATATGGGCCGCGAAAGCGAACCCCGTTCAAGTGAATCAAATGGGTAGGTGCGTCAGCAACCCGCAACTCGGTTTCCCAGGCCAGGCTTGGCATCCAAAACGATAACGCAACAAACTAGCAAAATTTTTTTGCTTTTTTTCAAAAAAGAAGACCTTCCTGCCTTAAGACTTCACCTTGACATACCCCCCCGGCGCATCCTCGATAACCTTAAGCTTACCCGCCCCCGGCACCCGCGACGCCACCCGTTCCGGCGCCTGCGCCGTTGCCCACCGGTTCCAATCCGGCCACCAGCTTCCGGCCATTTCGGTGGCGCCTTCCAGCCACGCGGCGGGGTCATCCGGCAGCCGGTCGTTGACCCAATGATTATATTTCCCCCCGTCCGGCGGGTTGACCACGCCGGCGATGTGGCCCGAGGCCGCCAGCACGAAACGGTTTTTCCCGCCCAGCAGCTTGGCGCCGCGATAGGTGCTGCGCCATGGTGCGATATGATCCTCCCGCGTCGAGAGGAAATACGCCGGCACGCGGATCCGCCCGAGGTCGATCTGCACGCCATTCAATTCCAGCCCATCCGGCTTGGCGAGCAGGTTGTCCTGGTACATGTTGCGTAGGTAGAAAGAATGCATCCGTGCCGGCATCCGCGTTGCGTCCGAATTCCAATACAGCAGATCGAACGGAAAGGGTTCGTTGCCCATCAGGTAGTTATTCACCACGAACGACCAGATCAGGTCGTTGGCGCGCAGCATGTTGAAGGTTGTGGCCATGTCGCCACCTTCCAGAAACCCGCGGCTCTGCATCTTTTCCTCGAGCGCGCTCAGTTGCTCCTCGTCGATGAACACGCCCAGTTCGCCCGCCTCGGCGAAATCCAGCATGGTAACGAAGAACGTCGCCGACTTGATGCGCCCAACCTTGACGCCATCGTCGCCGCGCCGCGCCATCCAGGCCAGCGTGGTGGCCAGCAGCGTTCCACCCAGGCAATAGCCGATCGCGTTGACATCGGCCTCGCCGGTGGCGGCCTCGATCGCATCCAGCGCCGCGAACACCCCGTTGACCATGTAATCCTCGAACCCCGCATCAGACAAATGCTCGTCCGGATTAACCCAGCTTACCATGAATACCGTATGACCCTGGCTCACCAGGTAGCGCACCAGCGAATTGCGCGGCCGTAAATCGAGGATATAGAACTTGTTGATCCAGGGAGGCAGGATCAGCAGCGGCCGCTTCAGCACCGACTCGGTGGACGGGGTATATTGGATCAGCTGCATCAACGCGTTTTGATAAACCACCTTGCCCGGCGACACCGCAATATTCTCGCCGAGCTTGAACGCGTTGGCGTCCGTCATCTTGATCGATAACTTACCCTTGCCGCGTTCCAGGTCGCCCAGCAGGTTATTAAGCCCGCGCAGCAAATTCTCGCCCCCGGTCTCCGCCGTGCGCCGCAGCACTTCCGGATTGGTCAGCAGGAAATTCGACGGGCTCATCGCATCGACGAACTGCCGCGAATAAAAATCCACCTTCTGCGCGGTTTTCGGATCCAGTCCGTCGGCCTGCCGCACCACGTCCTGCACATAGCGCGCCGACAGCAAATAGCTCTGCTTGATGAAGTCGAAAACTTCGTTCTGCTGCCACGCCTCGTCGCGAAAGCGCTTGTCTTTCGGATCGGCTTCGATCACCGGAACGCTGTCCATGCCCATGATGCGCCGCGTGGTGTTTTGCCACAGCGTCATGTAATCCTGCCAGAACCCCAACTGAGCCCGCATCAACTGGCCGGGATGCGCCATCAGCCGCGCCGTCATGGCGAGAAATGCGTTGCCGATATTCAGCGGATCGACATTGGCGGGCGCGCTCGGCGTGCCGTCATTCTGCCGCGCCAGCCAGTCGCTCACCAGCCGCTGGCTGCGCTCGGCAATGCTGGCCATGGAGCGGCTGAGCACATCAGGGTCGGGTAACCTGAAATTCGGCTCGGTCGGCGTGTCGGCCATGTGATGTGACGTCCTTTGCGCGCGACGTGCACCCGGCTAGACCGTGGCCGGGGATGCGAAGGCGTATTTTCATGTATCTGGCGAGTCTTGCGAGACGCGAGGGTAGGGGCGAGGGCAGGGCGCTTCAAGCCGTGCCCGCGCCGGGGTGGGGTGCGTCCCGCGTGGTGCTTGCCGCGATCCTCGCCATCACCGTCGGTCTGGCCGGTTGCGGCCCGAACAATCCGGTGTCGTCGCCGGTGGATTGGTGGCACCACCTGCAAGGCGGCGAAATCGCGGCCTCGCGCCCACCGCCGCCCGGTGCCGACCTGCCCTATCCGCACGTGTTCACCATTCCGCCAAAACCCACGCCGCCGACCGCCGCCTTTCGCCAGACGGTGCAGACCCAGCTGACGCAGGACCGCGACATAACCCAGCGCCTGGCCGCCCATACGCCGATCGACCTGAACGCCGTCCCACCGCCACCACCACCACCGAAACCCGCCGCCGCCGCGGCCGGGCCAGGCCCAGGGTCAGATAAAGGTGCCGACGATACCGCCAACGCCATCCTGCCCGCCGCCGACGCCCCCCCCCCTTCGCCCACGGCACCGACCGCGCAAACTGCCCCGAGCCCCGCGCCGGACGGCGGCCCCGCCCCCGGAACGCCCGTCACCCTCGCCGGCGCCCCGCCCGACGAGGCCGCGCTACCCGACATTCCCGCAGCCCCCCCGCCACCGGCCACTTTCGAAACCGTTGCGGCGCAACCCGAGCCCTCGCCGCAGCCTCCCGCCCCGCCCAGCACCATGCCCCCCGGCGCCCATCGCGTCCTGTTCGCCACCGGCGACGCCAAGTTCAACCCGTCGCAAAAGGACGTCCTCGAGGACATCGTCGTGCACCGCGGCAAAGGCGTCATCGCCATCGAAGGCCACGGCGAAGCCAAGGCCGACACCCCCGACGCGCAGCAAGCCGCCCTCGACCTCGGCCTGAAACGCGCCGCCGCCATAGCCGCGAACCTGATGGCGGATCATCACGTACCGCCCGACAAAATCCTGCTCGGCGCTACGGCATTCGGGCGGGACGCTACGGTTCGGGATCAGTAAGCCAGCAAGGAAGCAGTTCTTTTTTGAAAAAAAGAACCCAAAAATTTTTATTTTTGGTGCAATCCCTGACTTTATGGGCGGGCTTCGTCTTCGCCTTCCTTGCCGGGAGTCGGTTTCAACGCGTTTTGGGTTTACACCCTCCGCGACCCTGAAAACTGACACCTGATCATGCCCGACGAATTCCACCGCATCCGCCGCCTGCCGCCCTATGTTTTCGCCGAGGTGAACGCCGCCAAGGCGCGGGCGCGCGCCGAGGGGCAGGACATTATCGACCTCGGCATGGGCAATCCGGACAGCGCCACGCCGCCGCACATCGTCGCCAAACTGGTGGAGACGGTGCAGGACCCGCGCACGCACCGGTATTCAAGCAGCAAGGGCATCCCCGGCCTCCGCCGCGCGCTGGCGGCCTATTACCTGCGCCGCTTCGACGTCGCACTCGATCCGGAAACCGAGGTGATCGCCACCTTGGGCTCCAAGGAGGGGTTGGCCAACCTCGCCTCGGCCATTACCAGCCCCGGCGACACCATTCTGGTCCCGAATCCATCCTATCCGATCCATCAATTCGGCTTCATCATCGCCGGCGCGTCGGTGCGCAGCGTGCCGGCGCATCCGGGGCCCGATATGCTGGCGGCGCTGGACCGCGCGGTGCGCCATTCGGTGCCGAAACCGACCGCGCTGATCGTCAACTTCCCCAGCAACCCCACCGCATGGCTGGCGGACCTCGATTTCTACCGCGAAATCGTCGCCTTCGCCCGCCGCCATGAAATATGGGTGTTGTCGGATCTCGCCTACGCCGAAATATATTTCGGTTCGCTGGTGCCGCCCAGCATATTGCAGGTGCCGGGCGCGAAAGATATTGCGGTCGAATTCACCAGCATGTCGAAAACCTATTCCATGCCAGGCTGGCGCATCGGTTTTGCCGCCGGCAATCCGCGCCTGGTGGCGGCTTTGGCGAGGATGAAATCCTATCTGGATTATGGCGCCTTCACCCCGATCCAGGTTGCCGCGGTCGCCGCCCTGAATGGCCCGCAGGACTGCGTCGCCGAGGTTCGCGCGCTGTACAAGGACCGGCGCGACGTGCTGATCCGCGGCCTGGCGCAGGCCGGGTGGGACATTCCCAGCCCGGAAGGGTCCATGTTCGCCTGGGCGCCGATCCCCCCCCGCTATGCGCATCTCGGCAGCGTTGCATTTGCAAAACTTCTGCTCGAGCGCGCACAGGTTGCCGTGGCGCCCGGCCTCGGCTTTGGCGAGCACGGCGACACGCATGTGCGTATCGGGCTGGTGGAAAATACCCACCGGCTGCGCCAGGCGATTCGCAATATTCGCGGATTCCTCGCCGCCGACAGCAATGTTGCCGCGCCGATCCTGGCGGCCGCGGGAGCCCCGGCCGCGTGACACGGCCGCTCTCGGTTGGCATCGCGGGTCTCGGCACCGTCGGCGGCGGCGTCCTGCGCGTGTTGCGCGACAATGCGGACATTGTGACGGCGCACGCCGGCCGCCCCATTACCGTCACCGCGATATCGGCGCGCGACCGTGCCCGCGACCGCGGCGTGAAGCTCGATGGCATGCGCTGGTATCAGGACCCGGTGGCGCTGGCGACAGACTCCGGCGTGGACGCGGTTGTCGAATTGATCGGCGGCAGCGACGATCCTGCCCACGCGCTGGTGTTCGCCGCGTTGCGCGCCGGCAAGTCGGTCGTGACGGCGAACAAGGCGCTGCTGGCGCGGCATGGCGTGGCGCTGGCGCAGGCCGCCGAAAAATCCGGCGCGCCGCTGGCGTTCGAGGCGTCGGTAGCCGGCGGCATTCCGATCATCAAGGCGCTGCGTGAAGGATTGGCGGCCAACCGCATTCGCCGGGTGGCGGGGATTCTGAACGGCACGTGCAATTTCATTCTCACCAGCATGCGCGAGCGCGGCCGTGAATTCGCCGATGTTCTGGCCGAGGCGCAAAAACTCGGTTATGCCGAGGCCGATCCGAGTTTCGATATCGACGGCGTGGATGCAGCCCATAAACTGGCGATTCTCACCGCGCTGGCGTTCGGGCGCGCGGTGCGGTTCGATGACGTCCATATCGAGGGCATCAGGCAGGTCTCCGCGCTCGACATCGCATTTGCGCGCGAGCTCGGCTATCGCATCAAGTTGCTGGGCATTGCAAGGCGGACCGAGGCGGGGATCGAAAGCCGCGTCCATCCGTGCATGGTGCCCGAAAACGCGCCGCTCGCGCGGGTCGATGGCGTGTATAATGCGGTGGTGGCGGAGGGCGATTTCGTTGGCCGTGTGATGCTGGAGGGCCGTGGCGCCGGCGCGGGGCCGACCGCCAGCGCGGTGGTGGCGGATCTGATCGATCTGGCGCGCGGCCGTACCGCGCCGGTGTGGGGTGCCGCGGCGGATACGTTGTCGGACGAACCGTCGGTGCCGATGACGGCGTATGTCGGCGCGTATTATTTGCGGCTGATGGTGCTGGACAGGCCGGGCGTGATCGCGGACGTTGCCGGCGCCTTGCGCGACTCCGGCGTGTCGCTGGAAAGCATGTTGCAGCACGGCCGAGCCCCCGGCGAGGCCGTGCCGATCGTGCTGGTGACCCACGAAACCAGGGAAAGCCAGATGCGGATAGCGGTAGATAAAATCGAGCGCCTCGAGTCCGTGCTGGAAAGACCCTCGGTAATTCGCATAGAGCACGGCTGAAAAAACAGGTTCTAAGGACGTGTCCGGCGTGCAAATGCACGCGGGCGCGTGACGCGGGGTCCAGGGGCAGAGCCTCGGCCCTCTTTCTTAGGGAGCAACGGCAATGGCCTATCAATCCGACCGGAACCTGGCGCTGGACCTGGTGCGCGTCACCGAAGCCGCGGCGCTGGCAGCGTGGCATTGGGTCGGCAAAGGCAACAAGAATGCGGCGGACGGCGCGGCGACGGAAGCCATGCGCCGCGCCTTCGATACGGTGGCCATCGATGGCCTGGTGGTGATCGGCGAAGGCGAGATGGACGAGGCGCCGATGATGTATATCGGCGAACGGGTTGGCGCCGGCGGTCCCGCGATGGACATTGCGGTCGATCCGCTGGAAGGCACCAGTTTGACGGCCAAGGGTGGCCCGAATGCCCTCACCGTCATTGCGCTCGCCGAGCACGGCAATTTTCTGCACGCGCCCGACATTTACATGGAGAAAATCGGCATCGGCGGTGGCCTGCCGCCGGATCTCGTGCATCTGGACGCGCCGGTGGCGGAAAATTTGCGTAATCTGGCCAAGGCCAAGAAGGTCGATGTGTCCGACATCGTTCTGTGCACGCTGGACCGCGACCGCCACGCCGAAATCATTCGCGCCACCCGCGACGTCGGCGCCCGGGTCATGTTGCTGCCGGACGGCGATGTCGCCGCCATTATTGCCACCACGCTGCCGAATTCCGGCGTTGATATCTTCATCGGCACCGGCGGCGCGCCCGAGGGCGTGCTGTCCGCCGCGGCTCTGCGCTGCACCGGCGGCCAGATGCAGGGCCGGCTGAAATACGACGACACGGCGCAAATCGCGCGCGCGGAGAGCATGGGCATTACCGATCCGCACAAGATTTTCGAAATCGAGGACCTTGCCGGCGGCAACGTCATGTTTGCCGCCACCGGCGTCACCACCGGTGCCATGCTGCGCGGCGTGCAGCGCGCCGGCCAGGGCGCCGTTACACATTCCATTGTCATGCGCAGCAAGAGCGGCACTGTCCGCTATATCGAGGCGCACCATGATTTCAACACCAAAACATGGGCCGCGTCATGACGCGTGACAGACAACAGTTTTTTGGTTCTTTTTTTCAGACAAGACCTGCTTCTTCCTGATGGACGGCATGGCCCAAATGCCCGCCGTCCTCTCCGTCACCGAAAGCCTGGGTGGCCGCTACTGGCGCTGGCGCACCGCCGAGGACCGCCTGGGCTTTGCCCTTGCCCAGCGCCTGGGCGTGCCCGAAATTGTCGGCCGCATCATGGCCGCCCGCGGCATCTCCCCTGAAGATGCCGCCGACTTCCTCAATCCCACACTACGCGCCCTGCTGCCCGACCCCGCCGTGATGATCGACATGGAGGTTGCCGCCGAAAGGCTTGCCGCCGCCATCGCCGGCGCCGAAACGGTCGCCATTTTCGGCGATTACGACGTGGACGGCGCCTGCGGCACCGCGCTGCTCGCCACCTTCCTGCGCATGCTCGGCTGCACCGTGCACACCCACATTCCCGATCGCCTGGCCGAAGGCTACGGCCCGAACGCCGGCGCGCTCGTTTCGCTGTCGGACCGCGGCGCCACGTTGGTCGTTTGCGTCGATTGCGGCACCGCAGCCGCCGTTCCGCTCGCCGCGCTGCACGGCCGCGCCGACATCATCATCCTCGACCACCACAAGGCCGAGGGTCCGCCGCCGCCGGTCCACGCCACCGTCAATCCAAACCGTCTCGACGACACCAGCGGCTTGCGCAATTTGTGCGCCGCAGGCGTTGCCTTCATGACCGCCATCGCCACCTTGCGCACGTTGCGCCGCCGCAATTTCTTCGCCGGCCGCGCGGAGCCGGATCTTCGTTCCCTGCTCGATCTGGTCGCCCTGGCCACGGTGTGCGACGTCATGCCGCTGATCGGCCTCAACCGCGCCTTCGTCACCCAGGGCCTCAAGCTCATGGCCACCCGGCTGCGCCCCGGCGTGGCTGCGTTGCTCGACGTCGCCGCGGTGCGCGATCGCCCCAGCGCCATGACATGTGGTTTCGCGCTCGGACCGCGTATCAATGCCGGCGGCCGCATCAGCGAAGCCGATCTCGGCCTGCGCCTGCTGCTCTGCGAGGACCCGCTCGAGGCGCGCGCCCTGGCCGAGCGCCTCGACGCCGTCAACCGCCAGCGCCAGCACGTCGAATCGAACGTGCTGGAGGCGGCGATGTCGGAGGCCGCGGCGCAAATGCAGTGCGGCCACGCCGTGCTGGTGGTCAGCGGCGTTACCTGGCACCCCGGCGTGGTCGGCATTGTCGCCGGCCGGCTCAGGGAAAAATTCAACCGGCCCGCCTGCGTCGGCGGCCACGCGGAGGGGCTGGTGAAAGGGTCAGGCCGTTCCGTTCCCGGCATAGATTTGGGCGCCGCCATCATCGCCGCGCGCCAGTCGGGATTTCTCGTCAGCGGCGGCGGCCATGCCATGGCGGCCGGCTTTTCCTACGAAGTCGCCGCCCAACCCGGATTGCACGCCTTCCTCAACGATCGGCTGGCCGCCGTGCTCGACCTGCCGCCGCGCCCCCATCTCGACATCGAGGCCACCGTCACTGCCCCCGGCGCCACGCTGGATCTGGCCCGCACCCTAACCCGCCTCGCCCCGTTCGGCGCCGGCAATCCCGAGCCCGTGCTGGTGCTGCCCGATGTGCGCGTCTCACGTGTCGATCGCCTCGGCAACGATGGCAACACCGTGCGCGCTTTCGTGGAAGCCGGCGGCGGCCGGGTGAAAACGTTGCTGTTCCGCGCCGGCGACGGCCCGGTGGCGCGCGCGCTCACCGACCGCGCGGGGGGATTGTTGCATCTCGCCGGCCACTTGCGCGCTGAAAGCTGGAACGGTGCTGAAAGCGTCAGCTTCATCGTGCAGGACGTGGCGGCAGCGTAAGGAAGGAAGTAGTTCTTTTTTGAAAAAAAGCACCAAAAAACTTTTGCTCAGTCGTCGTCCGGCGGCAGGTTGGAAGGCGGCGCGTCGATGAAATCCTTCGCCTTCATTTTGGTCGGAATGGGAACGAAGCTGCGGGCGGCGCCCAGGTTGAAGAAATCCGACAGTGGCCCGCGGCTTTGTGCCTGGTAGTCCGCATAACAACTGAAAATTGTGTCGCACGGGCCGATAAAGCCGAGCCCGAAATTCTGCTCGATGAAGTACAGCACGCTGCCGAAATCATACGGCGTGTTGCTGACCGTGCCGGCCTGGGTATAGGCGGATACCACCAGCAACGGAACGCGGAACCCGAAGGTGTAGCCGTCGCCCCATTGCGGCTGCCCGCCCTGCACCTGGACATTCACCGCAAGCGGAGCGACATGATCGTACCAGCCGCCCCAATCGTCCCACGAGATCAGGATCGCCGTATCGTTCCAATAATTTTCACCATCGGGGCAGGTCGCCTGTTGACCGATCGTGTTGACGATCGTTGCCACCCAGGCCGGCCCCAGGCCCTTATTGATGGCGGCGTGATCCGACTCCTCGGCATTGGGTATCACCCAACTGACGGCGCGCAGATCGCAGTTTTCGATATCGGTCAGCACTTGCGCCGAGTTTCTCGGCACCACGTGGTCGGTCCATTCACTGCCGGTACATTTCAGCTTGCCGTGCTTCAGGGCGGCCACGCAAATGTGCGATATGGCGTCCGGCGCGGTCCAGATCGACCCCGGCGTGGGGGCATAATAACGCCAGCTGATCCCTGAGTTGCCGAGCAGATCGCCCATTGTCGGCCGCTCAAAACAAGGAAAGATCGGCGCGTTGCTGTGTTCGTTTCCGAAACTGTCGATCAGCGCAACCGTCTGTCCGGTGGGCCCAATGCACCCCGCGGCGGATGTATTCAGGCCCATATTCTCCGATGCGAATAATGGGCTCTCGATGGTGGGAGACGAAGTGCCGCCAAAAATGAATTGATGCGACGGAAAACTCGGACCCTGGTTGGTCTGATACATCCGGTTGGCAAAGCCATAGTTGGTGGCGATATCGAAATACGGCTGCACCGCGCCCGTAGAGTTGTCGATGTACTTGAATTGCGGGTTGGGCGGCAATGTGCATTTCTTGTCGAGTTTGGTTTTCTCCTGATCGGCCCCTTGCGTCAGCATTGCCTCGAATGCAGTGTGAGTGTGGGCGATATCGTAACACCCGTCGAGCGCCACCGGCGTGAACTGAATCGTCTGGCCTAGGGAATTTACCCCGTAGGTCTGAATATCGACACCCGGTTCGAAGCCGGGATTGCTGCCGAAGATATTATCCGGCGTTCGGTTTTCCTGATAAACGATCACAATATGTTTGAACGCCGGCGCCGCATGAGCAACTAACGCCACAGGCGCCAGCCACGCGGTGAACAGGGCGAGCCAAGTGGTGCGCATGACCACAGTCTCCCGATATTGGGCGCGAAATTCGCAAGCCGCGGGCATGGAGCTTTCGTCCTGCCATGTGCGCGTGTCAAGAAGTTTTGAGCCGGCCGCTGCAGCGGCCGGCTTCACATACCGTGCTTCAGTCAGGCGCCGATTACACCGGCCCCTTGGTGCAATACACGTCGAACAGGATCGTCTGGCCAGCCGGCGCGCCGCCCGGGATATTGTATTCAAGGCCCCAGGCGTTGTAGTTGCCACCGTCGATCCGGGGTCCGTTCACCCCAAGATTGATACCCCGTGCCTGGAACGTCGGATTGGGAAAGAACGCACCGCTGCGGGCAACCAGGCCGGCGGGGCAGTCATAAGTAAAGAACCCGTTGGGCCAGCCCGTCGGCACCGTGTAAGTGTAAACACCCTGCCAGCCCACCCCACCACTTTTGGCGTGCGCGGCGCCGGCCAGCCCGGTCACCATAGCGACGCCGATCGTGCGATTGCCTTGGCGCCTTCACTCGCGGCAGCGCACAGCGTCAGGGCCGTCGTTGCTATAACGGCATGGGATTTTTCGGGCGCGCTGCGGGAAATCGGCCAGGCGAGGGACCTCGCTCCGGACAATGCCTCCATCCTGGCGAGCTATGGTCAGATACATGGACTGTTCGGCCGTGTCACGGACCTGCTCGATGCACTGCGGCGCGCCGTATCGCTCGACCCGCTCAACGCGGCCGCGTTCCGGCGCCTGGCGACCGAGCTTTATTGCGCGGGACGATATGATGAAGCGTTGTCGATATACCACCATGCCGACGCCATAGATTCGAAGATGTCGCGCGCGAAGTCGGGCATGGAGACGAATGTGCGCGTTTGGTGCAACCCGCAACAGACAAAAGTTTTTTGGTTCTTTTTTTCAAAAAAGAACTGCTTCCTTCCTTATCTACTGCCCCGGCGGCGGCCCCTTGACCACCTGCGCCAACTCATCCGGCCGCAAGAACGACTTGAACGCATCCTGAATTTCCAGCGCCGTCGTATCAAATATCCGTTTCGCCCCGACCTGCGGCGTATTCAGCGGCAGCCCCAGATCCACCAGCCGCAAATACAGCCCCGCAATCCCCGAAATGCTGTCGCGCTGCATCGGCAGCCGGCGCAGCATTTGCGCCTTGGCGCGGGTCAGTTCCAGGTCACTCACAGGCGTGGTCTGCATGTCCTTGATGTCGCGCACCAGAAGCGCGCGGGCCCGCGGCACGTTTTGTGGATCGCAGCCGAAATCGGCGGAATAATCGCTCCGCGTGCGGTTCCAGTTCAATTCGCTGTCCACGTTATAGACGTAGCCCGATTTGATCCGCAGGTCGCGGAACAGGCGGGAGAAAAAGCCGCCGCCCAGCACCGTGTTGCCCAGCATCAGGGTGAACCGATCCGGGTTCGTTACCAACAGCGGAATGGTTTCGGTCAGCGCCACCTCGTCCTGCACGCTGGTGGGATCGGGCACCTGGGCGGAGGCGGTGTGGCTGGGGCCGACCGGCGGCAAATCCACCACCGGCGTTGGACCCTCGGCGTGCCAGGCGCCAAACGTTGCGCTTACCACGCGCTGTGCCTCGGAAGCGGTGACGTCGCCGGCCACCACGATGGTGGTGAGGTCTGGGCGGTAGGCCGCATGGTAGAAGGCGTGCAGGTCGTCCGGTGTCAGCGCCATCACGGTCTTGGGCGTCGCCTCGCGCAACGACGGATCGCCCGCCGGCGCCAGCGAGCGAGCCACCGCGCGCTTGAAACGATAATCCGGCGATTGCAACAATCCCGCCAGCCCCTGCGCCACCTGCCGCCGCACCACCGCGAAGGCCTGCTGCGGAAACGCCGGCCGCAATTCGTTGTCGGCCAGCAATTTCATGCCGGGCTCGAACTGTGCCGTCAGAACCTTCAGCGAGAAATTCGACCCGGCCTCTTCCTGCGCGGCAATGTCGTCGAGCGACTTCTGGAACGCCAGGCGATCCTGCGATTGCGTGCCGTAACTGAACAATTCGCCGGCGACCTGGCCGATCCCCTCCTTGCCCGCCGCCTCCTGCATGTCGGTATCCTGGCGAACGTGCCCGTACACCGAAATGGTGTGGCTGACATGCTCGGGCTGGACGATCAGGCGCAGGCCGTTGGACATCATGCTGACGGTGGGCGGCTCGGGCGGCGGCGGCAATTGCAAAGCGTCCAGCGCCTGCGACGCCCATTCCGGCAACGGCACCGGCTTTTCCGGCGGAGCGCCGAACGATTCCGCGCCGCCGAAGCCGCGCCCGGCGATCGGCGCACCGGCGTTCTCCGGCGTCAGAATGGCGGTGACCGCGTGATCTGGCGTCAGCAGCGTGCGGGCGAGCCGGTTGACGTCCTCCAGCGTGACCGCCTGATACGCGTGGGCCACGTCGTCCGGCGATTGCGCGCCTTCGAAGGCCAGCGCCTTGGACCAGCTTTCGGCCAGCCCCGTAATGCTATCGTTCTTGAAAGCGAGCTGGGCGAGCTCCTGCCGCCGCGCCGCCTCCAGCAAGTCCGGCGACACGCCATGCGCCGCGGTGTCGGCAATCACCCGCCGCATATCGGCCAGTAACGGCGCAGCGTCGCCGCCCTTGGGAAAGCCGGCGGCGGCGACGGCATAGCCGGCATCGGGCTTCGGCAAATAGACGAACTCGCTGAACAGCGCGCGGCCGGCGGGCACCAGGCCGTACAGGTCGGCACGCTGGCTGCCGACGATGTCGGACAGGATATCGGCGGCGGCGAAATCGTGGTCCTTCAGGCCCGGCATGCGCCACGCGATGGTGGCCAGGCCAATCGGGAAGTCGGTCGGCAGTGCCAGGGTTTTGGCCTGCACCGGCTGCAACGTCACCGGCTGGTGCGGTGGGATGTCGCGGCGCGGAATGTCGCCGAGGATCTGCTTGACCTGCGCGAGCGCCTCGGCCGCGTCCACGTCGCCGGCGATCACCAAAATGGCGTTGTTCGGCGCATACCAGCGCTCATAGAAAGCGCGCAGCAGCTTGGCGTCGGTTTTGTCGAACGAGGGCCGGGTGCCAAGCGCGTCGTGTTCATAGGGCGTGCCGCTGAACATGATGGCCTGCAACTGCGACAAATAGGCGTAGATCGGGCTGGAGAGGTCGCGCGAAACCTCCTGTTCGATCGCGCCGCGTTCTTTGTCCCAGTCGGCCTCGTTGAGGCTGAGGCCGCGCATCCGCAGGCCCTCGGTGCGCAATGCGACGGCGAGGTCGTCGGACGGGACGGTGTAGAAATATTGGGTCACGGTTTCGGTGGTGTCGGCGTTGTAGGAGCCGCCGAGCGCCGCCCCCAGCTCGGCAAGCTGGTCGCGATCCAGCCCCTGGCTGCCGCGGAACATCATATGCTCCAGCGCATGGGCGGTGCCCGGAAACCCCGGCGGCGCGTCGTCAGACCCGGCCAGGTAGTTGATTTCCGTGGTCACGACGGGGGCCAGCCGGTTCGGCACAATCACCACGCGCAGCCCGTTCGGCAAGGTGGCGCGCTGCACCGCGCCGCGCACGGTGGCCGGGTCGGGCAGCGCTGTGGCCGACCGCGCGTCCGCCCGGGCCGGCGACGCGGCGGCGAGCGCGAAGCAGGAAACCGCGCACACGAACCCGACTTTGACCAGTTGACGCACCATGAACCTCCACCCATGCCGCTCGCCCGCGCGCGGCGGCGGGCCGTGTGGGACGGTATTTAGGGCGGCAGGTCAATAGGTGCAGGCGTCGGCCGGACCTTGACCCTCACCTCGCCCCTCATCTTGACCATGGGGCGCGGGAAAGCTACCCCAACTCGCGCCGTCCCGTTCGTCTAGAGGCCCAGGACACTAGCCTTTCACGTTGGTAACACGGGTTCGAATCCCGTACGGGACGCCAAAACTATTCTCTTGCGTCCGGTAATGCGCCCACACAGCCCGTAAATTCCGAGCCGTTCGGACAAACTGTATCAGTGCAGCGCACGCCGAACGATCTCCGGTTCGCGATCGATCACAGCCAGCAAAGCCAATGCAGGCGCATCCGGCCGGGTTCGTCCCTGCTCCCAATCCCGCACAGTACCGAGCGGTAAGCAGTAGGTGCTGGCGAATTGCTCTTGGGTCATGCCAAGGCGAGCCCGCAGCGCCTTAACATCCGGCAGCCGGCGCATCCGCGCCAATTGCTCCGGCGTCATCGGCTGCGCGTCGGGATCCGAC
>Ga0116229_10003945_pt1 | contig 24390 bp, 15 predicted proteins | sample S1TSphgellanicum_3_FD_87313 | JGI IMG/M metagenome (GOLD analysis project Ga0116229, IMG submission 87313) | Host-associated microbial communities from peat moss isolated from Minnesota, USA - S1T2_Fc - Sphagnum magellanicum MG | ecosystem: Host-associated > Plants > Peat moss > Unclassified...
CTGTTGCTTGGAGAGAAAAGCATTAACTAGGAAGGTGGAGAGGAAAAACATAAAGGAAGAGGGAAAGGAAGGAAGGTGGGAAAATCAAAAGAAAATTTGCTTCTCCTCCTTGACACACACACACTTATGCCTTAGGAACGGGGCACACACTAGTAAATTATAAAGGAAGTTTAATATATCGCCTCCATCAATTTGGGCATGAGGTTCAACATCCTCATTTGTATTTTTTTCCTCTAGCACTAAAGTAGGAACTACATTTTCTTGTCTTTCTATCATCAAAATAATTTTCTCCAAATCTATCTCAATTTTATCTGCATTCGCAACAGATGTTTCTCTAACATCCCCACTTGCTTGCATTTGCTCCTAAACAATTTTAGGAGAAACTAATTCAGCAACATCTTCAATTGATACTTGCATTTTGTATCCCACCACCCCTACATCCAAATCTCCTTCACCTCCCATGCCATCTTCAATTGAAACTTATTGATTTGCTCCACCATTTGTTGCTCTTATTCAAGTTTGCATCTAACACAAACACAACAATGAAAAAAGAAATTATATACCAAAAAAAAAAAAATGCCTGCACTAGCACCATGTTCAGCCAACACCAACTAGCAGCCATGTTCAGTTAGCAACCATGCTCAACCAACACCAATAGCAAAACACCAAAAGAGGATGACGATAGTACATGGTGCCATCACTGTCCTCTTTGCCCAAAAAAATAAAATGATGGCAATGTTGTCATTGTTTTTTTCGCAACATAATTTCTTTTTTTAAAATGACAAGCAACATGTGTTGTTCGTTGTCTTTGTTCCCATGTTTTTGCAAGACAACATCAAAGGAGGATGATGACAACACCATGTGTTGTCGTCATTTTCTTTGCAACAAATAAAATAATAATAATGAGAAGCGCATTATGCTCATTGTTTTTTTTCCCATGCTCTTGCAAGACGACACCGGATGAAGACAATGACGACACATGGTACCATCATCGTCCTCTTCACAACAAAAAGAAGAAGATGATTATGACATCAATGTCATTGTCATCTTCTTAATAATAGAAAAAATAAATGATGGGTAGCGCATGTTGTTTGTCATTTTTCTTCTTGTGCTCCTACAAGACAACATTACAAGAGGACAATGACAGTGCCATCGTCATCCTCTTTGCAACAAAAAGAAGAAGAAGACGATGATGGCATTGATGTCATCGTAGTTTGTTTTGCAACTAAAAAAAAAACAAAAATACCACAAGCAACGTGTGTTGCTTATCATCTTATTTTTTGTGCTCCTAGAAGACAACACCAAAAAAAGGATGAAGGTGGCACATGATGCCATTGTCATCCTTTTCGAAGCAAAAAAAAAGATGATGATGGCATTGATGTCGTTGTCATTGTTTTTTTATAACAAAAAAGAGAAAAAAAGATGACAAACAGTTACATGCTACTCATCATCTAATAACCAGAAAAAAAACATTAGAATGATGATGAACAATAGCCAGGGTGTTGTTCCACTTGCAAAACACCAAAAGAAGATGATGATGGCACACACTGCCGTCATCCTTTTCACAACAAAGAAAAGAAAAAAAAAAAAAAAAACGACGACATTGATGTGGTCATTGTTTTCTTTACAACAAAAAAAACAATGAGCAACTACCTACTACTTGTCATCTTTTTTCCTACATTCCTACAAGGATGGCACATGGCGCCGTTGTCATCCTCTTTGCAAAATAAAAGGACAACGATGACACTATGTGTTGTTGTCGTCTTTTTTTATAACGAAACAAAAGGACGAGAAGACAATAACACTAGAGTGTTATCGTTTTCTCTGTAGTAAAAGACAAAAAAGAGAAGATGATGACACCATCATTGTCATCTTCTCTACAACAAAAAAAGAAAAGAGAAGATGATAACAATGGTGCCGTTGTCTTCTTCTTTTGTTAAAAACGTTTTTTTTTAAAAGGAGAAGGTAGGAGCTTACCTTCTCCTCTTGCATTGTTCCTAAGCTCGTCGTGCCTTGCTTAGTAGCTCCTCTTGCCCTCTTCCTAAGCTCCTAAACTCCTCTTGCGATGGCGATGGCGGATCGCACATTGCTACTGGGGACAATCATGGCAAGAAGAGCATTAGTGAGTGTTGGAAGTGAGTGCAAATGACCAACTGAGGAGGGGTCAATAGCATGAAGAAGGGAGGTGGGTTGGTAGGAAGAAGGATTATAGGTAGGTTGGGTGTAGGTAGGAACTTCCCAAAACAAATTTTTGATTCAAGGGTGGGCCAAAAAGAAAGTGGAATAAAATTTGTCCCCAGGAAAAAAAAATTAAACTAGGGAATACAAATTGGGCTAAAGAAAAAAGGAGTAGAAGAAAAAAAAATATTAATTAAGTAAACTAACCCATGGGAGACAATTTCATCCCATCCATGAAATCCCAAAACATGATTTTTTGGATGGTGCATTGGTGGGTGCTAGGTCACTCAAACCAAAAATTTTAACCCAATTTTTATGAATACATATTTTTCACAGTTTTAGTTCTAGATCTAACAAAAGATTAATTTCACAAGCTTTATTAGAATTGAACGCACTCAAATTCACTTAACATGAACCCTTATTTTAGTAAATCTCATGGTTGAAGGCATTGCCCAACATTTACAACCCCATGATTGTTACCTTAACCATCGTTATTGATGCATCAAATGCAATTAGAAATAGAGAGCCAACTATCATTTAAGAAAACAAAAGTTACAAGATATTTAATAATTACCCATTCATTATTAAATGACATGAACAAATTACATAGTTGAAATTGGGTAATGGTGGTTTGCCACACACATGTTCTAAATAGTGGTACCCCTATTGATGCACTCCCAAGCTCTTTGATGGATTCAAATGTGAGTCTAGAATTAAAACAGTGGAAGAACAAGTAGTTGGATGCACGCTCCTTGGCTCGCAACACTTTGGGGGTAGAAAAGCGTGCTCGAGCTCCGGGATGAGACTAGGAAGATGGACAATCAATTCATTTATTCACACGGACCTGCACAAACCAAACAACAAGTTGGTTAATGCATGTTGGAGCACTTTTGGTGTTAGGACAAGCCACGAGTAAACTCGAACTCATAAAACTCATCATGGCTCGAACTTGGGGGAGGCCACCACCTTCCCCCTTATAGTATACTTTGTGCCTCTCCACAAGGCCCACATCCAAATGGCATTTTGTTTCGGGACTCTGAAATGGGAGTCTTGAAATTCCCAAAGTTGGGACTCTCGCGATTTTGGGGGCTCATAACATTGTTTGCAGATCTCCGATTGATATGAGGTTTAAAACAAAATTGTAGCCATTGTTGAGAGATTTTCAACGGTATGTTGCATGCCACTTGCACACAAGGACATCCCCGACTTTTAGTGGTCGGGAGTCAAACTACCAAGTTGACTCCGACCCTTCTTTTGACCATAACTTGTGTTTTAGGTATCCAAATGGGTCATGCAAGCCCATTTCGGACATCTACGTTCCAAGAGCTTTCCAATGATATATTTAACTCCTCAATCTAATGAGTTTTAACCCCTAAAATCGTTCTCTGAAAATTTAAGAGTCCATTGGGATTCCAATTCCCAAAATGGGAGTTCATTTGGGAGTGTGAGGGTTCATTCCCTCACACTCTTTTGCACTCCCGGGAGCATGAAATGTGACTCCTGGGCTCACTCTTGGCCCGCACCCTTGTAAGCCCTTGCTTTGGTCGTGAACCCAAGGCTAGGGCTGCGACACATGTGGAGAGGGGATTTAAGAATAGTCATTTGTGGTTGTTGGTTACTTGGTTTAAGGCCATTATATTATAGTTCATATAACCTTGTGGCAATTCATGAACTTTGAAATTCCATTTTTTTCATTAATGTATATTTTGATCGTTTGGTAATACTTGCAACTGATGCTTTTTTTTGGGTTAATCCAAAAAGGGCTTGGCGAATGGCAGAAAGTGATTTGGGCTATCAAATTAGGTTGAAGTCGCCAAGATGCAACATTTTGGTAAGATTTATGAGCCAATGCCTCGACAAATAATTTATATATGGTATCGTTTCATCTTTATTTCTCCCATCCATTGGATGCTAAAAGATTACGCGAGTACTATACCTCTTCACCACCTAGTGCACTCCAAGCTCACCACCATCACTTGTAATTATGCAAGCAATGAAGAAGAGATCGTTGCCTCTAAGGACCTTGGATTTTATGTTGTAATGTGTTTTGTAGGATGTGTTTCCTATGTAGATTTCACAACAGTTGAACAACACAACGAAAGCACAACAAAGAACCAAAAAAATAGAGCATTTCAAGGTGTGGATGTAACTTTAGTTGATTTGATATTTTTGGGTCAGATCTTTGCATTTATGGTTAGAAATTAAGAAAGGGGGATTACAATTTGTTATATAATGTTTAATGTGTGTTAAACTAAGTTAGGGAGGTGCAAAATGCAAAGAGGGACATTCAATCAAGGTATAAGTACAACGCCTATTTTTAATTCAATCTACTTTTATATAAGCAAGTTTTCGTGGACTGAACAAGCTTCTAGTTTTTTGTTATTTGTAGACTATGTTTTCATTTTTTGAAATTCCCATTGATTTATGTTGCCTAAATATTCTTGTGCCTTTGACCTTGATATGTGATTTTGTTACTACTTTGAAACTGGTTGAAACAGATCTTTTTGCAATATTTTGTGAAAGTTCATCAAAGTTTCCACATCATTAATTCAGTTTTTTTAAATATGTTGGTAATCATATGATTTTGGTCCTTTTGTGTTGTAAAATTTTTCATCTAGTGTAGGATGTGTAGTGAGTGAGAAATGCATTGATGGATGCACATTTAATCATTTACTTGCAGGTCCAAATTTAGATTCCAAGGGTGCTATAATTGGTTATGGTTAGAAAATTCTTGGATTTAGCAACAACCACTGGTTGAATGGGACAATAGTATGGTCACATAGTTTCTTGTGTTTAATTTCATATACATAACAAAGGCATTTTACATTGAAAACCCACTTTTCAATACTTTGTGTGCTATAGTTTGTCATTGTTGGTAACTTGGTTTTTGCATATGAGGTCATGCTATTTAGTTTGAAGCATGTTAAACTTTTGTCATTAACACCCATATATGTATGTCATACATGATGGTACAACCTTGAAGACAAGCATTTGTCATGTGTGAACTATGGAGAATCCAAAATTGGGTATTGCCCGATTTATTCTCTGTGACTTCAAGTTTTTTAATGTTTAAACTTTACTTACTTCTAGATGGCACTTCACTTCCTCTATGATATATGCATTTACTTTACTTCCTAGCAATTCACCATACTATAGCTACACTTGATCAATCATGTTCCACTCAACATTGTCATACAAATTAAAGATGTGGCATGCATTGTCGGCATGCATGTTGTAAGAGAACTTGTTGTTCATGTATTAAGTTTACAAGCACCAGGCATATCAAAATGTTACCATTTTGAGTTGTAAAATGCTTTGATTAAATGAGATGCAACTTTTCATGGGGTCTATTGACAATCATTTCTATTTCAAAATTTTCATTTTTAAGTTTTTTTTTTCTTCCTTTTCTAACATTGTTTCCATTTTATCTTTTGTTATTTTTTGTTGTGTTTTTTCTTCTTCATTTTCTTTACTAGCACTTATGTTTATAATTTGAATATTTGTGCTCTTTACTTATAATTGCTTGCACATTGCATTGTGAGCCATAATTGTTTTTTTCATAAGCAAGAGTGGTGAAAAGCTGGCAACCACAAAATAAGATCCATATTAACAATAGGTAGAACACATATCTTGACACCTTTTCACATTAATTTGTAGCCACAAAATTTATCATGTTAAATTACTTGTCATTTCATATTTGACATTGTTTTGCAATTTAGTAGCTTCATAAACATAAATGTGAAAAAAAATGTTGTTGCATGAATTCATAACACTCTTTAGATGCTCGTCACAAAGTTTGAACATGGACTGCTTAACATAGCTAGTTTGAAAGACAAAAATCTGTTCATAGCCAATTGGAGCTACAAGTCTTAAAAAAATATGCCACCTAACACCCCCACTATGGGCAGATGGTAGCCAAACACCTTAATGAAACAAAATGGAAAGAAAAAACATTGCTTGCAACTACACCACCTAAAAATATTATGCACATTTATCTACCAACGCATGTTTTAGTCATAATATAAAAATATTTTAAAATGTGTATAAGTTTATATATAACTCATATAAAATAAAATAAAACTTATGTAACTAACAAGATGTTTGCAATAACCCCCAAGTTAGGTAACCAAATGGAAGCATCCAAAATTGATCTTTTAGTTTAGATAATGACACATATGTTTTATGCACATCTTATTGATGAAATCTCATTGTAGTTTATTAGCATCATCATGGATGTAGTTCATCCATCATTTTTCATTTTCCATCTATCACATAAATTTTATTCATCATTGTTCATTTTTCATCCGTAATGTGTTAGGAAAGTCTTCATGAAAATTCATTGAAATATTTTCATATGGAAATTTCCTTGAACAAAATCCCAAATTTCATCTATGAAGGAAGGTTGTTTATTTGTTTTGTTTTGTTGTGCTCTTGGTACTATTGGAAAACCCTTGACAAGTAGGGGTGCACCAAGTTGGTTTCATAATGTTTTGACATGTGGTGAAAAAATTATTGAATATTGAACATTTAATTCAAAACTAAAAATTAAAAATTATTTGATTGCACTCTTGGTATTGTTGGAAGGCCTTCAATGAATAGGATTTAATGAAGGTGATTTAAAAATTTCAAAACCTAACTTGCAAGAAATATATACATTTTAAGTAGTTTTTGTTGTTGAAAATTCAATTAAATTATAAAAATATTTTGAAGGAAAAAGTTAATTGTGTAACTTGATTACACTTGGGCCAATGATATAGGCTACATTGTAAATAAAAGTAATTTTTTTTATTACCTTTAGTCTATTCAACATCATTTTTGAGATATAATCTTGCATTATAACCTTGTTTCTTTCATTTCATGTTATATTTTTATACATGATCATAATAAAATTTCATTTCATCCTTTTTCTTGGGCACTTCATGTTTATATATATCATGTTTTATGTTTAAACTTAAATTTAAGCTTGCTCTTTCCATAATTCATTTTTGTTTCATGTATTTTGGAATTCCCTTTGCCATCATACCTTTTGTGCCCATGATAAAATATGTGATTTAAATAATTATTTTTACAAATATATTGTCATCATTAGACAAATAAATCATTAATGAACCAAGGGGATCAGGCAACAAAATTCTTTTGTTGAAAATATGGACAAAATATTATGGATTTGATTATGATAAATGTGGGAGGTGCTAGGGGAGGTTTTGTTTGGTGCAATCTCATGACTAATCATAATTAAATGTCCAAAATTTCAAAGTCATGGTTTGGGCACCATTGTATGACTCCATCATCATAAAATAATGGTGAAAAGCACAATGTAAATGCTCTTTGCATTGTCTAAAGTTGATATTAGGAGATTTTACCTTGCCTAACTCAACAAGAGATTTGTAAAATTTATCCACCATTATATTTGATGCAATAAATGAATTGAAATCAAATGTTGAAAAACATCCATGATAATGACCAAGATTACTTATATATGATCAATATATCAACTAGTAGATAGTTTGAACATGAACATCATAAAAATCCTACTATGAGTTTGTGCTCTCAAATAAAAAGAAAAACCTAGAAACTCAAATAAAGACCCATAATGCAAACATATCCCCCATATTGATTGCATCCAAAAAGGGGGCATATGCACTAGAACTTACTTAAATCGAATGACTAAGTTGCTGTAGTGCCCAATCATTATTGTGAATGTACTTCAAGCTTAGTGATAATAAAAGTTGTCCTTTCGACATTCACGACTTTATGTAGACTTTTGGAGCCCAAGATCCTACAATTCACAGAAACCGACACACTCAAGCCAGTTACTGAACATACCAATTGTATGGGAGCACCAAGCTTCCGGGTTATGGGACACAAAAGACGGTGAGTTATGAGGTTCAGCCAACAAACGACCAGCAATGTGGCAAGAAAGGTACTAGGGAGCTATGAAAACGTTAGAAGGCAGCAAGATATGTGATATATTTGGGAAACTCTGCAGAACTCTTGTCCAATGGGTGCTGTCACAGTAGTGGCTTTTGAAGCTATCACCATGGGAATATATTTCCACTCTTTTGCTTAAACAAATGCACATGATGTTTTGAGTCAAAGCAAAATATTGGCCAGCGGCAGCTTCTGGGTCCTCCTTCTTGCTCTGACAGATGGATTCAGATTACTCTAGTCTCATTATAATCTTACTGCAACTGTTGTAGGCCTTGTCCATGTATCCACCTCAGATTGATGAACTGTTTGTCCTGTTGTACTTGGAAAAGCTTATAAAGAAAGGATTGTTCATGCAGGTCCCCTCACAACTGTGTATGATCACCCCTTTCCAAGATACACCAGAAGAAAGCATAAGTTTCCAACAAAGAGCCCACCTGAGAGTAGTCCCCAGAATCTAATCCTTGACTACTCCTGAAAATCAAGTACCCACCTGGAAAAGCAAAAGGAAACAACAGACTCTCTTTCATATCATGCATCTCACAGACATGGTGGTTCAGAACACTAATTGCATGAACCCCACTCTTCCAGAATTCCCCTTTTTGTCATTTTGACCCAGTCTGGTAGAGTCTTCTTCTCCAACTGAAGTTGAAATTCATATAGCCCCAGATGTGAGTAAAGTACATTGCATTGTCTCTGGCCCACTCTATACAAGAGACATAGCTTGATATGGGGGGCTGATATTTAGTGTCTTGCGTGTAAAGCCCTGAATACCCCAGTAGAAGAGCTGCCCACCCAATTAGTTAAATGGCCTGTTCAGTGTACTTTGGATGAAGTATAACTATCATATAGTGTGAAAATGGATGAAGTATCATCACATTTGCACGAAATACAGTGCCCTCCTCAAGGTCCACTACAAATCAAATTTACTGCTTCTCCAATGATTGGCCAAGGCGGTGAGATTCAAGTACCGTAGTACCTTTATCTTCTTGATGATTTTTTTTGTTTTCCAGTTTTTCATTTTGGATGTAAAAATAAAAATTTGCTGAAATTCGTACAATTGAGGTGGGAAAAATGATGCGAAGTAATTTTGCACTACTGAGGCACACTGCACCACCAAGCTTTAAGGACAGGCCGTCAATAGTATTGTCAAACAAATTTCTAGAGCTTTTGACATTTCGAGCAGCTGATTTCCAGAATGGTAAATGTATTACAATAGTCTCTCATCTTATATTGTTGCATCTTTCATGTTTATGGGTGAGGATGGAGAAAGAATTAACACTCTACATTGGATGTCATAAACAATGCTAGAAGCCCAAATAGGGCATTATAGCTCAAGATACTGTATGCAATATGATACGTGTGTGTAGCAACCAGGGATTTTTAAAAAGGGAACTTTCATCACTGGAGAATTGTTTTTTGGAAAATTGATACAAATTTTATTTTTTTCCAGGGCTTTTCTAGTCACCAAATTTCTGAATCAATTAATTTAAAAAATTGCCAAACTTTTGTATTAAGCTCCAGTAGGGTAACAAACAATATACTCAAATTTTTTACTTTCATTTTTTTTTGGGTTTCTAGCCCTAGCCAGATTTGCTTTAATCATCATCTCACTGATGATCACCACTTCTGCTACATTACAAAATTGACAAAAAAGAGAGGGAAAAAAAAAAGCACTGGTGGCAACCAAGTCATGTTATGGCTTGATTGTTTTGCACCCTTCATAGTAAGTAGTACGAGTAGCGCCGCATAAGATCACATCGTGGCAGTTAGTACTGATGACGCTGCACAAGATCATGTTGGCAGTCGTCTGTATTACTCTTGACTCCACCTCTCGCAATTTCCAAAGTTTCAAAGGGAATAAGGCAGTTTGCTAGTGGATGCTGGCAGGAGCCAGAAAGAAATAACTTTAGCAAGAAATTATTATAGCAATGTGGATGGTTTGTGAGCAAAAAGCTGGTAGCCAAACATGTACTAGGACAGATCCTTGACTCCTTGGCAAACCCTAACTAATGGGATGGGACTCCACTCTCATGAAGCATACTGCATGTGTGGGTTACACTGATGGGTGCTTCAGAATAGTAGTCATCAACCAATATTTGTCAGCTCTGATTAATCCGAGACTGAAGTCCTGATGTCACTTCTTTCAACCTTTTGCAGCACTGACACCCGCAAAGTTTGAATGTAGAAATGTTTTATACATCCTGCAACCCTTATTAGTACATAAGGAACAACACAAATGATGAATCTTGCCTATTGTTGTTATATTGGTGTGTACCTTGCTCACGTTGGTACATGTTTGTCTAGAAATAATTAATTCATTTTGAGGATTTCATTTCAACAAGTGATATATTCCCAAATATTCCATCAGCTTCTTTATTTTCCTTCAGAAAGAAATATTTCTGAAAAATATATTTATTTATTTTTTGAATTCTGAAAATAATATAATTAGTGTTGAACTGGACCCAGGTACTACAATATAAAGATAAACTCTCCTATGTACTAAAGAGCAGGCCCTTAGTGGCCTATTCTGCCAGGCTCCCACTCACTGGACAACCTATCATGCCCAGCCTGCTAGCCACGAGCCTGGCAGAATCGGCCACCAAGGGCCAATTCCCTGACATAAGTTGCAAGTTCCCTGGCATTCAAAATCATGTAAACTCCTTGAACAGGAGGTTTCTCTCTGACTGTCAATTGGGCTGGAGAATCATGCCACAGAGACGGCTGAATGGGGCCATCCCCATGGCATGATTAATGAGCATAAGATATCCTCCAAATACACGTAGGAAATTTCTGCAAGTGCTTTAACCATATGCACTAAGGCCACTAAACCACAGTAAAACTTGAAAACCTTTTGGGTTTCTTCTAAACATTAGAGATATCAATAAAGTAACCTTCTTTTAGGCCTTTCTTTCATCCCCCAACCGGCCCCTTTTTTTTGGGGGCAAAAAATCGTCTAAAGGCTACAAATGTGAAGGTCCTACAACAGCCCTGTTATAAAATTGAAGGTAAAAATAAGGTCAAATAGCCTAATCCACCTATTGCGAAGTGGTTGTATCATCACCCTTTAGAAAACCTAAACCACTTTATCGCCATTGCCTTTATCCCTGTCGTTGTTTAATCACCATCATTGCACCCATCTTGCAAGAGCTTTTCACTATCATGCTATGTAGTGACAAGCTTTGTTGTCAACATTGCAATAACAACAAAGTAGACATTGCTAGCATCTTGCGACACTAGCACAACTAAAATTTGCCAACATTTTTTTGCATTGGGATTTTATAGATAATGAGATCCATATGCACGGTGATGGTAGTTAATTTAATAGCACTAGTTATTGTAGTGACTCTTTGAATGATTTTGTTTTGGAGAGGGATGGTTTCATGGATTTTGAATTCTAATGGTTGGATTGGATTTGGAGCAAATTGGGATTTGGAAATTGGAGTCAACTTGGGAGAGATTTGGTGTACGAATTGGTCCATACTCCAAACTCCTGAATAATGATTAAGAAGGGATTTGATCATTGTGGTTGTAGCTTGTGGGCACTGGTGACTAGGTAGTGGGAAACCATTCTAACATAGTGACAATTGCTTACAAGTTACAACAACAATTGAAATGGTATTTCTTTGAAGCAAGGTTCAAAATTTTGTCAAACTCCAAAATGTTTTCAATTTCGATCACCAGACTTGTAGGTATGGCTTTGGTGACCAGTTTTCAAAATTTCCAAGTTCATGTTTTTGCTGGCAAGTGTTACATTTGAAGTTTACTACTTGTAATCTTGCATATTGAGTTTTTGGAAATCGAGAATTGGAACTTGGAACTTGAGGTGTCAATGGTCATTTGAATTTCACAGGCTAGGGTTCAAGGCTTAAGCTTCATTATGGAGGATTATGTGCATAATTCAACAAATTGGCACGTTGTAATCTTTCATTGCTTAAGCTCTTGAAACCTTCATTCATCATTTGATTTTCAACTAGATGCTTAAAAATTCCATATTCATTACACCATCTTTTCAAATATTTGAGGTTTGCAGTTCCTTCCACCTTTTGGTCTAATTTTTTTTCCCATCTTTGATTTTTAGTGTATGAACAATTAGGGTTTAGTTAGGGTTTAGGTTCTCAAATTTAAAGCATTTCAAAAATCTACTTGTATGATCTAACTTTTAAACTTTGTGGAATTTTAAATTTTTTGCAACTTTCTTGTATTTCCAAGGTTTTGGAACTTGATCTTTGAGCTTTTCAAGTCTTCTCAATTTTGCAAGTTTAATAGAATCAAAGTCTTGCTATAAATTTTGTTGAGTTTTTGCATTAGTAAACACCATGGCCCTTTTTTAAATTCCCAAAAACTTCAAATTCAAGCCTCTTTACCATTTGTTGTTTCAAGATGGAATTGGGCCATCTTCTTCACCACCATTGTCAAACATTAACCCACCCATTATCTTGTTTGATATGTCTAATTAAGATTTATGCAAACAAGGAAAAAAAAAAGGTTTTATGACAACTTTTGAAAATTATAAGATGCATGGATTTGCTTGCCTACCTTGGGTTGAGTTTATTTGTTGATTATAAAGGGGAAGTTCATGAAGTCAGATGCATGATATGCACATTTGTTGAAGGGAAAAACAAGTTGTTATCTTTTAAGCTAGATAGCCTTTTTAGGCATGTTGACCATTGGAAATGCACAATTTTCATGCTTGGTGTTGATGCAAGTTCTTATTATATGAACAAGAATTATGTGCATTCCAATAATGAAAATCAATACACTATTAGTCAAAGACCTTTTGCTTTAGACCTATTTCAATGTGATATTCCCCTTGAACATAAACGAAAGTATGTCCAATTTGTTACTCTTTATCACATCCTTGCTCATGGTCGTCTAATGACTAATTTTGAAAGGTTCAAAGTTTTATTCCAAATGTTCAAAATGAAAAATGTTGGAAGGAAACATTGGAGTGATTAGTTTGGTTGGGGCATGGTAGAGGTCATGAATAGTATGTTATTAGATGCTACCAAAGTTACATTTGCATTTCTGCTAATGAAGTCACAACAATTGATAATATTCAATGGTTGTCCAAGCTTGGAAGAGGATTCCAATCTTCCTTTGTGTTGAAACAATTGCGGTCTTTGCCACTTCTAATAACATATTTGTTTTAATGATTGAAATTTATTTGGATTTTGGTGGCCTAAGACTAGAAGAATTGAGAGCTAAGCTTGTTAACATGGGTTGTGATGGGAATAGTGTGTTCCAAGGCCATCGAACTAGTGTGACACTATAGTTCAAAGGAAAAGTTCCTTTTATCAATGGAGTTCATTTTATTTACAAGATAAATTTGGCAGTGGTCACTTGATTAGAGTTGGATCTAGGGTGTTAGTCCGAAGGTATTTAGGAAGCACTATATGCTTTATTTGTTCATAGTCCAAAAAAGTTCATGGAATTTCAAAAACTTATTTAGCCAATTGGCACTAAGGGGAACAAATTGTTCAAGAATGTGAAAACCTGCAAGATCTCTATGCTTTCTCCAGCAAAGTAGGTTTTTGCATAATATTGGTTTTTAATTGTCATAATGCATGTAGGGAGTTCCAAAAGTGATGCATTTATAAAGAACTTTAATTCTTTGTGTGATGTTGACCTCATTCTCAAGCTTCCACATATCTTTCCGATGCTTGAATATGTGTATGCATTGATCAAAATTACATAGAGAAAGGATGTATTCATCTGCAATTTTGTGGAGTTTATCAAATTGGCCCAACAAGAGCTATACTGGCTCTATTGTGATCCTTATGCCAAGTATGAGGATTTAGCATTTGATGAGTTCAATTTCATCCAAGCTTTAACCAATCATACCTTTCCTTTGAATTAATTTTTTAATTTGAATGATGGAGAGGACATTGCATACCTTGCATTTTCATTTGTTGATTTTAAGTACCATGTTACCAATCCCATGTTGATCGTGGTGGAGAAAAGTACCATGCCACCAAAGGTGTTTTAAACCAAGCCATAAACAAGGTAAAAGATGAATGCGAAGGTGTAGTTTGAAATTTTATTTCATAGCTTGAATGTTGCTTCCCACAACATGAAGTGATGACAACCTTGGGTGTAATATATCCTCAATTCTAGACTACAAATGGACTAGAAACATAGGAGAATTTCCACACTCACTTGAATTTGTTAAAAGCCACATTTTGTCTACATCACAAGGTGGGTGAAATTAGGAAGATTTTGCCTCCTTTGCTTTCAAGTCAGAACCTTGATGTGCATACTTCTTTTTTTCAAGGTCACCATGCTACATAATGTAGAGGCAATTTTCAAAGACGACAACCAATTCAACCTTGTTACACAACTTGGGCGCAAAATTTTTACATCTTCCATTTTCAACCATAAGTGTTCGGAATACATTAAGTTTGCTAGGATTGTTGCTGTCCAAGTGTTTGGTTCTGTTGAAAATGAATGTACATTTAACACCGTAAGTTTCATGAAGAATAGATTATGAAATTGACTTAACACACATTTGGATCTGTGCACTAGATTCTACAACTAACATTTTTTTATTATGAAATTTTTTCCGTATGAACAAGCCATTGCTAAGTGGATTGGCAAAGTTTGATATTATGCATATGTATAAGTGACATCATCAATGTTCTTAGAGCTTTGCAAAATGTCAAACCAAAATTGGATGTTTTGGGTGTTGTAGTTTTGATGTTATGATTTAAGAATCATTATTACCCATATATAAACTACTTCATTTTATTTGAATCACTTGGTGAGTCTATTTTTGTTTGCAATTTTTTTTCTGCATTGGTTGTTCAATTTGTGGCTATTTTTTTCTACACTCCAGTGAATTATTTTTTTAGGAGGTGCATATCATTTGAGCTCTTGGGATGGTTTCAATATTGATGTGCAAGTGGTCTTCATTGAAGTTTTAGTTCTATCCATGGTATTCTCATGGAATATTTTGTTGACCATGCCACATGGTAGATTCAAATGATGAATATTGTAGAATTTGTTTTCTAATTTGTCTTAGGCGCAAAAAGGACTCGAGCAATAATGGGTAGCACCCTTATGGGGGTTGGTGTTCAAATCCCCTTCAAGCTACTTGAGATATGATTTGAATGTCCACTAATAATTGTGAATGTTGATTTTGTAGGTGTATCCTACTCCAATTCATTAAATTCCAAAAATTCATGTAATTTAATGTTGTTGATTTGCTTTTGGATTGAAATTTTATTTGCAAGCTCTTCAATGCTTCTAAGTTAATTAGTTCTTACAAATAGAACCCATTTGGGCTCTTAGCGAATGTAGCCAAATGTAATCCTTTGACAACACACATGTCACCACTATTTTTTATCACAAGTATTTCAATTATATCCACTATGTAAACATTTGTTAGTTTGATTGTAGCCACTCTATAAATATATCCAGATGACATCTCACCATCCTGGCCACTCATTAAAATAAATAATTCGCCAAGTCAACTCCACCCCACACACATATTTAGCCATCTATGTTATTTGAGGCCTAAGTTGTGTGGTCACATTAGTAACTAGTTAAAATTGAAAAAAAAATGGTTGCCCCCAACTTTTCTTTCAACCTTTAAACATTGTTATCTGCAAAGCAATGAAATTTTATTAAATATGGATATAAAATGCTGAAATTTAGGATTAAATGCATGAGATTTGAGAACATTGTGAAAATCACAAACAAATGCAATAGTTGGGATAAGTGAAACTCGGTGTTTTGGGGATGGCACATTTCTTGTTCACACACTTGTTGCCAAAAGAAGGGTTGGAGGATGAAAGAAGCTAACAAGCAACATGGGTTCCTTTAGGTTCCCTATTAACAGTTCTATTTGTAGAAGCAAAAATTGGCAACAAGCATGTGAACTAATAATGTGTCAAAACCTACATCCTTCATCCATGAACTCACGATTTGTTAAAATGCTTTAGTTGAAACTTTGGGATTGATCCACATTTTAACACCATGCATTTTTGAGGGGTTGTATTGAAGGGCCATATTCAAAATGCAATGTTATAAGTCCTTGAAGAAATATTTGAAGTATATGCCCACTAGGAAATTGATAATTGAAGAGCAAAATAGTTCCATTTAGGTTTGCGGTAATCCACAATCTCACTATGAATGTTAAATGTCTTTAAGCTGAAGTAGTATGATAATGGTTTCATATGGCCTTTTTCTACCTGTTTTGTAGTCTCCTTACAAGGCACAATGGATGGGTCTTTTTGAGTCTACCTGAGCTAACCATTGTTGAAAATCCACATGCCCATCATATGGATCATGAGAACCATTATTTGCCGGGGCATGCTGGGTACAGGCCATTGTGCCCATTTTGTTTCGCTACCCCTTCAAATGGGATTTGGGTGAGGGTAGGGCAAATTTTTTGACCAGGCAGCAAAATGGGCACAATGGCCTGTACCCAGTATGCTCCATAATACAAGATGGGCAACATTGTTGTGACCTCAACATGATTGTATTTGCAGTGCAAGTAGTAAAATCAAGGACCATGCTAAACTTCCATTGATGTCCTTCATGTCATATCTTACTTCATAATACAACATAAACAACATTATTGTAACCTCAACATGATTGTATTGGCAGTGGAAGTAGAATCAAGGACCTATGCTAAACTTCCATTGATGTCCTTCATGTCATATCTGATTTCAGATTTGGACTTAGCACTTTTGGGTTTGTGTAATCGGGTTCAGAATTCTGCTGAAGCCAGTTTCATTGGGGAAACCATCAACCATCCTTTGAGAATTCCCAGTTTGTTGTCCTCTCTCCTATCAAAAAGGTACCTCAATTGGGATTTTGACTTTGAGAATCAACTTCAATTGGCCTTATGCACTATTTTCATTTGTCCTCCATGCAGGGCTGCTGCGGGAGAATGGGATGGGTCTGTTGGAGTTGGGTTGCAGTTGTAGGTGGGTATCACGGAAAACAAAATGAAAAAAGTTCAACTCTGTTGGGACAAGACCGCATATATGTTCATGCCATTTACCAACTGGTAAGAGTCCTTTGGGCGTTAATCTCTTGTTTTTCTGGATGGAGTTTTATGGTCTCCATGAATTTTAGTGACAAGAATATACTCTTTTCCAGTCTGCCAGACATTTGAGTAATCAATATTTTAAGTAGCATGATCTCTCTCTCTCCACGGGTCGTGCACTTCTTCAATCAATTCAATAAAATATATCATCCTTACATGAGGTTGAAAGGTTCATAATTCATAGCGATTTTGCCTGACACATTTTGTATTATGGAGCGTGCTGGGTACAGGTCATTGTGGTCGATGAGATAGATGCCTGTGCAGAATTTGGGTGAGCCCAAATTTCCAAATAGTCAGCAATACAGGCACCATGGCCTGTACCTGGCATACTCCATTATGCAATGGTTTTCATGGATTTACATAATTCTCATACGGATTTACACAATGGTCATGTGGTCCAAGGTAGATCAGGTACACCTGCGAAGACACTCTGTGTAATAAGGGGACTGAAAAGAGGCAGAAAAAGGCCACATGAAAGCCCTTACATGTTCTTGTTACTCCCAATCCGTGCATATATGTCTCATCACTTAGGAGGTTGATTTTCAGAGACTCAGTATTAGGAGTCGTCAGGAGCAAGCCTTAGGTTTTAAAGGCAAACCAGTTGCCCTTTTGTGGTGAAAGGCTATTGTGAACCTAGAATTTCAAAGTGAAAGGATTTGACCAAGACTTTGCAAAACCCTTTCCAAGAACTACACCAAAGAAATTTTGCATACAAAATTTGAAATTTAAAGAATTGGGATTTATGATGCATCCTACACTTCCTAGAAATCGGTAGTGTGGGTATGGGCAGGTTATCAGGGCAGTTCTTCAATCTCATAACTGCTGTTCTCATAATATCAGACAACAAATTCTGATCCAATTAGTTATGATCATCATTCTAAATATGTATGAAAACAATGAAAGGACTGCCCAAAAACCCATGGTTCTTTGCCAGTTCTTTCATGAAAACTGCATGTCTTTTGGTTTTTGAAATAATGGAATTGAAGGTTCTTTAATTCTGAATTGTTTTTTTCAATCAACTGGAGGTTCTTTCATGTTAAAATTTCAAAAGCCGGAGCCCAAGGATTACTAGCAAAATCAAATACTTGCACAACATTGGTATATAAATATGTTAGTTTCCATATATGTAAATGTGACACTAAGAAAAAATGGATTCAACTCTCTCTCTCTCTCTCTCTCTCTCTCTCTCTCTCTCATACATATTGACACAAATGCATGATCAATTGTCAAAAAATACAACATTGCACTAAGTGTAGATGCTACATATTTCTACATTAATGTGGATCAAACAATCATGGGTCAATAATAATTTTAAACTACCAATTATGTGTCTTCTCGATGTTTCAAAGTGGGTACAATTTTTATCAATCTTGAATTGATGAAAATTAGCAATCATAACATAGTTACACAAAATGTAAATATATTGGAATATAAAATATCACATGTCCAACAAACTTGTAGAAATCACATCTTTGAAAGCTTAGACTTTTTTTTTCCCCCTTAGGGAAACAATTTTCTACTTTGAGGAGGATAAATCCCAATCTAACAATGATCTTGTGACTATGATATAAGCATTACACAATCCAAGGTTTGCAAACATAGGGGGACACCTCTTGATGTTTTTGTTGAAGTTTTGTTGACTAAATCCTTGCTCACATGATGTACCAATAGAAATGCAAAGTATAAGTTGCCATAATTGCACAAGATGATAATACCTCTTTCAACCTTGTGTTAATGAAGAAATGTCACAAAACATCTTGCAAGCCTCCACCATATAAAAATCATTGCAATGGATGAATAATGCATTAATAAATTGGTGAAGATTAAAAGTTGATGCCAAGTAGATGAGTTATGATGACCCTATTCTCACTAAGCCCATATTGCATCCATATACATAATGTGCACCCATGCACACATAACTAAGCTTTGCATCAAATTGGTACTTTATTCACATTGCAAGTATAATGTGATAAAGTATGCCAATTTGTCATCCTTACTCATGGACATGCAATTTGGATTAATTATGTCCAAGCATTTGAATCAAACTGCAAGATTCATTGCATATTTCCTTTCAAATTTGGGTTTTCTATTATAATTTTATTGAAAAGGAATGTTTGTACATTCAATATTTTCCCTAACTATTAAAGGAGCATCCCAAATGCTTCCTTATTAAGACCCAAATTGGTTGCAATATTCCATGAACACACCTTATGACAAAAACATAACCATTTTGGACACAAAATGAGAAGTGGTGAGAGTGGAAAGTCTATACAATATCAAAAGAAGATCCTTTAATGAGTTAAGAAACATTTGGCTTGTCATTGAGAATACAAAACAATAATTGTTTTATAATTAAACTTTTATAGGAAAAATATCATATAAGGTACCTTGGGAATCCAAAATGACATTCCACGATCCCTTCTGTAATATTTCACCAAGCCCATATCAATTAGAACCAAATGGTGGAATGATTCAATATTTATCTTTCCTTTGGTGGCTTTCCTTTCTAATTTGATTACTAAATATTGATTCTCAAAATGCACCTTCACCTTGGGAGAGCTCAAGGATAATTATCCTTTTTCTAGCACCTACTATGTTTTATAAATGATATTTTCAAATATTTTATTATTGAATATTTTAATAATATTACTTCACATTATAAGTAAACATGTTTTGTAAATGTTACTCATAATAAATGATCAAATTATATGTTCATTATGATTGCTAGTTTTTGTGAGTTATCCCAATTGACATACATGGAAAATTAACCACAAAAATAATGATTTTTTTTTGTTGGAGTTATAGGGTGGCATAATGACATTAAATTTGGTAGGAATTCATTTTCGTGTCAATTCATTGGTTTTTCAAAAAATGAAATTTGGTTTTTCATTTTCAAATAACTAACAACAAACCAATCACCCAAATAGTTGTTTCACATTAGCACTTCACACATTTTCAATGCACAGCTAAACTGTGCTAGCTAAACACCAAAAGAATTGTTGGGTAAACCAATCACCATCGATTGTGTGGGTAGTAGTTACACAAGGGGTCACACATTAGGAACCTAGGTTGGGCAACCCTATCACCATGTTATAGTTGTGGGAACTACTTCCAAAATGAAAACAATATTCTTTCCAAGGTGACAAGCTTCACAATTGTTACCACAAATCACATGTACTCGTTGAATTAAATAATTCATTTTTTCAACTAGTTTAACACAATACTAATAAACAAACTTAATGACATAATGTGTCAATATGAGGATTTGATGGGTCCCTATGCATATGATAATTGATATATAACACATTTGATGTTTGATCATGGCTTGGACATGTAATTTTGTAAAGCATAATTCTATTGGTTTTCAAATGTACTAACAACCATTATGGTGAACCAACCTCATCCCACTAATTTTTAAAAAAAGTTGATAGGGGTTTCATTCCTTGGGCGTAAATATTCAATAGTGAATGCCATTTCAAATTAAAGAAGCAAGGGCTCCCAATAACCTTAAGAAATTTGAACTTATGGTGACTTTTGTGGTGTGGTTGTGCAAGTAATTCACCACAAAGGTAGGCTAGACATTATTTATAATGGATACTATGATTGTAATAATCAAGGTCATAGGATGAATTGTCACTCAAAAAAGGCTAAACTTTTAAAGAAAGTCACACAACTATATACTTGATCCCATTACAAAAATTAGAATATGTCCATCTTTAAAAAGGAAAAACCTACCCTAAAAGTTAAAAATAAATTCAATCATATTAATTAGCAAACTTCACAATTCCTCTTTTTCTAAAGTCAATATGGTAAGGCAAACAAGTCAGCCTTTTTTTATTCGAGTGATGTAAGAATTGATTTATATGGGGGTGGTTTACAAAAAAATTCATATGTCACTTTTACATGACTATTGTAGTCATATGGTCATCCCTGGACAATTCCAAGGACAATTCTAAAGACAACTCATAACTACTTCATCATTTTTCAACTTAATTACCTCATTTTTTAATAATTACCTTACTCCTTTCCCTTACCCTCTAATAGAAATATGAAAAAAAATCTTATTTCATTCTCAAGCTTAAGTATCTCATCCTTTTATTAATAAGTACTTCATTTTATTTTTGTTATAATTACCTCCCTATTTTACCTTGCCCACCATGTATATAATATTTAATAATATTTAAATTAAATTTGAAATTTATATAAATAATAACAAAATATTGAAAACCAAATGGGAACATGATAATAAAAAAAAAGTTTGAATGTCACTGGTAGTGTTTAGCAATGCGAAGCCCAAGTTTTGCTTATGGCTTACAAACATTTTAGGTGTTCACAAATATTTTGGTTAAATGCATTTGAGATTTTTTAATTGTAGTGCATAAAATCTGCTATATAATGAATATAGATAAAATCTTATAAATAATAATAATAATAATAATAATAATAATAATAATAATAATAATTATTATTATTATTATTATTATTATTATTATTGAAATTTAATTTTTCACCAATCATTCATTAATCTACCTTGAGATTTGACTTGGGCTTGGAATTTTTTGAGGATGAATTGGATGAAAAGTTGGATATGAATGTGTTGCAATTACAAGAACCCCTCACAAAACTAGATCCAATAATACTTATAACCAAACATTAATACTAGAGTATGAAAGAACAAACCTTCAACCCTATGCCCAAATAACCATGGGTCAAAGTTTTTGGAATATGTGAAAGACATATATTGTTACATTTTTAAAGAAACATTCAACACTTGTGTGATTATAGGATTTTTTTGGCCTCTTACAAAAATATTGTTAGATGTAAAATAAGTAACCATTTATTCCATATTTTTTAAATGGCCAAGATATACTACAATCACCCAATTGCCAAATATTGTGGAAAACATGTTGCCTTATATGCTTGGTGACTTTCATTAACTTTACAAGAATAAGTTATTAATTCCAAGGATAAAATGGACTATCTTTGTTTGCATGTAACTTTTAATTTGATAGAATGGCCTCCCAAGGTTTCGATAGTTTCATGATAATACTCATACCACAAGATGTTTGAGGAGAGGCGTGCTTTGCATATGTTGATGGTATTGTAATACATGGAATACATGGCATGATTTTGTCATTGGAGGTAGGCATGAAAGGCCAAAATGCAAGTTTAATTATTAAAGCATCATGTAGCATCATATCACACTATCATGTGGCATGTACCAATAATATTGCAATGTGGTACCTATTTGCTAGATTTAAATTTTATTCTAACTTACTCACATATTTGTCTACATAACATGACATGTCCCAATGTGGCACTTACTAGTTGATTTGATTATACTCACAAGTCTTGATCATCCTATTCATTAAATAATTAACTCTCTTGTTTAGATACTCCACCATTATTGAATGGTTTATAGGTATTCAAACTTTTCAAGTTGCACATCTCATGTCATGTTCATATCCCAAGTTAAGCCTTAAGCTTTATTGCAAAGCAACGTAGTCGAAATTTTGAAATGGACATGCACCATATAGTATTGTAATGTGAAATTTCTGAGATGCAATTTTACTATTTTGAGTATCCAATCTATTTGTTAACTATTATCATATTTTCCATCGATTATTAACAATTTTTGTGAAAATAACTTGGGCTCTATGCTATTGCGCATTATTGCTAACGATCAATTGATGGAAAAAATTAATTAATTTTATGAATATATTGAAGGACGCAAACACAATGCCCATAAAGGACAAGGCTCCAAACTAAGCAAAATCTCTCATCTTGTTTTTTTCTTTCACTTGTATGTTTCTACAAGGTTCCCAATAGTTCATCGTTACTTACGTTAGAATTTTCATGTGGAGGGGTAACGACTTAAACATATAGTTTTGAAAATACTAACATGGACATGAAAATGCACATGCTAATTTGTTTTTTCATATCCATATAAGTGGGTAGGAGAAAGGGATGAGGTAGTTAGGCTTGAAAGAGGTAAGTATGAACATCATAAATAGACAAACGAACATATATCTTCTTATTTACATAGATTGCATGCAACTTGAATTGAATGAAATTCAAAATCCATTGAATTCAAATTCAATCGCAAAAAAAGGGGATGCAAATTGATGTAAAAGGCATTGAAAATATGTTCATGGTTATGGTGTTGAATTTATTTTTTTGAAAACACAAAAATCCAAAAAGATTACCTTTTTTATTCTTCCTTACTTGGAAATTGACTAAACATATTCCAATTTGGAACTATCATCCAAAAGGACAATTTAATCATCATCGTTACAATTAATATTTGAAAAAAATGGGATCCATTGGCACAATTTGAATAGTGAGAATTTAGAACCCATGATGGGCAAGTATACAATTTGTCATATACAAATATGGTAATGACATAGAGGAAATCTTCAACAAAAACCAATAATACTAGAATGATCAAGGTATTAGACAAATTGTCAATGTTATATATTGCTATGGTATGAATATGAGTAGTGAGAAGACAAATTATTGAAGCAAGTATTGAACATGAATAAATACTCATATTATGTGAAAAACCCTAGTATAGTATATATACCTTAGAATGTTCTCCAATTTATTGTTCAACTCAATTACAACAAATGATCATTTCAAACTAAAAGAAATAATCACTAATAATGGTCCCCCTTATTTTTCAAGCTCCAAAGAAGCATGTTGTACTAGAGAAAAGGGGAAGAAGGGGTGTCAATTCTTTTGTGTTAAAAGTTACAAGTATGTAGATCCACTAAGTTTCAGGCGGCTGGTGGTAGGTAGGTAGGTAGGTAGGTTGCAAATATTTAAGTGGTAGGTAATGCACTAGGGGGAGGGGTGTTACATAAAACTGAAGGCCTTGTTGCACATAAAAGCTTTTGTCACTTCTTTTATAAAAAGATTCGTCGTAGTCGACTATTGAGTTTCGTGTCCTTGGAATGTGATCAACACCCATTTAAACGTGCCACTTGCTTCATTCGTTCATTCATTCATACGTATCACTTGAAGGAATTTCCTAGTGTCATTGAAGGGCACCTTATATCCATGAATATCCATAATTGAAAAGACGAGGGGGATGGTTTACTATGGGTAACTTAGCCCAAGGGTGGGGGACACGACATGCCCAAAATGCTGGGGCCGCACTCAACTCAGCTTTGCTACTCCCTTGTCTCGGGCCCCTTAATATTTTGGACTTATTTTGGAAATGCCACTAC
>Ga0116229_10003946_pt1 | contig 24385 bp, 13 predicted proteins | sample S1TSphgellanicum_3_FD_87313 | JGI IMG/M metagenome (GOLD analysis project Ga0116229, IMG submission 87313) | Host-associated microbial communities from peat moss isolated from Minnesota, USA - S1T2_Fc - Sphagnum magellanicum MG | ecosystem: Host-associated > Plants > Peat moss > Unclassified...
CCCTCTTTTTTCTCCTCCCCTCCCCCTTTTTCTCTTTCTTTTTTTTTTTTCCTTTTTTCTTTCCCCCCATCTTTTTTCTTTTTTTTTTTTTTTTTTAGGGTTTTTTTTTTTTTTTTTTTTGGTTGGCCTTTAGTAGCGGTTTTCTTCCAAGTTTTCTCGTTACGTTTGCTATCTTTCAGTAGGAACGACGTTATTGTTGTCGTCGTTGTTGAAGCTTTTATGGTGTGGGATTTCTTTTTTTTTTTTTGGTCGTTGGTTGGGTCCCAAACGTGGACTTGGACTTGCAGGGGTTTTCTATTTTGGGGGCGTTTTGGGTTTTCACAGACAGTTTCTTTCGTTCCCAGTTCTGAGGTACACTACTACTACTACTACTACTACTTTAGTTGAGGTGGTTGCTCTGTCTGTAGATAGATAGCCGGGACACCCACCCACTCACCCATTTGCGTGTTTCTTTGCTGTAAAAGTCGCTCTTGTAGCCTCGTTTTCTGTTTCAATTTGGGGCCCTTGCTTGCTTCCGCAGATCGTAACCAGGAGGAGGACACTCTCTGCGGTATCAACTTGTTGTGGCAATGACTCTTGGAAGCAACTTGAAATTGAGCAATTGAGTTTGCTTCATAATCTTCTACATGGAGAAGGGTTTGGATCCTGGCAGTATGCAGCATAGTTACCCATTTCCATGAAGAGGTGCTACCATTAGCTATGCAAAGCTAGCTGACCCACTATGCAAAAACAGCTGGCTGACCCACCACCCAGTCGCAGCATTCTTGTCTTCATCTTCCTCTTCATCCCAGCATTTGTGGAGAAAGATGGCATTTGCCAAGGGTAGCCAAAACAGGTACAAGAACAAGCAGTAGAGAGACTACAAGGAAGGTGTTCTAGTAGTGGTGGTGAGTTATTAGGATGGGCAATTCCTTTGGTTGCTCAGCTTCTGGCGAGCGATTGGTTTCTGCAGCTCGTGATGGAGATTTCCAAGAGGCTCAGGCACTCTTGGCATGTAATCCGCGGCTTGCAAAGTACTCAACTTTTGGTGTGCGCAACTCCCCCCTCCACTTCTCTGCTATGCAGGGCCACAATGAAGTTAGTTCCTCTATGTCCTTGAAACCCTTTTTTTCCTTTCTTTGTCTTTTGGAAGATCAAACTTCTTTGCTGCCATTCGGATGGTGGTTTTCAAGAGCTCATCAACACAATGGAAAATTCGTTCATGTTTGGGGCAATGATGGAATGAGATGCTGCTCATTAAACCTGGAATGACAGAATGGCATTCACATGCATTTCTCAGACTAATTGAAAGAAAACCCTAATTGCTGAGAAGAAAGCAAGCACACAGGTGCACTTCCTCAAGTCTTCTTTCAATTTGACATACCTATGGCACCAATCTGCCAATTTTCAGATGTCAAGGGTTGTTGCTACATGTGCTGCCCATGCCCTAATTCACATGTAAGCAGATCCTATCGAGACAGCCATTGCCTGAAATAATCACTGTGCCCATTCTTGTGGCAGAAGTGAAATGCTGCTGATGTTGTGAATTATGGGGAAGAAGTCTATTGTCCCAAGGACGACTAACTCGCTGTCTGACCATGTCTGCCCTACCAGATTGTTACATTGCTGCTGGAGTGTGGAGTTGAAGTCAATACCAGAAATTATTGTGGACAGGTATGGAGGACTCATCTTTTCGCTAGCTATGTTGTGCAGTATGTTTTGTGTTCCGTCATCATCTGCTGTGTTTCTTAGCAGTTTCTTAGCAGTCATCTGTCCAGTTGCTCTCGATTCCCCAGCTTTTCTTATATTTTGTCAAACTGCTGCTGTTGCTAATCAGGGATGTTCAAGAGTAGTTATAATTGAAAAGCAGAATTACATATAGTTTAAACAAGATGCTGCTGTCCTTCCAATTCTTCTGAGTCCCTTTAGAAAAAATTCTAGTTCTGTTCTCTTTTCTCATCCTCTTCATGTTGGTTGCTTTAATGTATGTTCTTCTTCACTTCTGCTCCCTTCTCTTTTTTTGTCCATTTCTTTCAGGTTTTGTACTGCCCTCATGTTTGTGTGGTCACCAGCATCAGGGCTGAGTGAGTCTTCTTTCATATTACTGTGGGTTTGTTTGTGACAGAAACTTAGGATTTCGATTGATATTTGCTAACGCCTGTTGTTAGGAACTGACAAAGCCAGTGGGGAAGTTATGACAGTTAGTTGTACTCATTGCTGTTGGGTGTTCACTGAACATGCAAGAGAGACAGTCACTCTTGATTGTATCATTTTTGTTCTGTTGACGTTCTCTTCAACCTGCACGTTTTCTGTTGTCATCTGTTTTAGCTTGGTCTGCAAATGTCATTGATCCTAATATTGGTCCATCTCAATGTTCATATTCAGTTTACGTAGGCTTGACAGGCATGGTTGTGATAAGAGCTGTTAGTGGCTAGGGTGGAACGGTCTCAAGTCAAGCTTAGGATATCTGGATGATTTGGGATGATTGGAATCGGGAAACTTGCCAAAGTTTTGTTGGCACTAGTCTGAAGGCAAATGTTTGGGATACTGCATGTGATCTAGAGAGATATGTTGTTGCCCCATCAACCATCACAATGCAGTTGGTGACAGGGTGCAGAATGTTTGGGTTTAGCATGTAGTTTTGTCAAGTTTGGCCTATCACACTCTATGAGATTTGAAAAGCTAGAATGAAAGTTCCAGCAATTAAAGGTTTTGACAGGGATGTGGAGTTTCGACATTTGGAATCTTTGAAAAGAAACTGTTTCAAATGCTTCTTAATCCAAAGTGGGGGAGCTTTCCTAAGCCCACTTTATCCTCTAAATCTCTCCTTGCTCTCAAAGTTCTCCTTCCTTGTCTATGTTCTTCCTCTCTTTTTCTTCTTTGGGTTCCATTTCTTGCCTATTTTCCCTTTCTTATTCAGTTTGTTTTTGTGTTCCTCTTTTTCCTTGGGTTTTTGGGTCTTCCCCTTCTCTTCTGGACCTTTTACATAATAAACCTTATTATTGGTCATCTCTCAATCCTTATGAGGTTATTTTGTCAAGTTTAGCCTCAGAGTGTGCCTTGCACCAGTTGGGTTTCCTGATTGGAGAACTTTTGTTTCAGAGCTCTCTGAGCCTCTCTCCTGTACTTCAGATGTGTCCTGTACAGACATTTACCAACGAATGATGTAACCATTTTGTATGTGGACAACCGCAGACTGCATTGATGCAAGCATGTCGTTATGGACACTGGGAGGTGGTGCAGACTTTGCTGCTGTACAAGGCAAATGTAAGCAATGCTGATCACAATTAGCATGTTGATTTCTTAAAATGGATATATAGGCAGTCAATACAAAGAGGTTAGGAGGTATCTGATCTGAGACTGCCGTGTTTGTTACGGGCATCTGATTTGTAAACTCTTTTAATAGCTAGGAAGTTTATCTCTGGCAGTTCCACTTTTGCAAAGTCATTGACAGGTCATCCTAGTTAACACTTTTACCTTGCAGACTAAGGAGAGAAAACCCATGTGGAATCCCACTTTAGCATGGTTGGTTATTGCTATTCATATCCAATCCCAGCAGCAGCTCATATGCTTATATTAGGGTTTCTGATATTAGTTTCCAATGCAGATTCTGCCGACATTCATGCAGCTAGTGGGTCTGCTATGGACCCTTGACCACTCAATTGGTGGTTTTTCAGGTCAACAGGACTGACTATCTGAATGGCCGCACTGCTCTTCATTTTGCTGCTGTGAGTGGGCATGCTCGCTGCATACGCCTAATTGTTGCCGACTATGTTCCTAGTGTGCCTTACTTATGGAACAGTTTGCAACCCGCAAACAAAGAAGAGACGCCATCTATGAAGAGCTACTTAGATCAAAGGTGCATTACCACTGATTTGCTTTGAGTTTGGTATGGAAGAGTATCCTGAATTATTGAAACCTAGATAGAGGAGTAAAGGTTTGTCTCTAGTAAACAAAGCTGGTGGAGTGATGAGAAGGAAGTCAGAGTATTATGCAGTTTAAGCAAAATATATGAATCTGTTCTGCATCACCATCCTTATCAGGAGGAAGTGACATTTGCAAGGCCATTTCATCATGAGCCAGACTGATGTGGTACTTCAAATCCTTTCATAGCACTAAGGTGTGCAATGCATGCAATGAACTGTTAACCCATTGCCTAATTCTGGGATATACCCTTCAGAAGTTGGCACATTCTTTCTCTTTCTGTCTTTCACACACTTTTTTCCCATGGGCATTCCTCACTCAAAATTGTGGGTTTCATTTGCAGTTCTCTAGCCAGGGTTGTGAACAAGGCAGCTGATGGTGGCATCACAGCTCTTCATATGGCTGCACTCAACAGTCACACTGAGTGTGTGCAGTTGCTGCTGGACTTAGCCGGCAATGTCTCTGCAGTCACTGTTCAAGATGGCACTACTATTGACTTGATAGGTACTACTTGGGTTCTCTTGATGATGCTGAAATGGGTTTTGTGTCAGAGATTGGAGAACTGTTGGAAGATCAATCATAATTTTTTTGTGTTTTTCATTGTGGTGGAAGTGTATGTGAACTGAGGTGCATTAGTGTCAAAACTTGTTGTAGTAACCTTGTCTGGTTCCATGTTCTCTTCTTGTACACAAAAGAAATGCAAGGGACAGCAGCATTGAGAGGCTATGTATCATTGATGCAGTAAGAGCATCTCCAGTGGTGTTCAGTATGTGACCCTACAAAAATGTTTTTCACATACAAGTTAACTTATTTACTGTTTTCCAACCTCACCCATAAAACTAAAACTGGGACTACAAAGAGGTGAGAGACTAGTAATAGCAAACTGCCTGGACCAATCATTATGATTGGCCAATTAGAAACAGGGAGCAGCAGTCAGATCATATTTGTTACAATCTTCTCTGGCGGATGTTAGGCTTTGCTGTTTTACCATCCTCAACAAACTGTGGAAAAATGCTGTGCCAGACCAGCATGTTTTGACTTATCTTCATCCAATCTTAATTGCAGGGTCATATACTGAGCACCAGTGGAGTTGCTCTAAGTTCCTCATTCTATGATTAATTAACAGGATTATGTTGTGGGAGCATTTTGCAGGGGCAGGTAGCTCTCCACTCCATTATGCAGCCTGTGGGGGTAGTATTCCCTGCTGTCAGGTGCCATTCCAAATGTTACTCAAATACTACTTGATCCAATGGTTGATACTGTTACTATGTGCTGCTGGGGCATATGCTTCTTCTGTTGGTCCTGATGTTCTCATGAAGAAAACTTGGTGCTAAGATCAATAACACTAATGAGCAATGCGTGAGCCTGTTTCTTCCTTAATTGGAGTTTTTGGAGTGAACAAATCTGCTGAAATACATGTTTCCTGCCCACTTCATTATCTTAAGCTATCAGCTGGATTGTCTGTGTTTCATCAGGCTTTGATTGCAAGGGGAGCAAGTCGAAGTGCTCATAATTGCAATGGGTATATTTCCTGCTATTTCGGCTGACTTTGTTTTGCCATTTATGGAATATCTCTTTAAGCATTGGTAATGTAGTTTGATGAGAGTCATAGTCCTGAGGTAGATGGGCATCTGAATTTATTCTTGAAACTAATGCTTGTGCCAATGGATGGTGGTGATGTTGTCATGATATCAGGTGGACAGCCTTGCAGGTTGCACGTCTATGGCGCCGCCACTGGCTAGAGCCTCTTTTAGCCCCCGATTGCTCATTGACCATTTCACCTTTCCCTGCTTCTCGCTACTTGGCACTGCCCCTTTCCAGTATCATGAAAATTGCAAGGTTAACAAACTCTCCTGTTCAGCCCTCTTAAAGTTGAAAGCAGCATAGCTAGACCACTTAGGCTTCCTCAAACAGATACATGTTTTCCAAAAAATTTACTGAAAGGGTTAAGTTTTAGAAAAAATGCAGGTTTATTAGATTACTTGCACTCATGGGACTCTAGTAATGATTGGGTGTTTACTTTGTTGTACAAATCTGGTTCTTGAGTGCAATTGTTGTAGTAGAGAAACCTGTGCTCATCTCTGGTGGCATGGCAGGGAATGTGGGTGGAGACTTGACATGATGCCTGTTGATTCTGATCCATGTGCTGTTTGCTTAGAGCGACAATGTACGGTTGCTGCGGAAGGTTTGTGGTCACCTCATTTTCCTGTCAACCTTACAAGATCTCCCACCCTAAAACTGCAAACCCTAATACCCACTGTACAATATCTGCATGGGGCATGAGAGTGTATGGGAACTTTAGTTGTATGATGAGATGGGATTTGTTTTCTGCAGCTTTGTGCATTTCTCAAAGGACTTCAAATCATGTCTTTGCAGACATCCATTTTATGCATCTCTTAGGATGAGAGATCAATTTGATGTTTCCAAATCTGTGGTTGCAAAATTGAACTAATCACACTGGCATGCACCTTTGTGGTGATGAGGCAGGTTGTGGGCATGAGCTGTGCACCAGATGTGCTCTCTATCTCTGCTCCACAAACACAATCCCTGCAATGGCATCAAGTCCTCCAGGGTCTATTCCTTGTCCTCTCTGCAGACATGGCATAGTTTCCTTTGTCAAGCTTTCAACCACTATGTCTCTGAAGGAACTGGCCAAAACAAATATGCCATCTCTAACTCTTTGCACCGCTTGCACCATGGAAGCATCTGAGTCAAATTCTGCAAGAGCTCTCCTCCAAAAGGGTGAGCACAAAGGTGGCTGTGGCATCTCTCCTCTACCGTCTACTGCAACAAGGCTGACTTGTCCTGGGTTTTCATCTCTAAATTGTCCAGGAGGTTTTGGATCCAATGGTGGTGAGAATTCTGGCTCCATCTCCCCCACAGTAACTTGCAGTGGATTTCCAAGGTCTGACTCCAGGTCTGAGGTCAGATCCGATGATTCAACAACCCTTGAAAGCCTTGCTTGGCCTTTACCTTCACGAGTCCCAGTGTTGCAACCCACTTCTGTCAGCAGCACACCCCATACCTCAACAACAGAAGTGCACACTGCAGATGTGCCTTCAACCTCAAAACCTTCATGCAGGCATTCACAACGACAATTTCCAAGGTCCAAAAAGGTGCCCGCCAAAAGGTCATGGGCAAGAAAGCTTCTTTACTGCAGTAGCTACTCTACCTTGAGGTCATCCTCAAGTCGGGAGTAGGAGTTGTTTGTGTGCCAGTTTCTCTCTATTTTCTCCTCCCTCTTGTCGCACTTTGCTTCCTCCCTTTTGTGACTGACATGTTTACATTGCTCACATGTATTGGCAGCATGAAAGCAACACTCGGTGCTTTTATCAGTGTTGTCATTTTGTGCACTTCTGGTGCTTTGTCTTTGTCATTCCAGCCTGAGTTTCACACCCATATCCCCATTGTGGGATGAACTGTGAACCAGCTTGAGGAGGTTGATAGGGACACTATAATGCCCTCTAGCAATTTGCAGGGATGGCCATCGAGCACATCTCATACCCCCCTTTTACTTGGTGTTTACCAGGGGTTTAATTATCACTGTCAACAGCATCAATTGTTCAATTTTTCACTTGAAAAAGATGCATGTTTCTATTCAATTCAGATATTTCAAAGTTGTTTTCAGGTGTGTGGGTGAGCAGCAAAACTTTTGTCTGCCGCCCTCAATTTGTGAAGCTCTGATGGTAGAGCAGCAGAAAATACAAGGTAGACTAATGTTTGACAGACACATTGTCGTGTGTTTTATGACAACTTTTCTTAGCACTTTTGGCTTCAAGTCTAAGCTACATGAACATGGGATCCTAGCAAGTTAGTTTATGCTTGCACACTAGGGAAGCAGCAAGATGATGAGTGTAAGTCTGATTTTAGGTCTAAGGTGAAGTGGGAATCGTAGTGCACCTAGAAAGATGCTGCTTGTACACTTGGGTAGCAGTGAAGATAATTGAGTGCGCCAGCTTCTGACTACTATCTCAGCCCTTTTGCTTTATTTCTGAGCTGTGAGAAGTGGGGATTTTTGCAACTAAGCTTTAATGCTTTTAGGGAGGGACAAGATCATGAGTACTCAGCACTTTATATTGGCGTAAGCTCTAATCTGTGAAGTGGAACTCTTCAGAACTTTTCCTACAGCAGCTATACATCACCTGGGAGGGACAGGACGACAACAGTCAGTGTGCACTCTCCACCTGCAGGTGAAGAGGTATCCCTCACTCCCATTTTCAGTTTTGAATCCTGAGTGCAGTTTGCAGATCAGTTCTCTGAAACGGAAGCAATTCTCACCACCTTTGATGCTTTTCTGGTGAATTTTTGCACCCTGGCGATTTTTTTTGGGAGAAAATTTGCAAAAAATCTGTTTTTTCTAAGTGTAGTTTTAAGTTTGCTACCATGTATCCAATTGAAGATCACTCATTGGGTATCTAGCAGTGATGTTTGTGGTTCTTACACCAACTTTAAGGCATTATACAATAGAAACAAGGTGTTGGCATGTGAGCCCCTCTCTTGCATTGACAGACAGGTGTAATCATACGTACCATCAAACCGCATTCAAGAATGCTTGTATGCCACATACGCAAAAGCGACGATTGCAAGGCAAGGGTTCAACAAAGCAAAGACTTGGGTCATGAAATGGAAAATGTGGATTTGGCTTGGTAATTTTTAGCAAACAATACTTGTATTGTGTTGTGACACCCAAGAATCCCAACAAATCCTTTTTCTATTTCTCCCATGTGTGCAACTCTTCATTATCATCATTAAAAGGCACATAAAATTCAATAGCTTCATAACTGATGCCATTATGTGCTGAAGCTCCATGATGGTGGGTCTCTAAATAGAAAATCCCCAAGCTCAACAATGTGAAGGTTTGTAATATATGTTCTAAATTGCCATTAGCCAATTCTTATTCTTTGATGAACACAAGATGAGACCATCATTCTTGAACCCATTCTAGTACAAGAAACAACGATCAACAAGTACGAAATTGGGTGTGGATGAGTGAACAAACTCGACTAACATGCATACTTTTGTCCTAGTTCAACTAAGCCTTTGAATATGCTTTTGGCATGGATGTTCAATAGGATGATGCCTTGACATTTAGTTATTTGGATGCATGGTTTGTTAATTATGAACTACTTATTAAGGTGGATTCACACCTGATGTTAAATCGATGCTAAGTCAATGTTAAGTTCTCTTGAATTTTAGGTGCATTCACATATAAAATGTTAGCTAACATTGCCGATGATGTGGCATCCTAAATGGGAAGTGGTGTTAGTTGATGTTAGCATTAAGGGTAGCTAATATTCAATCTTGATTAAATCTTAGATTTTAGACCTTTTCAATGTTAGGTAACAAGGCCAAAAAATGGCCATTTAATTTCATGTTAGTTAGCATATATTTACAAGATAAAAGGGGGGCAGGGTTGGACCAAGTGGATCCTATAGACAAATTTGAAACATCTATGAAAAAATGGAAGAGAATATCAGAAGTGGTGATGAATGCAGGTTGTTATGAACACCTATACAATGATCCAACTTGTGAAGACAAATGGGAATTTGTTTCATGCAATTTTAAAAGGATTACATGTTAGGTACTAGACACAATGAAACTATTGGGTCTTGAGTCCTCAAGAGAAGACATCATTTCATTTCCCTTGCCACTTTGGCTGTGAAACATATGAATTGATTTAGAGGTTCATGGGGTGTAGATTTATCTTCAAGATGTCACATGTTTGAGATTTGTTAGATGATGGAGATGACATTTATGAAGTGGACACACTCCAAAACATGCAATAAATTTGATCGATGGTTCAATGACTAAACACACCAAAACATATGACTAGATTTACAACATTGTGAATGTTCAAACAAAAACCATGAGTTTAGGTACAATTTTCTTATTTGATTCTATGATTGCATTGCCCATTCGAGTATCAAGTCTTGAACCCAATCAATTGCCAAGGGTTGAGCAAAGCCCTAGACACATCCATTTGCCTATGGCCCATCAAAACTAGGTACCCATAATCTTGCAAACAATCTTTGTACTTGTTCAAATGCCAACAATCCCATAAAGCCCAATAGTTGCCACTATGTAGAACACTCAAACACCCAATCCTATAAACATAACAACTCCTATTGTTTCACAAACCCCAATGTCCACTCCTATATTAAATCCTCCAACACCCAATTTAGTTAAGCAAAAACCTCCAACACTAAGTTTTGGAAACGAGGCCCAAAGATCCCCAAACACCAAATTCATTAAACAAAGTTGTTCAAAATTTAGGAAGGCAATATGTTGAAAGTACTAGAATGAAACAAAATTATTCCTCAGCTCACAAGAACATGAGATAAGCTACAGAGAAAAGGAACAAGATATTAATATAATCAATAAATCATATAAATTCCACCAACTTGGAAATGATGGAAAAGTAATTTGATTATTTCAAAGCAAGAGATAAAATCACCAATTCCACACAAAACATTATGGTGACTACCAATTCTTGGTTTAACCAATGTGTTGAGCTCAACATTTATAAGAGATAGTGGTAGAGTTGTGCAATTGACGAAGGATGCTAAGAGATAGCTTCAAGATGGCAAAAACTTTTGTCAAAGACATGATGACAAATGCCAAACTTTCACCAAAAAGAATGCAATGATGGTGCTATGTACCTTTTTTATGTGAAGCCATCATGATGTTAGGGTTTCTAGAAAGGCAAAGGTAAGTAACATTGTTCATATGTGAAAATGCAACATCAACAAAGGACCATCATTTGCTAACATGTTAATTATAACGACTAAGTTAGTGTGACTTTTAATGGCTATATTAGTGTTAAGGAAGTTTAACAAATTTTCATTAACATTAGGTGTGAATTCACCTTTAGATGCACATGATTCACATTTGTTACATGACCACACTTGTGATTATCATGTGATGTTAATCATCCAAATGGCACACTAGCAAATCATCTTTGCAAAGATACCTCACATGTTGGGTGTACACCTATAACATAATATTTATTGTTGGTTGTGAGCGAATGGTGGATGATGGCCATTGAAAGAAATCAATTTAACAACTATATGATCTAATCAAATGTGTAAAGACCTAATCAAAAGTCCAACCCACTAATAACTTTATGCTAAATGTTTGACAATCATTATATATTGTTTCAAGAACAATAGTAACTTTCATGTCATTCAAAATCATGATTTCAAACCTAACATTTGGTTGAGCTCCATAGTGAATGGTGTAGTTGTAACTCACATATACACAATTTCAAGAATCTTGGCAACCCATCTGTTTGTTGTTGTTTTTCAATAGTCACCCCAATCACCATTTGCCACTTTTAGTCTTTCTGTAAATGTGAATAGTAAGAACTTGAAATAGAAACCCAACATCAACTTGAGCTTCACAATCTTTGGTGTAGCTATAATCTCTTTGATTTCAAGAGCATCCATTCATGGGCTATATTTTGATTATCACACATGTCAACTATTTTGAGTTAGCTAATGATCATTAAGTTAAAACATATGCAAGTTGATACAACTATCAAACCAATAGGTGCATCATACATACATGAATTTGTAGAATTCCTCTTTGACTTGAGAGGTACGAAAAGTTTCAAATTTGTTTTGAAGTGGTTTGAACATTTGTTGCATATATATGGAGTGATTAGGAACCTTTGAAATGAAACTTGATTAGCTTCTTAAGCGAGCCATTAAGAATAGACATCTAACAAACAATCCAGTTGTTGTTAAAATGAAAAGAGAGTACTATACTTTATTTCATCACTATTTCCAAAGCTTGCAAGGCTTGGGTTATAATTATACCACTAGCTTGAATTCATGAAGATATAGTGTATTGGACTCATATGTGAAAGTTGGATTTAGAATTGGATCTATGACCATCACTTGTATGACAATTTGTGTATAATTTATTCCATGTAATTATTTTTTTAGAATGTTTAAGTTGTTTATAGGTTATTGTATATGACACATACATAGATTCATTTTTATCAACATACATTACCTGATGCAATTGATATGTTATGATTTATATAGTTTTGTCATAATTAAATTCCATTGGTCATAGTTGACATTTTCATGCTAGTGTTCACTACCTAAACTAAGAATGTAACATGTTAAAGAAAGAAAATAGAGATATTAGAGTTATTGTAGAAATTAAGAAATTAGGAAATTTCATACCATAAAGTTGATTTTGCCAATAACTTCCTTGTGATTTATGACTACCAATCTAATACTTTGAGGTACTCCACCCAAAATTTAGGTCCACAAAAATTTAATAATTAAGAAAGAGCAATAAAATATTTTTAAATATTTAAATATTTAAAGCCCAAAGACCCAAGGACCAATGGCAATTTAACCCTAGTTATCATCACAAATTTGATTGGTTATAGCTCTAGTAGTCAAAACAAGTATCATCATCAAATAGCTAGATGCTATCACTTGGAAACCTCATGTTGAGCCCATTGTAGGACAACAATGGACACTCAGGGAGCTTTGCTTCAAAGGTGTTCATTAACCAACCAAGGTTTGGTGATGGTGTTGGAAAACATCACCACAATTATTTAGTTATTAGGTGGCACTTGAAAACATTACCTAAAAATTCATAAATGTATGTTTATACATGTATAAGCATATACAATCATAACCATTAAAATTCCAATTTAAATGTAAATGATAAAACTACATTAAAACATACACTTATAACCATCAAAACTTATGCATAAACATCCATTTATAACCATTAAAATTCATAACCATTCTCACCGATAGCACTCACAACCAAAAATGGGGAAAAAAAAAAAAAAAAAAACCTTTTTACTAGCATTTTCTTTACAAGCATCAGCCGTCTAATTATGTGTACATAAATGTCCATAACACAAATTTTATCTTACAAATGACAAGTTCACCTCTGTAGGTCTATTAGCCTTCGGGTGCCATCATTCACTCACATTTTGAGTTCTCTACTTGGGTTGTATTATTTTACAAGGATTGCTTGTGTACATACACACACACACAAAGAGTTGAATTTTGCTTCGCATGGTTTGTTGTTGGTTCTCCTTAAATATGATCATTCAAATTATCTTGTGTCATGGTGTGTATTTAGATCAATAATCAGATTCTTAATTTGGATTATTCTGATTTTGATGATGATTTGAGAGAGAGTGTGTGAATCTTTTCATTCAAACAAAAACTATCATCGAATAAATAGACAGCCAGGAGTCCATGGAAGTTTGCCAGTTCTCCGCATTCGTTCTGCATCAGAAGCTGCTTTGGCTGCTTTCTCTGCACGTTTTGCTTCAGCTACAGCTTTTTTCTCTTCCGCCTTTCGATGGGCACTAGCCATCTCATTTTGCAGTTTTTCCAAGGCTTGTGCTCTCTTTGCCTCCAGCTTCATCTGTGCGCCACAAGCAACAATGGCAAGAGAGATTTCACTTAATCTGCTTTAAGTACTACAACAAAATGTCATCATAGCCTCTAAGATCTGAAGCTTTTTTCCACATTGACAACTTTATCCACGCAATTACTATAACAAAATATCATCGTAGCCTTAAGATCTGAAAGCTTTCACATTGACAAAACGAGTAAAAATTATTTCAGTACAACAAAATGCATCCCAGTTTGTGAGTGCTTTCATTGGATTTTGAATGAATTCACTGATCATCATCTTCCTGAACAGGACCTAATGGGGGATCCAATGAGTTCATTGATCCACTGCAAAGGCACTAGTGAATTGCACCCGCATTTTGTAATGTGTTTTTGTAATTTTACCTCCACTTGTTGCAATGAAATATTGGCTCTTGCGCGTTGATGATCCTCCCAAGCATCAATCTTTGTTTCCTCGCGCTTAAATCTGTTTCCAAAAGCTTGGATCAAGTTAATCTCAAAAACTGGAAGACAAAATTTATTATTTTTGAAAAAAAAAAAAATCTTTCATGAAAAGATTATATGCCAAAACATTTTTTTTTTTTACTTCATGTTGTTTTCTGCATCCAGAAAATTATTGATTAGCATATTAATCTTGGGTAATAATACCTGTTGCTAAGCTTGGAGCATTTGGCTCTCTCCCAAGCAGCTGCCTTTGACTCCACCTTGTGTTGCTTCACTTGCAGCAGCACAAGCTGCATTGGTGTAAGCTCCTCTGCTACCACTTTGGAGCTCCGGGGAGGAAGACCACCACCACCACCACCACCACCACCATTGTTGTCATGAGCTTTCAGCTTTGGAGCTACAGTGGTGATGTTGGTGGTGGTGATGGTGGTGTTGGTGGTGATGGGTGTACTCTCCAAGTTCTCCTCCAGGCTCTGTTGTGCTTCATGACTAGTGTAGTTGTTGTTTCTAGTCATATTCTTTGGAACTGTAGCTGTGATGGCATGAGGAGTTGCTACCAGAGGTGGTGGCTGTGGCACAAGTGTAACAACAGGATGATCTGGTGGCCTGATCAGCTGCTGCTTCATTTCTTCTTCAGTGGACTTACGGTCTTCTTGCAACTCACGGGGAACCAGTACACTTGCAACAGCTGGCTGGTGGTGATGGTGGTGGTGGTGGTGGTGGAGCACGTGATTCTTCGACTTCATAGTCCGAGGAGGTTTAAGAAACATCAGCTGTGGAGAATTTTGATGTTCAGTACAAGATACAAACTCTTCAACTGTGTGAGCTTCGGATACGGCTTCTTCTTGATCTTCATCTCCTGCACAAATGCTGTAGTAATTCGAGTGCTCGCTATAAATGCCATCTCCATCTACTGCAGCAGCAGCAGCAGCAATCAGTTGCTGATGATTATGCAGGCGAGGAGCAGCTGTATCGACAGCCTGAGCTGCTGCAGCAAGAATTGCTCTCCACTCAGCACCTAAGCTGTAATCACTACCCGTGACAGATGATGATCCTGCAGGCAAACCCTCCTGCTCGCTGACATCACGCAGATGATGGATTCTTCTGGTACTTAGCGCCGGAGGAGTCGTCGTCGGAGGTCTGTAACGCTCGCCACTGTGAAGCTGATACACATCCGATTTAGCTGGTTGCGAATTGGGTGTGTGTGCCCTGGCAGCAGCTTTGGGGGGCGAGATATCTCTGGAGCGTAATTGTTTGATAACCCTTCCCGATGATCGCAGATTAGTCGAGGGATCATCGCGACTAGATGTAATTGTAACGGAATTAGGCAGACTAGTGCAACCTGAGCCCAACTCGAAGCTGCTGCTGCTGCTGCTAAAGGAACGTCGTCCCTGCAGCAGCTCGTTAGCAGCAGTAGTCGCCGGCGCGACAATATCAAGTTGTTCTGGACTTGACGACGACTCCAGCCATGCCTTCACAGCCTCCCGGGATTTGTTCAACCTCTCAGGACTCACTTCTCCTCGCTGTAGTTGCTGCTCCCGCTGCTGATCCAAGTGGTGGCCGTTGCCAGAGCGGAATGTAACGCCGCGGTTTGCGGCTTGCTTTTTGCTGTTAGTATTGACGAGCTTGTTATAACTGACGCCGCTGTGATTTTTTTGCTGAGAATTAGCAGAGATGCTGCTGCTGCTGCTTCTGATACTGTGGTTGTTATTGTTGTTGTTGTCAGGGATCTGCACTCCCAGAGATTTTGTCGCCACTTGCCTCACTGACATCCTAAACGCAGGAAGAAAAAACCCCAATGTTGTCAACCGACTGCTAGTGCAAAGTTCAAACTCCAAATCGATGGATCAATTGCTTGCTTGCTGCAATCTCTTAGAGAAACATAGCCACCGCACCCGTTGTCAAGAGATATTATTGTCAACAAGCTAGTGCCAGAATGAAGTTCCAAAACCAAATCTATCAAAAATGCTTGCTACAGAAACATAAGCCATCGTCGTTGTGATCGAGAGAAGAAAAGGATCAGGAGAGAGTACCTATAACCCCCTCATTACAAAATCACTAAAAACAAAACAAAAAAACAACAAAGAGACACAAAGCTCCATCCCCAAGCCGATTCTACAAACTTCCAAAGTTCCTAACTAAAAGAGAGGCATGCCATGATGCGACAAATGATGATGGAACACAAAAAAAAAAATCACGAAACCAAAATCACCCAACTCTCCAACTCTCCAAACAAAAAACATATACAAATTTACCCAATTATAAGATTCAGCAACAATTCAAAACATTGTACACTAGATCCAAGATTTGGCAACAAGATATGATGATGATAGTCCTCATGTGCTGCTGCACTTGTTTCTCTACCACAACAACAACAAGTAGTTCTACTGAAGATCTTAATTTGCAACAACAAGAAGTTGTTCTACTCAAGATGTTAATTTGCAACAACAACAACAACAACAACAAGTTCTACTCAAGATGTTAATTTGTAACAACAACGACAACAAGAATTTGTTCTACTGAAGATCTTAAATTTGTTGCAACAAGGAGTTGGAAGTGGAGAAAAAATGGGGAAATTTTTGAGGATTTTTGGGGATTGAAGATGATGATGGTTGTTTCATGTGGGGTGAAATTGTTTTGGAGGTGGCTTCCTTTGATGAGTCCTCCTTCTCCTTCTTCTTCTCCTTCTTCTTTTCTTTGTTTCTTTTTTTCTTTATAGAATTATATTATTATTATTATTATTATTTCGATTTTTTTTTAGTGACTTTTATTGGCCAATTGCTTCAAGGCACCTTGATTTTCAACCCTCTGAATCTGTCACACATGGCAGCTAGCCCATGTGTTTTTTTAAAATAAAAAATTTATAAATTTTTTATAAATATAATTTATTAAATTTTTAATTCCCAAAAAGATTTGTGGGTTTTTAAAAAATAATTGGGGATGATTTTGGATTTTATTTTTATTTTTTGGCCTCTTTTTAATTCTTTTGGAATAATTTTGCTATTTTTTTTGGGGGGGGGGGAATTCTCGCCAAATTTTGGACCAGTGATTTTTTTTTAAATATTTTTTTTCTAGTGCCAAAATTTTCACAAACTTTCAACCTTAAAAAAACCAAACTGGACAGGAATATTCTGTTGAGAATTGCCTGTTTTCTCTGGAAGGGAAAAAAATTATTCAGAGTGTGTGAAACAAGTTCACTTTTTTTTCTATTTTTCACAAAAATTCATTTCACTATTTTGAGGATTATTATTTTAATGACAAAAACTGACCTTTAGTAGAGTAAGGTATAATAATAATAATAGTATGTAACTCATTTTTTAGTAACAATAATTAATCAAAGGAAATACAATTCCAGGGGGCCATCCATCAATCTTTTATTGGATTTTTGTGATTGTAATAATTAATCAAAGGAAGGAGAAAGGTTGGAGTGTGGTTATATTAGAAAAAGCTCAAAATTCATCACAACAAAATACAAAGCAAATTCATGAGTTGAAATATTAGTTAGGTAGGGTGTTTGTTGTTTCTTAGGAAGGGCTTAAAAATAGGGTTTAGGGTTTTTTAGGGTTGAGTTTGCTTTTGTGTTTCCAAATGTTCAATCATTCCAAGAAGATTTTTTTGTCTTCCTCTAAGCTATTGAGGTAATGGCATGTGGTGTAACCCAAATATCTACAAGTGGCCAGGCCAGGCCAGGCCTACATGTGTGTGTCGATGTTGTTGTTATGTCACGAATTTATGAATGAATGAATGAATGAATGTTTGTTTGTTTGTTTTGTAAGTCCAAAACTTTGAATCTAGATTTTTTGGGTTTTGGGTTTTTGTTGTTATGTCACGAATTTATGAATGAATGAATGTTTGTTTGTTTGTTTTGTAAGTCCAAAACTTTGAATCTAGATTTTTTGGGTTTTGGGTTTTTGTTGTTACGTCAAGAATTTATGAATGAATGAATGAATGAATGTTTGTTTGTTTGATTGTTTGTAAGTTCAAAACTTTGAATCTAGATTTTTTTGGGTTTTGGGTTTTGAGTTTTGATTTCTCTCCTTCCCTTCTTTCTCTTCTCAAGTAAGTGTATAGATTTCCATTGCCAAAGGGGGGGGAGAGGAGGCTTCACAAGTGCTGGTATTTAGCCAAGTGTTGTTACCTAAGTGATTGAAAGTCCATTGTATAAATATATATTAGGGTTGCCAATAATAACCCAAGATTTTTTAGATCCCTTGATTGATTTAGTCTTATTAAATAAAAACAGGTTCTTCTTTTGAGAGGATATTTTTTTAGGTTAAACAAAATGGGGGGTGGTTGGGTTTCCATTTTGTTTGTTTGTTTGTTTGTTTGGATACGAGTGTTTGGATAAAACAAAGTGTATGTTGGTGCAAACCAGCCTTGTGCATGTAAATGGTTTTGGACTTACACTTCGTGTAATCGTAAATCTCACAATGAAATTTATTTACACTTCAGGCAAGTGTGTCTAATATCCATCTACATTTGTGTAAGTGTAAAAATGTAGAATAGGAGATGTGTAAATGTAAAAATAATATGATTTCTCCTTGGGGAGAGGGGAGATTTCATAAATTTTTGGTGATGGGCCAACAAAATGGCTCATTGCAACCAAAAAAAAATTAAAAACATTTGTGTTTTGGGTTTTGGACCATAACTAATTAAGTTAATTAATATAAATGATGATGAGTAAAGTTAGGAATAAAAGTTTTACTTAAGCAATGAGATGGGGGCAAAATGTGCATTCAAGATATTTCTTGGATTTGCACCCACCATAGTCTTATAACAACAAAAAATGCTAATGTTTGGGGAATATCAAAATATCATATTTTTTGTGAAGGGCAAATCAAAATGGCCCGTTGCAAAAAAATAAAATTGAGATTTAGGATGCACCCATTACAAACTAATATGATTTCAAAACATTTAAATGAGGTCATGTAAATGTATTTCACAAATATTTGCACTTGCACATGATTTACACTCACACATGATTTACACATCATATATACATCCATTGACACATACAATGCCAACAATGAGGCAAACCAACAAAGACACTAGTACCATGGTAAACCCTAAAAATCAGTAATTTTTTGGGTTGCTTGTCAATATTAAAATTATAGGGTCTTTTAAATCAGGGTCTCTAAGTACAATTTCAAGATGTGCCAGGTTAAATGTTTCCTATAAGAGGCTTGCCCAAGAAGGTGAAGGTACTAGTTTAGGGTCCATGGTGGAGTATAGGAATTGGTTCACTCGGCCCAAGGAACAAGCTAACATTTCCAATAAATTTCAATTTGCATTTTACCAAGGTTTTTGGTGAGACATAACCATCCACCTCACCCCCTCGCCCCCAATCAAGCTTTTTTCAATGCTTTGCATGGCAATCAATGTGATGATTTTCATGAATCGCTTGGTTATGTTGTAAGATTTGATTATCGAATAAATAAAAAGCAAAAAGGCTCTTTTTATGTGCCTAAAATAGGTTATTAATAAGAAATTATGGGTTTGAAGTTATTGTAGGTCAATAGAACATGTAGGTACAATAAAATGTATTTAATGTTTTTTTCATGCCTATTAGAACATGGAGAAACACATTATCAAAACATGCAAAATTGTGTAGTTTTATGCAAAACCAAAGAAAGGCACAAAAAGACACCTTGAGATGAATGTTAAACAAAGTTAGATTGGGGTATTTAATGTCTCCCAATTTTTTGAAATCATCAACATGCCACCATGAATGGCCTTTGCTGTAGTTTGTTTTTTCCCCATGGCAAGCATCATGCATTCAAAGATGGGTACATGTGGTTTGGTATGATCATCCATGACATAATAATATTGTTTGTTTTTAATTGTACCTTTTTTATTTAAGTTTATTTGTAGTGTTTTTATAAAAAAATTCACTAAAATATAATAAGTACCTTACAATCACAATTTGATGATGTTACATCATAAATTTAGCAAATAATGAATTGATAATGAAAATCATGTGAAGTTTGTTCATTCATAGGTTAATGTATTTTACACACAAATATCATGCATTGAAAACATGTTTGATACATAGATAAATGTGTTGACAAATGTAATATAACCTATAAATAAACGAATGTCACATGGATTCTGCATATTTTAATAAACCTATGTGTTAAATGTGTTTTCAATGCATGATATTAATGCATGAAACGTACAAATTATGAACGAACTAATGTTACATGATTTTCATTTCTAAATCGTGAAATGTTAAATTTGTGATGTAAGGTGAAAATGTCAATGTAACAATCCATCCCAACACTTGCATCACAAAAAATTAGTCAATTTTTTTAGTTGGAGCTCCTTAGATTGGTAATGATGCACAAAATAACAATGTCATTAAAAAGTTCAATGTTGTGGGAAAGTGTTCTTGTTTCTTTGCTTTTCTTTATGTTTGTTGATCTATGTTTTTAATGTTTAAAAGTTGTGGAGTTGTGTGTATATTCATAAGTTCATGCCAATATGAACATTTTATTTGATCATGTTGTACTTGGAGTATAATCATCAATTCACACAATAAAGGACACAAAGATGTCCTTATTTAAAAATGTAAGTTCCAAATTCAAGCCTTTTTGTCTCATAGACAAGAATGAAAAAACCTATTTGTTGTGAATTTAGATCTAAGATTTTATTGTGTTCAATTTTTGGCTCCAAAACAATGGTTGTTATTTGAATTTCCCATCAATTCTATAATGTACCAAACCAATTTACATCTTCCATGCATTTAAGACATGGGTTTAGGATGTAGGGCTTGCATTATTATCAATCGAGGACAAATTCATGTACAAAACCCAAATGTTGAAGTTTTTCACCATGTAATTCAAAACAACTGAAAATTCTCAGCCAACCTTTAATGACATATAAACAAGATTACAAACATTCATGTGGAATTCATGATTTTCAACAATAGAAGATTTCTTTCAATGAATTCTTGTGATTAGCCTCAACATGTTTAACTTTCTTTTCAAGCTTATTGATGATCTTTGTGATGGTCAACTCATGTTATTACAATGTTTTCCTACCAGCCTTCAACCAATCTATTAATGAATTTTGCACAAATCCATGATCCTCCTACCATTATTTAATGGTGGGTTAACACATGTGAATAGGGGAATGTAAAACAATTGAAGCACCATGCAAGCAATCTAATCCAACAATTTACTCATACAAATTCTGGTGCTTCCTATTTTCACCATGTTGAAAATAGGTTAATTCTAAAAACATTTAGCTTAAGGTTTGACCTAATTCTATGTGAATATGGAATGGAGCTTCTTTTTTAAAACCTACACCAAAACCCCCATCCCCCATAATTATAGCAAGGATGGAGACCAATGATTTTAGAAATATAAATGACCATCGATGCTAAAAAATTAATGAAATTATTGATTGAATAAGAAACAACACCTAACATATTTGGATATTGTTGTAATGCGTTTGGAGTTTTTGCTTACTAATGTTTCAAAAATAAGGAGATACATTATTATGTCCCATTCCTTAATAAATATGTTCTTTTATTAACTTTTGTAATGGGCATTTTAAAGTTTTGAAAATAATTTTGAAATTTTGACAATTGTGACAACACATACAACATCTTCCTTTATAGGTATATTTCATTTGACCTATTTATCTAAAGAGTTATTAATCACATACATTGGAAACATATATTAACAAATTAATCAGAGGACAAATTAATCTACGTCACATAGGCCTAAACATATTGTAAATTCTTTTAGTTCTAGTATGTTTGGTTCAATACAAAGCAAAATAGTTCTCTAATTAGAAAACACATAGTTCAAGATTGAAAACATTGTTTCAAAAGCTTTAATGACATAGAAATAATTGCATCTGTCATGTTTCAACAATGTAATAAAAACTTATTAACAACAATCCAAATTGCAATGCATTAAGGTGAAGCTAAAATTAAGTAAAATAACCCATTCTACCTTTGTTGCAATAACAATGTGTGTTATGAAAAATTGAATTAATTCATTACATTGCAAATCTAACTTATTATTGTCCATAACTACCAATGAATCATGATATGATCTATTTACCATGGATAAAAATCACTTGATTAAGGTGGACCTAATTATATGTAACTATTAGATGTGAAAAATAATGATGTATTTGTTTTTGCCCAACTTCTTAACATCCATCCATCATTCAATAGTTGCATCACAAATTTAACATGCAATGAATTAATAATGAAAATTATGCAAAGTTTGGTCATTCATAGGCTTGTACATTTTACACACAAATATCAAACGTTCAAAACATGTTTAACACATAAATAAATGCGTTTATGGATGAAATACGAACTTATAAATGAATGAATGTTACACAAATTTTACATCTTTTTATAAATGTGTGTTTCAAATGTGTTTACAATGCATGATATCAGTGTGTGAAACATATGAATTATGAATGAACACATTTTGCATGATTTCCATTATTAAGTTTTGAGAAGCTAAGTTTGTAATGTGAATCATCAAATGTAAAATTATTATTTTTTCAAATTTAATATTTTTTAAACATGAAATTATAATGGATTAAGTGTTGCCAAAAAAAAACCAATAAACAAAGTTTCCCAAAAAGTCTTTGAGTAATATGTTTATAAGTTTTTAAAGTTTTTAAAAGGATCCCTGAAAAATATGTTTGGAAATTTTTAATAGTTTTTAGAAAGATTTTTATGAAACATGCTTTCTTCTAAATTTTATAAAAATTTATGTGAATTTTTTTTTTGAATGTAGAATTAGTAGAAGCTTTTTAAAAAATTAAAGAATAATTAATAGAAGTTTTTAATGATTGACAAAAACTTATAAACTACATGGTTGATGAAAGCTTTTTAAAAATGTAATCAACAAATGTTTTTAAAAAGTTATTAGTGTAAACTATAAAATGCTTTGTTGGTGAAATTTTTCAAAAGATTGATGATTTTTTAGAGGGTTCCATTAGATAATATAAAAAGAGGTTTAAAGAGCATCACCCTTTAATCTCACAAATGCACGTTATGCCCTTTGTATTTATAATTCATTTCATGCATAACATACATCATAAAATTGTTTAGTTTCTGTTCATTGTCAATTTTTTTCAATTTTTTTGTTGATTAAGTCTTTTTGATTTTTTCAAATTATGTTTTAGTTTTGTTCTTGACACTAGCCTTAAATTTTGGTTTAAAGTGAAAAGGCAACTTGCACATTTCCAATGATAATTTATGTGAACTATGTGACGAGTGTGACTTGTGGAACTTATGCAATTTATGTGAGAGGTGTGACCTATGCATTTTAAGTGAAAAGAAAAAGTGACGTGTTTGCAAAAATACTTAAACACAATTGAGTTTCCATTTAAAAAGACAAAAGGCTATTTGTGCAAGATCACAAGTTTCCAATAAAAAGAAGTTCAAATTAGACCTATGTGAATTGCTTTGACTATGAACCAAACAAGGACAAGTAGAGGCATGGAACCATTGTTGATTTTTGAAAGTTTCTTTTTAAGGCCTTTAACATTCGTGCATGTGAGGAATAGACCTCACTTTCCAAAACCTCCCCCCTCTCTCTTTGTCTTTGTTTTTTGCTATCTTTTATAAAAAAAAACTTTTTTCCAAAACCCCCAAAACCTTTCCCTAACCCTCAATCTAGTTGACATAACCTTTTTCTTTTTCTTTGGATTATTGGATAATACATTGAACATGAGGGTAATTGTGGGCAATTGCTGAAAAGAGAGGAGAATGACAAAGAAATCCGAGTTTTGAAATTGTGGTGTGTTGTAGGAATGATGATTAATGTTGTTGCAAAGAAAGGAGGTACGCAAAAAGGGGAAGAGGGTGACACAAATAAGAAAGTGGCAACAAGGTCATTTATTGGGTGCTCATCCATATTAGCCACCGCCATCGCCGTTCTTTAAGGCTTATATTTGCATGCATGTATGTTAAGGAAGATGATTTTGTTCATTGAACTCAAAAGCTATTGTTGCAAAAGCTACAATGAATGCTTTTTCTTCTCACCAACTTCCTCTTCCCTTATTTTGAGTTTGGGTCCTAGAGATTGTGGGACTTTAAGGAATTGAGCACATGACTAGGTGTGACTTTTAAGGATATCAAACTCTATCAAGTCTTTCAAATTTTTGAAGGTTTTTTGAGTGTATTCACAGGGCGGTACCTTGCACAAAATGTATGGTAGCCTCACAAAATGGTTTGCAAGATCTGAAAAGGCGCATCAACAACACTTTCAGGAAAAAGATACAAGTGCAAACAAGTCATGGCTTTGCTAAGAAGCAAACCAAATCATTGAACACTTTCTTGAGATTCAAAAGAACCAAAATGCATTTTTCATAATAATGTGTAGCCTCACAAGATGGTTGGCAAGATCTGAAAAGGCACATCAACAACACTTCCAGGAAAAATATACAAGTTCAAACAAGTCATGGCTTTGCTAAGAAGCAAACCAAATCATTAACCACTTTCTTGGGATCCAAAAAACCAAAATGCATTTGCTCACAATGATGTGTAGCCTCACAAGATGGTTTGCAAGATCTGAAAAGGCGCATCCACAACACTTCCAGGAAAAATATACAAGTGCAAACAAGTCATGGCTTTGCTAAGAAGCAAACCAAATCATTGAACA
>Ga0116229_10003948_pt1 | contig 24379 bp, 8 predicted proteins | sample S1TSphgellanicum_3_FD_87313 | JGI IMG/M metagenome (GOLD analysis project Ga0116229, IMG submission 87313) | Host-associated microbial communities from peat moss isolated from Minnesota, USA - S1T2_Fc - Sphagnum magellanicum MG | ecosystem: Host-associated > Plants > Peat moss > Unclassified...
AATTTGATTTATTGAAAAAAAAAGAAAAAAAAAAATAATTTTTTCTTTAAAAAAATGTAGTTTTTTTGATATTTTAAAAAAAAAAAAAAAAAAAAAAAAAAAATTATGACCAATGTGACCCAAAAAAAAAAAAAAAAAAAACTCATTAGAAGAAGACCACCATCACCACAACCATGCCCACCAAAAGAGGTCAATTAATGAGCAAGGTGATGACCAAGAAAACCATGAACCCACTCGATACACAACTTATCTTACTTGTAGTTCAATTTTTAGACCTAAAATGAAAGCCTAAAGGCTTGAAATGGAATTTTTATTTTATTTTTCCAAAAAGTCAATTAGGTTTTGGTTCTCAATCAATTTTCAAATCGAATTTTGGGTTCAATTCCAATTTTTTTTAATGATAGAACCAAGGGGGTGGTCCTAATGCACTTTCAACAATCAAATCCTAACTATCAAGTTCCAAATCTACCTAAATCCACATGGAAATGTGGTTTTAATTAAGTTTTTCTAACTAAACTAAAACCAAGCTTAGGTGACCGGGCCATCAAGGTAATCGGCCAATGTTGGTCAAAAACCAATGTTGGGCAATTCTTTAGAAGTATGGGTAATATTAGTTTTACAATATATCATTTGCATGGTAGTCATCACAATGGTGATAAACCTACACAAACAAGTAAACAAACACAAACTTGTTTACATAAACAAGTAAGTTTCTCTCTCACACCACTGTGGTTTTTTTTGGTTTTTCATTGAACCTTTTGTTACATCATTAAACATTTAGTTAGTACATGCATTTGTAACATATCATTGTCATCGTCATCATGTTACACAAGTAATTTTGATCTCTTTGTCATTTTCATTTTTAAAAAATTGAAATCTAAAGTTTAAACCACATCACTAAAGTTTTTGCTCAAATTACAAAGCATAATAATTGTCATAGTTATTAGTATAGTGATTTTTGTGATGGTCATCATGTGCTACAAGTAAGTTTTTCTTTTTCCATCACCTTTTTTCTTCCTATTTCATTAGTTTTTTTGCACTAGCAAGGTTTTTATTCTTTCTCTTTTTTTATGCCTTTCTTATAGTTTCTTTGTCTTTATCCTCAATCTTCAACCCTTGTTTTTACAAGCAATAGTTGAAAGAACAAAATTTATACACATTGCATGTTTTCAATTATGGCATCCACAAGTGCCACGCGATAGTTGTTTTCAATAACACTTTGTGATGAAAAAGATGACATTGAATTCTCATAGGTGTAAGCTTTATGACCCTTTTTTTTTCCAAGCAACAATTAATAAAACAAAACCCATATAAAGATGTTTATAGTGGGATCAATGAATGTTACACAACTTACAACATCGATTTCATGTGATGGCAATAATGACATTGATTTTATGTCTTAACTCGAAGTTGAGTTTGGATCATATTAAGCATCCGATGTTGAAATGGATGCAACTTGGGAGATTTTGATTCCAAAGTTGTTGGCCGACTAAAGTATACGATCTCCTGATCATCAATCATCAACACATTGATAGAAAACATAACAAGCTTGTGAGCTACAACAAGAACCACAAGTGTTTTGAAAAATCATGCTTGTCATGAACATCCAAATTTGTACAAGAAATGGGGATTATTTTTGTTACAAAAGGTTGTAAAACTTAAAGAAAAGCAAAAATGTCTCCCCTTTTTAAATCATAGACTTTTTTGGCAACTAACACCTTTAAAACAAATCAAATCCCTTACAACATGTTTTTTGGAAAACTTGGTGTTACAAAATGTTATTGACCTTTATTTTCTATTGAAAATCCATGGATGAAGTGTTTGGTTTTGTGACAATGTGGGCATGTGCAATTTCCATTTCATTGCCAAATGATATGTTGGAAGAAGTTTAAAATAAATGTGTCATCCCAACCCTTGCATCTTGTGTTACTTGTACATGTTCATTTAACCTTTGGATGTTTCTTGTGGGATTTGATACCTTTGTTGTGGTTGTGAGATTCATCAACACCTCATGGGAGCTCACCCATGTGACAATTGGGATTTTTGAAATACATAACATTGTAAGTGTTGCCATGGCAAATTAGGTGAAAGTTTTGTTGATTCCTTTGGTTTACTTGACAAAGGAATTGCATATATATGTCAAAGATGAAAGGTTTAATTTAAATACTTTGATTTCAACATTGATTTCTATGATTTCTTGTTATGCCCTTCAGCTAACATGCCCATTTGTAACGTCATGTTTTGAGCATGCCATGTCAAAGGCAACTTAATGTGCTAAAGATAGTACTAAATTTTGTGTTGGATTTTTAGAATTTAGCTTGAAAAAAGTTCAATCATTGTTCCAAAAAATCATTACTTGGATTAAAAAATATGGGAAGGGAGCAAGAGTGGAAGGAATCTTATATATTATTCAAGGAATGCCTAGTAAGATGTTAAAAACTTTGTGAAGTCATAATTTGTTTATTTAGTCTCCATATTCCACCTTGAACATTAGAGTATTATTTAATGTTATTTCCATTTATTATGGATGACAAGTTTCACATTTATATTTTAAAGTGCCAATGTTTTTAACTTGGGCTTTAATCAACTCATTATAGATATGCCACTTGCTATTGTAAAACTTTGTGTTTTAAACCAAAGTCAAGGTTATATTTGGTTGTTGTCAAATGCCCTTTCCTTTACTTTAATTTTATACATTGTTATGAAAGTTGATGTGGCTAAGGTTCAAGATTTAAATCAATCACTAATTCATGGGGACTTTGATTCAAAATTGTAGGAATTCAAGTTAAGGATGATGACACAAGTCATCAAAGTTCAAATTTTTATTCTTGACAATTATTTTAGCTTATAATCAAATTAAGGCCTATAACATGTTAGCTACTGTGTTCAACCCCCATTTCAAGAACATGAAATTATATATAAAATTTCATGGGCAATGCACATGTCATTCAAATTGTGACAATTAATGGCATTAATATTGTGTTTCTTCTTTATTATAAATGTTCTTTCATTTAAATCATGTTAACATGGTAGTAGATCAACTAGCGATAATTGAAGATGATTACCTATTTTTTGCATAGATTATGTCAAATGATGATGTAATCATGTCCACCTTGAAGAATAAATTGTGATTATAGTGACAATTGTTAGTGCAACCAATAAAGATTGAAAACCCTTTAGTTTGGTGGGCAAATCATGCAACATAATTTTCCCATGTTGTTTTCCTTGCTCATCAAGTCCTTAACATTATCAGATCGCATATAAAAAATATAGCAGATTTTTAATGTTGCAAATGTTATCACTAATTTCAAATAATTTAAGCTTGGGATCGAAAATCTATATTGACTCATCATCAAAAATTAGCCCAATGATGTTCATGTTGGGTGTGATGGACCTTCAAAACCTAAAACCATGGTTGAATTTTTAAAAAAGGATTCTACTATGATTAAAAAGTATAACAAATTAATTGATGAAAAGGATTTCCTTGAGGAAGATTCAAACTTTGATCACATTTGATTTTAAATTCATGCTTTTACTTTCATCCTTATTTTTTTCTATTAGCATTTTTCTCCCAATATATTTTGTTTATCAAAATACTTTAGCATTTTGGCATAAATTAAATTATTCTTTGCTTTGTCAAACTTTTCAAATTATTTATGCTGAAATTTTTATAAAATCAAAAGTTCAATTGTTAGGTTTTGAACTGCAAACCTTCCATGACATCAATTTATAACTAAAACAATATAGACACATTAGACTATTTCATAACATTGGTAAGACCATGTTTATTAGTTTGTATAACCATTATTTACCAAAAATTTCAAAATTAAAAAACCAAGTGCTAAACTTAAAATTTCAAATTTAATTAATTATTCCCCAAGACCAAAATGGTAAAGGTACTATCGTATATTATTTTCTTGGTGCATTATAAGGTTGGAGTTGAAAATTAAAAGCCCACTTAATATCGTAGTGTAAAGTATTTTTGTACCTCACATTTGCCACAAATTCCTATGATGAAATGGGTTCAACCTATGAATGTCCTTATGATCTTCAATGTAGGTTCAATTAAGGCCTTAGGGAAATCACTTCCATTTTATTCCAAATGGTGTGCAAAATATTATTAGGTGCAATTTATTAAAAATATATAAATAAGGTGCCTATAATTCATTATGAAAATATATTCAAAATATCGCTAGAATATGCCATTATTTCATAACAAAATAAAAAAATACCATTTTATCTCAAATGCTTCCTAAAATATAAAATGAGTAACATGCACTTGATTAGAATTAAGATTTACAAGGTGTTTTGTAAATTTTGTTGGTCTTTTTTTAGAATCATATATGTTTGGCTAAAATCTTTTGTAAATTATGTCATTCATATGTTGAAGTTGTTTTCCTTCATAAAAAATTTTGTCACGCAAAAGGCTATAGGAAGTCAATGTGATTTTGTTTTGCATGTTAGATATTGGTGGGGAATCATATGTTGCAATAGAAATTAGATTTATGTGTTACACAATTATGTGTTATAGTCATATGTTGGAACCATTTTTTTATTTTTTTATTTTTTTTGTGGGTTAATCATGTGTTGATTTGTGGTTGGATTTATCTTTAGATTTAGAGGTACGTCATTAATTTTGTGTGGTTGGATTTATCATAGATTTATTATTATTTTATTTATTTTTTAGTAATTTGTCAAGTTTATTTTGTTATCATTTTACTAGGCATTATTGAGGATTATTGTCATTCATAATGTGTAATATTGAAGTCATTTGTTTGTTTAGTTAAAATGATGGTTTGTCCAATGTCAAATGGCATTGTTTGATAGCACAATTTTGAGGAAGCATATTGTTGCATATGTGAGTAGTGATTGAACATTAAACACATAATTCTTACCAGTTAAATGTAGTTTCATTGTTTTCAAATAAAAATAGATGCAATTTTTGCACTACTTGCTTTGTAATGGCAACAATCAATTTTTTGGGTTTTGACAAGATTTTAATCCCTAAACCCTAACTACTACCCAAACTAACCCCTTGTAAAAAAACTTAAACCCTAATACCTAATAACCCCCCATGTTTGAAAAAAAAAACATTAATTTTAACCAAAGGTTCTAATTTTTTGAAAAAAATCCAAAACTTACCCAAGATGTTTTTAATAAAAGGGAATTGACCCCAAAGACTTTCCAAAAAATAAAACACAATTAGTCAAAACTATTTTTTTAATTTTTCACCACTACAAATCATAGTTTTTTTTAGGTTCAACTTGATTAATTTGTCATTTTTTATTAATGGACATGTACATTTTGATTATTGGTTAGGGGCTTGAATAACACATATATATTTTGATTAAAAATCAATGGATTGTGGTGTTCTTTATATCATTGGAAAGCCCTTGGAACGTAGATGTCTAAAATGGGCTCACATTGCTCATTTGGACATCTGAAACACAAGTTATGGCCAAAAGAAGGGCCGGGAGTCAAACTGTCAGTTTGACTCTCGATCAGAAAACGTCAGGAATCGACCCGATTTACTTAGTTGCAGAGGGCATGCAACATACCGTTGGAAAGCTCTCGATGAGAGCTATAACTTTGCTTTAAATCGCACGTCAATCTGAGGTCTGCTCGCAAAGTTATGGGACTCCAAAATTGCGAAAATCCCATTTGGCGTGATTTAGAGACTCCCACTCAGGGGTCCCGGGAGAGAAAAACCATTTGGATGTAGGCTCTGTGACCAACCACAGAGTATACTATAAAGGGGAAGGTGATGCCTTCCCCCAAGTCCGGGTCGTGGTGAGTCTAATGTGTCCGTGTTGCCTATGGGTCATCCTAACACCAAAGGTGTTCTAACTATGCACTAATAACTTTGTGTGGATTGTGTGCAGGCGCGTGTGAGTGAGTGAAACTTGTCAACTCTTCCTAGTCCCATCCTGAAGCTCCAACATGCCCTTCTACCCCTCAAAATGTTGTGAGCTAGGGAACTTGCCCCGACTCCTCTCTCTTTCGTTGTCTTCTACTTGGACTCACATTTGAGTCCTTCAAGGAATTGGGAGTGCGTCATATTTTAATGGGAGCATATAAGAAAGACATTTTAAAAATATAATTTGTGAAATGACATTATAGGACAAAACTTATTGGTTAAATATTTTAGTTGCACATTAGTTATAAATTGAATTGTAATTTTTTTATAAAAAAATCCATTTTATTTGTTTAATTTTAATTTTGTAAATTTTGCAACTAAATAAGTGATTAATTTATTATTATATGTGAATTAATTATTTTTAATAATCATTTTAATTATTTTTCTGAATTAATAAGTTTAATTTAAATAATTATTTGGATTATATGAAATGGTTATTTGAATTAATTATTCTAATTCAAATAATTAGCTAGTTAGTGCATTCAAGTAATTAATTTTAGATATTTAATTTAGATTATTAATTATTTGAATTAAGGTACTAACTAATTATTTAAATTATTAATCCAACTCATCTAATTTGCTAGCTAGTTATTTCAAATAATTATTCAGTTTAATTCATTAATTTATAGTAATTAAATCATTTATGTAATATTTAATATTTAATATTTAATATTTAATACATTATTGGAAAAATATTATTAATTATTGAAGATTAAATATGAATTTGGGAAAATAAATAATTATAAAATAATTAATTATCTGAATTTTTGAATTGATGATTAATTATTTTAAAACTAAGTATTTGAATAAATTAAAAAACAAATTATCTAAATTAGATTGATGAATTCATATTAACTATTAAATAATATTTAATAGATAATAAATTATTGAAAAAAATCATTATTAAATATTAAGACTTACATATGAATTTTTTTAGTTATTTACCCACTAATAGTTGAAGAACAATCACAAAATAGTGGAAAAATAATATTTTTATAGTAACAACAAAGTTGCATAACTAGTTGTATCAATGGCAATCTTAATTGACAATTAATCGCAAATGTCATATGTAATGGATGGTGGAAATGTGTGCATGTGGCATGATCATATGTGTTGAAATCATACATTAGTTGCAATGTAATTAATGATTGAGTGTTACATTTTCACTTAGTGTAATGTAGTTGCCATAGGCCACTAAAGTGTAACTTGCCAAATAGTCAAACATAATTGACTACACTTGTATGTATGATGCTTACATTACACCAAATAGGTGTCCCATTTACAACTAACTTGCAATTTCTCCTTGATTTTTTAATGTGACATTTTATTTATTAATTAGCCTTATTTCCATGCTCTAGTTATAGTGTAGTTGTATATAAATTGCTTTGGAGCTCTAGTTGAAAAACAATGCGTTAAGTAAAATATTACACCCTAGGTTTTAAGTCATACTTATTTGTTTAAATTTCTAGTGAGTTCATTTTCCCTACCCTTAACAATTTTGCCAAGGGGTTTACTAAATGGATTCTTTAACAACACTTGCGAGTTCAAATTCTAAACTAATTAATTGTCACTACTATTTACACACCTTGTCTTCCTTGTAACCTAACCCTCCTTTCTTGTTATTATCTATGGTTCCTAATGTCTAATTTTATTTTTTGTTCTAGTTCTTAGCAATGTTAACTAAAACTAAAATACAACATGATCAACGATGACAATATGCAATGATTTTTTCCTACCGTGCACAACATTCCCACAACCTCCTTCCCCAAATGTTTATTTTTCTTTGTGTTCACCAAGGTTCAGATGTTCAACAAAAACACGTAGTTCCCCCTCTTACTCTACCTTTGGCCACCTCATTCTTTCCTCCTTCCTTCCTCCCTCCCTCCCCCTCTTCCATGCATGTTTTTGTTGTCCTCTCCTCTTCGCTACCATCTTACTTCCTTTCCTTAACAACAATAGGTTACCCTAAAGCTTTTCCTTTCACTTTGTCATGATCCTCACCCTTCTTCCTTTTTTTCATTTTCCATTCAACAAAAAGACATCTAGAACCAACATCCTTTCTACATACTAACCCCACTTCAAGATGAAAATTATTTAGTGTTGAATTTTAAACCTAAAAATGGTGAAGTCCCCCCTCCCAAACCTTAATTCTTAATGATTACATGCTTCTATACATCCAACCTATACCCCAAAAATGTCTTCTATATACTCCCCATAACTTTTATAATGTCAAAATGTTAGCATTCAAATCCTTTAATTGTCCAAAATTATGTTGTTTGTTTTTCTTGCCTAGAATGTCTAGTTAACCTAAAATTTTATTCACTACTCATTCTACTTAGAATCTATCCAAAGCTAGGTTGTCCTACCTATAATGTTTAATTAGCCTATAATTACATTGATTAATTCATTATGTTTAAATCTTCAGTTATTCCAAGATATTCGCTATATATCCTTGCCCAACATAGTGTGGTTTCAATGGATGTGATTTTTCATAATGTATATTTTCTCACCTTTGTACAACCTACCTATTTCCCTACCCACCGACCTACATACTATTTATTTACTTACTTACCCACCCATTTACTTACTTAAATTTAACCACTAGGTCTAACCATGAGGTTTAGTTATTATGTTTAACCATTAAATTTAAATATTAAATGTATCCATTATGTTTAGCCGTTAGATTTTGCTTAAATCAAATCATTAGATTTGATCACTAGGTTTAACCGAAGTTTAATTATTAAATATAACTTGGGTTAACCAAAGTTTTGTTATAAAATCTAGCTATTAGGTTTATCAATTATGTTTAATCACTATGTTTAACAAAGTTTAATCAAATTATGTTTAGGCATTAAACTAAACCATTAAATTAGATTATTAGTTTTAGTCATTAGGTTTAACCATTTGATTTAACCATTAAGTTTAACGTGATTTTAACCACTAGATGTCATTTGGATTTAACCACTATGTTTAGTGATGTGAAATAAATGTGCATGAAATAAAAAACTTGATAAAAGCTAAACACCTTTGATAGTGTTATCCATTAGTAAGGACTTGGTTTATCATTATGAAGGTTTGGAGTTCAATTCTTTACACTTGCAACCTATGTGCATGCTTAGAGGGCTAATGTAATTGTAGGCTAAATTAAAGTAATTCAATTAAGTTAGGTTAGGTTGGCTATGTTAAGTTAGGCTAACACCTACTTACTTAAATGTTTTTTTAAACCTACCTAGTCCTATTTATTACCTACCTACCTACTTACCTACCCACTTAATAATAATAATAATAAAAGGTTTAATTTAACGGGTCACTATCTACATTCAAATAGTTAATTACTTTGTTAATAAAAATGACAGAGCCCAAATTGACAAGGTGGTCTTTTGATGCATGTCATTTGTTTTATGACATGCATTGGTTTTATGCTTATCATTTGTTTATTCTTTTGAGGACATCCATGCCCCCCAATTATTAAAATGTTTATATGTCATTTCGTGTGTGGACAAAAAATGATGCATATCCATTTTGTGTATGGATAAATTTAAGCAATACACATCCAGCTACAAAGTAGGTTATGATGTAAAGAACATTAGTTATGTCTAGTAAATGGCTCAAGGCCATTGGTTATACAAAATAACATCAACATTCCCTCAATAAATTTTTTTTCAATAACCAACAACATCATGCCAATTACTTAGTCCATAATGTTGATGGTCACCACCAAGGTCCCAATTACAACCCATAACCCCCCTCCCAACAAAAATTATTTCTTACATTTAAAATATTTATTGCAAAAGGTGTTTTGGGCAAACATTATATATGCAATGGATCCTTATTGTAAAGGCTACTGCATATAAAAACTAGTTGCAAACATTAAAATTTCAATTCTTTGGAATAACTAGTTTGGTTTTTTTATCATCATTCCAATTAGTTCCAAAATGATTTGAAAAAAATCTCTAGACCAACCTTCTAGCCCAACCTATAGGCCATGTTGTGGCCTTATAATTGGCTCATCCCCCATCTGTTAAACATTGTGAAGTAATCAAGTGTAGGTCCAATGGGGCCTTTCTTTTCTTATGCAACCTAAATTTCTTTCATCCCTATAACCTTGCATTGTTGCCCACCTTTTCTCCTTGCATCTACTTCTTCATTCAAACTATTAATTTAAGCTTGTACATATAAGTGTTGAAACTCCCTGTGCATTGGTTCTCTCTATGCACTCAAGCTTCATAACGATCTTTTTTTATGTATTCAAGTTTTGTAACATTGAACACCCCTTATACTTGGTTTTTAAAAATCATTCAAGCTTTGTAATATTTAAAAGACTTGAAATTCTAATCACTTTGAAGCTTGATGCCCTATTCACTCCTCAACACACATGTCCCATCATTATCTACAACTTTACAAATTCATTTAATAAACATTCCAACTAAATTTGTTCATGGAATTGAATCTTCAATTTTGAAGGTCATAATGTTTGAAGGCCACATTGTGCACTTGGATTTGAGAGGTCATATGTTTGCCTTGGAGAGTTTATAAGCAAGATTGAAACTAGAATGTGTACAACTACAAATTTTTAGCTTGAACTACAATTGATTCAAATTGCAACATAAAATATAAATTTGAATGCAAACTTTTCATTTAGATCCCAAATTTATCATGGTATGGCATATGTGAAGTTAATATGGAGAAGTTTCCTATCCAAACTTACAAATGTCAACAAAAATAAAAAAGGGTATTTTTTGCAATGGAAACTTTTCCATGGTTTAAGTCGACCTTTACAACATCAAGTCTTTCATTATTCCCTTTATTGTTCAACGGCCTTGAGCATGAGCACATCTTGCATCAATTGCAAGACCACAAGGATGGTCCTATTGAACATGTGAGATTGCTATGTATCCTATAATGTATAAACAACTCATGGAAAAAGCTTGTTGAAGATGGCAACACTTGGGATTCACCTTTTACAACTATACCTTGGTTAGATTGCCATGGATTAATGAATAGTTTTGGGGCAATGTGAGGGTGCAAAACAATTTTTTAATATGAAAAATTTGTTGGAAGAATGATTTTGTTTTGATGTTCAAGTTAACATCAAAATATATTTATGTGTTTAGATTCATGTGTGATGTGTACAATTTTTTTTGTTTCAAGTCTTTAGATTGCCACAATTTTGATAATTATACATATAAGGTTTAGATAATGTACATATATATATATATTTGATTTCTTGGATGGAAAAAGAACACAAGTACATAGTTGCAATTTGCAATGTGGTTGAAGTAAATCCATGAACTAAGAACATTTTATGAATCATGTTTAAATTGTTACACCACCCAAAGTTGGTATTGATCAGTAATCATCATTAACATCTATGAAAATAAGTTCAAGATAAAAAGAATCAACAACACATCTTAAGGAGTTCTTAGGATGGTCTTGACAAGCTAATGTGGAAGCTCCCAATTGTTTACACATTGCTTAAATTATATTGAAACAATAATAAACTTCTAATGCAAAAATAATGTTTCAAATCATTATAGTTAATGTCTATAAAAAATATGCTAGATATTTTGTGTTCATTATATAGTTATCAAATTTATCCAAGTGTTACATTGATATCTTAAAAACATTGTTTTAAAAATATAACACTCATTTTAACATGTGATGAAAAAACATCCAACAATTCATAAAACCTTTAAAAGTGCATACACATCACTTGGCTGTTTTTTTCTATAGATATACCCATGATTATTTCTCAATGTAACCTAATTTTGATATATGTTGTTTCATGTGTTCATATGAAACATGTTATTGTATATTGAAGTTCAATTCACATTTAACATATTGACTTTTAATCAAAATCTAGCACACACATTCTTTTGGAAACATTATAACTTCCCCAATCCAATGTAATTTATTACAAGAAAATGCGGCTTTTCAATTGGAAAAATTGACCAAAAAGTATCCCAATTGTCGTCATGTTCAACTTGACCAAAGTGTCATTTTGGACAAGTTAATTTAGACCCGGCCATTTTGACTAGGTCTTTTTGGTTGGTTTTTTTTACTAGATTTTTTTACTAGATTTTTGACAAGTCAACAATATTTTGACAACAATTATATATCTAATTAAGATTTTTATTATAATATAATATAATAAATATATCATAATAATTATAATAATTTATTTAACTACTTACATTGCTTAATAATTAATGTAAAAATAAGTAATTTATTTACCTACCTACCCTATTTAGCTTAGGTCCGCTATGCTAAGCAACCAACCTTAGCCCACCTTGCCTAAGTGGTCTAGGTTAGCTATTTAGGCCATCTAAGGCTAAAGTAACTTAGGTAGTGAAAGTTGCAAATGTAAGGACTTGAATGTCTCAATACTACCACTTCAAAAGATTTTGTCAACATATTATAATGAACTTCATTGATTTTTATATATTAACTTCATTATAATATGTTGACTTCATTATAATAATTAATCAATTAAATTAATAATCTTAAATTATCGATTATTAACTAGTAATTATTAAATACCAACTAATTAATTTATTAAGCCTAGTACCTACATGTGGTTATATGTAACATGTAGGTAACCTATCAAGCCTTGTAATTATTTATTAGGTGTAATATGTGTAACTTAGCCTAATTGTGAACTTAGGATAGGTGTGTACCTTAAGCCAAACAAGCTTATAAGTTAAGTACCCAAATTAATATGGTTGATTTGATTAAGTGTTAAGTCAAAATGGTCAATTTGACTAAATTCTAGCCATGATTGAGTATGGTTGATTTCATTAAGCTTTGGTTATTTTGATGGATTTCTATCCATTTTGATTAGATGTTTAGTTTGTCACATGGTTAAAAAAATCATTTTAGTCGATTTTAAAAATCAAAATTAACATGTGTCTTTCATGCCCCGAACGTTTAATCAAAATGGCCATCCCCTTTGGTCAATGTGAACCTTTTAATCAAGTTGAACCTTTGAAAAAATCACATTTTCTCTAGGGGCCTTTAAGCATCATGACATTCAAAATGCAAATGCAACTTTCAAAATTTGACATTCAATGAAATGGGTAAACTGAATCAAGACACTTATTATGAGTTTGTAGAGTTGTAGATAATGATAGGATGTGTATGTTGAGAACTACAAGGTGTTTTGAAGTTGAGTGTATTGAAAAAAATTCAAAGAGTTAATGTTTTAAGTCTCTTGATTATTTTAGAACTTAAATGCATAAAAAAACCCAAGTGCAATGGGTGTTTGCCATTATTCCAAGTAGTTTAATTTAATTCATGTGCCTAGTTCTATTTAGTAACGTTTGCAACAATGACACATTGTATAAGTAATGTTTGCCATGTGCTCCTTCCTGCTAATAATTCAATGATAGAATGTCAAAATGAGATGAGGAATAATGTTTTTAATGTCCTTCTATAAGCAAAATGTGATTTATTGTTTCATTGAAAACATATTTAAGAGAATGTGTGTGCATGTGTGTTTTTTTTAGAAATCAAGATTGCATGTTATGGGTCATTTTTGCTATGACTTTTACAAGGCTAAATGATTGCATTATAATGGTGAATTTTTAATGAATCGTGACATTTGTTGTGATAGACACCAAGATTAAATAACAACGATTAAGAATGAAGATCAAAAACTAAGACTAGATAGTAGGAGCTAAGAGAGAAGATTGTGAATTGGGAACATAACATGGGCAATGAGTGAAAGGTAGGAGTTGGGAACAATGAAAAAGAGTTGAAAGTGAAGAACATGAACTGGGAATCATGAGCATAGGAGCTAGGAGGAAAAACAAAAAAAAGAGTAAGAATGAAAAATAAATAATAGGAATGAAGATAAAAAACAAAGAGCAAAAGGAACAAGGAAAAGGCAAAACTTAAATTGAGCTCCATGAACTTGCAAACATGAAACACCATTAAAAAAAACAAATATAAGCAACACCAAAACCAGAAACCAAACAAAAATAGAACATAAAAAATCATAGTAAAGCTTGAACACACAAGAAATCACATAAAGCTTAAATAGAACGGGGCCCAAGCTTTCTCTTGATGATTTTTATTTTAAAGGAAGCAATAATCTTGCAAGATAATGATTACAAGGTTATTGGGTGCCACCTTATTTTTGATACTTTAGTTGCCATGTTAAAGTTTTAAACCCTAAAACCTTAGCTTACAAAACTTAGACATGGACTTTAGACATTCTAAAATTTCAAACAATTATTCATGTTTAAACAATATGAACCTATGAAAAAATAAATTTCACACAAATACTATTGCTAAATCATGTTCTAGAAAGGGTGTGATGTTGTTAGTGGACCTTTGTTGATAACTAATCATTTCTTTTGTAAGTGATCAACATTCATCAATACAACCTTTGAAGTTGACAAGGTGTTGTGTTGTGCATCAATCTTGATCCCATACATAAGCATCATTCAAAAGTTGTTCAACTCCAAGCAAGTGTTGATGGTTTAATGCCTTTGTCGATGTGGTATACAAACATATGATGATACTACATATTTCAATATCAATGCATAATGATGCATTCACACTTTTAAATGCTTAGTCATTTACATGGAAAAACTTGCTAATTTCTTAAAAACATTCAACTTCATGTAGATATGACATGTTGATGGAAATATGGTTTTAATAAATGTCATGCTCAACTATGTAGTTTTCAAAGTTTAAAGAAACATTAAACAAAAACATACTTGCTATAGTTGACAATCATTTAGTGTAGCATCAAGCTAGTAGCCTAGTGACTAGGATTCATGACCACAAAAAATGAAAGGCCTTCTAAAGTATGAATTTCAATTTTATCAATGACCCAAACACAAGCCCACATGACATAGTGGATCAACATCTAGTTTATCCAAGATTCACATCTCAATATGTCTTTTTCATGGATGTCAATGAAACCAAAAAACAATTATGTAAATAACCAACAACTACAACTCTTTAGCTTCCCAAGATTTTTAGTTACTTATTGTTTCTTCCATTTAGCCAATGTTATTCAATTTGAAATTGTCATAATCGAGTGCAAATACAATAACAAGAGACATTGAAAGTGTAATCACTACTTAAAATTTTCATATTAACTTATACATTAATATAAAAATTTTGTGTGTGTGGATGCAACAATGTTTTAAATATATTATGGGAACATTTGGATAAATATGAAATGAATTTAATAGGTACAAATCACCCAAAGCTATTTTCAAAATAATGCAATGCATATTTGTGATGAATAGTCTTGTTTTTTAAATGAATTAAAAATGACATATTCATGAAAGTCATTGAAATAGACTTTTACATCATAATATATATGATTGACATTTCTCCATGTCGTAAGAATTAAAACGACTTTCATATAAGTTTATTTAAATCATGGATTCATCAATCATGAATAACCAATCATGGTTTGTAACATTGGCTAGACTAGATAACCCATTGCTTTCAAAGCAATCACCTATGGTTATTGCTGCTACATTTACACTCAATTGTCGTCATAAGAGATTTCACCTTTCATCTTGAGCTTTTGAGTATTAACTTTTCTTTCAAATGCTTGTGACCAATATGTAGAACATTGTGGAAATCTACCAAAATTGTACAAAGTTCCTAAAGATGTGGCAAAATCTTTCCCAAGTGCCAATTATGTCGGGTAATGGCCATTGGTCAAACTCAACTCGTCACCCACTAGCAACTCAATTGTGTCCTCCCAATGGCCCTCTTTCACAGGAAGTCATAAAATCAGACTTTGGGTTGTTGGGTGGATTTGTGGATAAAAGTTTCTGATCTGATTTGGAGATCATGGGTGTAATCCCTTTGCAGAGAAGAACTTTTGAGCTTGTTCCTAATCAAATGGGCTTCATGTGTACAGGAAAGTTCCATATTGTCATGATTGTGATAACTTGATAGCAGGTCTTGATACGAATACAGTCAAGAAAAGAGCATTCAGAGCTATCTGTAATCACATTGGTTTGACATAAAATATGAATTGATCTAATCACTTTTGTTGTCACAGCATAGATGAAGGAAAAAACTCCAAGTTGAAGACCTCAGCAGTGAATACATCACACCAAAATACACTCCAAAAGAAGGTTACAGGTAAAAAGTCATCCTGTCTTTGGCCTTAGATTCATCCTCAAATCCATGTTTCACCCCCAATTGGAATGAAATTGGAAGGTGAGTGAAAGTATCATTTTATGGAAGTGGGTATGGCTTTGCAAGATTTGCAAGATTTAACAAAATGTATGTGATTTAAGAAATGGGTAATGGCAATTCTGCAAATCCCATGCCCAGAGTGAAGCTCTTGTGAGGACTCACAAGTTTCGGTGGGAAAAACCAAGTGTCTACTATTTTTTTCTTGTGTACTTTTCTCATCTTAACTTTTGGTTTGGTTGTCATTTTGATAAAACTGGGACCAAGCTTTAGTATACACCAAGTAGAATTGCTCAAGAACTGTGCAATCTGATGCATTTTACAAGTGTTGGATTTCTGCTTAGCTAGAAGTCGTATTTGCCCTGACCATAGAGATGCAATCATTATACAATCATTTAGTGGGAAGTAAAACACTGCAAAATTACAACTGGTCAGAATCATGAAAGATCCCACTGGCACATCTTGAGACAGAGATGGTTCCTTCACAGAATGGAAGTTGTCTTGTTACATTTAGCTCTTGGAATCTGGTGTGTTTCTGTTCTGAAGTTAATTAGTTGCACTTTTGTAAACAGAGACATGACATGTTGTATACGAATCCAAATTGGTAAGTTCTAACAGAGGTCTGGTTCTGGCTGGGTTCTGTGCAAAACACCCTGATGACCTAGTCCAATTCAGTTAGTGGCCCCACAAACATGGGTCAAGCCTTTAAGATAGGAGATCCTCTAATCAGAGTTCAACATCCTTAAAGGTAATGTCCTTGCTTTCCTTGCATACTTTCCTTCCTTGCATGTGGTAAAATACCGAAAAAACCATAAGAAAAAAATAAATGCAACTCAATTGAAAGAGGGTTGGAAACTGCTGTCAAAAAAGTTCTACAAACCTTGAGCAAAGGACCCCATGAATAGTAAATGAGACAATTGAAGTGTCCCTAAGAGCTTTGCAATTGTTCATCCTTAAAGTGTTCATCCTTAAAGCAATTTTAGAGGGGCAGCAAACTAGCTATCAGCAAATAACTTGTCATTCCATCTGTTTTTCCACCCCTTCAATTGGAATGGAATTTCCTTCAAAGCCTCTCCTTGCAGCTTCCAATTAATTGTGACAGAGATGGCATTTTGACTGAATTTGTTTTTGGCTATCATAAAATATTATACCCAATTCTCGTTTCTCCATTTTTCAATCTGACACTTAACATACTGGGTCCATACAGTTCAAAACTCTGGCAAGAAAAATGTCTAGTAGAACTGAATCTGGTGGGATTTTCATTAAGATAGTGATGTAGATAAGTTCATCTGATCCCAACACACATAAAAGACTTTTGTGTTTCTAAATGGGTCTCTAATTGGTTGCACTTTGGTAGGAATTCTTATCACATGGGCCCCAATTTCCCCCTTGATGGATGGAAACTGCCAAGTCTGAGAGTTTCTTCTCCCTTTTAGACCTCACATATCTTACATACTACTTGCTCATTTGTCCAAATCAACCATTCCAGTATGAATTTTCTCAGTCCCTAGCTAACAGGACTTGAAAGGGCCATGAAGTAATATGAACTATTGTCATGTCCAGGGATTTGGTACACAGGATACATAATAAACTAGTTTGAAGTCCAAAACAACTATCTGCCTTTGAACAGCAATTCCATCCTTCAGTAATTTGACCCATCACATTTGTTGTGTGTATACAAGTAGTGACCTCCTTTCCCACAAGCCTGCACATAGATCTATGCACACTTAACCGCATAAATACAACAATGGGTGCTGAGCCAATGGCTAGGAAAAATCATGCCCAAGCGTTGAGTATTGCTCATGCTCTTATCATTGTAGCTCTCATGGTGGTTTACATGGAGGAGCCTGTAAATGGCAAGGCATCAGTGAGTATCACGAATGCCTTGTTTGAGCCACTTGAGGTCCATTGTCACTCTGCGGATGATGACCTTGGTGTGCACATCCTGAGCTATTACTTACAGAAGTATCAGTTTGATTTCAACCCAAACATCTTTGGAAGAACTCTCTTCACATGTGACTTTAGTGCAGCTTCCAAGCAGGATACCTCGCAAATTGTATGGCAAGGCTACTCTTACCGTGACCCACCTTATCATTGTTGGAATTGCAACTGGTATGTGTTGAGCCAGGGCTTTTATGTCGACGGTAAATTAATTCAGAAATGGCCAGAAACTGCAACAACAGTAGCTGAAAAGAAGGTGAATTCTTTTTTCCAGTGTCTTTTGTTATATCAATTTGTGTTGTTTTCTCATTCCCACAGATCGCCTACAATGAATGAGATTCCACAATGCCTTTTGACCCTCTTGTACAAAAGGTTTTAAAAATCATTTCTGTTGCAAATTCTTTGAACATTACACATCTTGCTCATGTATTTCTGACACGACTAACGAGTTTTTTCATGATGATTTGGGTTTTTGGGTGCACATTGTGATGCAGAAAATACCTTCCAAATCACCATAATGCCGATTATGGGATTTTATACCAGTGCTTTTGATATCTCCATAGGAAGTCTGGTTTGAAGTGAGTTGATCTGAATAAAAATGTTGTTGCCAATTCACCACCTTCTAGAGAAAGAAACTCAAAGTTGACAAAAAATTACAGAAAAAGGACACAAATGAAAATGGTCCTACAAGCAATAAAACTCCCCTAGAGCTTGAAGCAGTTTCCACTATAAGGCTGTAGATGACACAGATTTGGAAGAAGCTTCTTTGACACATTAGAACTGTTTATGCTCAATTTCTCTTCATTGGGTCCTACTCAAAATGTGGTTGTCCAAGCTATTTTGTTGTTTTAAGGAGCCAGGAAAGAAAAACTTGGCACAAATGCTGAAAATTTAGGCATAGAATTTTTTTTGGCTAGTTGAGCATATAAGAATTCACAATGAAAGGAAAACTTGTGAAACTTGCCATACAAACTTTGAAAAGAAGAATAGATAGGGGAATATTAATTATCAAAATGGGTTTTAATAACCATGCTTTTAGAACTCAAAAGAACTCACAATTGTTTTAATTTCAGAGCATGGCATTTTCCCCCGGTTTCTTACATTTCTTGTCCTAAAAACCTTTGCTTTTGGAGCTTTCCAAATGGAGTTTTGGGAAATATTTGGACATGTGGTATCCAATATTTGGACAGTTGGTACATTCTTACCTCGAATTCACACTTCTTTGGATCAAATTTTGTTTTGTTTATGGGGGCCAAAATAGTTGTTTGGACTTTTTGAAATTTATATTTTAATTATATTGAAATTGGTGTTTGTAAATCTGGTATAGAATATATCATTCTATCTTTCAAAGGGAATTAAAGGAAAAACAATGAGTTTTTAAATTTGCATTAAACATCCCCCATGATGAGTTCTAGATAGTTCCTTTGTAGAACTGTTCGTGAAGAAGATAGTCACATTAAGATATCCACTCTCTTCATTGAATAGCCATATTCTTACATAAGTTCATTGTTGGCCTTGCCTACCAAGGCAAGGATATTGTGTTTAGATTCATTATAGAGTACAGTAGCTTAACGGATTTTGGCCCCTAGGTAATAATAGGTCTATTCTTAAATGATGATTTTTGAAAGATGATTTTTTGGCCTTGAGTTGAAACTTGAGATTAGTTATAGAGTTATAATATCTTGAAGGATTTTGGTTTCTTTAAGAGGATTTTTCGAAGATTATATTTTTGCATGGTGAAATATTTGAGTTTCCTTAATTCTTCTCTTGCTGTAAGATACTTTTTTAATGTAAATGGCAAGGCCACAGTGTGATATACCCCTTGCTTATCAGGGTGATCCATTGCATTTTTGTGGTTGGTTCTCGCTTTGTGTTGTAAGTATTTGACACATTTTCTCAAAAATAAGAACCTTGAAGTTCATATGTGCCTTGAGAATGATAATTTGAGGAAAATCCAACTTTGATTGGAATCAACATTTGTTTTTTCACCTTGTTAAGTCTCCACTTTTAAAAAAAAATTCCACCAATATGGAGGTGTGAATGTGATATTGTAATTGCTACTCAAGTTTGTTCAAAATTTGCCTAAACATTTTCATACATGTGATATTGTTGGAAAGCCCTTGATAGGTATGTGTGCATTGAGGTGAATTTGTAATGTTTAGACTTATGGTGCAAGAGTTATTGAATATTGAATAATGTTTACATTGAGGATGCAATAAGATCCAATGTAATTTTTTTGGAGAAATTAAGGAGTGATTTTGATATTGTTGGAAGGAGCTCAATGAACGAGATTTTATGGAGATGATTTCATAATTTTTAACCTAATGAAGATATTGAATTTTGAATAATGTCATTTGAAAATTGAATACAAATTCAATTTTCACTTTATAATGAAAATTGAATTTCAGACTTCGGCTGAGGAAAATCTACCAATTTATTCAATTGGGCCAATGATGCAAGCCACACTATAGTAATGACCCAACTATAATAGAAGTTCAATATTTCAAACAAGATGACATTTTACAACACAATCTGAAGAAAGAAAACAATCTCCACAAGGACTAAATGTACATGATATTTTAAGATCATGGCAAATACATATGTTTACACCATTAAACAAACAAGGTGTGTTATATGCAATGGCCTTGCCATTAATTTAATATCAACAATTGGTATTTATGATAAATTGGTCATAACTAGGGGAAAAATAAAAAAGTTAATCTATTTTCATGTACATCATGTTGTTGTAAAAGAAAAGAATTCATTTAATTTTTTTCATTTTGGTACATCACATTAGTTATGAGGAACCCAAAAGGGATCTCACATTAAATGATGACATGTTCTAGGAACCTACTTAAATATTTAAAAATTGTGTTACCAAACCAAAAACCAATAGGGAAATGTCACAAGATGATTTTTAATTTTTTGCAAATCTAATGACTTTTTTTTCCTCACAAAAACAAAAGTGACCAAATATTCTCTTGTCATACATATTCTTTCAAAACTCACATGAACTTCTCCTATTTGGTCTTGTCACTTTCATCTTCATTATCAGGCCTCCTTTTAGCCTAATCTGTATGGACTTTTGTAGAAAGTTAGAAGAACACACCGAGAAAAGGAATAATAATCAACATAACATTTCTGTCCTGGATATTCCAAAAGAGTAATGCAATGTTTACATTATAAAAAAAAGCACCCATCAATTGCCTTGATCAAGAATAAAATCGGTGTCACATCCAAATGCTTCTTTCCTCGGGGTACAAGTAAGTTCTAATTTCAGAAGAGGCCGTGTCAGCTATAAGATCCGTGCCATCCTTTCTCTCATATTATGTTTTTGTAACTGGAATTTGCAGCTTTGCTGTGTACTTAGTACTTATCCTTGACTAGGAACTCGATAACAAGCAAAAATGGGGGTTGGATGGACGTGTATGCAGGGAACTCATGCTTCTTGTTGTCTTCTCATGGTAGCTCTTATGGCTATGGCTTGCTGCATAGAGCCTGTCAGTTGCAAAGCAGCTGTGATTATCACAAATGCGATGACGGAGTCACTTACTGTCCACTGCCACTCAGCTGATAATGACCTTGGTGTGCACATCCTTGGTACCAATGCACCGCCGTATATGTTTGAATTCAATGAAAATCTTTGGGGGACCACTCTTTTCACCTGTGACTTTGGAGCAGCTGGTAAGCAGGAGCACTCGATCATCGTCTGGGAAGCCTCCTCTTATTTCCCTCCTTATGATTGCTGGCGCTGCCACTGGGATGTGTCGAACACGGGCTTCTATGTTGAAGGCGTGTTATTTCAGGCCTGGCCATCTGTGGCCACAGAATCAGTGGAGCATGAGAAGGTGAGTTGTAATTTTGTTTGTATCAAGATTTTTAGCTCATATCAAGCTCTGTTGTTTTTTTATATATCTCAGGTTCAACAACTACATAATTGGAACTGGAAATCATAAGAGTAATTAGAAATCATACAATTCATTGTGGTGATCTTGTGTTTTTGCACAGGAAATTCTAGAACTCAGAGTTGCCTTCCAAACACAAGGTCTCTGATCTGTTGTTCATTGTTTCATTCTATTCTATGTAACACATGTGTGGATGACTGAGCATTACTTATGACATGGGTGTTTGGTTGTTGGGTAGATGATGGATGCAGGAGTCAGCATACTCCCACCATGATGCTTATAACATTACTTACTACCACCACATTTTCCCGAACAATGCCTTGAATCTAAGAAGGCTCCTTTAAACCAAGGACTACTTGAAGAAGCTGAAAATGATGTCATTGGTGTGCCAAACCATCACCTCCAGGGAAAGAAACCCAACAATGTAATGTAATAGACCTCTGCAAAAGAAAATGATCTTGGTTAAGTAATAATAAAATTGCTCCAGGAAAACGCTAATGGCTACGTAATAATAAAATTGCTCCAGGAGTACAAGCAATATGCGCAATACGATAAGGTTTCAAGTACTGTGTAAAATCTATTGGAGAACAATGTTAAAACTGCAAATAGTTTGGCAGTGCATTTGTCCCCATTTCTCTTCATGTATTTGGTTTGGAATTCCTTTGGCACATTGCTTTCATGTTAGGAATATGCTTTTGGCTTGCCCTTCAATTATGGCTGTGCAGACCAGTGTTGTCTGGTTGTCCAAATTCATCCGGATATGCATATGCATAATGGCTGGATATGTATTCATACATATTCGGATTTAAAATTTTTTTTCATAACCGGCTATGTGCACAACCACCAGATGCCTAATTGCACTATTATCTTTATCTCTAACCATATTCGCCCAAAGGGGTTTTCAAAAGTTGATATCCAACTATTAGGGTTTAGAAAAATGCTGGATATGTATTTCATTTAGCGTTTAAGCTTTTTAGTTAGGTTTAGGTTTAGGAGGAACAAAAAAATGTCACCCTCAAGCTTTTGGCATTGCAGCTTTTGCATTTTGTGTTTTGTGCTCAAATTTGCTTCGAGCTACAAGTTTGTGCTCTCAAGTTCCTTGTTTCATTAGATTAGTGTGTGCTGCTCTATTTTCTTTGTGCTTGGCACTTTGCTTGTTAAGGTTTGGTGCTTTGGTTTCTTGGTGCTTTGCTCTCTTTGCATTCAAGCTTGGTTTTGGATGCAACTTTAAGAGGTGCAACGTGCAACTTGAAGAAACTTGAGAAATTTTTTCATAGTAAACTAACCTCCTAACCCTAAACCTCTTTTTTTGTTTATCAAACACTGTGATTTTTCAGCATTGTTTCTAGGCATCGTTCTTTCTCAAGCAACATGATTTCTTGGCATTGTTTCTAGGCACTATGCCTTTTCAAGTGCCGTGGTTTCTTGGCATTGTTTCTAGGCACTATGCCTTTTCAAGTGCCGTGGTTTCTTGGCATTGTTTCTAGGCATTGTGCTTTTTCAAGTGCCATGGTTTTTTGGCATTGTTTCTGGGCACTGTGCTTTTACAAGTGTTGTAGTTTTTTAGCATTGTTTGTGGGCACCGTTCTTTCTCAAGCAACGTGATTTCTTGGCATTGTTTCTAGGCACTATGCCTTTTCAAGTGCCGTGGTTTCTTGGCATTGTTTCTAGGCATTGTGCTTTTTCAAGTGCCATGGTTTTTTGGCGTTGTTTCTAGGCATTGTGCTTTTACAAGTGTTGTAGTTTTTTAGCATTGTTTGTGGGCAATGTGCTTTTTCAAGCACCATGGTTTCTTAGTGTTGCATTTTGGGCACTGTGCTTTCTCAAGCACTTTGGTTTTTTAACCTTATTTTTTGGCATTATGGTTTTTCAAGGATTGTGATTTTTTGGCATTATTTTTTTAACATTGTATTTTTTCAAGCACGGTGTTTTCTTGGTTTTATTCCTAGTGTTGCACTTTATGCTTCCTTTTGAGCTTTGCTTATAACTTTATGCTTTTGCGCTCTGCACTTTGTGTTTGTGCTTCCTTCCTGGCTTTGCTCCAAGTGTTGTGCTCTTCACTTCCTTTTGGGTTGTGCTTTTGGCTTTGTTGCTTGGTGTTTATGCAAGTTTGTTTCCACATTTTGGATGCAACTTGCAACATCAACCACATTTTGGACTTTGGATGTAGCACGCAACGAGAAGAAGCCATTACCTTTCACAATGAAGGTTAGCTCCTAAACCTTAAACCTTTGATTTATTTATTTTTGGTTATAGGAACTTGAAGTTGAATCCGTTTTGTTTTAATGTGTTTTAGTGAATCTTTTTTGTTGTGTGTAAGTGCATTGTAAATTTTGTCTATTTGCTCGATGGCTAAGGAGGTAGAGTTTTGCATGATTGAGGTTGTGGTGGAATTGATGAAAATGCATTAGCTCCCCACACTTATAATTACATCCTCATTTTC
>Ga0116229_10003949_pt1 | contig 24372 bp, 27 predicted proteins | sample S1TSphgellanicum_3_FD_87313 | JGI IMG/M metagenome (GOLD analysis project Ga0116229, IMG submission 87313) | Host-associated microbial communities from peat moss isolated from Minnesota, USA - S1T2_Fc - Sphagnum magellanicum MG | ecosystem: Host-associated > Plants > Peat moss > Unclassified...
ACCACCCACCTTACTTTTTTCTCCCCCAAAGTTGGGGTAAGGGATTTCTTTTTTTCTTCCCCCACCCCCTGCCACAAAATAAAGAAAAACCCCCAACCCCCCCCCCCCAACCCAACAATCAAGTTTAGTTTGCTTCATCAGCTGTAGACAAAACACCATGAAATTTCTGTATAATTTCACACATACAGGTAGAGGAAAGCTCACTCTCCCCAAGTAGTTGATCCTGGCCTCCACTAGCAGAGACACCACCACAAAGATTGCACATACACATGCCACAGCCCATGAGGAAGTCTGCTCCAGTCCCATCTCTCTTAAATCTCTCTCGTAGGAGTCAGAACTCTCCTTGTTCCTCCTCTTTCCTTACACCATCTTGGGGCTCTCAACATTCAAATTTCCTCAACTGTGTCTGATCCATGGGAATCTGTTTCAAAACCCAGACAAACTCTCCAACTTTTGGGTTCCAATGCTGTTGATGTGGGATCATCATTCAGCTTCCAAAACCATGATTCTTCAAGTCTGCATTCTTATTACAGAGTTTCACAGAGTTATACATGGCACTCTTTCTTCTCAATCTATGTACACTTGTTTTTCTGTTTCAAAGAAAAAGTTTTTGAGGTTGCTGCTACTGCTGCTGCTTCTGCTCCCTCTTCTCTTCCGCAATTTCATTTTCCCACAACAACAACAAAGAATTTCTACAATTATAGGATGTGGATTGTGAAACCAGGAGACAAACATTTGAAACACGCATACACACAAACCCGAAAAAAAAGAAGCCACAAATCCTGCCAAAAAGCAGAATCATCAGCAATGAGATGCTTTGATGTGATCTCTCACCAAATCACATCAAAGTAAAATTTTATTTGCAAGAAATTTACAGTTCTCTGCATGGGTGGTTTTTACAGTAACAACCTCAGCAACTTTGAATAAGAATTGAATGTCTTGGAGATCAGCTGGCTCATTTTCTGTGAGGCACCATAAAATTTTCCCATGCTGCTGCCATAGTGATCCAATTACAAGAATTCCTAGGATTTCACAAGAGCACCACCAGATTACAACTAGAATTGCAGTTACTTCCCATCACATTCAATTAGAAGCTGGAGCCTGGAAGTCCCACATTGAACAGATTTATATATCAATGACTAGTTGTTTTAAATCTAGTCCATACTACAAGTACAACTTCAAGATCCCAATCAGGGCTGCAGCCATCTGGGTGCTTAAAGCAAAATCAGGATTCTCTCTTCTTCACATGAAAGCAAACCCCAATTCATTCACACTATTGTCAATTCTTAGGGTTTAAGGGTTTTGAGGTGGGTGTTAAATCTCAGACAAAGTGGATCGATCTAATAAAAAACTGTCTTTTGCAGCTTGTCTTATGCAATTACAGATGTCGTATGCAAATAAAAGAATAAATTAATCTTAACACTATCCTATTCACACAAAAGAGATAAAAACTGACTTGGCAAATGACATGGCATTGGGGTTAAGAGGGGTGGATAAATGTGTTGCAATATCTTAACCTTAGGAATAAGTATCTTCATTTTTTCCAAGATTGGGGATAAGATAGGGTGAAATAAGGATATTAGTTTTGATCCCTTGATTTCAAAAGGTTAAAATACCCCCTCCTTTCAAAAAGAGCTTCTAATGTTGTTGTCCTTTAATGTTGTTGTTCTCGTCAACATACTCTCTTTCATGTTCACAAGAGCTTCAAATGTTGTTCTCACCAACATACTCTCTTTCATGTAAGAGAGCACTTGGAATGATGGGAGATGTTAGGGATTGTTGGGTGATTTGAATAAACTTTCCTACTCTGCCAAAAAATTTCGAGCACCTTGGAAACGTTTTCTCCAATTTTTGCAAATTGCCTTAAAATTTTGACTAGTCTAGAAAACTTTGGAACATTTTTCCATGTTGCCTGAAATTTTGGGCAGAAATGAAAAAATTTAAACCTCTATAATCTGCCTCAAACTTTTTTTTTAATCATAAGGATTTTTCAAGAGTGCCTAATTTTTTGGGCAGCATTAAAACAATTCAACCTTTCTAAAATGAACGAAATAAATCAGCTTAAAATTACCAAGTGTCCAAAACAATTTGAGCATTCTGGAATTTTTTTCCATCATTGAGTAGGGCCCACCCTTGTGATGAGAGATTCATGTCTCTTTGTACTTGTTATAAAAAAAATTGTGAGCTGCCCAACATGATAGGAAGACCTAGGTAGCTCTATGCAACATTGATGTAAAAGCAAGTTTAAAATTTTGTTGCTCTATGTTTTCAGCATTTTGAAAATAGGAGTTGAATTGGATGATGGAATGTCATTCTTAAAAATAGTCCCAAACTGTCCAAGGTTTTTGGATGTCCCAAAAAGGATAAAAGTTGAAGGTTTTTATTTCCCTAGACTTCTTTTGGATGGTCAACATTAACGATCTATTACTTGTTCATTTCAACTCCTTTTTTAACAGATTTTTTTCCACATGTTTCATATGCATGCCATTTATCTATCACCAAACTTTTATGGTAAATGGAACATAGCTTCTTGATCCAAGTCTCCAAAAACTTACAATTTTGAAGGTCACTCGAAACAAGAAAGTGTAAACTTTCAACAAGCTCGAAGATTGCATGGCATCAGGGTATATGTATGACAAGGCCTTGGGATTCACCACTGAGTATCTTGCTTTATATCCCCACACTAGGAATCAAATTTGGGACGTCGACAAGGAGGTAGATGTAGGGGAAGTATTAAGTGGGAATGGGGTGGTCAAAATGTTGTTTTCTCTAGAAATGGAGACAATACATGAATATGTTATATCAAACTATGTGCCCACAAAGGCATTCTACAAGTACCACTGAATTAAATTGTACATAGCATTGTACTCCTTTTGTTGAATAGGTTAATAAAAATTCAACACTTGTAACATATGTAGTAGGAAAATGTTGATGGGAGGTTGCTGGTTTTTCATGAAAGTTGATACATGATATTGGTGATCATGATAACAATGTGAATATGAGAATTGATAGCTTGGGGGTGTTGTTTTGGTGTGTGGAAATTGTCTATAGGGAATGGGATGAAGAACGGACCTGCCAAGAGACAAAAAAAGCAGAATATAAGGTACATGCATGGGTTGGACATCAAGGGAGGATTCACATTGTTCTCCCGGAACATTTGTAACATGAAACACCATCTTTTGCTCAATGGTTGGAAATGCACATGAAAGATCAACTCCTCTCAAGCATTGTAGTGGATGAAAACATTATACGACTATCATGACCCCCAGCTTGAAAAACATACACCTATGAAAAAATGTGGGCATATGGCACCCATTATCATGTGGACATAGAATCAAAGCTTCAACACTTAAGCTATGACTCTGGGGTGGGCTGCATATTGTGAGCCATACCGACACAACCATGTGCGGTAGTCTCAGTTTTTAAGAATTACATCCGGGTTTTTTGAGTGGGGTAAGGTTTTTAAGAGCTTTTAGCGACATCATAGGGAATGATGAGTGTGCATGGTGCGAAGGGGGGTTATTTTCTTGTCTGACATGCGTCATTGATGAATAAGGAGTTGGATTAATTCTTTCCTTCAGCAAAGGCTAATAACCATAGTTTTAGGAACTTTGTTGCGTAATTAGGGGTGAGAAATCTCTAGAGGGTTGGGGGTAGAAGTAGAGACCAAAATTTACGATGTTCAACATAACATTAGTCTTGTTATGGTATTTAGGAAGTAGCAAGGATGTTAAAAATTCTTAAAGCAGTTGAAGGGATGTTGATGAATGATTTGATAAAAGGTAAAGTAATCTTCAAGCCGCTGAACATAAGGTTAATTCAAGGCAATTCAACAATTAAATAAATAGTATGATAGTGTGCTAATGGCAATAGGAGTCTGATGATAATTGAAACATTTATTTATAATAGGGATAAGCTCAACAAGGAGCTACAAGTACATGTAGAATCCTGAGGTATGCCTTAGTGATGGTTCACAACTGTAGGAAATCTAAGATGCGCCGAATGGTGCGAATTAGGTAGTCCGCCTTGCTATTAGGAGGCAGTCGACGAATCGGACCACGCAACCAACGATAGTGACCAACACCGGGAACTAAAAACCATGTGAAAATAGAAGTATCTTCAGTTTCGTAACAACCTTCACAAACGGTCTCGGGTTTGTCACCAGAAGCGGGGTCAACTTGCAACAAGATCACCAGGGTGCGGGAGTTCGGAGAAATACGATAGTACCAGGCTCGAGGAGGTTCGACTTCAAGACGAGCACACACTTCTCGAGGTTCGGGTTCTTCATCTCGAGGATGTTGTGTTAGGGTAAGATCTAGAGATGACTCTGGAGGCGGTTCTTCGTTCGCTTGTGCGATTTGCGACCCGTAAGATGTGACCATGCGCGACGCCATAATTTCAAGCAAAGGAAAAAAGGTCAGATCTTTAATCGAAATCAAATTGACAATGAAGGTGTGAAGGACTTGTTACGTTGAGGTGCGCAACCGTAATTTATAGATTGAAGAAAAGGAAAGAAAGGCATGAGTAACAGCTTAGGACCATGGTAAAGTAAAATCGTGAGGTCAAAGGGAAAAAATTGAGGGTGTAAGTAAAGTTGTTAGGGGAAAATGAAAGAGGTGAAAAGGGTTCTTCCTTCACCTTCTAATGGCCACCAAGCTTGGAACATTCCAATGGCCACCAAGCTTGGAACATTCCAATGGCCACCAAGCTTAGAACCTTCCAATGGCCACCAAGCATGGAACATTCCAATGGCCACCAAGCATGGAACATTCCAATGGCCACCAAGCTTGGAACATTCCATTGGCCACCAAATTTTGGATCCACCTTCACCTCCCTTCTCCTTCTCTTTAAAAGGCGGATTCGGATATTGGGGGCTCTCTCTTTGCCTCGAGGATAGTTTTCATGCAATCTTGAACACTTGTTTCACAAGCTTTTGGAAGAGGAAAATAAGGTTTAGTCTTAGTAGAGGGAAGAAGGAAGAAAAGTAGAATGAAAATCTAGTGATAGTGTTGGAAGGTTGGAATTCTAGAGAAATCTCAAAAACCCTCTCGGGTTTCATAGCATAAATTTTTACTGTCATAGCTGCAGATCTTAAGATTTGGTAGGTTGGTGCGCCTTGTTGTTAGCTTTCCAGAGAGCTATGGCAAGCCAAATTTGAACAATCTATGTTTGAGAAACAACATTTGAAGTGACTAGTGGTCTGCAGCAAGGTTTAATTATCATCTTTGTAAAACCCTCTCGGGTTTGGTGGTATAACTCCTTATTGTCGTAGCTGCAGATCTTAAGATTTGGTAGGTTGGTGCGCCTTGTTGTTAGATTTCTAGAGAGCTATGGCAAGCCAAATTTGAACAATCTATGTGTGAGAAACAACATTTTAAGTGACTAGTGGTCTGCAGTTGTGTTGGACATGGTGTTAAGACCTTAAACATTGGTTTGGATGAATGACAATTTGACATAAAGTCCTAGAACGTGTAGTGTGTGAGGTTGAAAAAAATATATCTATCAGTTCAAATCGTAAATAATGCATAGGAGGTAGGTTACTTAATTTCAACTACAAACGCAATCTAACATCTATAATTGTATTTGCATTCTTTCCTTCACCAGTAGCATTTGTGCTTTCAAGCATAATCACCTTGTAGAACCGGGAGTAGAGGGACGGAAAGTCACCTCACACATATTCAGGCAAATGAGTCATAGTTGAACTCAAGATCGAAATTTTGTGATGTGGAATTTGAACTACATTGGGGTCTTGAAGGAAATCCTTGTTGTGGACTATGCAGGCTTACCAATGGTTTTGTTCACATGCTCATGGATCCCAACAAATACACAAGGAAATGCAACCATACGCCAAAATGAACATGGATTTCGGGTGGTGACCTTTGCACAGCGATTGCCACCCATGGCAAAACCATATGTTTTTCCTACATTTGTGATTCAAATAAGGGCATGGGTAACTCCATATGTATTGATCATTAATAAATACATGACATATGACATTATAAGGTTGTTTGGGATGGGTAAGAACTAACAGAGACCAGTTTGGCTACTGGATGTTGTGATTATAGTTTTTAATTATAATGTCATAAAAAAAACATATTTGATGACTCAACATGCATGTTAAACAATGATTATGGGAATGTAGGTGTTCTTTGTTTCAAACATTGTTGTGAATGGTGACTAGCAAGTGGTGTTGCCAAAAGAACCACGTATTAAATGTGTGGTAGTTGAAGCGAATGAGTTGCTGCTAGGAGTGGACATTGCAGAACAAGGTGGTGATGAAGGCAAGGACATGGTTTATAGGACCAACATGTGGCAAATTAACAATGGGGAGGGTGGGGAAGAAATATTAACTATGAATGTTCAACGTTTTGATGCAAAATTACAAAGGGTTTGTGAAGACGATGACTTTGAGGTGGAAGAATAATTAAGGAAAAGAGCAATATGCAAAGTGCACGTGGGGTGCCATATTTGATTTCACACTTTTGGTACGTGTGCTACACATATTGTATCATAACATGTCAGGGCATTTATAATTATGTAATTAGTAGACAAATATTGCTTATGGTATATAATTACAATGTTGTCAATATATATATTGACCAATCAAATTTCACTAACATGATCCACTCAATTGTGAAAACCACTTGGTAAACTACCTAATGATATTGACACATTCCACCATAATGCCATCTTGCATTTTAGTCTTGATGTTGTCGATAATATCAATGGTAGTTCACAACTACTTATATGAATGGTCAATATTCAACTTGGATCTTGGTCTTCACATTATCAATGCATATGCTACAATTAATGAACAAAGATCAACTTGCTAATAATCTTGGATCTTGGTTTTAACATTTAGATCAACATATAGTACATATACCAATATCATATATAGACAAACCCATGAAGATAACTTATGATGAAATTAAACAAGGAGTAGGTTACGAACATGTATGCGTGAGCATTTGTAATGAATTATGTTTCACGAATGGTCATAGGTGCCTAAATGGTGATAATGGTTGATTGCTCACATCAAGTCAGCAATCATTATCAATGGCACATCCACTTACTGTCCAAAACCACTTGCAAGACCACCCGAGTGATATGGACACATTCCACAACAGTGCCATGGCTGGACAAGTTAAGTGGTTGGAAGCACATGATTCAATATATCTGAATGGACCTTTGACACCACAAATGAACTTCTATTTGTAGCCTTGGATCTTGGTCTTGACATTATCAACAACGTCAAAGTTTTTTACCCTATATATATACTTGGATCTTGTCTTGAGGTTGTTGATACTATTGGGGTTCTTAATATATTTATTATTGAAGTTCATAAATAATTATATAAATGGTCAATACTCAACTTGGATCTTGGTCTTCACATTATTAATGGTATGTATATCATATTGTAAGTACAACATCCAAGCTGCCTAGCTAACAATATATACAAAATATGACCATGAATAATATTCCCATTAACAAGATTATGTATATATAATAGAGCTATCACTATATGGTACATTGGATATTGGACTTCATGTTTGTGAGACCAATATCCTAGTAGTTTTTTGAGTATATATGAATATGCCACAAGTATTCAGCAAAGAAAAAAATGAGTTAACAAATAATCTTAGATCTTTGTCTTGATGTTTAAATCAGTGGTATTAGATCTAAAGATGAACCCATGATGAAGATTTTGACTTAATTAGAAAAGGAGTATGTTGCAAGCATGTATGCATGAACATTCATAGTGGAATATGGTTCACGAGTGGTCATAAGTGCCTAAGTGGTGAAATGGTTGATTACTCACGTAAAGTCAACAATCACTACTAATATCACATCCACTCATTTGTCCAAAACCACTTGCAAGACCAGCCTAGTGATATGGACACATTCCACCACAATGCCATGGCTAGAACAATGAAGTGATTGGAAGCACATGATACAATATATGTGAATGGATATTTGACACCATAAATGAACTTTTATTTGTAGCTTTGAATCTTGGTCTTGACATTATTGATGGCGTCGAAACTCTTTCCCTTGTATATATGATCATGACCATGTATATATATACATGTCCAAATTGGTGTGGTGATCAATGGTTGTGTAACACCTTAATTAATTAGTTTGGATATTAGTCTTGATGTTATGAATAGTGTCGATAGTATAAAGATCTTTATCATAACTTAACTCCCAACTAATTATATAAATGAAGAATATTCGGCCTTGATCTTAGTTTTGACATTATGGATTTGATATGACATATTAGAACGGATATGATGATTAACATTTTGCATTCATGTACATGATGTACATGATCAATTGTGTAGCATCTAAGCTTGGATCTTCATCTTGACATTGTTGATACATATACTATTGGGGTTTTTAATATATTATAGGAGTTCATAATTAATTATATAAATGGTTAATAGTCAACTTGGATCTTGGTCTTCACATTATCGATGGTAGGTATATCATATTGTAAGTATAATATCAAAGTGCCTAATTAACAATATATAAAATATGATCATGAATAATATTCCTATTAACAAGATTATGTATTTATCACTCTATGGTACATTGGATGTTGGACTTCATGTTGGTGAGACCATATCCTAGCTTTTTGAGTATATATGAATATGCTACAATTTCTCAATGAAAATAAGAATTCAAATGAGCAAGCAAATAATCTTGAGCCTTGGTCTTGACGTTCAGATGAATGGTATCAGATTTAAAAATCGATGAACCCATGATGATGATTTTTATGTAATTAGATAAGGACTAGGTTTGGAACATGTATGTGTGAACATTTATAGTGGATTATGGTTCACGAGTGGTCATAAATGCCAAAGTGGTGAAATGGTTGATTGCTCACATAAAGTCAACAATCGCTATAAGTGGCACATCCTTTCACTTGTCCAAAACCTCTTGGAAGACCACCCTAGTGATATGGACACACTCCATGGCCACCATAGTGACATGGCTGGAAGGGTTAAATGGTTGGAAGCACATGATCTAATACGTGTGAATGGACATTGACACAATAAATAAACTTCAATGGATCTTGGTCTTGACATTATCAATGGTGTTGAAGGTCTTTCACTTGTATATATAAATGGTTATGATCATGTATATATATACATTCCAACAATGGTGTGGTGATAAATTGTGTAACACCTTAACTTGGATCTTAGTCTTAACATTGTCTTAATAATGTTAAAAATATCTATCGTAGGAGTTCACAACTACTTATGTAAATGGTGAATAATTAGCTTGGATTTTGTTCTTCACATTATCAATGATATGACATATCAAAATGGGTTACTAACAATTAGCATATGCATGTACATTAGTTATATTGTGTAGCACCTTGGATTTTGCTCTTGGATGAACTTGGATCATGGTCTTGACATTATCAATGTATGTATCATATAGAACAGATATTTAATTAACATGTAGTTGATCATGAATAGTATTATTTCCAACAAAGATATATATCACTTTAATTTACATTAGATTTTCAATTTCATGTTGGTGAGACAAATATATTACGGGCTCTCTATTTACATATGCATGAATATGTGTAGATTTTGTAGTAAAGGTAATTAAGAGGCTAATAATCTTGGACTAAGTTCATAGCCATAAATGCCTAAGTGGTGATAATGGTTCATAGTTCACATAATTCAACAATCACTAGTAGCATATCCACTCACTTGTCCAAAACTACTTAGACTTGATGAAGCTAATGATATGGACACATTCCATCAGAGTTCCATGGCAGAATGGTTAATGGTTGATATTATTTGTGTAGCTTGGATCTTGCAGCTTACATATTGGTCTTGACATTGTTGATAGGTGTGTATCACATCAAAAGTGAAAAAAATTTCCAATAGAGACATGATTGGTAGGCTTCAACTAACTTAATTAACAATATATTGGTCCTGACAATATTATTGATGGTATGGGAGAGTTCATGTTAATTGTGAATATATTATATTGTCATATAGATCAAGTTATGTGCATGACTAATCAATGACTATTTGTGTGTAGGCATTCAATGTTCCAACTAACTGAACGAAATGATAGGTTGATGCAAAATTGGCTAGTTTTCTTGGAGGTGCACATGTGTAGGCCTAGGCATGTGGTCGCAAAGGCCATAGTTATTGTATCTAATTAGACAACTTTTAGTTTTAGAAGTGTTTGGTACCGGTTCACACAATTGGGGAGCAACTAACTTGGACTTACATAAGAGCTAACTAAAGAAAAAGGGGAGATGTGTTTGTTCTTAGAGGCTGAACAAGTATGAAAAATATTGGAGAATTGCATGCATAAACATAGTTGGCATCAAATTAAATCTACTTTGGACATATACATTGAGTTATAATAGGTGATTTTACCACATGACAATGGTCCTTGTCAAGATTGTTCATTGTAGTGAATAGTTTGAGCATCATGGTGTGGCCTAGTGACTTGGGCTAATATAGTTATTTTCTATACAAAACTAGTGCAATGTAGATAGTGATCATGAGTGCACGTGCATTCCAATGGTGGGGAACTTTTGTGTTATATGGTCATCCCATTTTTTGATAATATATAATTTGTATACATTTTCCACTATGAAATGTACCTTGGGCTTATGTGTGTTTAATCATGGCTTCAATCATGTTGTTATATTAAATTAACATATGTTGGCTACCTCCAACTACCTCCACTATGGAACATGTTCCACCGAATCCATAAGCTAGCCAATACCATCTAACACCATGCAAAGTGGAATATCAATAATTGATAAAAATGTCAATTATTAACCTATATACACATAATCAACCCTACATTCCACTAAATTAAATTAATTGTATTACATGTACATGTCCACTCAAATGCAACCACTCATGGATCACACCTAATGGAATCCACTAGGACACCATACCAATAGACCACTGATAGGACTAATAGACAAATTCACTAGACCTTAAGTTTGTTGGTCCAATCCTTTAAGCATTAAGTTGAACTAAATGACTCCATTAAACCAATCCATTATAGTCAATGTATAGTGGAATGACATGAGTCCCATTCCACTAAAATTGGATTTGGGTGGAAGTGTGTAGTGATGTTGGACTAGGTTTTGTAGTAGTGTATGTTGGTTGAGTGTACTAATCATCACTCATTTATGAACTGCTCTTTGGTCACAACCTCAAGAAAGGGTTCTTTGGATTGTTCCATAGTAGTCTTCTTCTCTTCTTTCCCTTCAACTGGTTTTGGTCTTGGAGAATCAATAAGTGTATCCTCCTTTGACAAGAAAAACTAGTGGCATAAACAAATCTCTAGAACAAGTATAAAATAACAAGTTGTTGCTTTCCTATCAGGTGTTACTAATCTTGTTGCTATTTGTTTTTGGTGTTCAGTCCATTAGGTTAATTCTATTGACATTTGTGTCAACATAATAGAACACCAGTTAATTTTCTTCCCCTTGTTTTCCAAGTTCAATGTGATGGGAATGCGGTTGCTAAAATATGTTAACCTTTATTGTTGGTAAGTGATTTGCAAGATTGTTGCAAACTTGGCGTGATATTCTTCTTTCATCCAGATGATGCTCCACTACTCCTTGTTGACGAATGCATCCGATCCAATTATGTTCTTCAGGGCCACTTGAACTTTTTTGACAAGTGCATTCGTTGCATCCATCACTCCTTCAACATTGATGCCAAATTGCTTTATGATTAATGTTTGATCAATGGTGATTCTTTCACCACAAATGATTGTTCGAATTCGTCCATCCTTTGTGGACTCCCAAGTGTGAAAAATTCCTCCAATAGGTCTAGTTGTGGAACTATTTAGTGAACAACAAATAAGCCTCCCAAATTGGCTCACTCTACCCACTGTCACTCTTTGGATCCCATTTGAATTCACTAAAACCTTTTTAAAATCTCCTTTGCTTTAGTAGGTGTTCGTTTTTGGGTTATCTTGGTAGGTGAATTGCCTTCCTCAACCTGTTCTTGCACCTCATCATGTACTTGGATTGAAACTTGGTAGGTACTGCAACAAGTATGTTGAAAGAACTAGCTTTATGTCAAAGAACCTTCATTTAATTGATTCTAATGAAAAATTTGCCAATTGCTCAACTTCAACAAGGCATTGAGCTTGTTTTTTTTTTTGGGTAACTTTTCTTTCAACCTTTCTTCTTCCTCAAAATCATTAATGATGACAAATGCAGGTGTAGATGGTGTAGTTTGCCTTCGAAAATCCTTCAAGGTTTCTTCAAGTCCTTTTCCCACAATGGCAACACGCCTTAATGATTTGAAAATTTCTTGCGCTACATATCTACCTTCTCCAAAACTCTCACGACTTTCACAAAATGCAAGAGGTGGCCTTGATGCAAATGGTTTAATGTATATTGCTTCGGGTGCTCAAAAAACTTCCTCTCCAACTCTCTGCAATTCTCTCTTTATTTTTTCTTTTCAATTTTACCTCTTTCTTATTTTCTCTCTCTCTTAACTGATCTAAAGCACTCATTGCCTCATTTTTTATGCAGAAAAAAATATAAAGAAATCCAAAGTGAAAAACTGAAAAGACATTCCAAAGGACACACTGGTTGTTTGTACTACAGTTGTAAAGTGGAAAGTACTTGGAGAACGACACAACTTTTAAGGCATACTAGCCCTAAGAAATCAACACCTATAATTAAGTTTACTGAGATATCATTATTTTGCACAAAATTAGGGCTAACAAGTTGGTTCTTAACCAATTGCCTTGTTAACAAGTTGGTATCACCTATTTGAACTAGTTCTAATTTAGACAAATCACTATTCGTTCTCCTTTTAGTTAGGTTGTCTATTGTTAAACCTTTAATAGATTGAACTAGTTCATTGACGAATAGGTTACTAAAATGAATGGTTTCAACCGGGTCCTCATTTAATAAGGTATCAGAATAGGTTTCCTCAACCTATTGTTGGTTACACAAGTTGTTTGAATACTTCACCTCCATTGGTTCCTTTAATAAAAAATTAGTGGGCTTAGCCAAAATAGGTTGAAGTGTTTGATCCTCTATAAACCTATAGGGTTTCAACTTGTTAATGTTGATTAGTACCAGGTTAAGATCAAATTTATCAATAGTCTAGCAGTGTTGAATTGTTGGGTAAACAATATTGGATCTTATATGGTCCAAACCATCGTCTTTGAAACTTAGGGGTATGTGTTTTGATAGCCCCTAAAAATCATAAAACATAATCTCCAAATTAGTATTTTGTTTCAATTTACCGATTTTAAAACCATAACTACCGGTTCCATTAGTTAAAAGCTATCAAATCCTATGCTACTAATTAACAGGTTCTCCTACAATTTCTTTAGTTTTGATAGGCGATTAGTTAAAACTCTGACAAGTTTTGGATCATAGTTCTACCCTAGCTTGGATGGTAACATGTATTTTGTAGGTAGTAATAGGTGCAATCCGAAGACAAGTTGAAATGGAATGTGACTAGTTCCAACCTTAAAAGTGGTTCTGTAATAGAATAGAATTATGGATAGGTGTTCATCCCAATCTTTCTGATTCTCATTCATTAGTTTTGTGAGTAATGTACCAAAAACTTTGTAAGTAGACTTAGTTTGTCCATTCCCTTGTGGATAATAAACAATAAAGCTAATATGTTTCAAGGTAAAATGATCGGTCAAATAACAAATAACATCGTTAATGAAATGGTACCTTGATCTATCACAATAGTAAGTGAATAGCCAAATTGAATGAGAATGTGATCATATAAGAACTCGGTAATGACAACAGTTGTATTGGTGCACAAAGCTTGGGCCTCCACCCACTTGGTAGCATAATCAGTGACAACTAAAATGTATCAATTGCCATAGTAACGGTTCACCGGTTAATAGGTCCAATAAAATCTAGTCCCCATTTCTGGAAAGGTTTTTTAGGTAGGGTAGTAATTAACTTTTCCATATTTTGTGCTAATAGGTTACTTGTTCGTTGGCACAAATCATAGGTCCAATAGAATTCATAAACATCTCTGTTCATGATTGGCCACCAATAACTGGCATCAAAGATTTTCTTCACTGTGATGTTTGAAGAAAAATGTCCACCAACTCCACTATGTAGCTCTTGTAGTATAATTGGCACATGTTTAGGTTGTAAAACATGACAAAACCTATTGTCTTGTCCAAATCTGTAAAGTATCCCATTTTGTAATACATATGATTTAGCTCTATAAACTAAATATTGTCGTTGTGAAGTTGTAAATCTTTTTGGCATCATTCCTTTTGACAAGTAATCATAAACACTTTGTAACCACTTTGGTTATAAAGTGAACATCAATGGTTTGATTAGGTGCACCAATTGGTTCTACTTGATTGGGCAATCTTCTTAATGCATCTACCATAAATGGGATCTACCAGGCTTATAAACAATTTTGAAATCATATTCCAAAAATAATAGTAACCACTTGGTTATTCTGCCAAAAACTTGTGGCTTATTAACCAGGTATACTAGGGCCATGTGGTCAACATAAAATATAAATTAGTTAATTAGTAAGTAATGTTTGAATTTGTGCAAGGCATAGACCATAGCTAGGGTTTCTTTCTTAGTAGTAATATAATTTTGCTTAGCTAATTTTAACAATTTACAAGCATACATAACCAATTGTTAAAACTTACCTATTGGGTTCTATTCTAGTATGGCTCCTATTGTTAACTAAGATGCATATGTATGAACATGAAACTGAAGCTCCCAATTTGGACTAATCAAAATAGGGGTTTGTATATACAAATTTTTAATCTCCTCCCAAGCATTTTGGCATTCTTTAGTCCACTCAAAGACTTCAAACTTTTTGAATAGCTTAGTGATAGGTGACATGATTGAAGCAAAGTTTTTAATAAAACACCTATAAAACTAGGCCATCCTATTAAAAACCTTGATCTCTTGTAAGGTAGTAGGTATTGGCATGTTTACTAAGGCTTCAGCCTTCTTAGGATCCATAACCTTGTTTTCTTTAAACATTATGAAACCTAAGATGGTTCCTAAAAACACCATGAATGCACACTTGTTTAGGTTCAAATTAATACCAAAATCTCTACACTTAAGGAAGCACTTTTTTATCTTTTCAAGGTGACTTGATAGATCATTGAAAATCGTAAAGTCATTAAGAAAAACCTTCATAAATACATCAATGTACTCATGAAAAGCTTTAGCTACTGCCTTCTAATAAGTGGGCGGTCCACTTTTGACACCAAATGGCATCACAACCCACACAAAAGTCCCCTAGTTTGTCACAAAGGCAATTTTATGTTGGTCTTCAAGTGTAATTGATATCTAATGATATCTTGAAAACTCATCCAGAAAGGTATAAACTTTGTGTCCAGCTATTATGTTGATGACCTCATCTATGAAAGGTAATGGGTAAAGGTCCTTCTTTGTTGCTACATTGAGTTTCCTAAAATCGACATAGATATTCAACTTCCCATTCTCCTTAGGAATAACCATTATTGGAAACAACCATGTTGTTTCCTCAACTAGTTTGATAAAACCAACAACAAGTAATTTCTATATCTTGTTTGATAATAATAGAATAATTGGGATTCAATCGATACTTTATTTGATGAGCAGGTGGTACTGTGGTATCTAGTTTAATTCGATAGTGAACAATCTTTGGTGGAATACCCTACAGGTCTTTGTATGTCTAGGTAAATACATCTTTGAATTCCTTTAGAAGTTCAATCAATTAATTTGTGACAATCAATTCAAGTGCAAAGTTCACTTTCACCTATTGCACATTCTCCTTAGTACCCAAATTAACTTTAGTTAATTGTTCCTCCTCAATAATTGTCCAAACTATTATGGTTAGATCTTGTATTTGCTTTCGAGAAAGTGTTTCATTAACAATCATCTCTCTAACCTCTAGATGGAAGAAAGTTTCAGGTAAATGTTGTTTGATAATGTTAGGTGGTATAGTTAATTTCACACCTAATACACTTATCAGTTTAACAGGTTGTTTTAGGATTTGTTTTAACATGACAATATTTGGTACGTGGACTAGTTTAAAAATAGGTTCAATATGAATAAGTATTATTATGGTTCCTATTGAAAACATGTCTAATTCTATGGCAAACATCACATCCGTTTTGTCATTAGATATTCCAAAATGGAAATCATAACAAACTAATACTTTTAGTCTTTTGGTTTGAACATCAAGTTTCTTGGTAACATGTATGGTTCTTACTATATCGTGTGAACCATACAACACAACTATGCATGGTAGTCTCAATTTTAAAGAATTGCATCAAGGGTATTGGGGTGTGATAAAGCTATTAAGGGTTTTTAGCAATTTCATGAGGGGGGCACATGGTTGCATGGGGGGTTGTTTTTGTTTTGAAATTCAACATTGGATGAATGAAGTGTAGGGTTAATTTTTTTCTTCAATAAAAGTTAGTAATCATAATTTTAGAACTTCAATTGCATGATTGGGGTTGAAAAGTCTCTAGAGGGTTGGGGTTAGAAATAAACAACAAAATTCCTAATGTTTGACAAAACCTTGGTCTCGTCCTAGTATTTAGGGGATAGTCACGCAAGCAAGGATGATTTGAGACTCTTGAAATAATTAAGGTGTGTCAATGAAGGGTTTAATGGAAATAGAATAATCTTTAAACATTATAAACATGTAGGATTAATTCGAGGCAACATAACAATTAAAATGAGTAGGGTGATAGGGCGATAATTGTAACATGGATTTCATGATGAATAAAATTTTATTTAGGATATGGAGAAGTTCAAGGAAGAGTTACAAGTACATGTTAAATCCTAGGTTATGCCATAGTGGTATGTCATAACTGTAGGAAATCTAGGATGCGTTGAATGGTGTGAACTAAATAATCCACCTTGTTGTTAGGAGTCATTCAACAAATCAGACCAAACAACCAACAATAGTGTCCAACACTAGTGTCCAACACTAGGAATTGAAAACCATGCAAAAATTGAGGTGTTTTCAGTTTCGTAAAAGCCTTCGTAAATAGTTTCAGGTTCATTGCCAGAAATGAAAGCAACCTGCAACAATATCACCAAGGTATGAGAGTTCAAAGAAACTCAATATACCAAGCTCGAACTGGGGTTTGACTTTGAGATGAAGGCACATCTCTCACGGTCTGGGATCTTCATCGCGAGGATGTTGGATTAATGTCAAATCTAGGGATGACTATGAAGGTGATTCTTTGTTCATTTATGCATATTGAGGCCAGTAAGACATAGTCATGTGTGACGTTATGAATGCAAGAAAAGGAATTTTTTTTTGATCAAAATCAACTTGTCGATCAATGTGTGGAAAAGTTGACACATCGAGATGTAATATTATAATTTATAGGTCAAGGAAAAGGAAAGAAAGACGCGAAATAATGGTCTAGAACCATGGTAAAACAAAACCTTAAAATAAATGGAAAAAAAATTTAAGTAAAATCTTATGGGGTGTAAAATGGAAAGAGGTAAAAAAACAATTTCTCCTTTTTCCTTCCAAAGGCAATCAATCTTGGAACCTTCCAATGGCCACTAAACAAGATGCTTCCCCATTGACCTCTAAGCATTGGATTCATTTCAAAGGCCACCAAGCTTGGAACCTTCCAATGGCCACCAAGCAAGATGTTTCCCCATTGACCACCAAGCTTGGAACCTTCCAATGGCCACCAAGCAAGATGTTTCCCCATTGACCACCAAGCTTGGAACCTTCCAATGGCCACCAAACAAGATGTTTCCCCATTGACCACCAAGCTTGGAACCTTCTAATGGCCACCAAACAAGATGTTTCCCCATTGACCACCAAGCTTGGAACCTTCCATTGGCCACCAAGTTTGGGGTTTTCCCTCACCTCTTTCCTTCTTCTTTTTAAAGGCGTGAATTTGGATCATTTGTCTTTTTCTTTTCGAATGTGATTTCCAATTTGAATCTTTGAAAACTTGTTTTTACAATTTTCCTTAAAAGGAAAAGAATGATTAATCTTAATAGATGGTGGAAAGAGAAAAAATAAATTGGATCATAGTAGTACCTTTGAAATAATGGAAATGAATAAAGGTAGATTTGAAGCTTGAAATCTTAAAGAATTTTCATAAGACCTCTCGGTTTTGTTGCATAATTTTATTTTGATTTAGGTGCAAAGTTTGAGATTTGGCGAGTAGGTGTGCCTTGTAGTTAGTTTCCAATGAACTAATGCAAGATAAATTTAAATAGAATATGTGATGGCAACAACATTTTAAGTGTTTAGAGGTCTGTTGTCAAGTTGAACTTTTTGCTTTCATAAAACACTTTTAAGTTCTATGGCACAACTTTTTACTGATTTAAGTGCTAGGTTTGAGATTTTGGTAGGCAAGTGCACCATGTAGTTAACTTTCCAATGAACTAATGCAAGCTAAATTTGGATAATGTATGTGATGGCAATAATGTTTTAAGTGATTGGAAATCTATTGTCAATTTTAGCATTTTGTCAACTTCTTAAAAGTTGGTTTAGGTGGGTGATAGTTTAGCATAAAATTCTAGGATTTGAAGGGTTTGAACTTTAAAAATACATCTATCAATTTCAAATCATAAATTATGCATAGGAGGCAAATTATTTGTTTTCAACAAGAAACACAATTTAATACTTAAAGATACACTTTGCATTTTTCTTTCACCAATAACATATGTATTCCAAGTATAATTATTTATAAAACTGGGAATAAAAGGACAGAATGTCACATCACATATTGGTTTCTTGTATGGTAATAGTATTAATTCCCCAATTGTGGGATACCTTTGCATTTCTCAACCATGGGCATCCTAATAACATTGAATACTAGAATTTAGTACATTATTATTGATAACAGTATATGTAACCATATAAGGAATTCCCTAAACAAATATCTTTAGATCCTTGATAAGACTTAGTGGTTTAGCTATGGTTTAATTAACCATACGCATATTATAAGGTGCTGGATTAGGTTTTGATAGACCTAATTATATTCTCAAACTCTTAGTAATGATGTTTACTCCAAATCCCCCATCAATCAACACATCATCAATAAAGTTTTTACCAACTTGGACTTGAATCATGGCCATCTAATGGTCAATAACCATTATTGCACAAGCAAGTTCAGGTTGAATAGGTTCAGGTTGGATCGACTTAACAAACTTAATTGGTTTGAAAATGTACCATTTAATGTTTAGCACAATCTTCAAGAAGTTCCCCAAGTTGATGACATATTTAATCTTCAGAACTTGAATATTGATGTTTTTGAAATCTCTTCCAAAGTTTTTTTTAGTGTTTATTTATGGAGTCAACTAAATATGTCGTTTACTTATAATCGACTAACTTATTGGTTCTAGTAGACCAACCCAATTCAATTGAAATGGGTCATTTGAATCAATTAATGCTTGTGATGTTAAGTCATTTCCTTGTAACTCCTTAATGGGTATGAACAAAAGAATCACGTAATTGTTCTTCTATTTGCCAATCAGTTACTACATTTGCCTTCACCGATTCACATTCTCCAAGAACTTATTATTCTAATATTTGGCTATGTGTCATGATAGTAGCAACTACATTGATTGGTACATTATCAGGTTTAGGGTTTTTTGCTACAACAGTGGTAGTAATGGTTGGCTTAGTCCAAAACATGTTCTAAACTTCTGCCCTTCTAGGACAATTAGGTGCATGATGTTTACAGGTAGAACAAATAATACAAGGATATTTTAATGGCATTCTAATTGGCTTAATAGGTTATGCAATCACTTCGGCCACTGATTCAACAACTTTAGTGGGTATAACAAGACACTATTAGAAAACATGGTACTTTTTGACTAGCAAATCTAATAAAAAAGTACCCAATTTGAACACGTGTCAAAAAGACCATTTTGTCATTTTGAACAAGTTGATTTTGACATGTCCATTGTGATTGGGGTGGTATTTTTTATTGGACCATTTGATTTGTCATTTTGATTAGTCAAATTTTTGCCCAAATGAAAAAAATTGTGGCAAGTAGGTAGGTAGGTGGTACCCTACCCTACCTTACCCTGTCCTATTTGACTTACCTTAACCTAACCTAGTATATCCTACTTAGCCCACCCTACCTACTTTAGCCTTTTAAGCATGTACATAGGTTATAATGTTAGGAATTGAACCCTTGGCCTCCCTAATGATAAATCAAATCCTTAACCAATGGACCACACAATCAAAAGGTGTTCAACTTCTATCAAATTTTTTATTTCACATGTTTATTTTGACACTTCACTATAAGATTATGAAGTATGAAAGTAGGTAAGTTGTAGGAGATAGGTGGGTGGGTGGGTGGGTAGGTAGATAGATTGTAAAATTGTAAGTGGGAGGTAGGAAGTAGGTATGTAATAGGCATAAGACGTCCCATTTGACTAGAGAACATTAGTCATTTTGACTAATGATATCAATGATGTTTAATTTGATTAAATGTACCATTTGACTAAAACCCATTGGCCATTTTGATTAAGGTTGTTTAACTTGACTAAATGTATTGGTAAAATAAGTCACCTGACTCAAGTTGATTGGTCAAAAAACACATGTTTCGGGCCCCTAGTCAAAATGGACATGTCCATTAGTAAAAAAAGACCAATTAGTCAACTTGAACCATCTAGAAAACCATGTTTTGTAGTAATGAGGAACTACTGGTTCTTTTTTTTTCATGTTATGAGAGGTTTCTTTCGCATGACCTGTTTTACCACAATTTGAATAGTTTAACTGTTGCTTAGCAATGGTATAAATAACTATGGGCTTTGTAATCGGTTTGGATTCTAGTTGAATTATTAAAACATTATAATTTGTTATAACCAATCCAATTTTTTCACAAATCACTATAGCTTCCTTATGTTTGATCAAGATATCTTTCATCATACCTATTGTTGCCAATGTAAGGATTACAACAAAAGGTGTCCCTATACGCCAAATGATTTCATTGGATTTTGAATGAATATACTAGTCTAATGAACAGGGACTATTGAATTGCACCCACATTTTATAGTAGTGAAGGAAAACATTAGTAACTCCCACTTGTAAATAATTAGCCAATTTAAGCAAATGTTCATAGTAAACTTTGACCCGTTCGCCAACTTGTTGCTGAAGATTCTTCAACTGCATATAGATTTTTTCATCATGTTTCATAGTTCGAAAGCACTTACAAAATGTTTGCTCCAACTCATCAAATGTGTAGTTAAGATGATCTTGTACAAAGTTTTCACCCCACTCTGAGATGTTGTCGCATAAAGTGAAACCAAATAGGTTGATGATATCGACCTCCATAGTCTCACCATTGGCTTTGATTGCCTTCTTGAAAACTCTAATGTGAGCATCAAGATAAGTATCCTTAACATATGTAGGATACTGTAGCTTCTAATATGGTAATTTATTGGTTGGTTCAATTTGAATTGAAATTAGTTGATACCATGTTGGCATGAATATCCTTGGATGAGGTGTTTTCCATCCATAAAATCCAACATGTGGATTAGGTGGCGATCCTCCAGGTGGGTCTCAATTAGGTGATCCTCCATTAAGCGAACCTCTAGGTGGTTTTCCACCCAATTGTGGATGTGAATTAGCCCTTCTGAGTATTGGAGAGGGACACCATTCATAGACAGGTAGTCCAATGGTAACATGTATATTAATAGGTAGAGCTACTATTGTTGTTTGTTGAACAGGTACACCTCTTGTGAGAAAAACCGGTTGTTCTAGTTTAGAAGTAGGAATTCTGACAAAATATTGGTTCTACACCAATTGATCAATAAGTGGCATTGGTTCTAGTTGAGTAACATCGATTGCATACCCTTTCTTTCTCCCAAAAATCAATGAATCAAGTCCTTTGATTCTTGAATAATACATTGAATACATGTTAAGATCCATATGTACAAAAGATGGAAATATATTATACCACATCGAGTACGGGATAGTTCTAGGTTGCCCTATTATTAGTGGTGTAACAAGTTGTGACCAACTTAAATGTTGATTAACTAGTATTGGGTTGGTAACCAAGTTTGGTTGTATTTGGGTTTGTTATACAGGTACACCAACATATGTTGCTAGTGTGCTTAGTACCACAAGTTGTAGAGAAGTTCTAAGTTCTTTTCTCATTAATTTTTTCAATTTATCATCCACACAGGGACAATTTTAGAATTTGTGTCCAACCTGTTGACAATATGCACAGGTTAATACAATTTCAACAATGGGTTGGGTGATTATAACCGGTATACTTCATTGAACAAATGGTTGTTCAACGATTCCCATGATAGGTACATTTGGCCAAACAATTTGATGAAGTGGTTCTATTTGTTGAACAATGTTACCCAAATTTGGTAACATGTGACTTAATAGGTTGATAGTGTAAGCAAGTTGTTAAACCTAATAGGTGTCTTAACCTATTATATAACCTAACTTGTAGTACTAAACTAACCAATTACTAAACTAGTAGGTAATGATTGGGTTAAGAAGGTAGGTTGATAGGTTAGTAAACTGGTAATTTATAGAACCTATACTTGACATAATCGGTAGTTGGACAAGTATTTAAATACGGTGTAATTTTTTGAAAATTTGGACCGTTAGTCTAAGTACTATTGATTATTTATAATGGTCAATTATGATTGTTGTATTTTGAAATAGTTAGTTTAAAACTAGGAGGACAGACTTGTTGAGGAGTTTCTAATTCCATCTTTTGATTATGTGTTTCAATTTTTAATTATGGAACATGAATCATTATTTTTTAGTGAATTTTCTTTAAGCTTTGAGCAATTTGTGTACATGTTAGTTTAGGGTTGTAGTTAGTTCAAATTTTATTAAAGTATTGTATGTACCTATTGCTATTTTAATAACCTATTGCTAGAAAAATCAGAAGTTGAACAACCATGCAGTGGATGAGAATTTAGAAACAATCACACTTAGAATTTTTGGTTTGATTCGGTAGTCTTAGTAGATCAGGTTTGAAAAACAATCATGCTTGAAATTTTGATTTGCTACATGTTTGCTTGTTTTATGTAAATTTTAGGATTGAATTTTTTTTTTTTGATTTCATTTGAAGCACTAGGGATAAGGTGAAGTTAATGTAAAAGTTTTGAAATAAAATAGGTGTGTAATATGTAAAAAAAGTTTTTTATAAACTCTTGACTACTGGGAGGGGTCATTAAAAAAAAAAAACTTATGTTCAAAAATAATGCAAGGGATTTCCTATGACCTATTGATTTTAGAAAATGTCAAGAGTAGTTACTAGAAATCTTAGAAAATAGTTAAAACAAGTCAGACATCAACTTGTTTAGGAACATGCGCAAAAACAAGATGAACATCAAATGCAACCTATGGGAGATGAACCTGTGAATGCACCAAACATGGATGCAATACAGAGGGGAGAAGTCAATGAATAACATTAAAATGTAGTAAAACCAATTGTGCAGAGAAACCCAATAGTGTTTTTAACCACTCATTAAGAAACACCACGAACAATAACCCAACCAAGGGTAATGAATGTTTATCATGATGACAATCATGAACCTATTTAACTATTTAATGAAGTTGTCTTTGTACGATGACCATGGTGATTTGTAACCATAGGTTATAATCTACCCAGAACTGGGGCATCTACACCAATTACAACATCTATTAATTTTCAAAACCAACCACCACACATCAATATTCATTTGGTACCCACTAATTTGGAGATGGAATGACTTCACCTACTCAACAGGTTGGAACAACTTTTTCACATCAACTAAAGATCGTTTAATCAATCAGTTTTTATACCATATTTAAAACTTGTTGAATCCAAAGTGTTGCAACCTTAGCGTTGGGCTCGCGACCAAGGCAAGGGCTTGCAAGGTTACGAGCCAAGAAGGAAACCTAGGGGTCACATCTCATGTTCCCAGTAGTGCAAAAGAGTGTGAGGGAATGAACCTCACACTCCCAAGTGAACTCCCATGTTGGGAGTTGGAGTCCCAATGGATTCCCAAATTTTTAGGGAACAATTGCAGGGGTCAAAACCCATTGGTTTGAAGAGTTTTTTATATCATTGGAAAGTTATTGAAACGTACATTTATAAAATGAGTTTGCATCACCCATTTGAATATCTAAAACATAAGTTATGGCCAAAAGAAAGGCCGGGAGTCAAATTGTGTCGCAACCCTAGCTTTGGGCTCGCGACCAAGGCAAAGGGAATTGCAAGGGTGCGGGCCAAGAGGAAGCTCGGGAGTTAAGCCAAGAGGAAGCCCGGGAGTTAAGCCAAGAGGAAGCCCGGGAGTCAAGGCAAAAGGAAGCCCGGGAGTCACATCACATACTCCCGGGAGTGCAAGAAAGTGCTAGGGAGTGTGAGGGAGTGAACACTCACACTCCCAAGGCAACTCCC
>Ga0116229_10003950_pt1 | contig 24371 bp, 37 predicted proteins | sample S1TSphgellanicum_3_FD_87313 | JGI IMG/M metagenome (GOLD analysis project Ga0116229, IMG submission 87313) | Host-associated microbial communities from peat moss isolated from Minnesota, USA - S1T2_Fc - Sphagnum magellanicum MG | ecosystem: Host-associated > Plants > Peat moss > Unclassified...
AGAAACTCAGGACGCAGATTGTGTATAATGGTTTGCCCAAGTTTTTGGGAAGATTATTATATGCTTATCTACACCCACTGTTGGGAGCTGATGAACTGAGTGGGTAGTCATGGCAGCTTGTCACTGCCGTTTGTGATGAAGGTGATGGTCTGTCACTTTGTGAGCGACTCTCATGAGGTTATGACTGCACTCATTGTCGTGTTACCTTTAATTGTTGTGGAGATTTCTCTGCAACTTCATGGATCTTATGTTCTGGCTTGCAGGTTCTGATACCTATGTTGGTATCAGTCCTGGGCCACAAGTATATTGAGTTGTCCATAGGGATATCCATGACATTGTGAGAACAACAAATGATTAGCATAGGAAGATGGAATTAACTAGGCATGTTATGAACACATACTGTGATAAAGTGTTGGGAAAGTCCCTTCTTGGGGTTCAAATGACTTTGCAGATCAATCCTTTGTGTAACAAGATTTCATGACAAACTCCTTCAACAGGAGACACATGTCACACTTCCTGAAATGTATTGGATTGTGGAATGTTACAGTCTTTAGCTAGAGTGACCATTGCTTAAACCTGTTAAGTTTTCCATATGTAATAGTGAGGCCCTCATCATGCCACCATTTCTTTGCAGTATGTCTGGATGAGGATTACTTTCCTGTGCGCACTGAAGATCTTCCTGTTGCTGCTGGAGTTAAGAAATTCAGGCAAGAAGTTCTGGAATTTCAAGAAAATCAAGAACAAGCTGCACCTGCAAGCCCCACTTCAGACAATGAAGTGTCTGCATCTCTGGGACACAAGCCAGAAGCTCCAGTAGATAGAGAATGTGGAAGGACAACAATTCCTGGGATGCCAGATTATTTGTATCTATCTGGTTGCCAGTTTTACCTCACAGGCTTTGAGGCTGTGGAGATGAGAAGGCTGGTGAACCTGGTGCTTGATGGTGGAGGCACAAGATACATAGAATTCAACAATGCAGTCACTCATGTTATTGTTGGGCAGCCCCTGGAAAGGTATTTGCAACAGAATGGGAGTTACAAATTGTGGGATGCAATGATTCAGGAGAGATTGAATATGCAATCAGACACGTGGATTCTTTTTTAGGTCTGGACCCTTTTGTCATTATCAACATTAAGAAAGTTCATTGACTGATGCGTTCTTTGAAAGCGATTTGGTGTAGGGAATTGATTATGCTAAGGCAACTTGCCATGTGGGATGCTGTTTACATTCTGCAACGATCTTGGCTTGAAGAATGCTCACAACAAAAGATGGAGGTTTCTATTAGTGACCGGCACAGAGTACCACAGAACATGCTTCTGCCAGGTGCAAGCTCTGATTTTCAAATTCTCACCATCATGCAGTATTAGATGTTGGGTTGAGGCTCTCCCTGATGTAGGAGAATTTTTATAGCCAGTTGTCACACATAATTTCTGGAATCATGTTGTGCTCCTTACTATCCAAAGGTCTGTCGTGAGTTATCAAGATTTGGTTGCATTGTCAAGATATTCAGATGGAATTTGAACTTTTGAATAGTATAGATTTTGTATGTATGGTGTCCAGATGGTATGATAGTGCACCTTGCAGTTATCTTTGACATCATTGTATTGTTGTATTTCACATACTTGTGATCTCTATGGCAGGGAGGGGAAAAATAGGTAAGGATCCTCCTGAGGCAATATTGAAGGGCAAGAATACAACTTCAGAAAGGCCTAGTCAACAGGTTGGCCTTGCTTCAAAAGAAGACAAGCAACAACAGGACCCCAGCATACAAAATTCTGATGTTATGCAGGAGGGAAATGACCATGGACATTGCTCGCAGCCATTAGAAACAAGTGCCAAAGTGATGCCGGGGATGGAAATTGACATGCCCACTAATGTGCCTCAAGGAGGTGGTTCAGGACAATGGATATCACCAAAGAAACGGCTGGATAGAAGTGCTGGTGATGTTAGTGGATCTGAAATAGCCAAAAGTCCCCCTGCACTTCAATCTGAGGGAAGCTTAAAGTCACTGCCAAGCATGGGCCTAGAATCTGAGAAACTTAGCCTCCCCCCTTCTCTCCAATCTGACCAGAGCTTGAAGCCACTCCCAAGCTTTGCTATGGAACTTGAGAAACCCAACTTTGCCCCTTCTTTTCACAATGAATGCAGCTCAAAGGTATTGCTAAGCTCAGGTACAGAATCTGTCAAACTCAACCTTCTTTCTTTTCAAACTGATGGGATCTTGAAAGCTCTGCCAAGTGTAGATGTAAAGTCAGAAAACTGGAACACTAGATTTACCCATCTAGTGAAACTGAAGGGAGCTTAAAATCTCTGCTGAATCCAGGGGCAGAATCTCAACATATTTCAGCAACTACAACCAATGTTCCCAGTGGATCAGAGGAGGTCCCTGTGTTGGCAAAGAGGAATGTCTTCGGAGGCTCTGTTTTTGGATTCTCTGATGACATCAGTTCAGATCAGGTACATTTGATTTACATGTCAACTATGAAGGCAAATGGAAGACAAAAGTCATTTACATCTTAAGTAGACTAAAGTATTCTGTGGATCCTAACAACTGTATATTGTGTTTGCAGAGATTGGCAATTGCAAAGCAAATTGTTGCTGGAGGGGGCAGTTTGGAAGAAAAGAGTGAAAGGCTAGACTTTTTGGTGGTCTCTCATGGCATTCGACCAGTTGCTCTCTGTAGCCCAAATGTCAGGCAGATTTCTAGTCACTGGATATCACAGTGTTTGCAGGTAATGTAACTTGTTCTCTGTTTTTGTCATGATGAACAGTCATGCCATGGTTTTATGTGCTCTGACATGGTTCACCAAGGGGAGGTGCTTCCCTCCTCAGTAGGACTTCTATCCATGGTGAACTCTACACATCTTTCTTGCATAAATAAATAGGCTCCTGATTCTATGTTCTTGGGACCCTTTTTTGACAGGAGGCAACAATGCTTGATCCAGACAGCCATGTTGTGTTCCGACCCCTGCAGTGCCAAGTCCCACTGAGTGGCTTTCAGGACCTGCGGTTTTGCACATCCCAGTATAGTGAGAGAGATCGGAAGTTAATGAGGAAGTTATGCCATGTCCTGCAGGCAAAGTTCATGGCAAATTTCAACTCCAAAATCTCGTATTTGCTGTGCAAATTTCAAGGTGGAGAAAAGTACGAAAGTGCCCGAAGACTTGGCATACCATGTGTGACAGAAAATTGGTTGTATGCGTGTGTAGAGCAGGTGATGATTTTGAAGTTTGTCACACATTGTGAAGTGTTCCTGTCTGAACTTTCTTCATTACCACTCTTTGGCTCTGTTGCATAATGCAAGGCCTTAAGCAACAGTAGTAATATATGTTATGCATCTGGTGTGCTTTGTGATTCTAGGCAATAATTTACTCCTGGGTTTTGGGTTCTCAGAATAAAGTGGTGCCAGTGGATGGTTTTCAACCACGTGAATTAACCGCAGCTGATAAGGAGCATTTCAAGATTTATATGACTCAACATACCATTACTCAGTATGACTCTACCCCTCAACCCACAGGAACATTTCGCACTGATGTGCAACCTCAAGGTCCAGTTCAGAGCCTCCTCCAATCATATCAACCCACAGGAGTGCTTCGTACTGATGTGCAACCCGGAGGTCCAGTTCAGAGCCTCCTCCAATCATCTCAACCTAAGTCACATATCACCAAAGGTACTGTTTCTGTCCTATTATCTTTTCCTCTTTGTCAACTTGGTCAGAATGAAATGAAATGCAATGAGAATACAAGGATGGATGGAGTTATGGAGTCCTGGTTACAGAAATTCTTTGTTTGCATGTGGAAAGGACACCTACTTCTGTCTTAGTGTGACTGTGTCATGCTTCAGGCAAGAAGAGCAACATAAGAAACAAGCCAGCAAGTAGCCATGGAAAGCTATCCACAGACATGCAGCCCTCACAACGAAACAGTCAGGTCACAAGTTGTACCCTCTCCTCACAAGCTGGAGGGACTCCCTTGGATCCATGGGATGCTAATGCACCCTGGGTGGCTGAGGTGGGTAACACTAAGGGTGGTGTGAAAGCCACCCAGGAAAGCACCACCCAACTGAGACCTGTTTTGCCACGACCACTGACCAGGTCAAGGAAGAATGAGTTAAGTCCAAATATAGCCATCAGCTCTTCAGAGAGGCTGGCAAAACATTCCTCCAGCTTGGTTCAAAGAAATAAGTGTAAGGTCCCAGCCCCTGGTCAACCAGTAGCTCAGAAGACTGCAGATCTACGACAGGATTCCAAATCAGAGCCTGAAGGTTACATTGTTTCAAGACAAGAAAATGAAAGCATTGAAATGAATGTTGAAGATCTTCATCAGAGAAGCAATCTAGGAACCGGGGTCAGTGCTGTAGAAACAACTCTACCACAAAAGGGGAGTGGTGAGGGTGGCATTTCCCCACCCAATGTTGTGGATGCAATTGAAGGGCTGTTACGGCAAACAAGCAAGGTAAGCATCATGATCTATACTGGCCTTGTTCAGCTATAAGTGACATGGTGACATGGATACCTTGTGGCTCTGATCTACATAGCTGCTTCACAGTTTGACTGCAGATATGTCTAATTGTTATCAAAGGGTGCAAGGTAAGTTGCAATTGGAAACTCATTTTATTGTCAAAGCATCTGATAAAGGACATCATTTGCAGGCTAAAGGTGACACTTCTCTGGAGAATATGGTGGTGACTCCAGATGTATCCCCATGTCACAGTTGCAAAGAGGATTACTTGTGAATATTGTGAAACTATAGGGTGTCATACTTCTTCTCACACTATTCCTGCAGATCTTGCAACTTTCCTGGTCTCTCATTGAGTTGTAGAGTAGTAGCTTCTAAGTTCCCTTCTGCCTAAATCAGTTTTTATCTGTTGTAGGCACTCTGTGCCCCAAGCTGGCATTCAAAGAGTGGTTCTGTCCACACATTTGTGCTAAAACCTGGGACAAAGCTAGGAGATGATGGAGATATCTATTAGCACTCTCATTTACATCCTTCAGTTATCATCCTTGACAAAAAATCAGCACCACTCTCCGGAGCCAGTCACATTGACAAGGAGAGGCCGGGATGACTCCCACGCCCATGCGGACTTCAAGAAGCCAAAACTCTATGCAACAAGGTGTGATATGTGATGTGAAACTTCATATGTGCCTCTATCATCCATTACAGTGAGAATTGTGTACAAGTAGAAGCAACTCTGAACCTAGTAGATTTCTGGTGGATATTAGTCCTACTTTTGCCTGCTCAGCTAGATGCTGACTTTTTCCTTGTTGGCAGCAGGTCTAACAAAGTGGAAGGGGAGCCCAAGTCACCAAATCTCACAGTGAATCCAGAGAGTCAATTGAAATTTGATGAGTCACAGATAGATTCTCAGGTACGTTCTTTCAGCAGTTGTGCTATGGTAGGTATGTGGATGGGGATTCTCTGTTCAGTCAAAATACTACTCTTATAGTACGCATAAACTACTGTGATCAAGTGTAGCACTTATATTTGTTTTTCCTCCTTTCAAAGTGAATCTTCTTTTGATTATTGCACTCTGATTTGTGGGTCTTGCAGTTGATTTTTACAGGTCCAATCAATGTTCATTCTGTCTTGCATCAGTGTAATTGATTTAGGTCTTGTAGCCTTAGTTTCAATTTCTCTCTTTCTCTGTCAGTTCATATTATTTTTGAGTTTTGGAGTTCAATAATAAGAGCACTCATGCAGGTTGTGGCTTATGATGAGGACCACTCTGAGCGGCAACGAATAATGGAGAAGGTGCGCACCAGGAGCTCAACCATTGCACTAGCTAGTAGCAACAGTGGCAGTCAACCGAAAAGCAGTGATTCAGCTGCATGGAAAGGTGACCAGAAGCTTGGACGGCTGTTCAAAGCAGCAGAAGCAAATAAGTGAAACAGAGATAAAGACTACTGAAGGTTCTGGACTTCACCAGATTAAGGCTAGTAACAGCAAGCCAAGTCTCCATGTCCAAGTGCTGATTGGCAGTCCTGCGATTGAGGAACTTGGATTGCTTGTGTAAGACCAGATTTGAGTCTGAATGATTCTCAAGGTCCACAGATTTCAAATGCAACATCAATAGTTAGTCAAATTGAGGTGTTGTATTAGCCTAGTAGAATGCAGTCATTAGCTGTACTGTTACAATCACATTGTATTCATTTCTGGAGTAGAAAAAAGAAAGTGTACAGATTCTAACAAGCATGATCATGAGACTGTCATGTACAAGCATGTGGTGGCAGATATAGCTGTTCAGCTGAGCATCAAAACATGAATCCATGTGGTTCAAAAAGAATTCATGAGCCAATCAAGCGAATCAATGAAGTGAACCTCACAAACATACATGTGAGTCTTACATTCTTTTCCAGAATTGTCCTTGATTTCCAAATGAGTTTTTTTGGGAAGTGTGCACACGGAGGCTTGCCTGTGGTTGCATTTGGCTGTTCAGTTCCCTTTTGAGGCATTGACTATTTAGAGTCTTTTCATAGAGTATTGTCTTTTGAGGCATTGTCCTTCAGTATTTAGGTATTGAATTTACCTTATTCATGTTTAATATTTGCTCTCTATTTCGTTCAACCCATCTGAAGCAAAAAATTTCAAACAATTTTGTGGGTTTGTTGTTAAATCTCAGTAAAAGCAAACTGAGGGATTTGAGTTGTGTCTTTGCATTCATTGTTGTAGTGATGTTTCCAACCTGAATCAATGACCAATTTAGAACTTTCTTACCCATTAGTTTGTATATAGAATCCTCAAAACATAAGCACCCAATTTACACAAATCTACCTATGCAAGTCCTTGACACATATAAATAGTGTGTGAGCATATAAATCTTTTACATGTCATACACGTGCTTAGGAACTATTTTATGAAACTAAATGATATGCCATATACATTTATAAGTTTCATTTTGAAACATGATAAAAATAAATTACCATACATATATTATATACATGATAATACAAAACTTCATTCAATCTTGATCTTGAAAAAAAAGAAAAAGTTATCCTAGCCTTATAATAATCTTAGAAAACCCCTTCAAGGCCTAGTTAGGAACCTTAGTGTGTTTGAAATATCAAGATCATTATACAATGACATGAGATGAGAGGAACAAGGAATTGATATATGGGTGATTTTTGGGAATTTATTGTATGGTTGTTTGTTGTAAATTCCAAAGACAATTCATCAAGCTAGAGTTTAAGGTTATTTCTTTCAATGGTTTTTTTTCACTTATTTTTAAAATTGAAATAGTGCAAGAATAAATGACATTTTATGAATTGAGGACATTATTGAGAGCACACCCATCACTCCATTTTTTTAGTATTTAATGTTGACATGGTTGAATTTGTAGATCCATACAAGGTTGTTGCTTGAAGGAGCACATTTTCAGTTGCTCCAAGTGTACAAAATGAAAGTGTTTAAAAAATGAAATCAAAAAGCGTTGGTCATGGAGAGTTGAAACGGCCATTTTCACAAGTTGAAGGAGATTCATATTTATAAAAAATCGCTAAATCAGCTCCCCTTCCCAAAAAAGAAAGAACAACAACAAAGAAGATGGTTGTAGTTACAATGAAAAAAAGAGGAAAATGAGGAAAGTGAAAAGATTAGAAAAAAATTGGGCAAATGGTGATGTATTGCATCTCATTGCACTATGAAAAGAAATGAAGCTTGAATTTGTCAATAATGCAAAGAAACAAAGTAAATTCTAATTTACTTGAAGCCTTAATTGTATTTTTTTAATAAATTAAAAAATTATATGAAAATTTAATTTTTTTATGATATGAAATTTGATTGAAGTGATAAATTTATTTAAAGCAAAGTAAACCCAAATAATAATAACAATAATTCAATTTGTTGCCATATTAAAAATTAAGACCACCAATATCTTGTGCCTATGCTCGTCCATTGTGTGTGTAACAAGAAGCAAGAAAAAAAAAACATAACAAAAATGAAGGGAAAAAAAAAACAAAATTGACCTAATCTTCAATCCCACATTTTTATCAATTGGACCCTCAAATTGGTAAAAATGCCTTGAGACACACTCATTACACTCATAATACCTTTTTATTATATATATATAATTTTATTATGTGAAGAAAGGTAAAATTCAAGGATACAATTTAATTCAATTTGGGGGCAAGGAAAGGCAAGGAGAAAAGGGAAATAAAAACTTGGGGCACATATATATATATATATTATTTTTATTTTTATTTTTATTTGTAAAAAATTTTGTGATGAATGTAGAGAGGCAATCATCCACAACAGGAATGAGGCAAAATTTGAAATTTTGGATGAAAACGGCCCACCCTCTTTGGGAACGTGGGCCATACAGGGGTTGGAGGTTCTCTGACATGGGGGCAGCCACGTGATCAGCGTTCCCACCAAAATTTCAGCCCACTGCTATTTTGTTTCCCTGCCCCGAAGGCAGCCTTTTTTGTTTCTGGCTACATTTAGCGAGTTTTGGCTTTTGTTTTTTGGTTCAAAATGGCTTTAAATACGTATTTTTTCTGGTTTTCTAGCTGCCAAATTTCTACAGTTGTTTTTGAAATATCACCAGATTTCTCTGTTTTGGGCTATAGTATGTAGATAAAAAATGTGAAGGAATCATAAACTTGTTTACTTTCATATCCCGTTTTTAGCCAAATTTGGCTAAACTTTATTATGGCTACATAAGAAATATTGAAAAAAAGAGGAAAAAAAAACCTGGCGGGTCTCTCTTGAGCCCCATCCACACACCCACCCACCTACCCACCCACATCAATTTTGTGATGTAGCTGAAGTGACGATCATCCATAAGGTGATTTAGCCAGATTTGGTGATAAAAAAATATGAAAAGTAAAAATTAACTCGAAAATCTATCATCATTCTATATTTTTCTGGAACTTAGGATAGAATCTGGCGAATTTTAGGAAAAAAAAATTAGAATTTTTTGAAATTTGGCGACTAAAAAACTAAAAAAAAAACACTAAATTTTCGCCACTGTGAAAAACAAAAAACTTCGTCTTTGGCCATTATGCAACTCGAAACGTCAATTTAGTTAGTTAGGTAGTTGGTCAAACTAGTAAGTTACGAAGCCGTTGCAACTACCCGTGGATGAAAAACAAAAAAAAGATTCCCGGCCGGAAATGATTCTCCAATGGAATCTACGGAATCCGGATTGTGTCGGCGGTACTTAACCGTTTGCCGACCATGACGCGCACCGACGCCGCCGTCTGCGACACCACCACCACCACGACGATCACGGCCGGAATCCCACGTCGCGGAGTGCTGCGAGCGATGGCGTCGCGCGAGGAGGATCTCTCGGGGACGTAATCGCGGCACACCCAGACGCCGGTGCTTGATCACGATTCTCTTTTTTCTTATTGCATTCTTTTCATGGCATGTTGATCATCAGCAATAGTGGCAGTAGTTGCTGTAGTCGGAGCAGCGGCAGCAATCGAGCAAGTCGACGACAACGCCGCTCTGCCGTCGTTATTGCTAAGCATGCACATAAGCGCGTCTCGTGGTGGTACTAGTTTTCCTCTTGTGCTCTACTCTGCGGCCATTTTCAGCTTGAAGAAGAAGCAGAAGAAGACTTTTACGGTAGCTGCTGCTTCCGTCTTTGGACCCAATTTGTCTTTTTCCTGTCGCCGATTGTCGTCTTCTTCAAGTTCTTCCTTGTTGGGTACATCACCATCATCATCTTCTTCTTCTCCTCCTTATTCTTCTTCCTCTTCCGTTGTCGCTTCTTGTAGCGGGAGGATTCAGAATCTGGGCGGAGGAGGAGGAAGGATTGCGGACTGGAGCATCAGAAGGAGAGGAGGTAGTAGTAGTCCGTCCGTTTCTGGTTCTTTAGAGTCTGCTCAACGACTGAGCGTCGTAAGACCATCATCATCACTGCAAGAATTCAACAGAACTATATTTGGAGCAAGTGGGTCTGTTGCTTCTGCTGCTGCTGCTGCTGCTGAACAGCAGATCGTTGAGGAAGTTGAAGACCTTGTTGAAGAATCTGAAGCAATGGGTTCACTCGAGGAGGAAACATTCGCCTCCTCCTGCTGCTGCTGTATGCCAATACTGGAAGCTGGGGTCTATCGTTTTGATGCCTCAGAAGCTGCAAGAAAGGAAGCGGCTCCTTGCCTTTCTTTCGTAAACCCGAAGCTTCGGGAAGTCACATTTTCATGTGGCACTGCCAATTCCCACAGCAATTATTTCTTGACCACCAAGCTGGAGGATCCAACTTTTGTTCCCCAGTTTCTGTCTGAGAATGGACAGCAGATTGTGTTGTTGAAGGTGACCTACTGCATTCCTGCTTTGCAGTTTAGGAGCTCACATTCACAAGGGTTTAGAGCATTTCAGAGGTTCTCAAGGTTTTCCTGCGTGTTACAGTGGTTGACCAATTTCACATGGTTCTCTCTCTGCAGCTGCCATCAGGCACATCATTCTATGGGACAGGGGAAGTCGGTGGATCTTTAGAGCGCACTGGAAAAAGGGTACATACGTTTTTCCCACTAATCCTTTAGAGGAATATTTGCTTCTGATGTTGTTCAAAAATTAGTAGAGGAGGCCAATCATGTCTAGGATCTCAGTTGATGAATCTCTCTGATTCTCTCAAGAAGGTGGAAGTTCTGAGTGCAGCTTGTTCTTTGGAAGTTGAATCTGCTTACTGAAGGACCAAGCCATCATGGTTTCTTGTGTGGATTCTTATGTTGCTACACACTGTTGTGCAGATATTCACATGGAATACAGATGCATGGGGTTATAATCAGAACACAACCTCATTGTACCAGGCACATCCTTGGGTTTTTACTGTCCTTCCGAATGGAGAAGCCTTTGGAGTGCTCGCAGATACATCATGCCGCTGTGAGGTGAATTTACTTGGGGCAGGGAGTTGGGTGTGCAAATTGGGTCTTTTGTTAGACAGGAGGAATGTAAATCATTGACATTAGGTTTCTAGATATTGAGAAGCAGCATATCTGTAACTGTCATTGTAAGTACTTGCTTGTCAGGAATTGACTCTTGGGTGAGCTTAATTTTTGCAGGTTGATTTACGAGTAGATTCGACCATTAAAATTGTGGCGTCACCATCCTTCCCTGTTATTACTTTTGGACCATTTCCTTCACCAGAGGCCCTTTTGACTGCATTGGGACATGCAATCGGTATTGGATGCATTCAGATCACCTGCCATCATCATTCTGTTCATTGCTCTAATGCTTGAAATGATTGAGGATTGTACCCAGCTGTTGGAGAAGTTCATCTCAGTACTTATGAAGATTAAGTTCAGGTCAGAGTGGTTGAGTTGAGAGGTTTTGAAGAAGTTTACAACAGACAGATGCTGTAAGTTGCAAAGGGAGTTTCTTGATGGAGAACGTTGTGGATGCAGGAACCATTCAAATGCCACCAAAGTGGGCACTGGGATATCATCAGTGTCGGTGGAGCTATGAACCTGCTGCAAGAGTTGCTGAGGTTAGTCCAATTTTAGCCTTCTTGCAAATGAATTTTGCTCATGTAAAGTGGTTGGTTTTTGCCAACCTCTCTAAAAGCGTTTCTTTTAGTTTTTTTTCCTTCTCTTCAGTTCTTGTAGCTGGTTGAGAACTCTAATTCTGCTTCCTTTGTTCAGAAAGTTGGGTATTGCAAAACACATTTCCTTTGTTCATGTTTTGTCCGACTTTTTCCCCCAGATTGCAGAGAATTTTCGGGAGAAGAAGGTTCCTTGTGATGTGATATGGATGGATATCGATTACATGAATGAGTTTCGGTGCTTCACATCTCACCCTGTAAGTGTTCCTAGGCGGATGCTTTGAACTTTAGGCGCATTGGATATGTATATAACATATGAGACTGTACATAGATATACATGAACTCCATGAAGAACTTGAGTTTCCTATTGTTGGCATGGTTTCTCTGTTTCCTGAATGTATAGTTATGTATGTCCAGGAAACATTTGGAGACATGAAGGCACTTTCAAAGACACTCCATGATGGTGGTTTCAAGGGAGTATGGATGCTGGACCCAGGCATCAAGTGTGAGGAGGGCTATGAAGCCTATGATACAGGATCTGAAAAGGATGTTTGGGTCCAGACTGCTGGTGGAAAGCATTATGTTGGTATGCTTCCACCACTGTGGACTTTTTTTTCTTTGTGTTTTTGGTTGCAACTGTGGTACCTTGTACTCAGTGGAGTCAGGGGCCATAGCTAGTTGGTTTGAACACTTTGTGGCATGTTTGGTCTTTTACAGACTCCTGTTCATTTCTTTCTTTTTGTGTGCAGGTGAATGTTGGCCAGGACAAGTTGTGTTCCCCGATTTCACACAGTCCAAGGTGCGGACATGGTGGGCAGAATTGGTGAAAAAATTCGTGAGCAATGGGATAGATGGAATCTGGAATGATATGAATGAACCTGCAGTATTCAAGGTGATGACTCTATTATAATCCCATCAACTTGTAATGAGTTTATGTCCTCTGATCATGTTCATATCCTGCAAAATGCCTTACAAGGCACAAGTCATCTGTTCAGCAGTTTGAATTTTGTAGAAGTGATTGTGTCTTGCATGCTGCCTTGTGTCCTGTGACAGAATAAAAGGCTGAGTAGTGTGGTGGTCAAATGAAACAGACGGTGTCAAAGACAATGCCAGAATCCAATATTCATCGAGGAGATGAAGACCTTGGTGGCCATCAATCACACTCTTACTACCACAATGTGCGCCCACACAATCCTTCTTCATATAAGTCATTGCACACCTACCTTTGTGGTGGTGCTCTGTGAATTTTCTACAGCACATCCCTTGATCAAGCAAGGTTCAAAACTCTATTGGGTGTCTTCTTTGTTGGCCAGGTATATGGGATGTTGCAGGCAAGGTCTACATTTGAGGGGATGCTGCTTGCAAATCCTGAAAGAAGACCATTTGTTTTGACACGGGCAGGATTCCTTGGGAGCCATCGATATGCAGCCACTTGGACTGGTGACAATCTTGCCAATTGGGAGCACTTAAACATGAGCATCCCAATGGCCATCAATTTGGTATGCTGTCATAACCTTGGTTAGTGTGAAACTTTGGGTGTGTAATTACATACTAATCTGTACTGACTGTTGGGAGATTGTTGCTCTAGTCATAAACAAATGTCTATCTTGCACCCATTGATCTTAGTTCCTTTGCTGTGATTTTGCAGTCATTAAGCGGGCAGCCATTTTCAGGGCCAGACATCGGGGGTTTTGCAGGAGATTCTACTCCAAAATTATTTGCCAGGTGGATGGGGATAGGGACAATGATGCCATTTGCCAGAGGCCATTCTGAGAAGGGCACCATTGATCAGGAGCCTTGGTCATTTGGACCCGAGGTTGCATCACAAATCTTTCACAAACTCTGGAATTTGGACTTGAATGGAGTGTATAAAAAGACAGACATGTTTGAGTCTGCTAGATCCCAGATTTCCCTGCAAAGAACTAGCTCAAAATCCTAGAGTTATGCTTGCCAAATTTTGTTGCAGATTGATCGGTAGTGCATTTTTTTGTTGAGATTTGGGTTGTATTGAAATTGCTCATATCGCTGAACCTTCTGGTTCCAGAGAACATGAATGGTGGAGGTGCACAAGCTTATGAACAATCACTTGCTGTCAAGAGGGAAAATCCTAACAATGTATGGATGTGTGATGGTTCAGGTTGAGGAGATTTGCCGGAAGGCATTGTATCGGCGGTATCGCCTTTTGCCACATTTTTATACCCTCTTCTACAGGGCACACACCATTGGTCTTCCAGTCATGACCCCGCTATTCTTTGCTGGTATTTCTCCCTGCATGTCTGTTGTTGTTATGGTTTTAGGAAAAGGAAAGCTGTGGGTAAGTGCAGATATTAGTACTCCTCCAGTATTTCATGGTTTGTGTGAGAGAAAGAAAGTTGGCATTCAAAGGTCTGCACAGTTGTGAGGCAATTAGAGAGTGACTTGACAACTGAATGTGCAATTCTTGTTGATTTTCAGATCCCAAGGATCCAAAGCTTCGGAAGATAGACGACAGTTTCCTGCTGGGACCACTTCTTGTATCTACATGGTAAGGCCCCCTGTAAAGCCAGTGATGATGGATATGCTGGAACCTATGCTTCTTTTTGTAACCAGCCAATAACAGGAGTTTGGGTTTGTGGAGAACTTCTTGTATGTGTCAATTCCATGACCAGAACACCTGCCTCCTGTGACGAAAGAAATACAGGACTGTGATGGACCATAGTGTGTTTTCATGGTGAGTGATGCAGCCCAACACCAAAAGGACAGGCACAAATGAAGGCACCTGTTCTGCCTACTGGAATTTGGCATCGCTTCAGCTTCAACGATGATCACCCTGTAAGTTTTGATTTGAAATAGCTTGGTCTTATTGGCTAACATAACAGCACTTCTCCTCTGGATTTTGCTTAAACATGGTTTGGGTGCTCAGAATTGTGGATGCTTTTGCATGTGGTGCTTTGCAGGAGCTTCCCCTTCTGTATTTGAAGGGTGGATCTATTGTGCCAATGGGTCCTGCGGCACACTATGTTGGTGAGAAGACTGCTGGCGAGCCTTTGACACTGATTGTTGCCCTTGACCACCATGGTACACTTCCCAAACCAACCCTTTCTCAGATAAAGGCAGAAATGTACAACATGTGAAATTCTGGACTTGAAGAAGTACTTAAATTTATTGTTTTTTTTTTTTTGGTTTGTTGAAAAAAGGGAAGGCAAAGGGTGATATCTATGAGGATGATGAGGAAGGTTTTTCCTACCAGAATGGAGAATTTTTGCACACACATTATGAAGCAGAGCTCATTCCTGCTCACTGTGGAACAAAAGAAGGTGGAGAAATCATAGTCAGAGTGGCCAGCACAGAAGGAAACTGGAAAAGGCCGAATCGTCCCCTTTTTGTGCGCTTGTTAGTTGGTGATGTTGCTGAGGTCTGCAAAAAACCTTGACTCCCTTGAATGCTTAACCTCTTGACCCTAAATATCTCAAGGTTCTCTCTCGATCAACAGACTTTTGTATACTACTGATCAGTTTCCTGGCTTCAGCTTTATCAACATGTTTTTTTTTCCAAAGACGCACTGCACTGTTCGCCAATTTTGAGCCTGCTTGGAACCTGTTTCATCACATTGCTCTGCTCTGTAGATAGCAGTATGTGACAGTTTTGAAGTGGGATAGAAAGAGATCATTAAACATGAGACTCTACTGGGTATTGCAGGTTGAGGGAAAGGGGGTGGATGGTGAAGAAGTAAGAATAAGGTTGCCCACTGCTTCTGAGATACTTGAACTCATCAAGTCAGGCCGCAAACAAGAAATCTCAAATCTGGGTACATCTGTTTCCCACAGTTCTTTTCATTCACTTGTACCTATGCATTTCAACCACATGTTGTATCGATCAGATTCTCAATTGGTGTGATGAGACCTAAGTATTGTCATTCTGGATACGCACAGAAATGGCAGGGGAATTGAAAGACAAAGGGGAGGAGCACGAGCTATTGAAAGGGACAGGAGCAGTGAAGGTTCCAATAGAGTTAGATCAGGGCAATATATTGCTGAAGATTGTTCCCTGGATCGGTGGTCGCATCATGTCTATGATCCATAAACCCTCAGGTTTGCACACCTCCATATTGCTGCCATTTCCCACTTGCACTTTTTTCCACCCACTATCTTTATACTGAGACCTTCTTATCATTTTATCTTTTCCCTTGAGATATGAAAACTCCATTACTGCCACAAGACAGGAGTAGACAAATTCATCAGAAACCTTTGCAATGACAAAAAGGCTGAAATTTGTTGATGAGGTGAGGTTTGTGCATAACAAACATGGGAGGTGAACAAGTTCAAAGCTGTTTTTGTGACCTACCAAGAGCAATGGTTGACAACATGGTGAGAACATGCTTCCAGGCTGTGAGTGGATTGAGGGGAGGTTGGAGTCAAGTGGCTACGAAGAGTATAGTGGAACAGAATTGCAGTCTGCAGGCTGTGCTGAGGAATACACAGTTGTCAAGTGAGTTAGTCTCTTATTGCTACATTAAGACTGAAGGGTTTTTGTGTTGCTATATCAGTCAATGTTTTGGTGCTGTCAATTCATGAGATGTGCATCAGTGACAGATATGCTAGATTAGGAGTTGATCGCTTTTGGGTACTCCTCGTTTGCCATTTTTGTGCTCTTTTGTTCATTAGAAGTATCTGAGCTGTTGAAATTTTGGGTTTGTGTTCTTTGCAAGGCGGGAGATGGCTCAAGTTGAAGGCCAAGATCTTCTTGGTTTAGAAGGAGACATCAGTGGTGGCCTTGCCTTGTGCCGTGAAATATTACTCCCGAAAAGTTCTCCAAATACAGTGCAAATTTCATCAAGGATTGTGGCAAAATCAGTGGGTGCTGGCTCTGGTGGATTTTCCAGGTAGAGCTCAGTTTGAACACTAGTACTGTGCACACTAGGATTGATAACAGTGGTTTGTCATGAGCATAGAACCTATTGTGTTTCCATTTCAATCCAGAGAAATAAATTGCAGGACATGTAGTAAGTTGGCATTCTCTTTGTTATGATCAGTGTTGAGGAATGCTACCTGCTTCATAGCTTGAGCCCTATGGGATGATGATTTTGTGGTGTTGTAGGTTGGTGTGTTTGAGAATACATCCGGTGTTCAAACTTGCACATCCAATGGGAACTGTGATCAAGTATACTGCGCTTGATGGGACATTTCGTGAAATTAGTCCTAACATGGATTTTCAGGAAACATGGCTACGTGGCTCTGAAAGGCCTAATGGTAAGCTGGAATTTTTTCCTTCTTTGATAATTGAGCTTCTGTCCCAACTTGAGATGAAAGTTATTGTGTCAAGCATTTCACCAGTCAAAAATCCTGAAAATTTCTGAGTCTGTTTACAAGAACGTTCAGGAGTTATGTTGATGATTATGCCCCAAGTGGGTGCATGCTTTTTCCTCTGACCTGGACTCTACTGTTTTGATTAAGAAGATTGCTTAAGTGATCACTTGGTGGCTTGTGATAGGTGAATGGAGGCTAGAGGATACCAAGACAGGTTTGTCATTGATCAACAGGTTCCAGGTGAATGAGGTGGAGGCATGTTTGATTCACTGGGGTCCAGGCAGTTGCAATTTGGAGCTTTTCTCACCAGAGCGTCCTGTCTCAAAAGATACACCACTGGAAATCTCCCATGAGTATGAAATGGTTGATCCTCATGTTTACTATTAATTGATTCTCATATTTCTTCTTCAACCCATATTAGTGCGGAAATTATCAAGATTTGTCTGTATAAACACAATTTTCTTCAGGGCTTTAACATTGATTTTCTTGATTATGTCATTTGATTAGAATATTTGCTGCTGGAAATTGAGTCTCTAGGTCCCGAGCTATTCCAAGACTTAGACATCTTTAGGAGAGGTAGGCCAAACCCATGAACTCTCCATTGTGAGGGAATGGGGTGGCAACATTTTTTGCAACATTTGTCTTGATATGTTGTTATAATTCTGAAGCTGTCGGAATTGCAAACAACTCTGAGTTTGGTGAAATTGGATCTCAGTGATTTGTTTGGGGGTGGCTGAAGTTTGGGGAAGTTTGATCAAAGGATAGCTAGGTGGTGTTAACATAAGAAAACATTGGTGAAATTGGCCACCACATGTGATGGGACTTTAGATTGCTATATAGGTGTTGAATTGAACTTGGAGTCCTTGGTTTCTTAACTTCTCTACTTTTTCTACAATGTAATTGGAACTGTGCTCATGCCCAATTGAAATTTTACTGGTGCTGCATCCAATGTTGTTCTCACTTAGTGAAATGGATTGGAAATGGCATGGAACTCAAATCATAGATCTGGAAGGACTTCTGCCCTTTGGCTATGATTTGCTTGTTTCTGCCACAGCCAGTGGGGGAGAACCTCTATGTGAAGAGAATTTGCAAAAGAATCTGGTAAGCTTGCAATCACATGCTTTTTGCCTTTGATGAAGCAAAAGCACTCGTAGATCTGGAAGGGCTTTCACCTTCAGGTTACCAGTATTGCTTGTTACTGTCACTGCTTCTCCCACAAGTGGGCAAAACCTCTATCTGAAGAGAATCTCTGCAAATTCTCTGGAAACTCACAATCACCCATTTGCCCTTCACGAAGCAAAGAAGAAGGTTTTCAAGTATGTAGAAAGCTGGATGGGTCTATTGCTGCAGATTTTTTGGCCATTAATTGCAGCAATACTCATGGGTCCGGTTGGTAATCTTTCTACAGTCTCTGAAATTCTCAATCTTGTAATTTGCAAATTCTGGGTCCAGAAAAAAGGAACTTAGCTAACTTCTCAACAACAAGTTCTTTGTCTGCCTTATTCACAAGAAAGAGCATAATGCTAAAGTCAGCTGTGAATTTTTCATTCCTGGCAACAATGAGCATTGAATGCTTGCATGGTACCACCACACTCCTAACAACAATCCCCACCAACCCTCTCATCCTTGAGAGGAAGGGAGATTCCTGCCTGAAAGCAACAAGGAGCCAATTGGGTGAAGGACAATATTAGTAGGGTTTGCAGGAGTGACATTGTGAGGTGCTGCTATTGGGAACATGTTGAGGAACACACAGAGAATTGGAGGAATGTGCTGAGAACACATTGAGATCTTGATGGAAACACAATGAGAACAAAAAAATCCAATACCCACCACCGTCCCCAAAAGAAAAAGATAATTGGGTCTATGGATTGCAATTCCTCATTGGCTGAACAAAACTTCCATTCCCAAAATCTGTGTTCATCACATATTTTAGTATAGGCTAATGGGAGGGGCACGAACTGTAGGGGCCGATAGCTCCACCCAGAGGTCTAGTAGGAAATGACTCTTGGATCTACTTGGAATGCTTTAGAGGGACATTAGATTTGAGTAGTCCACTTCAGAAAGTGGAGGGGGATTTGCATTTTGGTCTACTTGGGATGCTCTAGGGACATTGGATTTGAGTCCACTTCAGAAGCTGGAGAGGGATTTGCATTTTGGCAGGAGCTCTTTCTGGACCCTTTGCAATGGTGGTGAGATCACAGAGCAGAGAAGGTAACTAAACATCAATCAATGCTGTCAGAGTTCACATGCCATTCAGAGCCATAGGACTTTGTTTGGTGTCAATCTTGTTGCTCTTTCTTGGTTTGCTTCTTGTCCTGCCATGGTCTAGACTGCATTTGCAGAATTTTCTTTCAGATTCTTTCTGCTGGTGGTGGATAGTACTCGCTGGAGAATTTTTAAGTAAATGCAATATGCTGTGACAAATGCCTTGAGTAGTAATGCAACATCAAAAGACAATCTCAGAGCAAACAAATGTGCTATTTTACAGGAAACTCTTTTTCCTTCCAGATTATCCATTCTCTTCGCAGCAGATGAGAGGAACGGTGTGAATGAATTTTCTGTACAAAAGGTGACAGTTGCACCCTGTGAATGTGAGACAAAAGTAACAAAATGACTACTGGCAAATCTAGTTGTATAAATCATCATCATCTGCAGATGCAGCAAAGGCTCCTGCTTCCACACCTGAAGCTACTCCTGGAGCTACAACAGGGCGGTCAGGGAAGCGGAACTCTGCGCCAAATCCACGGGATTGCTGCAATGTTTGTGCAAATGCTTGATACTTTCGGATATCAGCATCACTAACACTACGCCTGGCAAATTTCATAGCCTCCTCAAAGTGGCTAGCTTTAATTTCAGCCACCTCTTCAACCTCATCCTCCTCCATTGCTTCCGGGTTCTCTGCCACTCTCTTTTCCCTCTCAATATCCTGCACACATGTTTACATGAAAAATCCTCAAAACAAGTCCAAAGGTGAATAATAAACCAAAATACAGATTCCTCTAGCTTCAGTCCCTTAATTACTCGACTGGAAACAATGCAAAAACAATTACAGGGCCTGAACAAAGACACCTTATTATAATCAGAAAGGAGTCAACCAATAATCAATCAATCTCTTTGTGTATTACACAGACATGTCTCTGGGTATGTAAATTCCCTGGATCATGGTCAGAATACTAATGAAACAAGTACATAGGCATCTCTCATGGCAATATCTTGAATCTCTTCACAATGAACACAAATACTCTGATCAATTCCAGAAATTTCAACATGAGGTCAACACTCAACAATCAGGAGTATACTTTACCTTCTCAATGTTCTCACGGATGGCATATTTACAAGCACGTTGGCAAATTTCTGTGATGTCAGCACCACTGAACCCTTGAGTATATCTAGCAAGGGATTCCAGGTCCACCTCCTTTGCAATCGGGGATTTCCGGAGTGCAGCCTGAAAAATGCGAAGCCGTGATGGCTCATCAGGCAATGGTATGTAGATCAGCTGATCAAGACGGCCAGGTCGGAGGAGTGCAGAGTCAATAATGTCAGGTCTGTTAGTAGCCCCAATGATAAACACAGTCTTCTTTGCATTCATTCCATCCATCTCTGTCAGCAGCTGATTCAGCACTCGGTCTGCAGCCCCACCTGCGTCCCCTTGGCTGCTGCCTCGCTACCAAAAGACAAAAGAGAAGAGAAAATACCATAAGGCAACAGTAAATTATGCAACAAACAACGGGGATATTATGAGATTTAATCTGAGAAATCTCACCAGTGGAGACTTCGGAGATAATTCACAGTGCATGAAATGAAGAAACTGACTTCTACCTCCTTGGCCGGCACTGAAAGCTTTCCTCACAAGCAATTACGAAGCAAGGATCCTCACCTGATTGGCTATGGAGTCAAGTTCATCAAAAAAGAGGACACACGGTGCTGACTGCCGGGCTTTATCAAACACATCGCGCACATTAGCCTCACTTTCACCAAACCACATGGTGAGAAGCTCAGGCCCTTTCACACTGATAAAATTTGCTTGACACTCATTGGCAATGGCCTTGGCCAGCAATGTCTTTCCACACCCAGGCGGTCCATAGAAAAGGACGCCTTTTGATGGTGACATCCCAAACTTCTCAAACTTCTCGGGATGCTCCACAGGGTATTGCACCGTCTATCACAAACAAGGATTACAGCACAAATAGTTATTGTAACTTGCCTTAGCCTGACCTGACTATGAAATTAGAGGTAAAGGTCAACTTTCTATCCATAAATTTGAGTACACATATAACAGATCTTGGCATACATTGCAGCACATCATTGCTTGCAACAATAAGAACAAAGACCTGCAACAAGTAAGACACTATGAAGTATGAAGTACCTCTTGAAGTTCCCGCTTAACATTCTCAAGACCCCCAACATCTGCCCAACTGACATTGGGCACCTCCACAACTGTTTCCCGCAGGGCAGAGGGATTGCTGATACCCAGGGCTGTCTGGAAATGCTCATTTGTCACAGACATAGAATTGAGCACCTCTGCATCAATGGTCTCATCTTCCAAATCAATGACATCCATTTTCTCACGGATGCATTGAAGTGCTGCCTCAGTGCACAGCGCAGCCAAATCAGCACCCACAAACCCATGAGTATTGTGAGCAATTTTCTCCAAGTCCACCTGCATGAATGGTATGTCAGTTAGTCTGAAAGTGAAGGCCAACAGAGCTCAAACTGTCATCTGGAACTGGATCAGTCTAATTGTGTACAGAACTTACATCTTCAGAGAGCTTCATATTTTTGGTGTGGATCCGGACAACCTCCAGCCGGCCAACCTCATCAGGAACCCCAATATCAATCTCACGATCGAAGCGGCCAAAGCGGCGCAGGGCAGGGTCAATGCTGTTGGGGCGATTAGTGGCACCCATGACAATCACATGTGCACGAGACTTCAAACCATCCATAAGCGTTAATAGCTGTGAAACAATCCGCCGCTCTACCTCCCCCTGTGTCTTCTCTCTGCACAATACATAAACATCACAAGATCAGCCTTGCACACAAAAGGTTTGTGTTAACACACAGTTTCTTCATAGTAGGGTAGAGATCCAAAATGGAAATAGTAGATCTGTACCTCTTGGGTGCAATTGAGTCAATTTCATCAATGAAGATTATTGATGGAGCATTCTTCTCTGCTTCCTCAAATGCCTTCCTCAGGTTGCTTTCACTCTCTCCAGCCAACTTTGACATGATTTCAGGACCATTAATAAGGAAGAAGAAGGCGCCTGTTTCATTGGCAACAGCCCTCGCAATGAGAGTTTTCCCTGAGCCCGGAGGACCAAAGAGAAGGATACCTTTCGGTGGCTTCACACCAATTGACTTGAAGAGCTGTGGATGCCGGAGTGGAAGCTCCACAAGTTCACGGATCTGGGCCATTTGCTTCCGAACGCCACCCACATCATCATACCCCACTTCATCAAGCCTCTCCTCATCCTCCCGTCTAAAAATGGACACCACAAATATCAATGATCATCAGTCTCCTGTTACCATAACAGTCTCATGTTGCAAGGACCCAGGGTTCTTTGAATGTTATCTTGGTTTGGACCACTGGGCATCATCCCTAACCCCACTCTAACACAGCAAACCTGCTCGCCAGCAACGGTGATCGATTAAAAGAAGGACAGCTTTATGTCAAACATCAATGCCTTACAAAGGCAACAACAAGGCCTCCTACATGCCCACCATTTCAACATAATACCCTGATCCCCACAAGAGTCCTCAAATAATTTAAAGCAGTTACAACCCCAGAAATATCATCGCCCATCTGAGCATCACCAAAAGAAATTATTCCCTGGTTTGTAAGTCTGAAAAACCCATGAGATGCCAACAACCTTAGAATCCCTTCCAACAATGCCCTGAAAACCTCATAAAGCAATGCAGGATGACCAACCTTAGTGGTTCGCCCTCACAAAAGATCTCAGTGTCTGGTGCCACAATACAGTATTCAGCAGGGTCTGTCTCAACCACCTTGAACTCAACACTCCTCATTCCTCCACGCACAAGAAATAGGTCACCCTTACGAACTGGCCTGTATGCCTCCAAGAAATAGGCTGCAATTCACAATTCACAAACATAGCTCAAACCACAAGCACCATTGCACACCGAATGAAAGCCCATCACAGGTGAATGCGATGGATGCCATAGTGTGTTACAGAACAACACTTCCCCAAAATAGAAAACATAAAATTAGGGCGTTGTTACACCAATGAAAATCTGGGTTACACAGGAACACAGCAACATACGTTTCAAGTACGCATCAAAAAGGCTGCCAGTCACACCCTCAATGGAGTCATCAAAGGGAAGCACATGGATGCGCTTGCCATACTTCACATCAGCACATTGGTGCACGGATACAACATCACCAAGACGGACTCGTAAATTTGCTCTCACCACTTTGTTCATGCGAATCTTTGGCTCATCACAAGTGTCATCAGCCAAGACTATGCATACTGTATCCTTCCTCTTTTTGCCCTGCAGGTTTCCAGATAATCTGTCAGAAACTTTCTACAACCCCTGCACACTGCCATCACTCTTTGTCCGAACATCAGGTATTATTTGGATCTCTCTGTGTATGCACATGAATCAGGGAAAGTGGGAGGCAGATACCTTGATGAGCACCGTATCACCGCGGAACAACTGCAACTTCTCCATGGTTTCCATATTGAGTGCAACGACAGAGTTGTCGTCGTTCACAGCTTCATCCACAATCAGACGATTCGGAGCTTTCTTCCGCTCCAAGATTGCAGTCGAAAAATCCCTCTTTGCTGCTGCTGGCTTCCTGTTACGCCCAGAAAGACAATTGAATCAAAAAAAGCCAGTCAAGCTCTGGCCAGACAACAAACACTCGTCAGACAACAACATACTACTACCAACTGATGAACATGCAGACAAGATTGAAACAAAAACACGGCATGGGCGAATTCCCCCAAAAGATTCACTGCCAAACAACCCTCGGAAACACGAAACACAGAAAGGCCAACAAATCCAAATCCAAAAGAACTCTCCCATCATCACTTCCCTTCATCACGCACAAAAAAACTCTCCGAATTCCTTTACAAAAAGCAGGAAAATCGGGGGAAAAAAAAAGAAAAAAAAGACGACATTATTATTTTTTAAATCACAAAAGAGAAGCAGGACTTCCTTCAAACCATACAAAAAAAAACCTCGTAAATATAATCCTTTTTCCTTCACCATTCAAAGCTCGCAACCCTAAGCTAAAACACAAAACACAAAGAAAGAGGAGCAAGATCCAAGATGAAATCAACAACAACAACAACAACAACAATAAGGCCAAAAAAAATAAAAATTATTATTACGGCTCTGATGACGATTCGATGCCCGCAACTTCAGCAGCCGACGACGACATCGCTCCGAAAACAACCCAAACAACTCCACTCAGAAGATCTCAAAAGACGACCCCCCCCCCCCCCCCCCCCCCCAACCAACAGAAAAAAACAAGCCATTGATTGGTTGAAGCTTTAAAATTAAAAAAAAAAAAACACCCCAAAAGGGGAAAAAAAAGACCTATTATTATTATTATTATTATTATTATTACATAGGGGCCAACAA
>Ga0116229_10003951_pt1 | contig 24364 bp, 10 predicted proteins | sample S1TSphgellanicum_3_FD_87313 | JGI IMG/M metagenome (GOLD analysis project Ga0116229, IMG submission 87313) | Host-associated microbial communities from peat moss isolated from Minnesota, USA - S1T2_Fc - Sphagnum magellanicum MG | ecosystem: Host-associated > Plants > Peat moss > Unclassified...
AGCACGGGGCGGGGGGGGGGCACGGGCGGGGAAGGACTGGGCGGGGGGAAGCTCGACGGGTGCATTATGCACTAGGTTCACACTAGTTGATAGTAAAAGGTCTAGACCAAGGTTGAACAATTATTAATTTTTTTCATAATTATCGATTTTGGTTCTGATTTTAAAACTTTTAAAAATCAAGATGGTTTTTTAAAAATTTATCTTTTATTTCATACCCTATTTAATTCTTCATTTTTATTTTTTTAATGTTCAACTAGTTCTCTCCTAACCTATTCCTAATTCATTTAGATAAGTTAGTTATATTAAGTTGGTTTTTAAATTTCATTTTTAGATTTTAGGATTATGATCATCTTTTTCAAACTTCCACAAGCCAAAAAAAAATCAACAAGGTTCATTACAAAGCTATAATAACAAAAACATGATGAACATTGGTCAATAACAAGAACACAATGAACACCTAACAACAACAACACGATGAACATGAGGTAGTAGTAAAAACACAATGAACATTGGGTAGTAGCATGAAGAAAAAACACAATGAATGTTTAGTAACAATAATAACATGATGAACACCATGCATGAGCAACATAACATTAAGTAATAGAAAAAACATGATGAACTCAAGACATGAACAACAATGTGATGATCACCAAGCAAGAGTTCAACACATTGAACACCAAACACCAATAAAAATATCAAAAGGAAGGGAAGAAAGAAAGAACATACCTAAATTATGATGGCAACTTTGGCAATGAACAACATATAATTATATTTCCCACACAAGAGAAGCAAAACCTCCTAACATTAAATTTAAACACCATTTGCTAACTCTTAACCCTAAATTTTAACCTCATTTCCTAAAATCTTACACCTTAATTAACTTCAAACTTTTTATTTCTAAATCCTTAGAAACCAAAGCTAGGGTTATTCATATAACCTACTTGAATATTAAACATTTGATTTTTTTATTAAAAAACCCATGGATTCTTAATGAGCCTAACATTTTAATTTTCGTATTTGAAATTTTGATTATCAACTTGGGTAACATCCAAGGTTGTACTCAATTAATTTTTTGTTTAAAAACCATGTAAAACTAGGTCAATTTTGAATTAATGTTTGGGACCCACCCAACATTGGTCCAAATTACATATATTTGACCTTTACCTAGCCATTATTTCTTTGAAAAAAAGACAAAAATTGCCCAACAATGTTATATACCATTGATGCAAAACTTAATATAAGAAAACTAGTCATTCCAAAAATAAAAGTGGAAATAGAAAAAGACAAGATGCAAGGGTTTTTTTAATTGTTAAGTGTACCAAAATCCCTTAAACCAAAGGTCAACATGAAAGATTGTAATTCAAGGTATGGAAAATAAATAAAATATTATAAGTAGGGATGAGAGGTGGGTCCATTTGTAAAATTCAAGAGGTATATAACCCTATTGTTAGCATTCAAAAATGGGTATAAAAGTACAAGTAAATACCAAAGATGTTTCCATGAGGATCACAAGGGGTCAAAATAAATATGTGATTGACTTCACACCTACCATTCAACTTAAACATTCAATTTAGAATGGAAGATGCTTGCAATTTTTGAATTGTGATTGAAATTCATTGTTTGTGAATAATGATTATGATTCAAAAGGAAGCATCACATTAATGTTTCATGGAAATGCAATTTGAAATCTCGAGTCTTTCCAATTGATCCCCACTCACCTCCCATTTTGTGTGGGAATATGTTTCAGTTTTTATGGAGTGTGACACATTGCCTTGGGTTTACTCTTGATTTGACTCACATTGTCTTGTCCCAACCTTGATCATGAGTTCAAGACAAAGGTTTCAATACTTCCAAGCTACAAGCTTTCATGTTGAGATGGAATGGAAATAAGATTTTTGAATGTGAGATAACAATGATGACAACATATATTAAGGTGTGAATTTTGTCTTTGGATTAACCAATGTCACTACGTTGATTTGAATGCATGTAATGAAAAGAACACACAAAAATGTTGCAAATGCCATATGGAAATCAATTTCTCCAACTTATATCTTGGTATGTTATTTACCATTATCACATTTCAAAAGATGCACACCCATTGAATTTATGGGTTTAATATAAATACAACAAGAAAAATCAATAATTAAAACATTAAAAACCTTTAAATTAATCCAAATGATAATTAATTATTTTTAAATAACCAAAATATAGGGAGGACAGGTTGGGAACTATAGTTCTTGTTGGGTTATAATTATAAAAGTGAATTTCATTTTATATTATTCTTTTTTATTGTTTCTTTAATTATTCTCCTTATAAAATTTTCATTCATCCTCTTTTTTATTCTTAGATTAAAATTTTAGTTTAACTTATTGTCAAATTTCAAATCCTTTTGTGGAATTACATTCCTTTGGTTTTTTTCATTTATTGTATTCGTACATATGCTAATTCGTTCAATGCCTCCTTAGTTGAACATGGATGTTTATGAAAATGCAAATACATTTATAAAATATGTGTATTCTTGGGTATTACATTTGGGTGAAATAATGGTAAAATAGACCCAAAAAAAAAAATGTCTCTTTTTAAATCTTGTGTTGTACATATATTATAAAAATAAAATAAAATTGCATAAAAGTATATGTCAAGTACCATCCTTCATCACAAATTTAGCATGTGATGAATTAATAATGAAAATCATGTGAAGTTCATTCATTCATAAGTTCATACATTTTACACATGAATATCATGTGTTGAAAATACATTTGACACATGAATAAATGTGTTAACAGATGAAGTACGAACCTATGAATGAATAAATGTCATATGAATTTTGCATCTTCCTATAAATATGTGTGTCAAATGTGTTTTTAATGTATGATAATAGTGTGTGAAATGTACAAATTACGAATGACTGAATTTTGCACAATTTCCATTACTAAGTTGTGAGATGTTATGTTTGTATTGTTATAGTGTATTATGTTTCTAAGAATTTAGTTACAAAAAATTAAAAGCAAGCAAAATAAAAATAAAAATAAAAAGTAGATTTAAAAATTATTGATTAATATATTTTTCAAAATTATTTTCATGTTAAAAAAATTAATGAAATCACTTTTTACTAAGTTAGGATATGAAGATCATCATATATTCTCTAAAAGGTCATAATAAAAAATAATTATTGTAATTTTACATCTACTTATATGTAGTTTAAATGAGGAACCTCAAATGTCCACTTTATGTTGTCTATACCCATTTGATGTATGAATTATGAATACATAAATTATTCATGTATATTATTTAATTGTTAACATTAAGACAAGATTTAATGTGAAACAACTTAAAATGTGGGCAATCATATGGATTAAGGTATGTATATTAATAACCATGTGAGGCCCAATAACCAATTGATAGGGTAATAAACCTCATGATGGATGATTTGTTATAACCCTAGACTTTGGTTTATAATCAAGGTTGGGGCAACCAAGCAAGATGGGTTGAAAGTAAACTTAAGGCATGGGATAAATCAAATAAAGTGAAACACACCCACAAAAAGTGGAGGTGTGTGGAATCAAAAGGAAGGTTTTCAAGACCTTTAACAAGCCACATTTCCAATTAAAAGGTATGACTCACCAAGAGTTTTCACTTTTAAAAATGAAGTTCAAAAAGGTCAAAACATGTTTGGGTTCAATGATTTTTATATTTAAAAAAAATTTCAATGAGAGGTATAAAATGGTGTTGTATGCCACCACATTACACTTACATTTATTGCAATTTACATAAATCAAGCAAATGACATAAAACCCGCCTAAATGGCACATCACATCCAAACTAAATACTACTCGTGTTTGCAACACACTTGCAAAGTCCCATAGGAATCCAAGTATGTACAACTAATTTCTTTTAGAACACTAAATAAAAACATGAATTTGCATAACACTTACACAACAAGCACAAAAACAAACCACAAGTGAGTTAATGTGAAATCAAATCTAAAAAACTAGATTGAAACATCCCACTCAATGGTTTATCCCCTCCAAAAGTCTAAATGTTTAAAATTGCATTAAGACTATAGTCAATTCTATGCTAATTTATTCCATATTTTAACTACCACTTTTAACTATGACCTATTTATGGGAAAAATAAATAAAATCTTGAAAATGGTGGGTTTGTATTGACAATAAAGATGTCAAATCTAATAAATATGGTTATTTGAAAAATTGAAATAAAAAGTGCCAAAATGATTCTTGGTCATTGATCAAATACAAATTTAAAAAACAATGGTGTCTAATTAATGAACATGACATCACATTAAAAATATTTTATTAAATGACATAAAGTAATTACATCATATGTTCAAATTAAATATATTTCATATTGAACCCCTAAAGTCACAAAATACCAAATTTATTGTTCTGATTTTAATTTGGGGTTTTTAATTAAGGTTAATTATGGTATGACAAGGGCAATGTTCCTAGAGAAAAAAAAAGTTTCATGTGGATCAAACACTCTCCCACAAGTGTAGAAGAATGCAAGAGTGCGAATCCTAACACTCATGAATGGATTCCCACTTATAGAGTTGGGAATTTAAAAATGTTTTGGATTTTTGGAGCAAGATTTCATGAAGCAAGATTTTTGGGACCAAATCTTGTCCAATTTGGGCTTTTCTTTATCATTGAAAAGGTCTTGAAATTTTAGATAATTAAAGTGGGGTCACATTTTCAAATTAAAAAAATTAAAACATAAATTATAGCCAATTGAAAGCTTTGGAGTCAAATTGCCAAATTGACCTTTAACCATTAAATCATTTGACAAATGTGTGAAATTAGCTTTGATTTGGGAGCTTAATACATTTTTAAAATTTTATTTTCAAGGATTAAAAATTTTCTTTTGAAAATTTTCTAATTCAAAAGAAAAATAAAAAATATATGAAGCCCCAAAATGATAAGACACATAATTTGGTAGGTTTTGGACCCCAATTGGGAGTTTTGGGAAAAACTATTATTTTGATGTAATCATTTTGGGGTTATAAAGTGTATTATAGGGAAGAGAACAATGATTCTTCCTCGGTATAAAATGTGATGTGTTTAACAAATTCGTGTTTGTTTGTGGTTTGTTTATGAATCATCAAATGGTTTCAAATTACATTGACTACCTTCTCTTTTTTATTTGTCCAATTTGACATGCCGTGAATAACTTCAAAGTTTGTTATAGTCCCATCTTGAAACTCACATACCTTTTTTCATCTTGGGAACTAGGAAGTGCCCTTGGGTTTGCATTCCACACGAAAACCAAAAATCAAAAGAAATATTTACCACTAATACCATTTGACAAATTCAAGGGTGCATAAATTAAAAGGTTTTAAGTTTCGGGAAAAAAATTTGAAAGTCTTCAAAATTTTATCATTTCAATACATAATCAACATTTTGACATATGGAGTACATTATAAGGATATGAATTCACATTGTGATTGAATTCATGTTTTGGCCTATGATGAATTTGACCAATCTACTTGGTTAATTTTTTGGTGATAACCATTTGTTATGCATAAAGGTTGGTATTCAAATATTATTTACTTTGATAATCATATATTATATTACCTAGGTATGGAAGGGTAGGGTAGGGATCACCAAAAAATTGCATGAACTTGGTGCTCAAAAGTTTAGACCATTGCAAAAAAAAAATGTGAAGTGTAAAAAATGACGACCTTCATAACATTAGGGACTTGCTACAATGCCAATTCCATGCTCTAAAAATAATTGGCTAGACAAATGTAGTAAATGTCATTGTTGCACCATTTCTATTCATGATTTCACAAATTTAAAAAAAAAGCCTTAAAAAAAATTCCTTAAATCCAATTTCAACAAAAATTAAACTTTCTTCTTGTCGTACACACTCCCCCAAAAGACCGTGATCTTCAATAATCCAAAATCTTAATTAGTTCATGAGGTTATTCCAACATCTCAAGAACTAAATAAATTTAAGCAAAAATGAAAAACATGCAATTGAAATTTTAATATAAGTTTGCATAAAAATGGAAAGAATACATATATATACACAAAATATAAAGATGAAACAAAAAGAAATCTAAAATAATGTTGGGTGGTTCAACTCACATTTTCTAGTCTTTCAAACAACCACTAAAGCTAGTTCTTACAAGGGTTTAGGAAAATCAATTACGTTTTTGAATTTTTTTGAATTTTTTTTTGATATCCACTTTGGTTTTTAAATTACTAGGAAAAAAAACCCAGTAATTTCCAAGTAGGCTAGTTTTCAAAATAAAACTTGAAGGGGTTTGAGTTCAAGACCTCTTGGATGTACATGAAAGGCATGTGTAGTTATTTTAAATAAATTGATTTCACACACTTCTCACATGAGAGAACATGTGGCTTAGTGATAGGATTCTTGTATGCATGTAAAAGGTTTGGGTTCAAAAGTGGGTACAATATTTGCCTACATGTATTAATAGGTATCTTAGCTCATTGCTCTAGGGCTAAAATTTAGACTTGACCTTTTTTTGTGCATGCTTTAGGTATCAAGGTTGGAGCCTAGTGATACCTTAGGCAATTTTCACCTTTGTGATCAACATCAAGTTTCAAAATGAGAACCATCTCGAAAACTTGGGAGATTCTTTGACTACCCTTGATAATAACCCACCATTGGTTCATGGAATGGAATAAAATGGTCAATAGAAAATAAAGATTTTGAAAAGGGTCGAAGAAAGAGTGAGTTTTTGCAAGGTTCTGTTACAAAGGAAAGGAACAAACGAAACTTCATGTAATGTAACAAAAGTTGTGGTTACGGAGGAGAGGAACAAACAAAGCTTTGTTTTGTGTAACAACAAAAAGGCACACATGACATGATAGTCAACACCACCAAATTAGGTTTTGTTTGTAAGATAATTTAAACTAGGTCCATCGGCAAGTGGTAGCAAAATGGCTTAAAACATTGAGCTTTAGAGGATGTACAAACATCAAATAAAGTGAAAATGGATTTGAATCACATTCTTTGTTTTTTAATTTTTTGCCATAAATAGATTTAGGGTTTTTGGATTGATAACCAATTTATATGAAATTCCAATCATCCAAGTAGACTATTAAATATTGAAAATTCACTACCTAACCCATAAGGGTTTTGTTGATTCTCTAGATGCTACTTATAAAGCAAGTAGGTTATTTAATTACCCAATTTTTTCAATGACTGGCCAATAGTGGTATCAACATTAATAAAAAGGACTCTTTTAGTTTGGTATCAATTTAGGCAATACCAACCTTATCCCATTACGAGTTTCATTGGGACTCGAAGTAATATTAGCCTTGTATTAGTTTTATTCCCATTTCATTATTAGATAGGTATATATGAATGTTAGTTAGTTCTAAATATTGGTTAGTTTTGGTTTCAATTTCATGTCCAATTATTAAACACCTAGACCTTTGGTTCTAAGTTTTGTATTAAAAAAGTGAAATTGGAGTTGAAAACCAACCGTCAATTAGAATTGGACACAAAATTGGAATTGGCTCGTCTAGGTTCCAATTTTGACTTTTTAAATTACTAATTTAATCTTAAATTAAAAAAGGGGATGAAAAAAAATTTTAGCTTGAGAATTTTTTTTTGTGTGAATAATAATGACATTTAAGAATATATATTGGGGGTGGGGTGTGGGTGGCATTAAGGCATGTAATTGATATAGGTGGTCACATTTTATTGGTGATGCATAATGTTAGCAACTTAAAAAAGATTCAATTTTGAATTATGCATAGGTGGGTAAAACTAAATCAAGTCTAGAACCATACCTACTTTAAAATGAACTAAACATATTAGTCAAAAATTGTCTTGGAACTAATATTGGGACTACTGGTATGAAAGTTTAAAAAAAAATACCCAAGCTTGGTATGGGAATTTGTTTTTGTAGATATTCTGATAAGGATGGTATGTCCAAAAGTGGATACCAAACATAAGATGTTATACACCCACATTGAACTTTGTAGGCTTGTTATTTTGTGCCTTGCATGATCCATGTTTTAAACCACACTATACATGTTTTAATGTGTTCTACAACACATCCTAGGATTTAAACCCACAACCATAGGGAAGTAGGATTAGTTATTACCACTAGCCTATTTTCCTATTGTTGGAAATAACTTCACCTAATTATTTATTTATTTTTTACTTAATGATTTTTAGATCAAACCTTGTAACCAAATTGAATATGAAGCCATGGGTGCTTTTTCTAACACCACCCCACTTCTGCCCCATGAAATTTGATGCCCAAGGGTGTTTAATGTTATGCATACCATACCAACACTAGTTTGCAATTTTCACTTCTTCGAAACCGTATTTGAATTAGAACAAGGGTTCCATTATCAATATATTAATATACTGAAGGTGTTTCAGTAACATTTGAATGATTTAGCCCCCATGATCAAGCACACGTTGGGATTTCCTTGTTTTGGAATGAAACCCGACTTTACGTGGTTGAATTTATTTTTAGTCAAAGAAAAAAAATGAAGCCATAAAAAAATGTGATGCCCCATTTCCTTTTGGCCTAAGTACACCTTTCCTACCCCCCTATCCATCTTCTCCTTTGTTTTTTTCCTTGAAAATCCCCCATGTTTCAAACTCTCCAGTGCTTTCCACATTTCTTCTTTTTTTTCATCTTCTTTATTTTGCAAGTGCCATTGCCATTAAAAAAGAAAAAAAATTACCTTTTTTCCCCTTCTTTGTTTATTTGAATTTTTTTGGGTGTTTTTTTGCCATAGAGGAAAAAAAAAAGAAGATTCTTGTTGTTACCAAACAAAAATAATCGTTGTTCTTGAAGAAAAAGAAGAAAAAAATACTCCTCCATCACCTAATGTTACTACATGCAAACATTCAAATTTTTTTTCAATATAAAACCCTTGTCGCTTATACTCTTTGTCTTTTCATGTTTTTCAATGTCTACAGGTTATTGTAGTGTATTAAAAAAAAAAAACAAAAGGAAGCTTTTAGTGCCTACTTGTTTCTTGTACCAAAAACCAATAACAACTATGTAATCTTAGTTTTCTCGTTGATTTCCTAAGGTTTTTTAAAATCATCAACTTATAATGACATTTTTTTTTTTTTTTTGGAAAGTTGGTCCCATACCTTTCTCTTCACACACCTAATATCACATATTTTGATTTCGTCTTGAATCCAAACTCTTGGATCAATCACTTTGCAAGTAATATTGTCACAAACTTGATTTTTTCTTGAAAACTTTGATCGCTACGTCCTTCTTTTGATACATTCACAATCATGGATTTTTATTTCAACCTTAAACTAAATTCTTGAATCTCTTTATGATGAGTTTTTTTTTGCATTTCATCACCATTTTTGTAATGTGGCCATTTGAGCATTTTTATAATTTTTTGTACATGTTTACATATTCATCTTCATAACTTTCCACCCATTTTATTTTCCAAATCATTTTTTCCAATTTCAATTTGTGAGCCTTATCACCCTATGCCAACTTTACATATTTAGCATGCCCCATTTCACACAACACCCCCCTCCACCATGAATGGTTTACATAAACCATAAAATCAAATCAATAATACCTTCATTTGTAGGAGGAAAGCATTGACTATGGTTTTTTCATCGAGCAATAACTTCATTGATGAAAGTTTAAAATCATTATTAGTACAATTGACAATGCAATGTTCTCATTGCGTCAATAAACTTTCACAATTCTTATAATGTAATATCCACACAATAACCTCAAGTTGGTGGCATTGCAACCTTTATGGGTAAGTAATTATGAAAGGCTTAAGCAAATAATGATCTCATGCAGATTGCAATACCTGCATTGGTTGCTAGGGGCATTGTAACTTTGATGAGTCTTTTAAGTATGTAAGTAAGCAAGTAGGAGTAAGTTAATAGTTTAAAAAATAGGTTAGGGTGGTGGGTGTGTTCATAGGTCCTCAAGGTGGTAGGTAGGTGGGTGTGGTCAGATTTGAAAAAAAAAAGAAAAAAAAAAAAGAAAAAAGTTTCTAGGTAAGGGAATGTTTGAGGGAAAAATGAAAAAATAAAAATCAAACTATGTTAACTTGTGTGGTTAACATTTTTAGATAGAAAGCAACAAAAAATAATTCAGTGGCCTTCCAACCACATGCATCCCCAACTGGTGCAGTCACGAGGGCTGGTTCACTCTGTCCGTTTCAATAAGCTTGTGTGTAGAGTGTGAAGAAAAAATGTTATGACCAATGAAATTGCTGGATTTGGTGACCTGAATTTTTTTAGTTATTTGAGTGAACTAATCGTTGAATGTGTAATAAGGCTTGGTAGGGTTTTGAGAAATTTAGAGGACCAATGGAGATGGTAGAAAAGCATCATTATTTTCAATGTTCAACAGTGTAGGCCTGAAGATTTCTTTTTCCAGGCCAATGGGATTGCTGGATTTGGTGGTCTGAATTTGTTTTCTTAACTATCTTGAGTGAATTACCAATACAATGTGTAGCTGAACCTATTGCTTTCTTGAAATAAAGTTTGGCAGATTTCCAACAAAATGGCAGACCAAAATGACGTTTTTCCCGTTCCCAAAGTTCGCAGAAAACGTTTGTTTGTCGTTCTCAAAGCTCTCAACAGAAGCTCGCCGCAAACCCTAAATCTTTCGTGAGGCACGAGCTGCTGTCTTTGCGCGCGTTGTCCTAAGCGGAGAGAGAGTGGTAGAGAGGCGAGAGAATACGTGACGACAGCTCCATCGACAGGGTCGCCATAGATTCTTCCATAACGCGCAGCCATGGTATCTAACAAGGGAGAGCGCGTCAGGTAATGTCCCAGTTCTCCCCCTTTTTCCTTCGTTTCTTTTCTCTTTCTGTCGATTGGTTTCCGGGATTAGGTGATTGTTTTCTTGCTGTTAAAAGCCTGGCCTAGATTGTACGTGTATTCAACTCCCCGTGAAAACCTAGTGTTCACGTGTATTCTTTGTCTCCAAATGTTTTAAAATTTGCATTCAACTTGTTTTTTTGTAGGTTGTATGTGCGGGGGACTATCCTTGGATACAAGAGGTACGTGTCTCTGTTTCTCCTTTTCATTTCGTGTTACGCAAATCCCCCCCAAATGCAACCAGGTTTTTCAGTGGCTGTTTGTGTAGTCGAGAACTCCTGATGCTATTGCTGAATCCCACAGATTTGGTGGCTCTGCAGGTCAAAATCCAATCAATACCCAACCACATCATTGCTCCAAATTGAAGGTGTTAACACACCTGAAGAAGTGAACTGGTATCTAGGAAAGAGGCTGGCCTATGTGTACAAGGCCAAGACCAGAAAGAATGGATCACTCTACCGGTGCACCTGGGGCAAGGTGGCTCGGCCTCATGGGAATAGTGGAGTTGTCCGGGCGAGATTCCGAAAAAACCTTCCCCCTGCTTCCCTGGTATGTGATTACAGTCACCTTTAAACATAGCATCCTTTGTTGTAGTGTAGGAAGTCTCAACATGGAAATCTGCAAACTGAGGATTTTTGGTAAAAACCTAGAATTGAGTTCCCTGATGTTTATTTGAATTCTTTTTAAGATGGGTGAAAAAATCTGACAGAAACTTGGGATGCAGATTCTGTATAACAGTTTGCCTGAAATTGTGGCTGGATTATTATATGCTCATCTGCATGCATTGTTTGGAGTTGATGAAGTTAGTGGATAGTCATGGCAGCTTGTCACTACTATTTGTGATAAGGGTGATGGTCAAACACTTTCTGAATGATGCTTTTGATGTTTGGACCAGACTCATTGTTGTGGTACCTTTGAAATTGTCATTGTTCAGATTTCAGAGAAATCTCATAGATTTGACTGAAAAGAATTTGGTCATGATGACAGGGTGCAAAAGTGAGGGTGTTCATGTATCCAAGCCGCATCTAGGCAGTAAGTTGAATTCTGCATCAAATATCTAACAGCAACTGTTGCTTTTCTGAGCTTCTCTGTTTTCCCTTTCTCCTCATGACATGCTTGCTCTTAGCAGAGTCCTGTGGTGAGTGTCCTTTGTATTTGGATGGAACTTTCCTACCTTTCCCGACTCTTCATATGTGTCCTATGTAGTGAATCAATTGTGAGTATGTATCATCTCAACAACCATATAGAGAGAATGTTTGTAATTAAGGCATTGTGTGCAATGAATGCAGGTAGCTCAAGTTTGGGAGGCCGACAGATTTAAGGTTGAAATGCACGTTATGGAAGTTTTGTCATCTACATGCTTTTCAAGCACATCAATTAGACTTTGGCTTGTTGTGAGGCTGTGGATGTTATCAACCCCTCTGGATTAAACAGAGTTCTACTCATTTTTGCTTGGCAAGCACCAGGTTTGTGCTTTGTCCAGAGTGACTTTCACTGACTCTAGAGGTTATCATCTTGCTCTATTTGCTTGGAAGGGGATTAGATTGTCAATAGCTGCTTTCACAGATGTCAATGGGATGGTCGGACTAAACATGAAAATAGGTTGCCCCCCCTGCCTGACAACTTCAAAGCCCCAATTTTCTACCCACTATGCTATGTATTATGTCTCCATGATGAGGCTTATGGGGATTACTGTACTATCTACTTTGGTTATGAACTGGGTAGAACTGTGGGAATTATGGGCTCTGCTATGCATTATCTTGTATGATCCATATCAATTGGCAAGCACATGTAAAGTATCATCACTACACATTCTGCAGAAGTTCAAATCTTTGGATATGGTAGTACCACTTATCTTACCTACCTACTTAGGATCACAAACCTGGAGAAATGACAATTTGAAGTATGAAATCCAATGCAACCATGGAGGCACAAATGGCTGAGGTCAAGTATTGTTGATAGAAGATGGCAAGATGGTTGGCTCATTCATCTTGTGTATGGAGTTTTTCATCTGAAAGGAAGAAGGAAAAATGGAAACACTTAGTTTGGTAACCACAAGTGGCTAAATTACTTTTGAGAAGCCTCAGTTGGCAGTGGTCACTTCCAAAACCATAACGTTTGAATCCTAAGTAATTACAAGGTTATTTGATGGACCAGTTGATACATAAACCCTTGCTGACTTTGTTGGAATCAATTATTTGAAATGAAAGGGATGTGAGACATCTGGTTTCCAAACAAAGTGACCCTCCTTGAACTTTGAATCTTCCACATACATCTAGCCAGGCACAGCCCAATGTTCAACCCATGTCAAGTTCATAACTCCCACCCAAGGGTCATGCTATATTTATGGCATTCAAGATTAGTGCACATCTTGAACTGGACTGGTGCTACCAGACGGTTAGTGTCAAGAAATATTGCGCTAGGTACAAAGAATGCTCTAGAAATATTGCGCTAGGTACAAAGAATGCTCTATTGCGTACAATGATATTACAGGTGGATGTAAAGACCTGCACTGATTTATAGTATAGTGTATTTGGAAGGCACAATACAAGACCAAAGTTTTCCTCTGCAAAGGGGTGACATTTCATAAAACAAAACACTTGCACAAGTGGGCACTTCATGGCTTTGTCTTTCAAAATTTCCCATGATACCTAGTGGATAGTTGCCAGGTATCACAGGAATAAAATAAAATAAAAATAAAAATCAGCACAAGTCTTTATGCTCAGTAAAGCCCTTGACTGTGGGCTTCACCAGAATCAGGCCTGCACTTGGCTCCACCTCATGTAGGCCCTTATTCCAGTAAAGCCCATGGCCGAGGGCTGATGAAGGGATGGGGCCATGATGAAGGGATAAAAAAAAATAGGATGGAAGTGTGAAAATGATGTCAAAACCCTTTCAAGTCCCCCCCCACCCGCCTGCCCTTTTGCAAGCTGCCTAACATAATCATTCTCCACAACTGACCTATTGCTGTAAAAGCTTTCATTGTTCGATTTTCATCTCCATTGGGTCGCACGTCCATTCTGTCACCAATTTGGAGAGTGGCTGCCAAGGGATCCAGAAGCTTGAGGGCATCATCATCATCAGGAGCAGGAGTCAAGACGAAGAAATCTAAATTCACAGTGCTTCCTGGAGCTTGAGATTGTGTGAGTCACATTGGATAATCTGTTAGAATGCGTGAAGGTGAAAATGTCGTCTGACTCTTGGCAGCTGAGTTCTCTAGCAGTGTTTCCCTAATCATGATTGTGTAAATGCAAGGATTCCCCACAGCATCCGCATGCAAGGACCTGCATTACAGTTTCAGTCCTGAAGTATTGCATGAACTGATTGTGCTGATGGTTAAAAACTGCATTCCCGACACCAATACACTGGTTTTGGCATAGACCAAATTGCATAAACTACTGCATTGATCATCAAGCTATAGTTCACAGAATTGTAGCAAGAGCAGGATTTTGAGGATTGGATAATATCTTCACTCATTTGACAAATTTACAAGATGAGGGTTTAGGCTCAAGGTCAACTTTGTTTGGACTTTGGCAGAGATCTATTCTGGAACACCAAGAGGATTTGGATGTTCAACCATTGATGGGGATTGCACAGGCTTCAACACTGATATATATTCTGCTAATGAGGTAGGGAGAGATTCTTTTACCGAGCTATAGCATTACAACTGTTCTTATGTTTTCAGTTGCTTCAGCTGTCATTTTGAGTTGGTATCATAGAGTTGCATAGGGAGAGGACCCCATGTGGGGAGAGAGAAAGCGGACCCCTTTTTCATAGAGTTGCACAGGGGTTTTCCATATCAGGGGTTCAAGTTTTTCTGTGCCAGTTTGAACTTATTAGTCTGGTTTCTTGGGTGATTGACAGATTGACCACATTGCATGAGTAGGTTTTGATATAGCCTGGAAAAGGTCACACAAGCTGTGTGCTCTGTGGACAAAGCTAATGTCCTTGAGGTAGTATTGTTGTCTAAATGTCCACACACCAAAGAGCAAGGACTGAGCATGGTGGACTGTGGTAGCTGTGGGTTCAGCAACAGTACTAAGAAAAATTCCACACTCAAGTTCCAAGATCGCATCCACAGAGTCGATTAATGCTTGTCACATGGCTGCAACTTGGACAGGCATCACAACTGTGTTGAAAGTGGGTGACAGAAATTGGTGCTGAATATCCCAATGTGGACTTAACACAGGTGTATGTAGATAATGCAACCATGCAGCTCATTCCCTATCCCAAACAGGTGAATTCTCTGGTTCCACTGAATCACTTCTGTGGTTCCCAATCAGTATCTCAATCTGAGAAGATGATTGAGTTCTGTCTGTTGAAGCATTCTTGTCATGTTGATTTTGGTTTTGCTGGAAACTGACACACTGCTACTTTCCAAGTATTGTTGAGGAGTTTTCTTTTCAATCTCACAGCTATTCTACCCACTTTACTAAAACTAGACTGCTTGATAATTTAGTGCTGTCCTGAACTGATTAGTTCCAGAAGTGAAACTTCATGGAACGATATTGCTTTGGTGTAGTAGGGTCTCTGTTCAAGGAGAAAACTCTAGTCCATGTTGAAATGTAGATAAATGTAATCCAACTATCTTGCAGTTTGACACAATAGTCACAAAGCAACTGTTTTGGGGATATTTGGGGATCTTGTGGACAACTGGAGATGTTCTTAGTGGAAATTTGCACTGTGGTTTATGGTGAACCATTTCTTTTCCTTTGTTCTTCTTTCTTATGTTTAGAATAATTATGTATTGAAACCAAAATTTGAAAAAAAAAACACTCAACACAGAAAGGTTGAGTCTCTTGCTTCTCCCAAGAACATAATACCTCCAAGAATCGAATGCCTTGAACCATGTTCACACTAAGATTGTGCTAGAACTTGCCTACAAACATCTTGGACTAGACAATGTTCACACTAATCCTGAAACGTCTAACATTCATAAATGCAATAGACAATATATTGGCTCAGTGTCAAAACAGTTGGTTGTTGTATGCTGTTTTTGCTGTTTTTGGCGTAAGTGCTAAGAGTAGCATCACTAATATCTTTCAGACTTGGAGAGGCAAGTGCTGCTGACCATATTGAAGCTGCAATCACGACTGGCCTGGACAAAGGCTATTGTACTGATGATATCATGTCTGATGGCAAAGGTATCCACATAATTTCCCTGTTCTTTGCATTTTGTAGACTCTGCACTGCCTGTTAGAAATTGATCAAGATCCTTGTGATAAAGTATCAGCTTTAGAGCATCAGCAGATTTACAGTTTAGTAGGCCAGTGTTTTTGAGAGTCTTATTCTTCAGCCAAGTTTCAAGTTGACTGTGTTACTACTTTAAGTACAAGTTTGTCTGTCCCCAGGATTTGTTATTTTATGTGTTTGCTAATTGTGTTATGCAGAAGCTTGTTGGCTACTGTTGAACAGGTGAGCTTTTTTGCCAAGCTTTGGAGTTTGACCAATTGCTATCCTGAAGTCTTGAAAGGAGTATTCAGCTGTTTGAGGAAGAGGACTTTTGACTAATAACAAATTCTTTTGCAGGATGAACATAAAAGTGTTTGGCGGTTTGTGTCAAGTTAGTAATGTGTCAAGCTTCTTTGCCCCAGTTCCATTTCATGGGAAAATCTTGGCCTCATCCAAACCATCTGTGGCTTGATGAGTCTGCTTGTGGTCTCTCCTCAAAGCTCTCACCTCCAATGGCTGGAGAAGTGTTCCCTTGTACAAACTTTTTTTTCATCAACTATGTCCCATTTTCACATGGGATCCATTGCTACACCTTGCAGCCCACATTGCCCAGCAATCCAATGGCATCATGATTCACTTGCCACAAGCATGGAATGGAGCAAACATATGCCCCTGTGACACCGAGACAAGGTGGTGGCTGGTCTGTTGCAATTTAGACTGGTCTAGAATCAAAAGGGATGGTTAGCTAGGGTTTTGGAAAGTGAGGCAGTGAGGCTGCACTCATTATGAAGATGAGCTGCTGGCCTTTTGGCAATGGAGGCACCATCTAGGTGTGATTTGAGGAAGGACAGATATGAAGGAATGCGGTGGCTGATAATATTTGGAGTTGCCACAATTGCTGAAGGCGTCTAGTTTCTTCTTTGAAGCTTCAGCTTGAGGAGGGCTTGTTGATATTGTAGGAACTAACTCACCTAGTAACTCTAAGTGAGGATCTCGACTAGATGAAGAGGGAAGGAGAGGGACCCAGGTTAAATAGATCACTGGAATCAACAGTCAAAGGAAGGTCCAAGAAGGACCAAGGTTCCAGGAAGATGGCTCTTCTCATGTTTTTGTGTATTGTCATTGATTGTTTTCAACACTGATTGTTGTGGTACACAGGTTGTGAGAGGTTTTGCGCACAAGGAAGTTGTGTTGCATTAAATGGTGAGGTTACAACCTTTAGTTTTGCTTTGCATTATTTTTCTCTGCCTTTAAGGTTTGTTTGTAATCATGGATCCAATACCTATTAAAGAGAACGCAACATTTATGCCTACAATTCCAATGGAGCAAAACAATCCAGCCCCCATGTGATTACTACAAACTTAATGAAGTTTCAGCCCAATAGCATGCTTCTTGCCAACATCCTTCACTCCAACGCACTAGAATTAGAAGACCCACCCAGAAATCAATGTCGTGATGAATGCAGAAGAAGAAGCAGAGTGAAGACATTTGTTACATGAACTATTACCCATCATTGCACAAGACCCATGCATGATTCACTTGCTCGGTTGACAAGAATACATCAACATTGTGAAAACAACGGCAACTAGATGGGTAGAAGGGTAAGTCTTTTCTTCCTTTCTTTTTTGTTTTCCATGAATTTGTTGGTGAGCATGGTCATAATTTGCCAAAAAATACTATTCTATGTAGGGTTTAAGATGGCCTTGGGGGTTTATGGTTTCATGTTCCACTTCCAATTCTAGTCTTTATATATACAATCATTGGGGTTTTTCCATGTTTACTATTTTTGTCTTAGTGCAATGTCGAAGTTTTGTCCCCTTACTAATGAAATACTAAGCAAAAGTAAAATAAGAACACAAAGAACAAACCAAAAAAATTCATGTTGCAAGATAATATGAACGTTTGGAAAAAACAATGTAGTGCAAATTTTATGATGTTATATTGTAAAGTTATAACTTTGGAAATTTTACAATAATATAACAATAGTTGCATCCATATATCACTAGAACTTCTTTACTACTAACATTTGTTTGTAGGTGGTTTTAGTTTATGGATTGAGTATCAACTAATTTACCTTGATGCCCATTGCAAGTTTTTGATGGTCCAAAAGGCAAGAATAAAATCTATAAATTCACCATGCAACAAAGTAGACACCATTGTGTTGCATTATACCTAAAGGAGGAGTATGAAATGTTGGCATTGGAACCACATTTTGATTTGAAGTGCTCAAACGTACCAACTTTCGACAACAGGCCTTTCATCAGTTGAAATATTACTAGGACAATTTGTAGGTTCATCTTAGTTATTTTTTCCCAAGATAAATTAGACCTATTACAAGTCATCAATAATGTTCCAATGTAAGTTTTGCAAAAGTATGTTCAAAAACAAGAATACATTGTCTTATCAAAAAATAATGAACCTCTGCCATGAACACACAAGGAAAGAGTTGTTGAAAATGTACCCCACCATCATAAAATTTGAAACTAAAGAGCTTATTAGGTTAGAGGAGAGCATGGGAAGACGTTACTGAAAAGCCTAAAGCATCCAATTGATGATGTGGCAAAACATTCCACCAAAATGGCAGCACCAATTAAGAATAAAAAAAACCCATGGGAATGCCCGTTGTAAGCTCTGTACCTCTTAATGAGAAGGAGGTTTATGAATTGAGTAATGATGAAATTTTTTCTTTAGTTTGAATTATAAGAGCATGTAAGCTAGCTTTTTATTCCAACATTTTGATTTTGCCAATGTAATGTGAGAGGTTGATGATGGCATATGTTAAGGAGTGAGATTTTAAAATGTTGGTGTCATTTTTGCATTTTGTAAGTTTGGCCACAAACCTTATGTTATTCAAAAAGCCACCACTATAGAAGGTTACGTTAAATAATGCAAAAGGTCCCATTAGGAAGAACAAAACAAATGCAAATCTATCTTTGTTTTTTTGTTGTGACTTGCCATAAAGTGGTGTACCACATTTCAGCATATCATAACATTGAGGCAAAGGCAAGGTCAATTGATGAAACTTTCATGGTGGAAAGTTCTTGAAAACTACCTCCTCCTTTGGAAGTCAAGATTAATGGGTTGTATGTTCTATTATCGGAGATGGATATTGTCATGGTTAAAAAATAATTGGAAAAACCAGAAAACATTATGGTGCTTTTCATGAAATTGGAGACAGATGGCATTTTAAACAACATGCTTGTTTTAACATTTGGTTGGTGGTATTATTATCCGCTAGTGACTACACTACAACTCTTGTATTATATTGGGTTTTTCATTTGTTTTAGGTTTGCATTTTTTTCTTACTTGTTGCCCATCCCATAGGTTGGTGGTGGAGGGATTGAAAGGACAACCCACATTTCAGATGATGTCAAATAATCCTTGAATGCACAAACATTTGGAGGGGGTGGAGATAACACCTTTTTTGCATCATACTCTTTTTCCTTTACAAGTATTGTAGGTATTTTTGGACATATTTCATTATGATGAACCTTTGCATAATCACTCAAGAAAAATAAAAGATTATGTTTTGGGTCCATTCATGGTTAGGGTACCAAAAAAGGGAAAAAAAACTTAAAGACTTTTTAGATCTATTTTTTACAAATAACATTTACATGAAACAAATTTAAGTGAGAAAAATTGAATAGTCCAATATAAGATAATTCATGTGTTAACGGTGATTTTTCACATTCATACATAATTGTGTATGAATATTTTGGTGTGATGCCATAAATGCAAAAAATCTCGGGAAATCCCAAAATGAGTTTCAATGGACAACCAAACATGTTTTTTGGCAAGATTATTTCCTACACATGTGACTTGCATCTAAAGTTAAACATTTAAAACCCATTGAACATTTTTTGTTTATCAAATGATTTTAAACATGAGTGCTTTGCCTTCAACCGTTTCCTTCAAAACTTTGAAATTTTTGTATGATTTGATTTTTCATCAAGTTCATAGAAGGGGGCATGTTTTTGTTGTACAAAAAGTTTAAAATCAATTGTATGATTTTATGAATTCTTTTTTATTCCTTTAAAAAAAATGTAGTCTAGACATTTGATTACTTTAGTTTATGAAATTCAAATTGACATTTATATAGTATCCAAATTATTATAAAATATCTTTATTAATTTAAGAAGACATTATTTAATCTATTGGCATATAACAATTCACTACAATAATAATAATGTAAGATAAAAAAATAAAAATAAAAGTTGTCCTTTGCAATCCTTTTTAAATTAGACACTCCTTTTTGGTACCCCAATCATGAATGGACCCTTTTACAAGAATTGTAGAAATTTGACCGGCACATTAAAGTTAATGAAGAGAGGTCTAAATGGGGCTAGTTACCATTGTACCACATGTTGAAGTGATATCCTTTGGAATTTGGTCTTAAATGCCCATAGGATCACACAAAAGTGAAATTATAGATCACCATTACTAAAGTGGAAAAAGAATCACAACCATTATCATTGGATATAGAGTGCCCGCACATAGTTCAAGCATTCAAATTCTTTTGCAGATCAACATTTTGGAAACGACATCCACTTACTCATGCAAACAAGGGTTTAATTCTTTTTACATCTTACATTACTATCGTGAACAAGGGCATTTTGTGAGGCTGACCATAACAATGTAGGATGTTCTTGACTATGGATTCTTATGGTTTCCCAAATTGCACTAGTGTAATGAAGATGTTGCACAATGTCGACGATATTTGTTGGGGTTACTTGGATTTGATCTCAACTACAAAATCCAATTGTTGAAAAGATACAATGATTTATGTCAAACATATATAGTCTTGGAATGACAAAGGAGTTGGAAGATATGTGGTGCAACATTGATGTTGCAACTTTGGACCAAGTATTTCATTCATTACCTTTCCACTTGCACATTTTCATGTAGATATTTCTTTCAAGAAACTTTGAACAACTAGAATTCTAATAGAACTAACAAGAGCATATTTGAAAAGTTTAATCTGACATATATATCTCACCATTTGGAAATGTTTCACCTTTAGACTACATATTAATTTTTCTATAATTTGTGAACTCTTCTAATTAGGTGGTCAATGAAAGGTCGCTTGTGAAGGAGGAGATAAATAATTTTCTAGGTTTTTTAAGGAAATCCAAACTTTCAAGATTACAATGCCTTGTGTGATAGGCATAATAAACACAAAAGTGTCCTAGTAGACATTAAATTTTGTTAAGTACATGCATTGTCCGTGAAGCTTGGCCTAGTAAAAGAAGCCCTTGAAAAAACTTCAAAGGTTAGCATTGCAACAATTTTAATTAACGATGACACAACCACATGTGCATGAAATTTCCTTACATGATTATTGTTTATGGGAGATGAAAAAACATGTTTTAATTTTACAGGCAAATTTAAAATTCCAAGGTTTCAACATCCTATTCTAACCATTCATATTTTCCCCATTTTATGCAAGATGTACCAAAATGTCAACAAAACTTCAAAAGGCAAAAGTTGATGGGGACCAACCCATCCATTCTAATGTGTCATCCCATGGCCCACACAAATGTAAACAAAAAATTGCACCAATTTATGGGTTGGATTTGTTTGTTAGGGCAACCTTTGGTGATAGTCTTATGCATGACCATAAATTTGAAAATGATGTTGACATATAGGCATATGTCAATAATGCAAGCCCTGCAATAACCATCCTCTCAACTTCATTATCAACGACCCATATTGGTTTTAGGAGGACACCTTCTTTTCTCTTGGGTTGTGGCCTTTAGGTCAGTTGTCACATAGCCTTGTCAAGAATGAATCATCATTTAATGTATTTAAAGTTAAATTATTCACCATAAGCATTTCAATATAAAACATTTTGCAATTGTGATTCCAAAAATGAGCCATCATACCTTGCATTCACCCACTAAACAAATGTGGATGCACTGTTATACATAATGAATTTACAAGAAATTGTAAGTAATTTGTACAAAGTCAAATTTCATCACATTAATTGTAGCTTAAACATTGTCAACAAGGATAACATTAGGTGTCCAATTGCTTGGCATACATTTGGATAATGTTCAAAAAATTGAGTTAAAGTCATTTTCTTGACTTTTTTCAATGATGATAAATTCAATTAGTATCCCATTCTACCATTTGCTGAACACCATTAGGGTGTACAAAGGGTATTACAAAGAACATGGAGTTGGTAGTAATTATAATGTTGTAGAACATTTTCATTTTTGGCATTTCATATAACAAAAGAAAAGGTGTACCTTGTTTTGATTTGTGCCAAATGTTACATTGAAAGATATTGAATTCCCATGCCACAAGAAGAAATCTTGTCTTTTTTTAGTACCCAAATTCACTAGGTTTTTAGTGAAATATGACGAAATTGACTAATATGCAACTTGTATGGTTTTGACAAAAAAAGGATTAATTGATTAGAACATTTTTTAGTCATTTTGAATAGTCGCACGTTGCACTAGATAATTTTTAATTAAAAAATTATGACATGGATGTACGAGGTCTTAAGTTAATATGACATGGAATAATGTGCCACGTCATCATATAACTTTTTTTCTCCCCCCCCCCAAGCACCCCAAGTTGTGGAATCATAAATTACAAATTTGTCACAACATGTCGTGACAATTTACATGTCATGAAAAACATTTAATTTGTTTTTATAATTTCGAATTTGTAGGCAAAAATGTTTTGACACCATTTAAGTGTGATGTACATATTTGTGTAATCATCATGATCTATATGTTTGTAAATTGCATTTGTATGAAATACATTAAGCATGCATCCATCAAGGATTGAACCCAAGACCTCATGGAAACACAGTAAGGTCATAACCACTAAACCACTTCAATAATGTATTTAAACAAATTATCATAATTTACAAAAATTCAATTTACAATGTTAAAAAAAAAATCTTAAAATGACATTCATGGATAAATCAACAAATATATTTTTGTTTAAATTGACCCACTAGAAGAAATTTGAAAATCAACAACTAGATTTGTGATTCATTTATAGTTGTAATGGACACATGTGATTAAAAATAAATTAGTCACCTAACACAAGTGCTTAAAGATAATCAATTACAAAAGACATGACATGGCCATGAAGTTGAAAGTGGAGTCACAAACCTTACAACTAGGCTAAATTTTTTCATCCATTGCCATGGATGATCCTTAGTATGATGTGGAACCCCAATTTGCAATTGCATTTGCAACTACATTTGGGATAGTTGCATGCTACCAAATTTGCAATTGATGGGTGGTTAGGATTTAACCATGTGGTAATTTCAAGAACCAATGGCCATAAAATGTGGCAATTTTTCCATTTGTTCAAAAAAGATATATTATAATTACAATAATTAAATATCATAATTACATAAAATTAAATATTATAATTAAAATAATTAATTATTATCTATCCAAGGCTAAAATATAATAGGCAACCTATTCTAGGGTAGATTAGGGTAGAATAGGCTAGCTAACATAAGCTACGTAGGTAGGTAAAGTCTTATATATTTTGTTGGGGACAAGCCTTTTGATTGGTTCATTTCAAATGGCACATGCATTATGCTTATAGTGCATACCATGTATCTAGTTCATTTCTTCCCCTCCTTATATACTTTACAAGTTTGAAGTTGTAGAGAAAAGATATGGGACAATTTTAATGAAAAGGAAACACTACAACACTACAACATCTTTTGTCCCATACAAAAACATTATCAAATGTCCACATAATAAAATATTTACAATTTTCATTAACTATTTACTACCTATCCTACTTACTACATATTACCTTGGCTACATACCCACTATCTATTACCGAACCTAAATTTGATGAATTAATTACCTAACCTACCTAATTAATTAATTTTTATTATTATCAAAACATCATATATCCACATAATAAAATATTTACAATTTAACCTACCTAACTAATACTAACATAGCTAATTAATTAATCAATTAATACAAACAAATGACATATCCACAAAATAAACACCTTTTGATTAGCTTACCTACTTACCTACTACATATTAGTACTTATCCTATTTGTTACATACTACCTAGGTTACATGCCTACTATCTACTACCTCGCCTACCTAATAAATTAATTACCGACCATACATTTAATAAATTAAAATTTAAATATGACTAATTATTTTATCAATTAATACAAAAAAAATTATGACATCCACAAAATAAAATACCTTTTACTTAGTTTACTTACCTACCTACTGTAACCAAAAAGAAGGGGGACACGAACGAATCCAAGGCACAGAACTCGCACAGGTACCCGTCCGACCCCTCTTGCCACCACAATTGCATTCTTTCTGGGACAATCACTCTCAGCTGCTCTCCTA
>Ga0116229_10003953_pt1 | contig 24363 bp, 16 predicted proteins | sample S1TSphgellanicum_3_FD_87313 | JGI IMG/M metagenome (GOLD analysis project Ga0116229, IMG submission 87313) | Host-associated microbial communities from peat moss isolated from Minnesota, USA - S1T2_Fc - Sphagnum magellanicum MG | ecosystem: Host-associated > Plants > Peat moss > Unclassified...
GAAGATTTGTAAATTTCATGGAACACTTCCTCTTATAATTATTACTTGTTTAAAGTTGCCATAAGGAGTGGAGTTACTCAATCCATGACTTGTTAATAGCACATAAAATGTAAATTTTGGCTTCACGTCATCAGCTCCCTCTCCCATCCTCACCCCCATCCCCCAAAACCCAAACACACAAATAATAATAATAATCTCACTCTTCATTAAATCATAGTTTTTAAAGTGGAATTTGCTGAGTCAAAATACATGAAAGACTCATGTCGAATTTAAAGGGGAAAAATAAAAAGGAGAAAAGAGGTTGGTGTGCCAGACCGCTACCCCTCCCCTCCCCTCCCCTCCCCTCCCCTCCTTTGTTGGTTGTAGAAGAAAAGGCTTGGACTAAGGCTTTAGTCTCATTATTCTATTCATAATTGGAAGAAGAAACACGCAAAAAAAAGGTTCACATTTTCCATGACACTCTCATTATATTACCCGCACTCAAGGGAAGGGAAGGGGTATTAACTATTAACCGAGGCCAAAAATGGTGACAAAACAAACAATTTTAGGAATAGAAATTTCTGGAAACCAAAGAAATTTCATGCAACCAATGAGATAGCTCAACATGCACCAAGGAAGGCCCTGTCCCATTGGTATATCCGTAACCCACATAGTAAGGTATCTCTTTCATTTGCGAGCACATATATTGTTGGTGCAAATTTTCTGGCTTGTGGACACGGTGTTGAGTCAATAAGATCATGTAGTCGGATGATTGTATGTGAGTGGACAAACATTTGTGAATGGCTATTAGGTCCTTCTTTTTTCTTTTGGACCTAATAGCCCATTCACAAATAGGTTGAAAAAAAGTGTGTGTGGTGATAGAACACACGAGATCATAAAAAAAAAGGAAACCTGTAGTAAGCGATGTGGCATAAAATTTATTTGCAAAGTGTGTTCAAACAAGGTGTCCACGATCATCCAATCCCTTCCCTCTCCATCAAAACTTACTAGGTATGCCTCATCATCCCAAAAGCAAAAGTAACATAAACTACACTAGAGGACACACAAAGGGAGAAAAGCTTGGTGGCACAACTGAATAAAAAGGGGGAAAAAAAAAGTCACACACAATGTCACCCGGTCGGTCGACCCACTTATTAGGTCCTATTTTCTGAAACCCACATACCTAGTAGCATTTTGCATGCACACCAAATGTTGCCAGGTGAGTGCCCTTTGATTTTTTTTTAATCATTTCCTTCTATTATTATTATTATTATTTTGATGTAACCTAGCACATAAAACAAGCTATAGGTGAAGTGCATTTGCATATGAGGCTTGGTGTAAGTAACCCTTCTCTTCAACATTTTTTTTTATAGGGTTGTGTGCCTTGTTGTTGTTGCAATGCAAAGCAAAGGACATGAGAGTTGAGAGCCCTATAAAGCTGCCTGTTGTTGGAAGCAAAGTAAGCAAGGAAAAAAAAAAGTATCTAATTGGTTCTTTTGATGTCAGGATACGCTTACACCAAACCAATTTCTTGGCAAATTTAATAATAATAATACTTCTTGTCACACATATACTTATCGGGCCTGGCTTTGTTGAGCACACACAAACTCCTTTCTCACAATTTATAGTAATACTTGCCTTCCTTGTCGCATATGCTAATAATCACCTCTTTGTTGTGTGCCTGCAAGCAGCTTCTTACAATTTGTTATAATAATAATAATACTTGTCCGTCACGTATATGCCAATCAGCCCTTTGTTGTCCGCCTGCACAACCTGCACACAGCAATCTCTGTCGAAGCAGCCAGCATCTCCTTGTCTAGTCAAAAACTTACTAGTAATTCTTGGCAGCAAGTGTATGACTACCCAAGTGTTGGGTACTGGGTGTGGTCAAAGAAACTTAACCATACCCACACTTTCACCATGGTTAAAAACTCGTATTGTTCAGTTCTTGGTTTTATAAGTATCCTCTGGTCAGGTCTGGGTCAAAAGGCTTTTTTTTTAATAAATTTGAATCGAACAAGACACTTGAATTTCAAGATGTAAAACAATATTTTTTCATAAACTAACACCCCTCCCCGATTGCTTCTCATTATAAATATCCCCAAGACAAAATCATGATCTCTGAGTTCAATTTGGACATTCCTTGGGCTAAATATAGCCACGTCCCAGCACTCACTTTGAGAAATTTTTCAGTATTTAAACTGAAGCACATCTTCCTGGTGTAATTTTGACCTTGGCAAAATTATTTTGTTTCATATTAATTAGTTCGGGTGCCTCACAAGTCCAATTTTTTTTTTCACAATGAGCCAATTTGATTGGCCCATCACAAAAAAAAAGAAAAAAGAAACAAGTTGAAACTATGGAGGCTCCCCAAAATAGAAGATTCTATGGAAAGATGGAGTGCCTCCCCAGGTGAGAAGGGGAGAACTTTGGGCAGACCATATGAGATTAAAGCGGGTTGCTATTGGGAACACCCTTGGGGACATATTGGGAACCTCATGGGAACCCATTGGGAACTTGAAGGGAACAAAGGGAAAAAAAATCCTCCCCCACCCCCCAACTTACAAGAAAAAAATCGAGGCACTTTGAGTGCATGCTGAGACTTCCCATTGGCTGCATGAAATTTTCTATTTCCAAAACTGTTGGTCACCATTTTAGGCCTGGGCTAATACCCCCATTATAATAAACTGAGGGTACTTATTTATTTAGGGTGGGTATATTTCATTTTAAGGAGGGGTTTTTAAGTTTGTGAACCTTGGGCTATTTACCAAGTGGGTTCAAAGAATTACCGATTTATCTCAGCCGCTGATCCTACATCCGGCCTTCTTTGATGTCGTCCATTTTGCCTATTTCTTTAGGATGAGTAAGGCCCTCAAAGGTTGAGATAATTCTTCACTTGCTTGCAGACGGATCATCCTTACCATTTTGGACATCTTGGATATTGTATGTAGCTGAAGGATGACTTTTAGTTTAGCTCTAGATCATTGAGAGCTTTTGGAACATTCCGTTAATCTTAAATCATCTGGATTTGATGGGGATTTACAAATTAATTTCTTTGTAACCTTGACCGTCCTCTTTCACCTTAATGCATTAGCAAGTATACCATATACTTGTTCATAATGTGCTGAAATTTTTATTTCCAAAAAAAATTCTACCATTCCGGGCCATTCCAGGCCTTTAACAAAGTCATCGGGCATGGCACGGAAAAGGGAGATGGGGGTAAAGAGGGAGTGAGTGTGTGTGTTGTGTGGTACACGACATATACTTTATTATGGACATGGAAGAACCGGAACCGACAATCTTTTGTTTCCTTCCAAAGAAGTGGAAAAGAAGATTTTTCGGGCTTCCATTGTTACCATATGTTGAGGTTTTGTGTGGTGGTGGAGTGCCTAATTTTCTAAAAAGGGGAGGGGGGGGTGGGGGGGGGGAGCGGATGGACCCCACATAATGTGCAGTTGAGGGACACGGAATCAAAAATATAATATAGGTCCCATCCCACTTCCCCAACCCAACATCTAGAACCTCCGCCACTTTGGGGGGGGGGGAGATTAAGGCCCACACGGGTGCTAAAAAGGCCCAACAGATTGCCACAAGTGGGCCCAACCCCATGTGACCTTTGCTTCCGGATGAACATAATCTAGACAACATTGGAGATCTATATGTTCCATACTTGCTGTGTTGTTGCTCTTGGGGCCAAAATATATGGCGATTGATTGATTGGGTTGGGATGGATTGGATTGGGTGGGTCACCCCATTCATCTCCAAAAATTTGTTACCCAAGACCCAATAGGGTTTGTCGAGTCACATGTAAAACAAGCTTTCCATGTTGTGTAGAGTAAAAAATCCTAATAACCAAGTTATTGTTGTTGTTGTTCCATCCATCATCAACGCAATTCCAAAATGGCCCAACTTCCGCCACCCATCATTGCCTTACATACATACATACCCCGAACATAATATTGTAAATGGTCACAAAGAGTTCAACAAGGATTTTGGGTGAAAATTGTCTTAATATTTTGTGATTCTTTTTTAGAAAATCTTGGGGAAAGAAATTTTTTTGTAAAAAAAAATTTCTCAGCATAAACTCATCTCTTTTGAGAAATCAAAAAATTGATGTGGGCCATGTGTGTTCCCTAATAGGTTAGTAGGTACATCTATTATTAAAAGGATGTGCTATTATTTTAAATACCTTATTCCTATGTTTACATCCAAGATTGGATGAAAGACCAATGATAAAATGATATGAGTTGAATCATTTGGGTTTGGTATGAGTGTTCATAATAAGGTAAAATCAAACTCAGGTGTGACCATGTATAATTAATTATATTTGAATGAACTTGTGAAGTTTTTTCATGAGAAAGGAACATTTATTTACTTATGAAAGCAAAACCAAAAATCAATGAGTGTCCTCCTATGAGGTGCCCTTAAAGGAAATTGATGGTAGTAGCTGTTGTGTTAGCAATGATTTTGGACCAAATTTTAACAATGAAAAGAAACACATGCTTTCAAAAGAAACTGGGAAAAAAACCCCACATGCACAAAATCAACTATGCAAAATAAAATGGAATGTTTTGTCACAAATTCCCTTTTTAAAATCAAATCATTTTTAAGACAATTTTACAAGTTTTGGAGTCTTATTTGGAACAAGCGTTCATTGAATGAATTTTCCAGATAAATTTCAATTAAATTCCCTTTTACATCTTATCTTAAATTTAGAATCTATTTTATTTATATTTCATTTTTTATTTTATGAAAATTCATTAGGAAGACAATTTACATATAAAAAACCTTAGAAAGATTATATTATCTGAGGCAGTCTCAAAAGCTACCTACATAAATTTATTTATTTTTAATCTTTAAATTTTATTTTATTTTAGAGAAAAATCACAGGAATGTACATTCCTGTGATTTTTCTGTAAAATAAAATATCTTGCAAGGTATATATATATCACATAGGATGGACTCAAAACCTATCTACCTAAATACCTACCTACATATCTACATACCTACCGAGTGGAAAGAAATATGGAGACCAAAACTAGGTACATTTTTTGCTGGCATAAACACCCTGACCCCAAAAAATAATTAATTAACTAATTTAAGTTTTTTAATTAGAACCTTTTTTTAAAGTTTTTTAAAAAGTTTAAATTTCTGCCAGTAAACTCCGGCAGGCGACCCGCGCTGACAACCCCCGCGCGGGTGCAGCGCCGTGCCATGCGCACGCTTGCCCGCGCCGGGCCAGACGCTGCCACACGTCTCCACACCAGCGGTCACCACCGGGCACCCGCGGGCACCCGGCCTTACCACACGTATGGGAGTTTACTGACCCATCCGGCGCTAATCGTCAAGAGCTTAAGCAAAGGTACCTACCTACCTACCTACCTACACAATGTAATTAGGTAGGTAGGTACTTAGCTAGGTATTTTATTTGGGGGTAAATTTTTTATTCCAATTGAGTAGGTAGGTACCTATTATTTTATTACACTCAGCCATTATTAGGCTATCCTATTGGTTGCTATTAATAAATTTAGGGTTACTTACCACATTGTTTTGGAGTTTCAACTCCTCCTGCCAAATTAAGTGGTAGCTAACTAAGTTAGGGGGTAACCCTTGGTTGGGACATGGCATATGACCTTCCAGTTGGTCTTTTTTTTGGGGTTTTATTTCCTCCTGCCAAAATAGGTAGGTAGCTAAACTAAATTAGGAGGAAATACTTTTTTGGATATTTGTTGATTAGGGATAATTAATTGTACTTAATGAAAAAAGCACATTGAACAACAAACATCTTAGTTCTCTAATGCTCAATTCCTTAGTTCCATATGCTCAATTATTAGGTAAGAGAATTACTTAGTTCTTTATGCTCTTTTAGTTGGTAAGAGGGTTTATTTAGTTCTTCTCCATGCTCATTTGGTAGGTTAGAAATTACTTATTAGTTCTTTTCGATGTTCATTTAGTAATTAAGAAAATTACTTAGTTCTCTCTATGCTCACTTAGTAAGCAAGAATTATTTTTTAGTTTTCTATGCTCATTTAGTAGCTAAGAAAATTACTTAGTTCTCTCTATGCTCGGTAAGTAGACATGTAGGTAGGTATTTAGGTAGGTACATAGTAAGTAGGTAAGAATTTTTTTTTAATTCTCTATTTAGTAGGTAAGAATATTATAGTCTCTAGATTTTAACACAAATTACCTTTCAATTGGTGGGTAGGTATATAACTTGGTGGGGGTGGTGGTAAAAAACTACTCCTTCTTGGCCTTCAATAATATTATGGACCTAATGAAAAGACAAACCCTAACTTCTTGTCTTTTCATTAGGTCCATAATATATTGAACTACTTCTCTACAAAACAACTTCTCTACTCCTCCTATCAATCGAAGCAAACCCCAAAATACATACCAACCTCTCCCCCTCAAAAAAAAGGGTCTCAAGGTGTCATGTTTTGTATTCCTCTTACGGAAACCAAGCCCGAAAAAAACAACACCAACTGCGAGGAAAAAAAAATCTCAAGGGGCCATGGTTTTAAATTCAAACAATGGGTCCTTTCCTTTCTCCACAAGGAGTCCAACTAAATAAAGTTCCTTTGGACTAGAGGAGCTTTCAAAGAGAGAGAGAAAGAGAAAGAAAGATGGATTGTCAAATCCACATGTTTTGCATATTGTAGTTTCATAATCAACCCCAAACAAATTTAACTTAATTACTCAACTAATATATTAATTATATTTTTTAACTACTCTAGAGTCCAATCTCAGTTACTTAATTGATTAATTATTTAATTATTCTGTTAATTAACTATTTTATTTTATTTTATTTTATTTCTTATTATGTTCACCTTGGGATTCTCATAATAGCAGGGAAAAAAGTTTATAAAACTAAGCACATGTGTGAAAGTCTAAAAGAGAGGAAGCAAAATTTGGAAGCAAAAAAAAAAAAAGGGTACCTCTTTACTTACTTTCTACTATGGGGGGGAGCATTGGGTTTCGGTTGGTGGTACCTAAAAGTACCTACCTAGGAACCTACCTAGAGACCTACCTAATAACCTACCTAATAAGTGGAAAAATGGATGGGTAATTAAGATGATTAGCAGGGGATGGGTACAGAGGAGGATTGTGCAAATCCAAGCCTAATTAATAATAAGTAAGGTTTGTATCATCACGAGTTCCCCTCTAGCAGCACGTTATTTATTGCTGCACAACTTGGTAGGTACCTTTGTACCCTAGTAGTGACCTACCACCCCTTTGCCCCTGACTTCACTCCCTCACCCTTGAGGGAGTGAAGTTGGTTTACTATGCCACATTTTTTCTAGGTCAAAAATCCTTTCATTTTCATCACTTTCGCCAATATGGTTAATGTACATATTTTATTTTTTTATTATCATTTTTTCTGCTTTTTTTTTTTCAGTTTTAGAATTTATGATTGCACATGATTTTATTTTTATTTTTTCCATTTAATTTTAATTTTAATTTTTTTCATGTTGAATTATCATTTATTCTTACTTTTTTTACCACATGTTTTTTGTGCAGTTGGTATTGCCTACTTTGGTCTTTGGATAAGATCTTGTCACTAAGAAATCAGTTCCTTTTTTGTTTTAATGGGTGGGAACCTTTACAATCATCATAGAAAAAAATTATACATGATATAATTCCAAATCTTAAGATTTTTTTTCCTTTTTAGTCTTTCTTGGTTTTTTTTTCTGCTATAGTGTCTTTTTCATGTTGAATCAAAAATCTTCATTGATTTATTTTTTAAATATGATTGTACAATTTTATTGTCTACTTGTCTTTGGATCAATTCTAATGTACCCAACATTTTTATTTTTATTTTAAAAAAAAACTAATTGGGGTGTGAAGAGGGGGAGAAGGGGATTAATTTATGAATTCCAACAACAAATGGGATTTACACTCTCAATTTACATTGAGCAAGTAAATTCCATTAAATAATACTCTAGTACCACATGGCAACTTCAACACTAAATTAAGTACACTATCTGTAGAAAATATTGAATATTACCCAAATTTTTTCAAAGAAGAAAAATTTTGTGAAGGAAAATAGAGAGAATCTTTTGGAAGAGTCTATTCTTTGACATGAAATCTTCAAAACTAATTAATTATTTAATTAAATATCTCACAGACATGTGAGATTCAAAGCTGCCCCTGTACTATGGTAGTCTTCCTTAGTACTTAACCCTAATATAAGCTTAGTTTAATTAGCAATTTTTCTTGAGAAAGAAAGGTCGTCCCTAGTAGGTACTTATCTTTTAATTTAATTTAGTTTAATTAGCAAGCAATCAACTCCTTAAATAAGGAGTCAGCAATATTCTAATTACATTTGGTCTCCTTATAATTACCACACATTGGTGGGGGGTCCATATTAGGTTATTTTGGGTGCTAGCGAGGGAAGGGATTGCCTAATGGTAAATCCTAGGGTTAGGGTTTGCAGGGGGGTTATGATACTCACCTAATGTGTGTTCTTCAGGTTAAATTTGGGGGTGTTTTTAGGGGCTCTTTTTTGGGGGGCGAGGGAAAGTGTTTTTTTTTTTTTGGGTGGGTACCTATTTTAGAGGGGTTTTCTCTTTTGGAGAAAGTTTTGGGGTGGTGTTTTTTGGGGTTTGGGGTTGGGGGGCGACTTGGGAACTTGGAAGGGGGGAGGACTACTTGTGTGATCTGACATAAACTTAAGGGCAATTTTAAAGTATAGCCAGTATTGTACCCCCAAAATGCTGTAGCAGTTGCCCTAATTAAGGCAGGGTGACCTCATCATATGTGTTATGAAGTGTAACAGAAGCTAGGAAATTGAGGAGAGGGGGGGGGGAGGTTTTGGATAAGATGGCATAATTAATTAATGAGTACCCCACCGTCCCCAACCCACCCCCCCTTCTAGACCCCTCAGGTTGCAACAGTTCCATTATGAGAGGAGGGGGGCAAATGAAGGGTGGTAGGTACTAGGTACTACTTGTAAGAGAGAGATGAGTACTACTACTAGGGTAGGATTTTTTATTTTTAAATTATTATTTATTTATTTTTTTGGTTGATTAATATATGAGAGGCTCAAAAACCCTAACATTTCTATATACATTTTCAACCTTGCAACCTCCTCCTCTTCATACCAATACAAAGGGGGGTCATGGGACATTCATTACTTGTGTAGTGTTTTTTTTTTCTCCTGTTCAAAATTGGTATAAGTAGTATTAAATCACCACCTCAATTTGCCCTTGAGTATTGATGGTACCTATGATGATGTAATAGTTAAGAATTGTCATCCCTCCTTTGTTATTTCCATGGCAAATACATGTCTTGTGATGTCATTCTGAGGCGTTGGAACTTGAGTTAAGTACTAGGTAATATTAATATTAATAATATTTTTCAATAGAGTTTCAATGATTTCTATACCTTAGAAGTAAAACTAAGTAGTAGTAGTAGTAGCACCAAAGCACCAAAGTCTAGAGGCAAATGAAGTAAGTAAGAAAGTCATGATGACAAGTTTTTATTTTTCCTTTGTAATTGTTTAAATTTATTTGAAGGTTTGTGGGGGGTCATTCCTTAGCTAGTGTTATGTTATAGAGGATTTTGCATTTTACCCATTGTAGCCTAAACCCTAAACCTTATATTAGACTCCATTGAAAGTGTTGAAAGTTGAAATTAGTGAAAGAAGCCTTGACATATAGATTTTGCGCTAAAGTGTATGAAAATGATTCAAGCTTTCATTATTGCAGTTTGTGTGTTTTATTCCTCACTTTCCATTTTTTCCATGTGACTTTGCTTTTTTCTATCACTTCTTACTCGTTCCTTGTGATTTTTATTTTTTTTTCCCACTCTTTCCTTGTGACGACTTTCTTTTTAAAAAGTTGTCGAGGTCCACTCTCTCCCTATGACTTTCTTTTTCTTCTTTTTTTTGTCTTCACTTCTCACTCCTTCCTTATGACTTTACATTTATTTTTCTCTTCTCATTCACTGTGAATTTCACCATGCAAAAATATCAAGTCATCTCTTGAAATTTAGTAACTTGGAGGAGAATGAGACCACAAAAAATCTTCCTTTGAAAAGAATAAAAAACTTTGAGAAAAACTTCTTTGTCAAAAAATGCTTGTATCAAAAACCTAGAAAATTGGACTTGGCCTTGTCTTGAAATTGGGATCACAAGCCTCATAAAGCTTATAATGATCAACTTGAGGAATCAAAAATCTAAAAAAATAAAATAAAAATTAGACCCAAACTCAAAACAGACAAATTATTAATTTTTAAAATATTCCTTAAACCTAGAACCAACATGTCATCCATTTTATAAAAAACACTAAACCCAGTCCCAACAATTCCTTTAGAAAAAACCTCCCCAGCCAACACTAACTGAAACCCAAGGGTATGTTTTATATGAGTCCTTAGGGGGAAAAATAAGGCCTCTCCATTTAAAAATTGGAACAAAACCGGGTTGTTTTCAAGTTTTGGGGGTGTGAAAGTCCTTGGGGGCCAAGCTTGATCGATGGATGTGCAAGATTTGCCCCCATCATGTTAACAAAAGAAAATTAGTGTATATCAATTTGAAGGGGAAAGAAAAGCCCCAAAGGTTCTATCCCTCATTTTTATTGTATAGTAGCTTAAGGGATTTTGGCCCCTAGGTAATAGGTCTATTTTTTATATGAGGATTTTTGAATTAAGATGATATTTTGGCTTGGGTTGAAACTTGAGATTAGTTATAGAGTTAGTATATCTTGAAGGTTTTTTTTAGTTTCTTTTAGAGGATTTTTTTGAAGATTATATTTTTGCTTGGTGGAACATTTAAGTTTTCATAATTCTTCTTTTGCCATAAGATACTTTCTTAATGTAAATGGAAGGGCCACAATGTGACACACCCCTTGTTTGTCATGTGCACATAGGTGACCATGGTAACGTCTTTTTTTTTTCTTTCAAATAACCCCTAATTTTGAAGATGTTGCTACTGGCTTAGAATTAAATATGTCAGCGAACTAACAAACACATGGGACACATATTTGAGGGTTTCCAGGTACAGTGGTGGCCAACCTGACACACAAAAGGAACATTCAAAATCATCAAAACTCAGGCTAAGAAATGCATAAAAAATACATGATTTTTCATAATTAAGATTTGGCCCTCAATTGAATCAAACTATTCCAACCATGTGTCCATTTACAAATATGGTTTTCATGGTTTCGGATGAAGTGTGTTCAGGTGCACAGCTTTGTCAATACTACATTTACACACTTGGGGTCATCAGCAATATTTTTTTAACATGGTTTTCACGGTTCAGGATTGAGTATGTACGGGGTCTACAACTTTGTCAATTCCCAATCACCCAAATGGGGTCACCAACAAAACTCGTAAATATGGTTCTAGTAGTTTGGGATTAAGTGCATATGGTTCTACAACTTTGTCAATGTTCAATCAGCGTTGTAAATATGGTTTTAGTTGTTTGGGATCAAGTGCACATAGGGCCACAACTTTGTCAATGTTCAATCACCCAATTGGGTCATCAGCAAAATTTGTAATATGGTTTTAGCAGTTTGGGATTAAGTGCATATGGATCTACAACTTTGTCAATGTTCACCCAATTCAATTGAGGTGAAGAAGAATTGTTCTACTTGCATGATGAGATCCAATTGTTAACATATGAGAGGCATGTTGTATGTAGGCAGCCCACACTTGCTTAGTCTATTCAGAAATTATGAACTTATCATGTTCTCCTCCCATTATGCGTTGCATCCACGCCTAACTGCAGTCCTCTCTATCCATAGAGTCATCTTGAAGTATGGCCCAAAGCAGTACTAATCCACAAATTGTGGGTCGATACTTCCTTCTGTAGTAATTTGAGGTTTACCTCCCTTCTCTATCAATCAACATTTTTTCCCTACCCAGAACAAAAGGAAAGGTTGACATATTCTTGTTTAGTAGTTTAAAGTCAAGCAACATTTTTCCCCTACCCAGAAAGAAGGAATGGTTGATATTTCTTATTTCATAATTTGGGGTGAACCTCCCTCCATCAAGCAACATTTTCTTCACTACCCACAAATAAGGGCAGGTAGAAATTTTCTTGTTCAATAATCTAGGGTTAACTACCATCCATCAAACAAAAATGTTTTACTACCCACAATAGATGGAATGGTTTAGGGTTGACATTTTCTTGTTTAGTGATTTAGGGTTAACCACCCTCCATCAAGCAATATTTTAGACTGCAAAGTCAAAGCTCAAAAAATGGCAATCTGATTTGAGTTCAAATTGTTGACACATTCTCCTTTTTCTGTAGGAATGGTTCATATACTTATGGAGAGAGAATAAAAGCCCACCAGGTAGTTCTGTTCACCATCAAGAAATCAGCTTTCTTCATGTTTGTACATATATATGTACTTCTGAACATTGAGATGAGAGTATAGGTATTCTCCTCAATATTCATGGATTAAATGGGGATTTGATGTTGTCGCAAATCAGAGCTGTTGTCAACATGCATCAAAAGTCATGAGAAATACCAAACTCCATCAGATTGCAACTTAACAAGAAGAGGACAGGTGTGCTGTAAATAGAAAGAACCAAATTCAGTAGTCATTGCAAACACATACCGATGACATTAATATCCCCTCCTCCCCCCCCACCCCCCACAACAAGAACAAACACTTATCTACAAAGTGATGAAAGTGAAGTGATCGCTGTCACTTTTACTATGATTTCTTCCCCAACTATCTTTGCAATGAACTTGGTGTGGGAGCATGGCAGTCACTAAATACCTGGCAGATTCTTGAAAGCAAAGTGGAGTCACTGTAGGTGGGCTGATAAGCTCTAACATGCAATGGCCAACTTCTTACTGTGATTGAACCTCTTGTTCTGTGTCCTACACCATGCAACCCTCCTTGTTGCATTTCCTGAAATAGTTCCAATGCCCTTCATGAACTTTCCTGCATTTCACATACCCATAATCATGGCAGTGCAAGCAACCACACCATGTGTGGGCATCCTATTGAGCACATTCCAAGCATCCTCTATGCTCCCACATTTTGGCATACATGTCAATGAAGCTGGAACACACAAATACATCAGATTCACAAATATGTCTACCTACTTCAAGTGCCACAATACTAGCACATGCATTCAGCACCCCAGTGAAGATGACAGCAACTGGCTGCACTCCTTCCTGTTGCATTTGATTAAATTGTTCCGATGCCCCTCTGCCCTTGCCCGCACTTCACATATCCTAGAATCATGGTATTCTAAGCAACCACATGTCACACTTCGGCATCACTGTTAAAGACTCTTCAAGCATTGTCAATGCTCTGACATTGTCATAGAGGTCAAAACAACCGCTCCTACCCACATACACATCAGAGATCCAACTTGAATGATATGTGTATGAACACATCAGCCCTCTGAGAGGGCTGATACACTAGCAAATACATTCAACACTCAAGTTTCAAAAGGTGACAGGGTTTGGATCTATCCGTTCTTGTTGCATTTTGCAGAACTAGTTCCAACACGTTCTGACTTACCCCAGTTTTCACATATCCCAAAATCATGGACAAGCAACCACATCATGTTTTGGCATCCTGTTGAACAGTCTCCAAGCATCAGCTATGCTCCCACATTTTGCCTGTACATGTAAATGAGGCTACTACACACAGAAAACATCAAACTCCAAACCACTTTGAATGCCTTCTTGTCAGTACACCTGCCCCTTTACCAGTAGTGTTACACTAGCACATGCATTTAGCATCCCAACCATGGATGATCTACTCCATCTTGTTGCATTTGGTGAAATAGTTCCAATGCCTCGTTGCCTGATCTGTTTGTGAACCTGCATCCCTTTATCAAGCAAGGCTGATAATGATGGGAGCACATACAATCAACACCCCAACAACCATAACAGCATCTGACTCCACCACCCTTTCCTGTTGCAGTTGTCAGCAGAGTTTCAATGCATTTCCATCGTTGCCTACAGTTCACAAGCAGCCTCAAGAGAATACATCATGTGTGTGGACATCATTGAATACAACTTCTTGCACATCCTTGATGAAGCTCCCACATTCAGCATACATGTCAAGAAGGTCACACACATATGTAGTAGCCTGTACAAAACCACTTTGTATGATCTGAGTATGTACAAATTATTAGTCTTCTTCAATTGCTTGTAACAGCTTTGCAGTGCATTGAGAACTCAAAAAAAAATCAGGTTGTTTGAAACAACTCCCTGTATCTATGTTTGTTGAAAGACAGTGTTTCCTTGAAATTGGCCACATTGATTATTTTGGCATTCATTCTCTTGCAAAGCCTTGCAACTCCATTAAAAACTGTTGGACTGTAATAGTGCCTGGTGTTATTGCTGCCCTAAACCCTAAACCCTTGCTTCCACCCATGGCTGGCAGATTCAATCTGTCATTGACTCAGAATGCACCTGCATCTTCCTATGTTTGAAATCCAGATACTTCACATTCACCCATGACCAAAATTTCTTGGCAGGCAGATTCAATCTGTCATTAAGCCAGATCTGTGTCTTCTCTTGTTTGAAATCCAGATACTTTGCAGCATTCACCTATGACCAAAATTTCATCTAGTCGATGAGAGCTGCATTTTTCTTATTCTTTAGCAGCTTGGTACAAATGAGGATAATTCTTCGAATGAAAAACCAAGTAACATTCTGATACATTCCTCATGGATCAGCAATATCATAATTGTGACAACAATTTCCATTCATTTACCTTATCTGACCTTGTGATCCCACCACAGCGATTCTCTGACCTGTGATGGATTCCACCACAGCGATGGATCTGAGAAAAACTCACTCCTGCCAAAACTTTTGCTACAATCCAACAAGACTATATGACATGCCTGCTGAATCATCAACAACAGAATTGTGACAGCGATCAATTTCATTTACCTTCTCTGACCTTGTGATCCCACCCACCACAGCCAAGCATCTGGGAAGAACCCTGCCAAGGCCTCTCTGCAATCCTCATCTCTTGATCAGCTCTCGCACATGTGTGATCAGACCACATAATTCGCAAAACCTGCAAAGTATATTAGACCCTCAAACGTTAATCTGTAAACCCTTAAACAACTAAAACCCTGAAACCAACCCTAAACACATGCGTGAGCAGACCACACATTCCTAAAACTTGCAGTACAATAGACCCTCAAACCCTAATATCTAAACCCTTAACCCTGGAAAATATTAAACTGGCGAAGGCTCTTGAATGCGACAGGTACAAAAGGACTACCTCATCATCATGACATCATCTTTCCCAACCTGCATAACCTATCCTTCCCTCCCCCCATGGAACTCCCCTTCCATTCCCCGTCCCAACCCCCACCCTAACCTTCCACCCCTTGTAGGTGCCACATCACCATCCTATATACGTTACACCCCATGTTACCTATTTTGGCATAACCCACCATCGCCATCCCCCACCCATGTGACTTTTTTTCCATGCTTGCCCACCCACCATGCCCGCCTGCCTGCCCACCCATCGCCGTCACTACTAACCTTTTCACTTTAGGGCATCAACATTGTCCTCCATCATGCACATGTTTTGCATTATGTTCCACACAATACTCATAGAACTCTTCATTGTTTCTCTACACACGCATTGTCAAAGCCTTTTCACAACCATTGTCCAAGCCTTTTCACAACCATTGTCTTTCTTCTTGATCTCATCACTCATAAACAATTGTTGCAAATGGTTTTACAACATGTGATCCACTTTTAAGTACATGCATTACCTGATTTGGAGGGCATTCCCTCTATTTTAGTTGCAAAAATTGCAAGTAAGATTATTAGTCCTTGGCAAGGTTGGTTGTAGAAATTACAAACATAAGATTGCTTCTCACCTTTGAATTCCAAAGGTGCCAAGCGCCTCATGTTCAATGCATTGTGTGGAGATGTTTTTTTCTTCTTCATTCTTACCTCCGTTTGGCTACAAGTTCCAAAGTTGCCAAGCACCTCCATTTGCCAAAGCATTGTTATAATCGGACCACCTTATTGATCTTATGTTGTTCCATGTTTCTTTCACGCAATATTCCTAAGTCGCTTTCCATCATACTTAGCTTCTACTCTAGACTAGGTCCTTGCAATTGAAGAGATATACAACATTGTTTTGCACTAATTGTTGTAAGATTTTTGTTGTTGTTATTATTTCCCTTCAAAGTCTTTTTGTTGATCATTCTTGTAATGTGGCATGTTAATGGAACTGTAAAAGTGTGTTCAGGCCATGTAACTTGACCATATCCTTGTAAAAGATCCCCACTTTCATTGTACCTCAAAATAACATATAACATGATTGTTCTTGTTATCACATGTCCCACTTACTTACCTTGTATTGATGATAATTTCAATTTTAGGTGACGATTTACCAAAGGTATTTTATTGCCCTTACAGAATTAGTTGAACCAAATTTCAAGTAACCTACAAGATATTTGGATCAAGTACTCATTCCATGGAGCCTTAAGCTTCCCTTATGACATGTTTACAAATTGTTTGTGTTGTTTTGTGTCAACCCTATCCTAACTATAACACATGTCTTGTAATGTGAAATTTCCTCCCACATCAATCCCATTGTTGTTCATTTCCATGCCCTTTTAAAAGATCCTCTCTTGCATTCTACCTCAATTAGATATATGACACATAACATGATTGTTTTTGTTGTAATGGTAATCTTAATTTCATGTGACATTTGTCAAAAAGTACTTGTGTTGCCCTTGCAAAATCAGCTGAACCAAATTTCAAGTAACCTACAAACGACATTGTAACAAGATATTCATTGCATGTAGCATTATGTTTCCCCTATAACATGCTTACAAATTGTTTAAATGTCTTTTTGTGTCAACCCTATTCTAGTTATAACACTTACATAATGAAATCTCCTTTCATGTCAATCGCATTGTTATTCATTTCCATGCCCTTTTAAAATATCCCCTCTTGCATTGTACCTCAAATTAAATAATTGACACATAACATGTTTGCTCTTTTTGTAACCAATCCCACTTACTTTGTAATGGTAATGTCAATTTCATTTAAGGTTATGAATCTTCATATTGTAACATGTTTAATAATAGTTTTGGTGGGAACATTTGTCATCATTAAATATAACAATACCCTAAACTTATCAATGGGTTTCCCAAGCCCTAGAACAGAACAAAAAGTTTGGTGTCAGAACTTTAGATTTGGGCTCGCAACCAAAGCAAATGCTTACAAAGGTGCATGCCAAGAGTGAAGCATGGGAGTCACATTTCATGCTCTCGAGAATGTAGGAGAGTGTGAGGGAATGAACCTCCACATTCCCAAGTGAACTGCCACTTTGGGAGTTGGAGTCTTAATGAATTCTTGAATTTTTAGAAGGTGATGAAAGGGGTCAAAACTTATTGGATTGAAAAATTCATTATACCATTGGAAAGCTCTTGGAACATAAATGTCTAAAATGAGCTCACATGACCCATTTGGGCACTTAAAACATAAGTTATGGCCAAAAGAAGGGTTGAGAGTCAAATTGCCAATTTGACTCCTGACAACTAAAAGTCAGGAATTGCCCTGATTTATTTATGTGTAGGTGGCTTGCCAAATATCGTTGGAAAGCTCTTGACAATGGATACAAATTTGTTTTAGACTTCATCTCAATCAGAGGTCTACACAAGAAATTATGGGCTTCCAAAATCATGGAAATCCCAATTTTGGGAATCTCGAGACTCCCAACTTGAAAATCCTAGGACAAAATGATATTTGGGTGTAAGCCCCATGGACAAGCATAGAGAATACTATAAGGGGGAAGGTGGTGGTTTCCCTCAAGTCCAGGCCATGGTGAGTCTTGTGAATCTGTGTTTGCCCGTGGTGAATCCATGCACCAAAAATGCTCCAACTATGCATTAACCAACTTGTTGTTTGGTTTGTGAAAGTCCATGTGAATAATTGACTCGTTTGTCATTTGTCCTAATCCCCATCCCAAAGCTCCAACACACCTTTCTACCGCCAAAGTGCTGCGAACTAAAAAACATACCCCAACTCCTTATCCTCCCACTGTTTTCACCTTTGGACTCGCAGTTGACTCTACCAAGGAATTTGGGGGTGCATCACTTGGCCAATGTAATATTTTCAACAACTGTGTAAAAGATGATGTACATATAATATGTAATTACATAATTTCATATTTTTGCACATTGACGTTGGGCTACATTACAATATTGTTTTGAAATTATATTTGTAATTCCTTGTTTATTAACAATGGGTAAAGATTTAATTTTTTGGAAGTTTCAAAAATTTGCTAAAAATGAGGTGTTGGGTCAATATTGTAAGACACACCATAATATTTTGACACAATATCTTATGAATTTTATGGGGTAAATATTTTATCAATTATGGCAGCTGAAAAGAACAATACGATGGAAGTAGAAAAAAGCTTCAAAGGTTTATTAAAGTATTATGTCAAAATGAATGTAGGGTAATACGTAGAGTAGTGAGTGACCCTTGAACTCTATCATGAATTATTATAGCAAACCCAAACTGCTCAAATTCCTTTGCTACAAGAAAAAAATGAACGCCTTCACAATTGAAAAATAATTTTTTTTCTTTAGTTTTGTTTACATAGTTGGTTTGTGATTTTGTGTAAAGACAAATAAATTGCTAACAATCTGATACAAAGTGCATCACAGATTAAGAAAAATAAACTTCATATTGATTTGAATTTCCCATGTCGACACGACCCACAACTTTGCAAAAAATTGGTCAAAGTTATGGTTGACAACAATTCGGAATCTAATAAGGGAACGAACAATCTTAAATCAAATCAAGATGCAAAGGTTGATTATGACAAAAAAAACATTATTATTATGATTTGTGTAATGAAGGATTAAAAAATTCCTCTAAAAGCCTATAAGAAAAGAAAATTGGACAAACATAATTTCTACAAATATTCTTTCTTCATCATTTCTTGTTTAAAAAATTTCCCTTCTAATCCATTTTTCTTGGTTTTTGTGTTTTTTCTTCATTTTTTTCTTTTGACAACATTTTTAAACCTCAAACCTTTTTGTTTAGAAAATTGAACCCCTATGTTGTAGCAAATTATGAATGAGCTTATATCTTGTAACAAATTGTCTTTAACTTAAATAGGTTATTATACGTTGTGATTCAATTTGTATGTTGCAGTCGATTGGGATTGACCCAAGTGATGAAAAAGTGATTATGTAGATATGTTGTATAGTTTACAATAGATATGTATATTACAAAAATTTAAAACGTTTGTGCATGTTGTGTTCAAAGAAGGAAATATCTATTAAAAAAAGCCCAAAGTAATGGAAAATGTGAAAAAAAATAATACCCATAGTTAATAGACTACGTGTACAACCAATTACATACCCTTCACAACATGATGAATCTATCTCTAGTGATGAAGGTACAATTCAAAAGGTGAAACTTGCCAAAAGACATGTGATAGCTAATCCACTTGTTTGCAACATTGGTGTTCATGAAGTTAGAAGCAAACAATTTAGGGGCCAAAGCTATAACTATACCTTTTGGTCCAAGTTTGATGACTTTTCTTATATGCATCCCCAATGTATTCTTTAAGTTTGAAGTTGGCATTCATTTTGTTGTTGGAGTCAATCTTACAATTTCAAATGTTGATTTGTTTTTGTGGTTGGCCTTTGTAAAATACATGTTGTACCTGTTATAATGAATCCACTAGTGCCAACACATGTTGCTAGCTTGAATTTGCCAATACTATGATTATGTTTTGCATTTAAGGTTTAGCTTTCTTGAATTCACCCCAAATTTACACATATATTTTAATGTGAGAACACAAGAAAATACACCTTCTTTATATAGTTTGTGAGATAAGATTCAAGGATAAAACATATGGGTCAAATCTTTTGGTCACATCTTGGTTACAAATTGGGTTGCAAGTAAAAAAATGTTACCCCACACTTTGGTTTGTTTTCAATTTTGTAAACTAAATAATTATATAATAATTTTATATGCGAATTAACTATATGTGAATTAATTAATCATTTAAATTATCTGATAATTGATTATTTGAAATCATTGTTTGATAATTGACTATTTGAATTCATTATCTAAAGAATAATTATCTGTATATACAATTTTAAATATATTTATAGATTTTAAATATTTATGCACAAGGGAAATGTGAAATGCATTTAATGTGTGTTGACACCCTATACCCATTCAAATTGGATGAAATAGGAGGAAATAAAAATTGCATTCAATGACCAAAGTATTGTAAAGGTTTTTCCTCCACCTCCAAATCAAACAAAATTTGATTTTAGTTTAATCAAATAAGTGACCAAAGCCACACAACCCTTGATGTGGTTTTTCTTGCAAGGAATATAATCTTGCATTTTTGTGGTTGGTTGGTTTTTTCAACCCCTTGTTCACACATTAATGACTTCTAATCCTCACCACTTGCCCTTTTTGTGCCCTCTACAATTGTATTTACATTGGTACAACATTCAACTTGGTTGGAGTCTACACATAAAAACATAATTCATGCATGATGGAGATTAAAAAATCATGCATTCTAAACCTTATTAATTTCAAGGCTGCTAGACATAGAATGATATGTTCTACATTTGTTCCTTTTTATGTACACATTGTGGGTTGATGTCATTTATAATACATATTACAAATCCAAGAAAATGACCATTGGATGCAATTCCCTTGTTTGTTTATCATTAGATCCAAGGATCTCATTATGGCATTTGGAACTTTAGAAATGGATTTGGATGGTCTAATTTCATTTCTTTCAACATGCACTTCTTGCACAATGACAAGATTTCATCTACAAATAGACCTTGTTATACCTTCAAATAACATATGTTTCTAGAACAACCCAAAGAAAAAAAAATATATATAATGGACATATAACATGTCTATATAAGCACACCATGAAAAGTCTTAATTACACCATGAACTTTGTCTAGAAGTACATTTCATTAAAATGTGTTGGGAATGGCAAGGTCAATTAATTCACTAGAACACCCTTGGAGGTCCATGTATCAATAATGTCCATAATAAAAAATTGTTAAAGGTTATAAAAAAATGTTAGGATTTTTTGTACAAAAAACTTGATGGCAAACCTTACTACCAAAAAATTTATTATATGCACACCTAAATTTGTATTATCATAAGCTTGTTATAAAAAAATGTGTTTATTTTTAATATAAAAAAATATGATAATTTGCAAACTATTAATTAGGATTTTTAGACTATAAATAATATTTTATATGCTAGTTTAAGGGAGATTTTAGGAAATGTATTTTTTTTATTCGATCATCATTTTGGATTTAAATTTGCATCATTAGTTTTGATATACTTAGACATTGGGTTTTGGGTAAACTCAATAGAACTTCTATATTATCTTTTTTATGTTGAGTTTAATTTAAGTTTTTGTATTCTTGAAGTTATATTTTCCATTACACATATATGTTTTTCATTTCAAAGTTGTATTTGCTTCATAAAACTAAGAAAGTGAATGTTGAAGTATTGTCATTTTTCACTAGAAGTGTTGTCACCTCAAGTTCATGTAAAAAATTGGTACTTTATTTACCCTACCAATTTTAGAATTTCCTACTTGTGATTATTTATCATTTTGAAGTTGCAGATGTGTATTTTCACTTCTTATTCCTACTATCTTTTTTAATTCCCAAACTTGAACTATTTTTGGGTAGCCTTAATATAATGATGATGTTGTCAAAAGCTTTGCTCAAGTCTTGGGCTACCTTCATGGGAGTGGATGGATGGTTTAAAGCCTTTTCTAGAATTCTTGTTGCCTTTGCCACTTGTGGGGTCATGTTCTTGGACATAACAACAACAACAACCTACGCCCCTATTCCCTCTAAAACACTAATCCTATTTTGCCAACTACTTGCATCACTTTCATTTAGTGTGTCTAATCTTGATGTGCATTGGATGACTATTTGATTCTTACTAGCTAAATATATTTGCACATATTCAAACACCTACATGTTAGGACAATTTTTTTTTTTAATGCATTTGGTAATGTTAGCTTTTGAATAAAACAGTGACAACATCTATACTTTAGCCTATCAAGAATTTATGTTCCAATGGGAGCATAAGAAATTTTGTTCTTGCCATACTGATGGAAGGAAATTAAACACATCAGTGTTGAATACACACCTACAAATTTAGTGAGCCTACAACCATTTATGCATGTGTGAACTCCCAAGATCAAAACAAACCCCCATCATGCAAGTATTTAAACCCCCAAAATCAAAACAAACACAAGACATATTGAAATTTGAATAGATTTTATAATTGAAATTTTAATTAAATTACAAAAAAAGGTTTTGGAAGGAAACATTGGTTGGGTAATTAGTTCACACTTGCGCCAACAACACAAGGTACACTACTTAGGATTAACTTTTTTTTTTGGTAGATACAAAATTGTAAACTACGCATCTATTGTTAATATATGCTAAATTAGTTACCTAGCATTAATAAATACAACAAATAGGAAACATAACATAAATTATTCATCAATGATATAATTGTGCAAGTTTACAAACTAAGTTAACTCAAGTAGCATTTGTTACCAAGGGAAGTCATTTTGAAGAAAAGGTATTCATGGGTGAAAACAAGTTCAATAGATGGAAAAAATAGTATTTGATAAGTAAAACCATCTAAATTCACATGTTAATATGAAAGTAGATAAAACAATCTCCTTTTATTGTAATACAAAACCTCATACACCTTTATTGACTTCATAAGAATGTAAATTTAAAGTTTGAGAAGCAATTGCACCATAAAAGTATATAATAAGTATGTTTGAAAATTTATTTAAATGTGTTAAAAATGTGTGGTCACATTAATAAAAGCCACAAAAAGTGTGAATAGTGATTAGTTTTTCATGTTCTAGAGTGCTAATTTAATTTGATGTTAAAATTGTTGGATTTACTTATATAAAAACATTCATAATATATTATAGAAACTTGTGAATAATTTCTAATAGATTTAATGAATTAAAAATACGAAAAACACTTCAAAAACATTGTAACCAATGCTTTTAAATAATAAAATGACTTATAGAATGACTTGGAAATTTTTGAAATGACATCTCTTGGAAAATAATAATAATAAATTTAACATTATATTTTTAAAAGAATAAAGAATTTTATTTTTATTTTAAAATTATTTAAAATTTTCAAAAATAAGTAGTCGGCAAAGAGGCAATTGTGATTGATTTTATCATGTTTCACCTAAACCTTAATTCATTTCAAAATAAATAATAGAATATTTATAGATTAAAAAATTTCAAAAACTCTATGTTATATCTTAATATTACATTTAATTTAATTTTTTGATTTAAACTATTTTAATTTGCTTACACATATATATTTATTTAAATTGATGCTATGAAAAGTTGATTTCAACCTACTTAACTATTTATTAGATATCATTTTCTAAAAAACTATTATATAAAATTTTAAATCATATTAATTTTAGTATTCTAATTCCATCAAATTATATATTCAACAATTTTATGATACATTTTGTGATACTTGTAATTCAATGCAAAAAAAAATGCTAACCGATCCACTTGACCATGTTTCACCCCCATGTCACAAAAAAAAATAAAAAATGACTAGATGAAAATTTTAGTTTGGGAAACTTATGAAATGTTTTGTTTTAATTAATTATGTAAGGTTACCAAAAGCAACAACAATAACTAACCATGGAAAGTGCACCTAAATGTGAGTTCCCAATTCTTTTTGCAACTTGAACTACTTAATCCAAAAGTCATAAGGCAACATTTATATCCACTTTAATTTACTCACAAATAATAGGTTTTAAACAAATGTAAATAGTCCAAATAAAAACATTACTTGATAGTCCTACTTGCATTTTCAACCATCTAGTGCAAGTCCATTTTTAATCTATGTTTGATAATTAAACTAGTTTGAAGGCACTTGATATTCCTTGGAATGCATTTCATTCTACATCCATGACTTTCCCTTATTATGAGAATCTTAAGCAAAGAAAGGTATAATGTAATTACTTATTATATTTGTATATGTTTTAGGGACATGTATTTATGTGGACAAAATCATCCATCATCTATGCATGCACCACTTGGAACCGAGGACTACGGGAATGAAATGTATGTGATCCACTGACCCAATGGTTGCAACATGAAATGTATTGTTCAATTGCAACTTTATGGGTAGTTGTTAATTTATGGATTTTGCAATACTCCTCTAGTTCTATAGCTGCAAGTTGCATCTCATTGCACTTATCCACCACCATTTCGGTCACAATCTCTGCAGCTTTGTTGTAGGAGCACCCTTCTTCTTTGCTAATTAAGAACACCAAATTCGACATTTCTCCAGCAACCAATTCCTGTTGTGGATTGAATTGTATTCCACATCAATTAA